>Ga0255354_1000882_pt1 | contig 18256 bp, 12 predicted proteins | sample HBST50metaG_FD_189942 | JGI IMG/M metagenome (GOLD analysis project Ga0255354, IMG submission 189942) | Peat soil microbial communities from Stordalen Mire, Sweden - H.B.S.T50 | ecosystem: Environmental > Terrestrial > Soil > Wetlands > Peat | place: Sweden: Norrbotten County, Stordalen Mire...
ATCAAGCTGAAGGGCACGAAGAGCAATCGCGACGGCATTGGCGCAAAGGTGGAAGTGTTTGCCGCAGGGCAGCGTCACACGGCGGAACGCGTGGCCGGTTCGGGGTATCTTTCGCAGGACGACAGCCGTTTGCACTTCGGCTTGGGCGCGGCGACCGTGATCGATAAAGTTCTGGTTCACTGGCCCAGCGGGCGCGAACAGACGCTGGAAAAGCAGGGCGTGGATAAAGTGCTGACTGTGGAGGAACCCAAGTGAGTTGGCGTAATCCAACCCAACTGCGACCCGTGGTTGTGACCGGGTTGCTGCTGCTGTCGGCGGCGTGCATCGCCGTTGGCGTGTGGACCGACCGGCCCGCGCGGGCGGCGGCGCGCGACACCGAAAGCGACGTGCTGGAGTACGCTTCGCCGCTGGAGATGCTGCTTTCGCCCGATGGCGCGCGGCTCTATGTGCTGTGCCAGCAGAGCGGAGAAGTCCGCGTGCTGGACGCGGCGAGTTATGCGGTGCTGAAGAACATCGCCGTGGGCAAGACGCCGCGCGGGTTCTCGCTTTCGTCGGATGGCAAGCGGCTTTTTGTGACCAACTCCTGGGACGACACGCTGTCGGTGATCGACACTGGAACGCTTGAAGTAACGGATACATGGGCGGTGGGTGCGGAGCCTTCCAGCGTGGTGGAGGACCGGGCGGGCAAGCATCTGTTTGTGGCCAATCGCATCTCCAGCGACATTGCCGTGTTGGACGCAGAGACGGGTGTGGAAGAGAAGCGGCTGCTGGGCGGGCGCGGCGTGAGTTATCTAACTCTCTCGCCGGACGGGGCGCGGATTTATGCTACGCACATCTATCCCAACCAGTCTTCGCACATGACCGAGTTGGGCAATCGCAATGTGCCGGAGTCGGAGATTACGGTGATCGACGCGGCACGCGCCGTGGTGGTGGATCGCATACCGCAGCACGCAATTGCCGGCGTGTTTCACCTGGCGCTTTCTGGCGATGGACGGCTGGGCGCGGTGGCGGAGTATCACCCGAAGAATCTGGTGCCGCTGGCGCACCTGGAACACGGTGGAGCGTTTGCCGACACGCTGACGGTGTTTGGCGCGGACGTGGGTGCGAAGCCGGTTGAGGTTCCGCTGGACGAGCTGGAGCGCTATGCGGCGCAGCCCTTCGGTGTGGCGATTGCACCGGACAAATCGCGCATCTATGTGACCTGCGGCGGCTCGGAGATGGTGACGGTGATCGATGTGCCGCGGTTACTGCGCTTTATTCATGCGCGGCCTCGGCCGGAGTCCGGATCGTATGCGCAGGATCTTTCTGCCAGCGCCAACTACGTGACTGCGCGCATTGCGGTGGGGCACAATCCGCGCGGCGTGACGATGAGCCGCGACGGCCGCAAGCTGTTTGTGGCCAACCGGCTTGAAGACACGATCAGCGTGATCGATACGCGCACCAATCGCGTGGCTTCAACCATTGCTCTGGCCGGGCCCAAGACGGTGAACATATTGCGTCGGGGCGAGCAGACCTTCTATACCGCGCGGCAATCCTTCCAAGGCCAGATCGGGTGTGCAAGCTGCCACATCGATTCCACGTTCGACGGACTCACATGGGACTTGGAGCCGGATGGATTTGGACGCGACATTGTGGACAACCGGCTGCTGGAAGGCATCAAAGGGACCGAGCCCTACAAGTGGAATGGCGGCAATCCGAACATCCCCACCGAGTGCGGGCCGCGCACGGAGATGTACTTTTGGCGCGCGGAGAACTACGACTGGCGCAAGCTGTCGGACTTGGCTGTGTATGTGCGGACCATGCAGCCGCGGCCCAACCGCTGGCGGCTGGCGAGTGGTGAACTGACGCCGGCGCAGGAACGCGGCAGAGCGCTGTTTGTGCGCGCCGTGGACAAGTTCGGCAAGCCGATTGCTGAGGCTAATCGTTGCTCCTATTGCCACAGCGGCCCGAAGGGAACCAGCCAGAAATCGTTCGATGTGGGCACGCGCAAAGCCACCGATAATAGCGGTTTGGTGGACACGCCGCAGTTGATCAATATCGCGCTGACGGCGCCCTACTTGCACGACGGCACGGCGCGGACGCTGGAAGAGATATGGACGGTCTACAACCCTGACGACAAACACGGCCGGACCAACGATCTGACCAAAGACGAACTCAACGACTTGATTGAGTATCTGAGGACGCGATGAAAAAGTCCGTTGTTTCTAGCTTCTTGATGATTGCAATGGTGGCGGTGGTTGACATGCGGGCGCTTGCTGCAACAGCACCTGCGCAAAAGCCTCATGCCGCGGCCGCTGCGGTGGCAGCGGCTGTTGCGCTGCCGCAGCTGCCGCGGTTCAAGTTTGAAAACTTCACCACGGCGAGCGGACTGCCCAACGATCATGTGTATTGCGTGCTGGTGGATGGGGACCGCATTTGGGCAGGCACGGAAGACGGCCTAGCTGTCTACGAGAATCACGCGTGGAAAACCTACAACACCAAGGATGGACTGGCGCATCGCGCGGTGCTTTCGCTGGCGCTGGACAAGCGTACAGGTGACGTGTGGGCCGGTACCATGGGCGGGTTGAGCCGCATCTCGGGCGGACGCATCGACAGTTACACGCAGTTGAATTCCGGTCTGAGCAACGACGTGGTGTACGGCGTCGGAGTGGATGGCGAGGACGTGTGGACGGCGACGGCTGCCGGCGCCAGCCGCCTGAATCTGCATACCGGGCAGTGGACGCTCTACAACGAGCGCAACACGCCCATGGCGGAGATTTGGGTGTACGCGGTGAGCGCCACGCCCAGCAAGGTTTACTACGCGGTGTGGGGCAGCGGAATTCTCGAGTACGATCAGAAGACCGGTCGCTGGGATAAGTACGACGACCCGGACGGCGAAAACGAGATGGTGCTGTTCAAGGATCAGGGGCTGATCCACGAGATTGTTACTTCGGTCAGCTATGTCGATAAGATCCTATGGGTGGCAACTTACTTTGGGGACAGTCAGTACGATGGCCGCTACTGGCATAACTTTCTGACCAAGGATAGCGGGCTTCCCTCAAACTTCACCAACATCGTCAAAGGGATTGACGGCAAGCGGGCATGGTTCGGCACCGACAAGGGGCTGGCCTACTACGACGGCGTGAACTGGGCTGTGTATCGGCCCTCGCTGACGACCGGCAAGCCGGAGATGACGGTGCGCGACGCACAAGGCAAGGTAACGCCTGTTGCCGTAACTACTGCACCGGCCCACAACTATGTTCTCGGCATCGACTTCCAGGGCAGCGACATTTGGGTCGCCACGGCCAAGGGGTTGAGCCACGGAATTCGTCAACCATAAGAAAGAACTATAAGGAGACATACCACCATGAACTCATTTGCAGATCTTCTGGAGACCATTGGGCACGTGCCGATCAAGAAGCGGGCCATGACTAACCTGGGCGTACTCAACGAGGCCTATGCCTACGAAAAGCCCAGCTCGTTTTCGCGCGGCATGCGGATCGACCTGAACGGCGTGACCATCCTGCTGATTTCCGGCACCGCGTCGATCGACGAGAACGGCGTGAGCGTACACATTGGCGATTTCAAGGCGCAGATGAAGCGCACGCTGGAGAACATTACCGGCCTGCTTGAGGCCGAAGGCTGCACCTGGCACGACATTGTGCGCACCAGCTGCTACCTGCGCGACATCGACCGCGACTACGACGTTTTCAACGCGGAGCGCACGGCTTTCTTCAAGGAGCAGGGACTGGATCCGCTGCCCGCTTCCACCGGCATCCAGGCACATCTTTGCCGGCCGGAACTGCTGATCGAGATTGAAGCGATTGCCATGTTCCGCACAGAAAGGGCTGGTTGCTGCAACAAGGAGTAACGATGCGCAAGGGATGGTTGTTGGTTGCGATGTGTCTCGCGTTTGCCGCATCTGGCACAGGTGCGGCGCAGGATAAGGGAACGCATAAGTGCGAGTGTGGGGCGCATCCGCCGGGTCCGCCACGGGACCGCGCGGTTACACCCTACGCGGGAGAGCCGGGCGACTTGAGTCCGTACTCCAAGTTCGCTGCGCCCTACGATCTCAACTACGTCCGTCCCAACATCTACTCTGGCGCGGGGCGCGACCTGCCCGAGCCGAAGGGCCTGGCCGAGGTGCGCATCGGCTTTTTCGGACCGATTGAGCACAGTCCGCAGCAGATTTTTGGTTTGCGGATGCTGCACGGTGCGCAGTTGGCCGTGGAAGAGGCCAATGCCCGCGGCGGCTACGGCGGCAAGCCCTTCACGCTGATGCCGCACAACGACTACGACAACTGGCAGGCTAAGACTGTCTACGGAGACGACCGACCGACCGACCCGACGATTTGGGGCTCGGCCTCCAATGAAGTGGTAAAGATGGTCTACGACGACAAGGACTGGGCGATCTTCGGGTCGATCAGCTCAGAATCGACGCACATTGCGCTGCGCGTGGCGTTGCGCGCAGAAATTCCCATCGTCAACTCGGCTTCTACAGATCCGACGATTCCGGAAACCTACATTCCCTGGTACTTTACCGACTTGCAGGACGATCGCGTGCAGAGCCTGACGCTGGCGCGGCGCATCTTTACCGAACTGGGCCTGAAGCGCGTGGCGCTGCTGCGCGTGAATGAGCGCTATGGGCGCTTCGGTGTTCCCAAGTTCCGCGATGCCGCCCGGCGGCTGGGCCATCCGGTGGTGATTGAGCAGAAGTACCTGCCCGGCGACAAGGACTATACGCACCAGTTGAAGGTGATCCGCTCCTCTCATGCGGATGCCATTGTGCTGTGGACCGACGAGACGCAGGCGGCGGGAATCCTGAAACAGATGCGCGCCGCAGGCATGAAGCAGCGGGTTTTCGGAGCGTATCGCACGCTGGGACCCACGCTGTTGGCCGAAGCGGGCGATGCGGCCGAGGGCTTTGAGGCGGTTTTTCCTTACGATGCCGGCCGCACCGATCCCAAATGGATCGACTTCAACCACCGATTCGAAGACCGTTTCAAGGAGAAGCCGGAGCAGTTTGCCTCGCTGGCCTATGACGCGATGAATGCGCTGCTGGACTCGATTTGCAAGGCGGGCCTGAACCGCGCGCGGATTCACGACGCGCTGGCCAACATTGAGGAGTACGACGGCGTAACCGGGCACATGGTCTTCGATCCCAACCAGAAGAATGTTGCGCCCCTATATCTGGCCACGGTGCACAACGGGGCGATTACATACCGCGTGGCAAAGATGGAGAAAGAGCCCCCTGCATCCTCACCAGCTCCTGCCGCGTCGCAGGTTGCCGCGCCAGCGGCGTCTGCCCCACCGCAGGCGGTACCTTACGCGCGCGTGGGCGAGGATGGCGTGAACTACGCCGGACCGCATCAGCAGGACGTTCCAGCGGGACCGGTGAAGGTGGTTCTCTTTGGACCGAAGGCGGCTCAGGTCGCTCAGTCGCCGGAAGTGCAAGCCGCACTATCGGCTGGTGCGGCAAAGGGGCAGGAATGGAAGCTGCTGCCTGTGGCCAGTGATCAGAACTGGGGAGCAGCCACAACCCAACTGGTGAAGGCGCTGATGGACCAGCACGCCCTGGCCGTTGTGACCCTGGATCGCGACGCCGCCCACCTAGCCGAGCAACTGGCGCTGAAGACGTTTGTGCCGGTGATTGCTTTGAGCAGCGACAAGACGCTGACCTCCATCAACATTCCGTGGATCTTTCGCATGCCGGTGGCAACCACGCCGGCGGCGGCTCTGCGGCTACTGGAAGCGGCTGCGGCGCGCAGCGGGGACAACCCGGAACGGCTCAGAGACGTGCTGGCTTCAGGGGGCGAGGTTTCCGGAGTTGCTTTTCTGCCCACCGGGGAGCCGCGCGGGCAATAAGGGAACCTGGTTCGGCGCAATCAAAAGGGTGCTGAGCCTCTCGCTGGTTCCCTGCGCTGACCTGCAAAACTGCCGTCCAATACACTTTGGCATGCGGCACGTATATCTTCAGTCCGATGGGCATGAGCCTGCCATGGCGCCCGGCGAGCTTCCGGGTTTACGTGCATTTTGTGTTGCCGCGATAAGATAATGTTCATCGGCCCCTGCCGAACGCGGAATGTCGAATGAACCTGGAAGAAGCGAGTCGCGAGTTTCACGGTACTGCCAGTTTGAACGAGGGCATCGCCGTATCAGAGCTGGAGCGCCGATGGTATGCGGTCTTCACGATTCCACAAAACGAGAAATCCGTGGTCAAGCAACTTGGACTGCGGGAGGTCGAGTCTTTTCTTCCCACGTATGAAACGGTCAAGGTGTGGAAGAACCGGCAGCGCGTTCGGACCATCCTGCCATTGTTCCCAACGTATCTGTTTGTCCACATCAACATCCGGGAGCGAATCAAGGTTCTGCAGACTCCGGGAGTTCTGCAGATTGTAGGCAACGGCCGGACGAGCATTCCTCTGTCTGACGCGGAAATCGACTTCCTGCGTTCCGGACTCTGCGGGAAGAAGATCGAACCGTACCGGGAACTGGTCGTAGGGCAGAAAGTTCGTATCAAGTGCGGTCCGCTGCAAGGGCTGAAGGGGGTTCTTGTAAAACAGAACAACGGCCTTCGCTTCGTGCTTTCGGTGGAGGCGATCAACCAGAACGCTTCTGTCGAAGTGGAAGCGGAGTGCCTTGAACCGAGGACGGACTGAAGCCGGAACGCCGCGCGCCCTAGGGAAGAGGCAGTCCGGATGGTTCCAGGTTGTGCTTCTCGATTGTCACTTCGAAGGTGTAACCGAAGCGTTTGGAATTGTCGAGATAGCGGAAAAACGTCGGCCGGAACTCGTAGAGACGGCTGCGGGCAATCGCCAGGCGAAAGAAACTGCCCAACAGAAATTTCTCACAATACAGCTTGATGAGGGCGTTGCGGCACGCGGAGTCGGCGACGACGGCGACGGAGCCGCGCATCTGCACTCCGCGGATCTCTTTCCATGTTTCCGCGTGACGGTAGACGGTGGCTGAGGCTTGGGGTGCGCGCTCGAGGTTGCGGCTGTGCAGGCTGGACGGGGAAGAAAGCCAGTAGAGCGCGAGATCCTCGTCGGCGAGGTAAAACAGCGGGGCGATGCTGGGTGTTCCTTGCTCATCGACCGTGGCCAGCGCCAGAGTGGTCTCCTGACGCAAGAGCGTCGAGATCCTCTCCATCTGCTTTGCTGTGCCACTCATCGCTGGGCATCCTGACGCATACATCTCTACTGTAAGTCAGCCGGTTAAGGCAGGTAGTAGCGGAAGGTGGTCCAGAACATATTGTCGATGCCCTTTGCGCCGATGCCGGAAGCGCCCGACCAGCCCTCGCGGACGGCATAGCCATATTGGCCGCCCTGGCGCAGACGACCGCGGTCGCCCTTGTACAAGTCATACCAATAGCCGCCGGTGAATTCCTGCACGTTGCGGGTTTGCGCGCCGCAGGAGCCGCCGGCGTAATAGCCGGTGGAACTGCCGTTGTAGCCGGGGTTGGCGGTGACGGTGCAACTGGAATTGTTGAGCAGGCGCGAACCGTAGCCCACGGCCGCCGCGGAAGGAGCTTTCCACGAGCCGCCCCAAATGCCGGCTGGGTTTTGCGCAGCACTGGGAGCGGTGAGCGTGGCGCCGGAGTAAGTGGAGCGACCGGCGTAGTCCCCGCCGTAGTTGGCGAAGAAGGAGAGGCGAGGAGTTGGATTGGCCTCGACCGTGAACAACCCGGAGAGGTTGTGGATAGGGGCAAGTCCGCCCCCGGCGTTGGCCGTGACGTCGGAGAGGTTGGTGGTGCCGTAGCGGCCCATGCCGGGTCCGTAAAGGCCTTTGACGCCCACCGTCAGCCTGTTGGCGATCACGGGGATTCGCAAGCTGCTGCCGATGCCTCCGAGGACGATGCTGTTGGAGAACGAGCCCGCAGTGGTGAGCGCCGGGGCCACGAGCGCGCCGGTTTTGATGTCCGTCAGGCCGCCGTAGAGGTTGCTGTTGGTGGTTTCGCCGGGGTAGACGGTTTCATGGGCAAAGCCGGCTATACCGAAGATCTCATAGTGCCCGAAGCCGGGATCGAAGGAGGCCTTTACCAGCACATCGGGCGCCTTGTTGAAGGAGATGTTGGCGAGGTTGGCGCAGGAGTTGAGCGTTTTGTAGACCGGCACGTAGGTGTTCACTGCGACGCCGTTTACCGTCTCTGCTTGATTGGTGTAGTTCACGATCGAGGTGGAGGGCGAGCAGGAACTGACGGCTGCGTTAAACATGCCAGCGCTGAGACCGGCGCTTCCGAGGACAGCGTAGGGCGTGTTGCCGGCCAGCGTTGCCGCGTAGAGGAGTTGTGGGTTCTCAAGTGCGACACCGAAGGCGGATTTGTTGAAGCTCTTCACCACGCGGAAGCCGTACTGACGGGCCCATATGAAGCCTGGGAGGTAGTTCGGGTCGATGGTCTGCGGAGTGGCAATGTCGCTGGGAGCGCTGGGGATGCCCTTCCTGCCTTCCGTGGCCAGCGACCACATTTGCCCGCCGGCAAAAGTCCAATGGCTGTTGGTCTCGGCCTGCGCATAGAGCACACGCTGGCGGAGCAGATAGCTGTTGGACTGGTTGTTGTTGGACGTGACGCCGGTGCCCAGAAAGTCGACTTCAAAGTAGCCGCGCAGCGTGCCCCAGCTGGTTTTGCCTTCGGCCAGCAGGCTGAGACGCGATTGGCGCGTGCTGCCATAGAACTCGCTCAGCGCATAAGCATCCGCATGTTCGTAGGGGAGCGCGCTGAAGGCGGTAGAAACGTCGCCGCCGGTGGCCTTGCCGCGGTAAGCTGTATCCGCTACGACGTAGCCGCCGGGCGTGAGGGTGATGCCTTTGTAGTGCAGAACACTTGGGCTGGCGATGTCCTTCTTGATCTTGGCGGTCTCGTCGGAGACAGTAGTGGCCAGCAAGGCCTGACTGCCCTTCAGGCCGGTGACGGTGGACTGCAGGGTGGTGACGGCAGCGGTATTTTCAGTAACCGCCAGTTGCTGGGACGCTGCCGCAGTTTCAGCTTTGGCCGCAGAGGCTTGGGCTTCGGCGGCCGCCTGTTGCGCGCTCTTCAACTGCGCATCCTTTTCGGCCAGGTCGGTCTTCAGCGCATTGATCTGGAGCTCATGGCTCTCAAGCTGGCGACGCAATTGCTCGATTTGCTCCTGGACCGAAGGCTGCAGAGGCGTTGTGGCCTTTTTGGCGGCAATGTGTTTTTTTGCGGGAGCTGCTGCGGCGTTGGCGTAGCCACAAGTGGTAACCAGGCTGGCTGCCAGGGCTGCCGCTACCGTGGTTCTGAGTCTGAAATTCACGGGGCCTCTCTATTTCTCTCGAATCAGCTTGGATCGTGTCTGCACCCCCGAATCGCGCTTGCGAGAAGCTGGGCATTCTACGTCCAAGTCCTTATCGGCATTCGGAGTCGATTTTTGCAAAGTGGAGAGAATGGTCCCGCGCCATTGATCCGGTTCCCGAGGAATTGAGTTTGGCCATAGAAACATCAAGGGCAGCCCGAAGCGGGCTGCCCTTGATGATGGTGCGAATGTGGAGCTGAGGGTTAAGGGAGGTAGTAGCGGAACGAGGTGTAGAAAAGATTCTCGGTGGCCACGGCCTCGTGGGAGGTGGTGCCGCCCCAGATGGCGCGGTTGATGTTGGCGTACTGGATGCCGTAGCGAACGCGGCCGGCAGCGCCCTTGTAGAAGTCATACCAGAGGCCGGCAGCGGTCTCTTGTACGAACTTGTTGTTGCCGGTGCAGTGGGCCGGCGATGACGAAGTGACCGAGCCGCTGGTGGGGGTGGAAGACTCGACGTTGCAACCCGCGTTGTCGGCGTTCAGCAAGCCGTAACCGGAGGTGGTTCCGGCAGCCAAGGTGTTGAGGCGGCCCGCAAAGTCTTCGCCATAGTTGGCGTAGACCACCAGACGCGGTGTCGGGTGAAGTTCGAGGGTAGAGAGTGCGGAGACGTTGGTGAGGGCCTTCATGTGGCCCGTGGCGTCGAAGGTGACATCGGACAGCGTGGTGTCGCCATAGCGTCCTACGCCCCAGCCGTAAAGGCCGGAGACGCCGAAGTCGCCGTACTTGCCGAAGACCGGAGCGCGCAAGCTGCCGCCGAAACCGCCCGTTGCGAGGGATTCGGTGGTGCGGCCCGCAGTGGCTGCCGTGCCGGTGAGCTTGTAGTTGGGATAGTACTCGTAGTGGGGGAAGCGGCCGATGGCGAAGGCTTCATAGTGGCCCCAGCCGGGATCGACTGCAACCTTACCGATGACGTCTGGACCAAGGTTGTAGCTGTAGGTGCCGTTGACGGCGTTGTAAGAGCTGGACTGCACGCCGGAGGTGGAACCGCCGTACAAGCAGGAACCAGCTGGGCAGGCGCTGCCGCCGGTGATGGTCTGGGCATTCTCAAGCGAGACGCCGTAGGAGAGCTGCCGACCGGTCTTGAGGATGGCGAAGCCGTACTGGCGAGCCCAGACGAAGCCCGGAACGTAATTCGGGTCGATGGTCTGAGGCGTCTTGACGTCGCCGGAGAAGTTGGAGAGGCCCTTGGCGCGCTCGGCGGCCAGAGACCACATCTGTCCACCCTGGAAGGTGAAACCGTGCTTCAGAATGGCCTGTGCCCAAACCACGCGCTGACGAAAGACGTAGCTGTTGGACTGGTTGTTGTTGGAACTGGTGCCGGTGCCGAGGAAGTCGCCCTCGACGTAGCCGCGATAGATGTTGCCGTTGGACTTGCCTTCAGCCAACATAGAAACGCGGGACTGACGGCCAGAGCCGTAGAACTCGCTGAGCGACGCGGAGTTTGCGCCGTCGAAGGGAATGGAGCTGAGAGCCGTCGGAAGATCGGCGCCGGTTGCCTTCTGGCGGAACACGGTTTCAGCCGCCATGAAGCCGCCAGGCGTGATGGTGATGCCCTTGTAGTGCAGAGAGCCGGGGGCGGAGATGTCCTTCTTGATCTGGGCGGTCTCGTCGCTGAGCCCAGCAACTACCAATGCGTTGCCCGACTTCATTTCGGTGACTGTGGCGTCCAGCGTGCTGACCGCTGCCGCATTCTCAGTAACTGCCTGCTGCTGAGCTGAGGCCGCGGATTCTGCCCTGGTCGCTGAGGCCTGAGCTTCGGCGGCCGCCTGCTGCGCCTTCTGCAACTGCGCATCCTTGTCGGCGAGGCTGGTCTTCAGGCCGTTGATTTGGCCTTCCAGTTCGCGGCGCAGTTCCTGGATCTGGTCCTGGACTGTGGGCGGCGGCGGGGTCTTGGCCTTCTTGGCGGCAACGTGCTTCTTGGCTGTAGTTTTGCCTTCGGCGGCGTAGCCATATGAGGCAACTAGACTGGCTGCCAGAAGTGCGGCGGCAGCAGTTTTGAGTCTGAAGTTCATGGGGCCTCTCTTTTCCTCTCGAATCAAGTTGGATCGTAGCTGCGCCCGCTATATCGCGAACGCTTTCAACTCCCGCATCCCCAAAATCATCAATATGAAACCAGAACGCAATTCTTTCGGGATGCAGGACAAACAATGAAAGCCTGAGAACAGATCCGCGTAAGCAGAACGTCGCCCGAACACTTTCGTTTAAAGAGTCGCAGAGGATTATGAATACTTGACGAATTTACCAATTATTCACAGAGTCTGGATGTATGTTATTCACTTATATGGAACCTATAAATTCATGCGTCTTTAACAGTAGATTGCGTTATAGGGCCGCGCAAACATTCACGATGCGCACGCGGCCCCTCTATTAGTTGGTTGCGGATGCCCTGCCTGCGCTGAGCAGATTGGCTAACAGGCGATACGCTCCGGGGACTAACTCTGGAAGCTGGCGATGAAGAGCGAAGGCAACATAGATATAAGTGCCTTTGCCGGGATGCGTGACGAGCAAGCCGCCACGCTGCGGGGCTTGGCCGGCGTCGGCGGTCTCGGTGAGCGCGGTGTAGCCGGGGTCCCATGTGTCGAGGAAGGAGTGGCCGCGCTCCTCGACCCAGCCGTCGAAATCGGTGGCGGTGAGGGTGTTGGGCCAGGTGAGCAGCGGGTTAGAGGGGACCAGCAGCTTGACGGGAGTCGTCTCGTCCACGACGCGCTCCGGCATGCGTCCCATGGACAACGGCAGCGGAGCGGGGAAGTTGGCGCTCTGATACTGCACGACGAGGGTTCCACCGTTTTCAACGAACTTTTGCAGCCGAGGCTGGAGCGCGGCCAGCTCGGGGTGCGCGGAGTAGGCGCGGATGCCCAGCACGATTACGTTCCAGGCGGAAAGATCGCTGGTGGCCAATTCTTTGACGCTGATCAGATGGGGCGCGACTCCCAGAGCCTCAATGGCCTCGGGAACTGTGTCGCCGGTGCCCATCACGTAGCCCACGCGCAGACCTGACGCCAGCTTTACATCGATTTTGCGGGTCTTCAACTGAGCAGGCTGGTAGAGATTATAGGGGCGCAGGCCGGTGTAGCCCACGCGTTGCCAGCCGGTCTGGTAGGTGTGTCCGGCGGAGTGCGCTTCGGCCAGGATGCTGTATGCACCTGCCTGGACGGGAGCGGGAGTCACGGAGAACAGAACGGGTTCCGCGTCTCCGGCGCCGTCCAGGTGGAAGCGCGCTTCCTTCGGCTCGGAGCGCCATCCGGCGGGCAGCTTCAGTTCGACTGTGCCTTCGGCCGCAGCCTGTGAGTGGACGGTGACGCGCACCGGCAGAGCCGAGCCGTCGAGCGGCAGAATGCGTTCATCCGGCTCAAGACGCACCCTGATGGCGGGGGTGACCACCAGCGGCTCATAGACGCCGCCTGGCCCAGGGATGCGCTCAAGCGTTTGCACTACCTGGCCCAGGCGGATGGGCAGGCCGTCAAAGGTGAACTCGGCCCACGCCGCCAGCGGGTAAGGCGCGAACGAGTGGCCGCGCAACTCCGGCTTGGCAACGTCGTAGTAGGGCTGCTCGGCGGAGGGGCGGGTGAAATAGGGCGCAGTGGGCTCGGCGTTCTCTGCCGCTTGCACGCGCAGAACCTGGTCGTTGACGGGAGCGGCGGCAGTGGTTGGGTCGATTGCCCCGGAGAGGCCTTCGGACTTCCATGCGTCGCCGCTGTGGCTTTCAAGCCAAATCCGGCTGAGGCGTGTTTCTGCGGTGGCCTGGGCGGTGTGGACGCGCACGCGGAACTGCTCACCGGGGGTTACGCTGCGCGGCGTCTCGTCGGCTGAGCCGCCACGGCCGCCGGGTCCACCCTGCGGTCCACCGGCAGGGCGAGCGGTGAAGGCAGCCAGATCCAGACCAAGCAACTCCTTGAAAGCTGACTGAAATTCGTTGATTTTGGAGTCGAGTTCGAAGAGCAGGGTGGATTTGGCTGCGGCGTCGAGATTGCTTGCGGCCAGGCGGCTGCGCAGCTCGATCGCCTGGCGATAAGCGGGTGCGAGTTCGTGGGCGACCGGGAGGCTTGCCTTGCACGGGCATTCGACTTGCTTGATCGCGGCGTCAAGCTTGCGCAGCGTCGCAGCCATATCCTTGGGTGCGTCCGGGCCAACGAAGTGAACGAGCCCCGTGACACTCGTGTCGATATTGACCTTGCTGTTGTGGAAGAGATCGTCGTTCTGCGACGGCGTTCCCGGTTTGGCGGCGGCTTCGGGCGCAACGGTCCACAGGTGATAGCTGGTGGAGGACGGGCCGCTCAGAGCCGGATTGGCCCCGCCGTATTGCGACTTCTGCTGGCCCCAGCCTTCGCGCGCAATCTGCACATAGCTGCGGCCCAGAACCGGGTCCAGATTGCCGACAGGGATTGTCACGTCGGTCGAGGGCACGCCAGTGGTCCACTCGCCGGTGACGTGGTTGAGGAACCGGGCTGGCGCCCACTTGCCGGTGGCGTAGTCGAACATGCCCTTCTCGGTGACCGGGGCAAAGGGGACCATGGAGTAGACGGCGAGGGGCTGCCAGGGTTGAAGGCCGTCTTTGAGCTGCTCGGGGAAGACCTTGGGATCGCCAGCTGCCTTGAAGACTTCCTGCGCAATTTCGCCGGAGACCTGGTGGTGGCCGTGACCGTCGGTAATGGCTCCTGAAAAGGTGGAAACGATGATCTGCGGCCGCTCGCGCCGCACCGCCAGCACCGCGTCAAAGAGCACGCGTTGGTGGTCCCAGCGGGCAAAGGCTTCCTCTTGCGTTTTGGAGAAGCCGAAGTCCACCTCGGTGCCCCACAGTTGCTTGACGCCATAGAACTCGCTGGCCCGCAGCAGTTCATTGGTGCGGACCAGGCCCAGCGCGCCGTCGCTTTCGGCCGACATGGCGTTCTGGCCGCCTTCGCCGCGGGTCAGGGTCAGCAGAGACGTACGCACGCCCAGGCCGCGGCTTAGATAGGTCAGCAGCGCGCCGTCCTCGTCGTCCGGGTGGGCCACGATCATCATCACGCTGGCAGTGGTCCTCAGACGCTTCAGGGACTGCTCCAGCGCCGCCTGGCCGCGATCCTCGGGCAGAGGCAGGGCAATCTCGCTGGCCTCGGTTGCGGGCAATTGCACGGACTGCTGTGCTTGAAGGCAAAGAGGGTTGGCGATGGCCAGAAGAAGGCCTGCCAAAACTTGGCCTGCGTGGACCGACACTGTTGCTGCGCGATGGAGTCTGTCGTGAATGTTCATGCTTCCCGCCAGTGTACAAGCCGCCAGTATAAGATTCGAATAGAACTTATCTGAATGACCAATTCTTCAACCATTTCCGCCAGTACCGGCACTCTGCAACGGCGCATCGGCCTTCGGTCCGCTGTCGCCTTCAACATGTTGGAGATGATCGGCGTGGGGCCGTTCATCACGCTGCCGCTGGTGATTGCCGCCGCAGGCTACCATTTGTCGGTGTGGGCGTGGGTGCTGGGCGCAGTGATCGCCGTGGCCGACGGGCTGGTGTGGGCCGAGCTGGGCGCTGCCTTTCCGCGCGCGGGCGGCTCGTATGCTTTTTTGCGCGAGATCTACGGGCCAAAGGGCGCGGGCAACTGGCTGAGCTTTCTCTACGTCTGGCAGGTCAGCTTTTCCGCGCCTCTGTCGATTGCGTCGGGCTGCATTGGGCTGTCCAGCTTTCTGGCCTGGTTCTGGCCGGGGCTGGATGTTGCGCCTTTCGCGGCGATGCCCCAGCTGCATTACTCGAACTTTGCTGCGGCAGCCGCGTGCCTGCTGGTCACGGCGCTGCTCTATCGCAACCTGAGTTCGGTGACGCGGCTGGCGTGGGTGCTGTTTGCCGGGGTGCTGGCGGCCATTGCCGGGGTCATCGTCTCCGGCTTTGCCCACGCGGCGGCCACTGGCGGCTGGCACATGCCGGCCTCGCCCACGCAGTCTGTCGCGCTGGCTTTGGGAGGGCTGGCCCAGGCCACGCTGATTACGACGTACGACTATTGGGGCTACTACAACATCTGCTTTTTGGGCGGAGAGGTGCGGCGGCCCGAGAAGACCATTCCGCGCGCCATTCTGCTCTCGGTACTGTTTGTTTCAGCCTTTTATGTCGCCATGAACCTGGCTGCGCTGCCCTCGCTGCGCGATGCTGCCTCCCGTGCCGTGGACGGAGCGCCGGTTCGGCTGCAACTGGTGGCGGACATTGCGCAATCGGCCTTTGGAAGCGTGGCTGGCCATCTGATGGCCGCGCTCATCATCTGGACGGCCTTTGCGTCGGTCTTTTCGCTGCTGCTGGGCTACTCGCGCGTGCCCTATGCCGCTGCACGAGACGGCAACTACTTCCACTGGCTGGCCGCGGTCCATCCCAAGCACAACATTCCTCATCGGTCGCTGGTGGTTCTGGGACTGGTGGCGGCGGGCTTCTGCTTCTTTTCGCTGGCGCAGGTCATCACCATGCTGGTGGTCACGCGCATTCTGCTGCAGTTTTTCTTGCAACAGGTGGGCGTAATCCTGCTCCGGATTCAACGGCCAGAGCTGCCCCGTCCCTTCAAGATGCCGCTGTATCCGCTGCCGCCGCTAGTGGCCATTGCCGGGTTTGTCTTCATCCTGGTCAATCGCAGCCACGCTTTGGGCGGGTTGGTCGTGGCGGGTGGCATTGCCGTCACTGGAACAGCGATCTACCTGGTCCGCGCCCGGCGGCTAGGCGAGTGGCCATTTCCGGCAGGTGAGTCGAAGACCGAACGGTCTGCATCTATCTGAGTGTCATGACAAAAGCTTCGCTTCGCACGCTTGGCAACTCCGACCTTCAGCTCACGCCCATCGGTTTTGGTGCATGGGCCATTGGCGGCGGCAACTGGGAGTTCGCCTGGGGTTCCCAGGACGACAACCAATCCATCGTCGCCATTCACCGCGCACTCGACCTGGGTGTGAACTGGATCGACACGGCCGCCATCTACGGCCTGGGCCACTCCGAAGACATTGTCGGCCGCGCCCTCAAGAGCACCGCGCACAAGCCGCTGGTGTTTACCAAGTGCTCCATGCGCTGGCACCCGGACCGCTCCATCTACCGCTCGCTCAAGGCTGCCTCGCTGGCCGAGGAGCTGGAAGGCTCGCTGCGGCGGCTGAATGTGGAAACCATTGATCTCTACCAGATTCACTGGCCCGACCCGGACGCGGAGCTTGAAGAGGGGTGGGAGGCACTATCCCGCTTCCGCGAACAGGGCAAGATCCGCTGGATCGGCGTTTCAAACTTCTCGGTGGAGCAGATGAAGCGCGCGCAGAAGATAGCGCCCATCACCAGTCTTCAGCCGCCCTACAACATGCTGCGCCGGGCGGTGGAGACGGAACAGTTGCCCTATGCACAGGCCAATGGCATCGGCGTCATCAACTACTCGCCCATGGTTTCCGGCCTGCTGACCGGCAAAATGACCGCGGAACGGGTTGCCGCTTTCCCGGCCGACGACTGGCGGCGCAAGGCGGTGGAGTTCAACGAACCTAAGCTTAGCCGCAACCTGAAGCTGGTGGAGTTGCTGCGCGAGATTGGCAGCGGCCACAACGTGAGCCCCGGTGTGGTGGCTGTGGCCTGGACGCTGCGCAATCCGGCCATTACCGCCGCCATTGTGGGCGGACGCAGCGCTGAACAGGTGGAAGGGCTGGCTCCGGCGCTCACCTTCCGCCTCAGCGACGACGAGTACGCCAGGATCAACACCTTCCTGACTGCCTGAAGCCGATTCGTCTCGCAGACACTCAAAAGCCCCGGCCATGGCCGGGGCTTTTGAGTGGAATGGGGGAAGCCGGACTACATTGCGGCCACAAAATCCGGAACGATGGCGGCTGCATTGGCCTGCAGCAACTTGGTCATTCGGGCGGCCATATCGGCATACATTGAAGCGGCTCGGAAGGCATTGATACGGACGCCTTCGCTGGCCTGTGAGAAAGCGTACTGGGTAAGCGCCATCAGGACGCACACACGGATTTGCATGGCGTCGCTGCGCAGGGTTTCCAGAAGCAAGCGGTCCACGCCCTTGCAATTTCTGTCGGCGTAGTCTGCCATCTCCAGCATGACCCGAGCATTTTGGTACATAACCCAGAGGCCCTTGGGACCTTCCATGCGTCCCCATGCGTCTTCAGGCGTGGCATCCACTCCTTCTTTCCAGAGGAAATGCTCGCTCAGTTCACGGGCGCTCCAGTCTGGCCGTAGACGAGCCAGAAGAGAGTCCCAGGTTTGGGCATTGCGGCGGTTCACAGCGCTGCGCCACCGGCCAAGGTAGTACACAACTGCTATAACTGCCGTGATTTGAACCAAGAGCAGAATCATCAGTGACCCTCATGACGGGTATTGGTAACCAAAATACTACAGTGCGATCTGACGTGCTTTTTTATTACCTCTTACTAGTAACAGAAAAAACTACCCTTGTGAATAGATATTTAGCGGTTCAGGCTCTCTCTTCGCGAAAAAAGGTACCCAATAGGTCAGGACACAAAAGTAACTAGCAACCTGAATCTGGTCCAGCCAGTGGTACTCTATGCCGACCAAGTGGTGGGTGTTCAGAACAGCGACGCCCAGGGCGACAATGGCGTAGAAGCCCAGCCCCGAGGTGATCCGCAGTTCGCGGTCAGGCCAGCTCAAGCCCAGCAGACTGCTCCACCAGACCAGCGCCAGCAGGGCGGAGACCCGCAGAATGGCGAAGGCCTGCGCCAAGATTATGTAAAGCCGATCAAGAATCGCCGGGCTGGTCGGGTTGATCCATTTGGCCAGGGACCAAACCAGGAGGCAGGCCAGCGCCATAAGCAAGACCGCCGCCAGTCGGCTGGTTTGAGCGGCGCGGTAGCGCAAGAGGGACGCTCCCAGTTCGATGAAGATGCCAATCTGAAACGGAACGTCTATAGAGGCTGCGGAAAAACTCCTTGATTTGCCCGTACCAACCCGTCGTGCAACGTTTTTTGCGTCATTTTTCCCGGGCGCAACTTGGTTGATCGTTGTTGATTTGCCTCTG
>Ga0255354_1000885_pt1 | contig 18176 bp, 14 predicted proteins | sample HBST50metaG_FD_189942 | JGI IMG/M metagenome (GOLD analysis project Ga0255354, IMG submission 189942) | Peat soil microbial communities from Stordalen Mire, Sweden - H.B.S.T50 | ecosystem: Environmental > Terrestrial > Soil > Wetlands > Peat | place: Sweden: Norrbotten County, Stordalen Mire...
AGCACTGTGACCTGCTTATGTGGCGTTCAAACACTGGAACAGAGCGAACATGGCTGACCCCTTTGCTGAACGCCACATAACGGACTGCGCCACAGAAGACCGCAAACTCGGAGAGTATGTGTTGCCCGATGGCTGGGTGGTCATCGCCGCCGGCAATCCGGCCTCCGAGCAGGGCGTACATTTCTCAATGCCGCGTCCGCTGCGGAATCGTTTTGTCCATCTGGAACTCGAAGCTGACCTGAACGACTGGTGCAAGTGGGCCGTGGGCGCGGGCGTGCGGCCGGAGATCATCGCGTTTCTGCGCTTCAAGCCGGACATGTTGCATACCGCCGATGCGACCTCGGACGCAAATGCCTGGCCCACTCCCCGATCCTGGGAGATGAGCGCAGAGCAGATTTACAGCTTGCGCGAAGCAGAGGCGCAGCCACATCCTGGCGACCAGAACAGTGCAAGCGAAGGTGCCGGAGCTGGCGCGGGCGAAATGCCAGAAAAGCAAGCCAGCCCCGATGAGCCAACTGCGCCAGAGACGGAGGGCGGCATCGGCCAGGTTCTTGATGCACCTATTCCGGACGAAAAGACGCCGAGTGCGGAAGAGCAGGCGCGAGAGTGGAGTGTTGCCGTCAACCAGGCAGTCACGCTCTCAAAGCAAGCTGGCAAGACTCCTGCGGGTCTGGTCCGCACTCTCGAAGGAGCTGCAGAGGCAATGGTGGACTGGCGCGAACTGTTGCGCAGGCTCTGGTCCGATACCATTCCAGCGGATTCGAATTGGATGCGGCCCAACCGCCGCCACATCTGGAACGGACTCTATCTGCCCGGAGTTGTGCGCGAGGGTGTTGGAGAGATCGCCATCGCTGTTGATTGCTCAGGCTCGGTGAATGGCCGGTTATTGCGTCTCTTTGAAGCTGAGGGTTGTTCGATCCTCGAAGGCCAGCGGCCACAGTGCGTTCACGTCCTGTACTTCGACACCGAGGTTCACAAAGTTGAAACCTACCAAGCCGGAGAGACCGTTCATCTCAATCCCGTTGGCGGCGGAGGAACCGACTTCGGTCCGTGCTTCAACTGGCTGGAAGAGCATGGGACCAGGCCGCAGACTCTGGTCTTTCTGACCGACCTCTACGGGACGTTTCCCGAGTCCGCCCCCGAATTTCCCGTGCTCTGGACCTCAACCGGTTGTCGTCATGCGCCTTTCGGAAGTGTCATACCAATAAATGCGGCGTAGGCGATATTCGGCAGTATCGCTCACGGTGATGTGCTAGTTCGAGCATGCAGCCCCCCTTCAAATATCGGCACAATAACAGCAAGTGAGCGGTATTGGCGTGCCCGGCCTTTTCTGTACCAGTTAAGTCGAAATAAACTGACGGCGGCAGTGAAGCGCACGTTTCCCACAATATGCAGCGCTTGCAGATTGCTCGAACCCAATATACAGTAAGAGAACTTCATGGTTCTTTGCGCCCTGGCGCAAGGCGAAGATGGGAATCCGGTGAAAATCCGGAGCTGCCCCGCAGCGGTAAGCAGGAACGAACGCCCAAGTGGCACTGGCTCAATTTGGAGCTGGGAAGCCGGGCAAGTAGGCAGCCTGCGAGTCCGAAGACCTGCCATGAAAACATACGCTTACGCCTCCGAGGGGAGGTGAGGTGGCAGCGGCTTTTTAACCCTTTTCCCCAGGGTGTCGCTGTTTCTTCGCTCGTCTTCTTCGAGGCCAAGGAGAGTCACCCATGGCCACGACCCAAGCAAGTTTGTCCAATCTGCTTCCCGGATTTCCCCCATGCGAGGAAACACCGGTTATGCACGTGCGAAAGCGCAACGGTTCTCTTGAGCCTGTGGACGTCAACAAAATTGTCCGCGCTGTCCAGCGTTGTTCACATGGGCTCAGCCATGTGGACGCGATGCGGATTGCCAGCAAAACAATTGGTGGCCTCTACGATGGAGCCACTACGGGCGAACTCGACGCATTTTCGATTGATACGGCAGCCTCTCTCCTTGCAGAGGAGCCTCAGTACTCTCGATTGGCCGCACGTTTGCTGCTCGGAACCATTTTGAAAGAAGTGGCTGGTCAGAATCTGCACTCCTTTTCGCAGTCCATCGAAAATGGATTTCAGCAGGGGATCGTGCATGCCAATGCCGCAGAGTTCGTTCGTATCCACGCGCGCAAACTGAACCACGCCGTCGACGAAGGACTTTCGGATCGCTTTGAATACTTTGGACTACGCACCGTCTATGACCGTTATCTGCTGCGTGACCCAATCTCGCGGAAGGTCATTGAGACGCCGCAGTACTTCTTCCTGCGTGTGGCCTGTGGACTGGCCGAGGCTCCCATCGAGGCTATCGAGTTTTATCAGCTCATCGCCGCGCATGACTATATGCCCAGTTCGCCCACGCTCTTCAACTCCGGCACCAGGCACGCGCAGATGTCTTCCTGCTATTTGCACGATTCGCCGCTTGATTCGCTGGAGTCCATCTACGACACATACAAATCCGTAGCCCTTCTTTCCAAGTTCTCCGGCGGCATTGGACTGGCTTTTCACCGCGTCCGGTCGGAGGGATCGCTGATTCGCGCCACCAATGGCTTATCGAACGGAATTGTTCCGTGGCTGCGCACGCTGGACAGCTCAGTGGCTGCCGTCAATCAGGGCGGCAAGCGCAAAGGTGCCTGCTGCGTCTATCTCGAACCGTGGCACGCGGACATCGAGCAGTTCCTCGAACTCCGCGACAACACAGGCGACATGGCACGTCGCACCTACAACTTGAATCTTGCCAACTGGATTCCAGATCTCTTCATGCATCGCGTGGAACAGAATGGCGTCTGGTCCCTCTTTGATCCCAAGGAAGTTCCGCATCTACCCGATCTTTTCGGCGAGGAGTTCACCGCGGCCTATGAAAAGGCCGAAGCAGAAGGGATTTTCACGTGCCAGATCAAGGCCCGCGATCTCTTTGCACGCATGATGCGCACCCTCGCAGAGACAGGCAATGGTTGGATGACTTTCAAGGACGCGTGCAACCTAAAGTGCAATCAGACCGGCCAACCGGGCAACGTTGTGCATCTCTCCAACCTCTGCACCGAGATCACCGAAGTGACTTCGCCGGATGAAACAGCGGTCTGCAACCTCGGCTCCATCAATCTTGCGCGTCATGTGAGCGACGGAGTCTTTGACTTCGAGAAGCTGGCGCGGACCGTACGCACCGCCGTACCCATGCTGGACCGCGTGATTGACATCAACTACTATCCGGTGCCGCAGGCGGCTAGCGCCAATGCTCGCTGGCGGCCAGTGGGATTAGGCATTATGGGTTTGCAAGACGTTTTCTTCCTGTTGCGTCTTCCCTTTGATTCGGCTGAGGCGCGGGCGCTCTCCATGCGCATTCAGGAGGAGGTCTACTACCACGCTCTCAATGCCTCCTGCGCGCTTGCGGAGAAGCTGGGCGCGCATCCATCCTTTGCCGAGACGCGCCTGGCTGCAGGGCAACTGCAATTCGATTTATGGAACATCGAACCTGCCGACGAAGCTCGCTGGAATCAACTGCGCCAGCGCATCGCTCAGCATGGAGTACGCAACTCGCTACTGATTGCCATTGCGCCGACGGCTACGATCGCCTCCATTGTCGGCTGCTCGGAATGCACAGAGCCGCAGATCTCCAACCTTTTTAAGCGCGAGACGCTCTCCGGCGAGTTCATGCAGATCAATCGTTATCTGGTGAATGAGCTGAAGGAGCGCGACCTATGGAATGAGAATATGCGGATGCGTCTCAAACTGGCCGAAGGATCCGTACAGCAGATCGACGAACTGCCCGACGATCTCAAGCTGATCTACCGCACCGTCTGGGAGGTCCCCATGCGCGGCCTCATCGATATGGCACGTGACCGAAGCGCCTACATCGATCAGAGCCAGTCACTGAATCTCTTCGCCGAGTCACCCAACATTGGCCGCCTCAGTTCGATGTATATGTACGCCTGGAAGAGCGGCCTCAAGACGACGTACTATATGCGCTCGCGACCCGCCACGCGCATTGCCAAGACCACCGTTGCAGCTCACTCGGCGGCCTCCACTTCTCCAGCAGCGGCGGTTTCCTGCTCTCTCGAAAATCCAGACTCCTGTGAGGCGTGCCAGTAATGACCACTCCAATCTCCCTTGTTCATGCACCCGTTCGCATCCTCGATCCAGGGTTCTGCCTCACTCTGCGTCCAATGTCGTATCCCGTTTTTTACGACATGTTTCGCGATGGCATCAAGAACACCTGGACGGTTGAAGAGGTTGACTTCCAAACCGATCTCGTCGACCTGAAGCAGAGGCTGTCTCCCGCCGAGGTGCATCTGATTCAGCGCTTGGTGGCCTTCTTCGCAACGGGTGATTCGATTGTAAGCAATAACCTCGTTCTTAACCTGTACAAGCACATCAACTCACCCGAAGCACGCGTGTATCTCTCACGCCAGCTCTTCGAAGAGGCCGTGCATGTGCATTTCTATCTCACGTTGCTTGATAACTACATCCCCGATCCCGATGAGCGCGCTGCAGCCTTCGCTGCTGTCGAAAACATTCCATCGATTGCACGCAAGGCGGACTTCTGCATGAAGTGGATGGACTCTATCCAGCAGCTTGACCGCCTGGAGAGCCGCGCCCACCGCCGACAGTTTCTGCTCAACCTGATTTGTTTTGCCGCCTGCATCGAAGGCCTTTTCTTCTTTGCGGCTTTTGCCTATGTCTATTTTCTGCGCTCCCGTGGGCTGCTGCACGGCCTAGCCTCTGGCACCAACTGGGTTTTTCGCGACGAAAGCTGCCATATGGAGTTCGCCTTCGAGGTAGTCAACGTCGTCCGCCAGCAGGAACCTGACCTGTGGAACGAGCAGTTGGAGCAACAGATCGTGCTGATGCTGCGTGAAGCAATCGATGCAGAAACACAATTTGCCGAGGACCTTTTGAGCGGTGGAGTGGCCGGCCTGTCGGTGCGCGATATGCGCCAGTACCTGGGTTTCGTTGCCGACGCCCGATTGCAACGGCTGGGCATTGCTCCCGCATTTCACGCAAAAAACCCCTTCGCCTTCATGGATCTGCAAGACGTACAGGAGCTAACCAACTTCTTCGAGCGTCGCGTCTCTTCGTATCAATCTGCTGTCTCAGGCGAAGTGGCTTTTCACGATGACTTCTAGCCGATGCTTCTAGCGTCTCGAAATCATCCAATGTTCGCCAGATTTTGTCCGTTTGGTTTCTGAAATCCAGAGAGATCGTTGCGCGTGAGCTTGCTGCGCTCTTCGGAGTCAAGCAAAGCGCCGCTTCGGCGCTCTGCCAACTCCGGGTCGAAGAAGGCTTCCTTGTCGTCGCCGATGCATCCAACAAGGCCCGCCGTTATCGCCTGACGGCTGCTTTGCAAAAGGCCTTCTACAAGTAGCCAACCTTTGCCTTATCTGGATTCTGTTTGCGAAACTACTGATTGGGCGACAAACCTTGCGCGATGGCTTCGCGGAGATCGTTGCGGATAATCTTGATCGTTGTCGGCAGTTCTGCCGCGCTCAATAAATCGCCATGACCACCTAGAACGAATGCCGGGCGCAGGCTTTCGATTCGGTCAAGCGAAGCGAGCCATTGCCGCCAGTCTTCGCTGTTTCCCGCCTCCAGATTCGGGCGGTACTGGCTTACGATGCAATCGCCGACATAGAGTACGCGTTCCTGGGGAATCCAGATAGAGAGATTGGTCGGCGTGTGCCCGGGCGTAAGCAGCACCTCTGCGATCAGACCGCCTAAATCGAATATTGTATCTTCGAGGATCTTCCTGTTTGGAGCGGTCAGTTCCGTGCGATAAAAGAAAGCATTGGCTTCTTTCCGCTGACGGCGCAAGCTGTCGGGAATGGCATCGTTGAACTCTGTGATCTCGGCCGCGAACTCTTCCGCGGTTCGAAAATTCTCCGCGTGCCCATATACGTCGATACCGAGGCCGCGGAAGTAGCCATTGCCGCCAACATGATCGAAGTGGTTTTCGGTATTTACGGCCATGATTCGATTTTCGGGATGAACTGCGCGAGCATAGCCGTGAATCGTCTGAGCCGCCATCCAGTTTCCGCCGGTATCAATGACAAGCGTGGTCGAGTCTCCGGCGACGAAACCTGCATTGACACACCACGGAGAGACATATCCGAGCCCGGTCAGAGCGAAGCAATGCGGGGAAATCTGCATGACCGTATTATCGCCCTGCGCTAGCTAATCCTCTATGGATGGCGGATGCGATGCGTAACGGAGTACCCCATAAACAAACATTTCTTCATCTTTACCGATGGCTCGGTCATCGGCAACCCCGGCCCTGCCGGTTGGGCTGCTGTCGTGATCAACGGGACAAGACGGCAGGAGATCGCGGGGTCCGTTCCGTGGTCAACCGCCTCTGAAATGGAGCTTCGCGCCGCAGTCGAGGCCTTGCGCCTAACGCCAGCTGGCGCGCGAATTGAACTGCGCTCTGACTCGGAGTTGCTGATCGACGGAATGCTGTTCCTGGTCTTTCGCTGGCAGCGGTTTGGTTGGCGCAACAGCCGTGGATTTGAGTTGCAGCACCAGGAACTGTGGCGCGAGTTGCTTCAGCTCAACGAACTGCGAACAATTCGCTGGCGATGGATCAGGGGACACAATTGCCACCCCATCCAGTTTCGCGCCGATGCACTTGCCTACCAAGCCGCCATTCAGGAACGAATTGCCGCCTGATGCAGTTGGCAGGCCACAACTCCAGTGAGGGAGAAGACCATGGCAACGATTGCCGAAACAAATTCGCTTTTTGAGATTGATGCAGAACTGGACGGCCTGCGCCTTGGATGCGGATGAAGTGCGAGCGGCTGCTCAATGTCTACCCTCCGGTTACCTGCGTCAAGATCGGAGACACCGTGGTCGATATGGAAGAAGGCAAGAATGCAGGAATGTGGACCATTGGACTCACTCGAAGCGGCAATGCAATATGGTTGGACTCGATGGGGAACATTGGGCACAACTGCCAGAGGCAGCGAAGGAGGTTCAACTAACGCGTGCCAGGAGAATCTTGCTGGATGCTGGCGCAGACTATGTCGTCGGGGATCTTGCTTCCTGCAATCCAGCTCTGGCAGAGATTGAGGAACGCCTCAAGTTAAGCAAATGAAGGAAGGCAATGCCCCGCGCAGCGCAAGCACGCGGTTTGCATTTCGATGTATTTGCGGCTGCGGTGATTTTGTTTTTCAAACGATTGCGAAAAGGCCCTTTGAGTTGTCACCAACCGTAAGACCTCTGGCTCTCGCGGAGCATACTTACTGAAACGTTGGCCTGCGAGGCGGGCTGCCGGGTTACTCTATATCCACTTGCATGGCTTTTGCACACAGCATCGGCAACCGGCACTACTGCTTTGCGGATCTGCGGGATTTATTGGCCAAGGCCACTCCCTTGCGCAGCGGCGATGCGCTAGCCGGACTGGCGGCTGAATCGGCCGAGCAGCGCGTAGCCGCACAGTTTGCGCTTGCCGATCTTCCGCTTGCCCATTTCCTGTCGGAGCAGGTTGTTCCCTACGAAGACGACGAGGTGACGCGCCTGATCGTGGACACGCACGACCCCAAGGCGTTTGCGCCCGTGCGTTCGCTCACGGTGGGCGAGTTGCGGGACTGGCTACTGTCCGACGACGCAACCGGAGACCGGCTGGCGGCGCTTGCGCCAGGACTCACGCCAGAGATGGCGGCGGCCGTTAGCAAGCTGATGCGCGTCCAGGATCTGATTGCGACCACGGCCAAGATTCGCGTGGTGACGCGATTTCGCACCACCGTCGGCCTGGCAGGGAGGCTGAGCGCGCGCCTGCAGCCCAATCATCCTACCGACAACCTGGCAGGCATTGCCGCTACCATGCTCGACGGCCTGTTACTCGGCTCCGGGGACGCCGTCATTGGCATCAACCCCGCCCGGGACAGTGTGGCAAGCACCACGCAACTTTTGCGGCTGATCGACGCCGTGCGTCAGCGATTCCAGATTCCCACGCAGAGTTGCGTACTGGCCCATATAACAACTCAGATGGCAGCCCTCGAACAGGGTGCGCCGGTGGATCTTCTATTTCAGTCCATTGCCGGAACCGAGGCCGCCAACCGGAGTTTTGGCGTGAACCTGTCACTGCTCAACGAGGCATATCAGGCTGGGCAGTCGCTGCGCCGCGGGACAGTGTGCGCCGATGGGAACAACGGAGACAACGTAATGTACTTTGAGACCGGCCAAGGTTCCGCGCTCTCCGCCAATGCTCACCACAGCGTTGACCAGCAGACGCTGGAGGCGCGCGCGTATGCGGTCGCTCGCCACTACCGGCCCATGCTGGTCAATACCGTGGTGGGCTTCATCGGTCCAGAGTATCTTTACGACGGCAAGCAGATTGCGCGCGCCGGGTTGGAAGATCACTTTTGCGGCAAGCTGTTGGGACTTCCCATGGGCTGCGATGTTTGCTACACGAACCACGCCGAAGCCGATCAGGATGACATGGACACTCTGCTAACACTGCTGGGCGTTGCCGGCGTCAACTACATCATGGGCGTGCCCGGCGCGGACGACGTGATGCTCAACTACCAGAGCACGAGTTTCCACGATGCGCTCTACCTGCGCCGTGTGCTCGGTCTTCAGCCAGCTCCGGAGTTTGAGAAGTGGCTGGTGGGCGAAGGATTCCACCGCTTGGCGCTGGAGGCTGGCAATCCTGAAAGGCTGTTATCGGCATGAGTGATCTTCCACTTTCATCAACGGAGCTGGCCCAGCGCATGCGCGCGATGACCCCGGCTCGCATCGCGTTGGGACGCACCGGAGTGAGTCTCCCGACCCATGATTTGCTGGACTTTCAGCGAGCTCACGCGCAGGCTCGCGACGCAGTGCATACACAGTTGAACGGCACAGCCCTGGCAGCCGACCTTAGCGCAATCACAAACATGCCGGTGTTGCGCTTGCACTCCGCGGCGATGGACCGTGCAACCTACCTGCGACGCCCGGATCTGGGCCGGAAACTTGACGAAGGCAGTCGTTCGGCTCTGTCGTCTGGTCCATGGGAGTTGGCACTGATCGTGGCTGACGGTCTGTCTGCGATTGCCGTCGAGCGGCATGTTCCTCTACTCCTCCAGCGGTTGCTTCCCCGTCTAGAGGGCTGGCGGTTGGCACCTCTTGCGATCGTGGAACAGGGACGGGTCGCCATCGGAGACGAGATCGGCTCGGCGCTCGGCGTGCAACTTTCCGTGGTACTGATCGGCGAGCGACCGGGTCTCAGTTCGCCCGATTCGCTGGGAGCCTATATCACCTGGGGACCACATCCCGGCCGTACAGATGCCGAGCGCAACTGCATTTCGAACATTCGCACGGAAGGCCTGAGCTACGCGGAGGCCGTCGAGCAATTGGTTTTCTATCTGACCGAAGCACGGCGCCTCCGCCTGACCGGAATTGCCCTCAAGGAAGGTTGCTACCGGCTGAATAAAGGCTAGCGGTGACGTCTGGCCTTTCTACGCTCTCTCCAGATGCCGAACGACCGGCCGGCTTGAACGGTACAACTCGCAGAACAAATTCAGCAATCCATGGATTCCATATGGCCTGGGATAAGTTCCATGGCGATTTGGGAGAGAGGCGAGCAGGACTCTCGATCAGATGAGGATCTCGTTTCGGCAATGGGCAGTATCGAGATCCCCAAATATGATTCCGATGCTCGCTAACACCTTATGGATTGTCGGCGTGCAGTGGATCGATCGCCTCATGCAGGGTCTGCTGAAAGGCCGGCCAACTGCAGGAAAAGTCCTTCCCGCTGCAACCAGGAAGAAAGACCGGAACGCGCTGCGGCGGATTGCTCAAGTTTAATTCGGCGCTTGAGCGCATCTGTTCCAGGGTTTGCACGGTGAAGTAGGTTCGTACACTGAACTCTCCGCTTTTGCGATCTTTCCAGAGTTCGAATACAAGTGATCCTCCGGGAGGGGTATCGTCGCGGCGTCCGTCCGCAATCCATGTCAGGCCCAGCAGGCCGCCAATCGTTGTCAGGTTCGTGTCGTGGCCAATCAGAAACAGTGCCCGGTCTGTTGGCTTTCCCATGGCTCCAGGAATCTGCTTGTTTGCTGCTGCTTGCTCCACGCTGCGCAGGATGTGGTCAAGAAGAGCAGACGCCTGAGCGCGCGCAATCGCTGGAGTGCGCAGAGTGAAGTCCGTGGCTGCCGTATGCAGGTCGATTAGCGAACGGAGGTTCTCTCCCGTCACGCATCCCCAGCCAACCTGATCGGCGCTCATGCCTTGCGTGTACTCAAGCAGCAGATTCTCGGCGAGTGAGGATGCCGTATTAAGAGGTCCGCGCATTTCCGCAAGATGCTCGCCTTTTCCCGGATCGAGACTGGCTGGAATATCGAACAGAGATATCCGCTTTTGCAATGCAGCAGGAGCGGCGCCGCAGGTGGCCAGTATCTTGTCCAACGCGCTGATCTGAGTTCGGTAAGCCTCAGTGACGCTGGCTGGATTGTTTCCGATTCGTCCAGAGATGGCCGCGGTGGCCAACGCGGGGTTAACAGGTCTAGCGTCCGATACACGTGGATGAAAGAGCGGATCGTTCGTACCTTCAGGGAGAGATCTCACTGGAACTTTGCATCCAGGGAAGAGTCCCTCAGCAAGCGCTTTGCCGGTCTCGCGCGTACGCTGGTCAGAGTCCGCATAGAACGTCACACTGGGGGAATCTTCGCAGCCTTTTGCGCTCCATAGTCCCTCGTCCGCCAGTTGCAGCCTGTCGTACGAACCGAAGAGTTCCATTAAGCGATAACCGTGCGCGGTCAGATTGCCGGGAGGAACGTCCCACTCCGGCCAGGGAGCGGTCGAATACACGCTGTATTGCGCAGGCTTACCAGTGGGCGAGCGAACACCGTGGCGGCTTAGATAGATCACGAATTTAAGATCAGCGTCTTTGCTCGTCGAAGCGGATGGAATGGTCTGTGCCTGTGCGGCATGACCGCCTAATAAAAAGATAGTTGCAAGAAATAGAATCAACCTTGTCATCCATATCCTCGTGCTTAACCTGCCCCAATTACAGCATTCAGGAGGTTCAACTGAGAGCCCGTAGAGACCGTCTGTGCCAAACCTGAAGGCGACTATGTAAAGCGGGCATACGCGTACTTTGCATATGCCCTGACAAACGCTCTTACTTCTTACGCTGAGGTTAGCGCCCTTGCGCGAAGTTGTAGCGCAAGCCGCCCGTGTAGGTTGGCTTATAGTACTCGCGCTGGTTCACGAATTGATCGCTTCCCTGGTAGTAGCCGAAGACCTCGTTGTTGAGATTGAGGCCGACAACCTTGAGACTGAGGCCGTGCCAGATGCGATAGCTCGCCTGGGCATCGACCTGGTAATGAGCCAATGTCCAAACGTCACCAGTTGGCCCGGTAGGTCCAAGGTTGTTGGGGTCGGGATTATTCGCCGCGGGCAGAAAGCTGGGCGAGATGTAGTTATAGGTAAAGAGGCTCGCGCCGTTGTAGGCTAGACCGGCGCGGACGGAGAGGCGCTTGGTGTCATAGGAGGGGCTGAGGTTCCATGTGTTGGTCGCCTGATCGATCATGCGCGGATGATCGGAACGCAGCGGAACGCCCTTTTCCTGCGAGGCAGTGTAGCTGTAATTGGCATTGATTCCCAGCCCGCTCAACACGCCGGGCAGGAAGCTGAGGTGCTGCTGATAGCTGGCCTCGAATCCGTAGAGATAGGCATTCTGCCCATTGGCGAACATGGTGATGGAGTCGCCTGGATAAGTTTCAATCGCCTGCAACTCAGCGGGAGGAATGGAGCCAGCAGGAAGGCTGGACGTGTTGACGAGGCCCGAGATGACGGTCTGAATCTGCGGCGCCGTCAACTGTTTGACAAAGAAACCTGCCTGAATCATGCCCAGCGGATGCAAGTAATTCTCGTAGAGTAGGTCGTAGTTGTTGGCGTGCTCTGGACGCAGGGAGGGATTGCCGATGGATACTGTGGTCGGGCTTGCGGTGGAGTCTTCTGTCACATAGGGAACGAGTTGGTAGGGGTCCGGACGAGCCACACCGCGAGCGAAGACGGCACGCAGCGCGGAGTTTGGTGTGAGAGCATAGCGCATCTGAACGCTGGGCAGAACGTCGAGGTAAGAAGGATTGTTCTTGACCGCATTGACGACCCACTGCTCGCCGGTTCCCGTATACGCGGTGAGGCCGCACTTTTTAGCGCCGGCCAAATTTGTGTAGAAGCACAGCGTATGGCCAAGCGTATTCATGTTCGTGTTCTCAAAGCGCAGGCCGGTTTGCACATGAAGCTTGCCGATGTCGATGGTGTTCATCGCATATCCGGCGGTGATTTGCTCGATCGTATCGAAGAGATTCGGTGCTGTGTTGGCCGCTGTAGCCGCGGCATCCACGTAGCCGGTCAGATTCTTTTGCGTATAAGTCAGAACCTTGTTGAAGTCCGAGACGGGGCCGAAGTTGCCGCCGAAGTAGTTGCCGCCAAAGTAGTCCGTGTTGTGGAAGGCGCTCTGCACGGCGGTCATCGGGATGGCGGTGGCTCCAGAGGTAGACCATCCGTCATAGACGGTCTCGGTGGCGTCTTGCGCCTTGTGGCCATTGGTGAACTTGAAGCCTGCTTCGAAGGTGCCAAAACGATGTCCGAGGCTGTAATTCCGGGCATAGGAACTGGCCGCGGTGAGGTTGAGCTGTGAGTCTTTTCCTGTGGAAGTGGTGATGTCCTTGAAGGCCCAGTTGGAGGCGACCAAGAGCGGCGAGCTGGCGGAGTTGTCGCAATTTCCGAAGTGCGGATGATACTTGTCCACGGCTCCGGTCCGGCTGTAATCGCAGGTGTTTCCCAGCGAAGTTCCGTTCCATGCAAAGTCGGCCTTGGGGTTACCTGCGGAATCGACCTCGTAGGAGTAGGATGCAGAGGCTTCAAAGGTCAACCAGGACTTGTCGGTGGTGTGCCGTCCGCCCAGGATAACAGTTCCAACGGAGGCATTCGGGCGTTTGCTGGAGGTATAAAAAGCGGCAGCCTTGGCCGTCTTGCTGCTGTAGACTCCCGGAGCGGAAAGCACTTGCGAGACTGGCTTGTAATACCACTTGTCTCCCCAATCCTTCAAGTCGGAATAGATTCCGTTTGCATAAAAGCTTGTATTATCGCTTAGCTTGTAATCCGCTGCTCCAGAGAATCCATCGCGGTAGCGATAGTAGCGGTATTCGCGGATCGTGTTGCTGTCATAGAACGGTGCTGCCATGGTCGAGTACGGATCGAGCGCGGGTTGAATGTTATCAATTCCACGGCCGTTGTAGTCGAAGGCGCCATTGATTAGGATGCCGAGGCGCTTTGATTTTCCAAAGCGATCTCCCACTGTTGCACCCACCGCGGTCGAACCGCGCCCATTCAGGATGTTGGTGTAGCCGCCATCTATAAATGCATCGAGTGTGGGCCGTTCTCCAGCGGTCTTGGTGCGGATGTTCACCGATCCGCCGATGCCGTTTGCGTCCATATTTGCGGAGAGGGTCTTGTTGAGTTCGATCGCATCGATCATGGACGAGGGCAACACATCGAGGCGAACCTGACGAACCGTTGGCTCAGGGGCGGGAATGGTAATTCCATCCACAGTAACATTGGTGAGACGGGGCTCAGAGCCGCGGACCTGAATATATACGCCCTCGCCTTCAATACGGTAAAGCGTGACAGAGGGCAGGCGTCCAATGGCATCGGCGGCGTTGGCATTGGGCAGGCTAACGATCAGTTCCGCGGGAAGAACCTGCAGAAGGTTGTCTGCCATGCGAGTCTCGTTTATGGCATCTGCTTCGCCATGCACACGCTCTGCGCTGACGATGATGTTCTCGCTGGCTGAGGCAACGCCGAGCTTGATCTCGATGGACTTGGTCTGGCCCGCGGTCACATCGACCTTGGTCTCCGTTGAATTGAAGCCAACATAGGAAACCGACAGCGTGTAGTTGCCTGCCGGAACACCGGACAACGTGAACTCACCTTGCGGGTTGGTCTCACCGACAAGCTTCAATGGAAGCAGTTCAAGACGCGCCCCTTTGAGAGCGGCGCCAGCGTTGTCGACGACGGTGCCTGTAATAACACCTTTAGTGGACTGTGCGTTAGCCCTCGAAGTGAAGAATGAAAGCGCAAACACTAAGAGCAAGATAATAGAGCGATTCTTCCAAATAGAATTTCGATTAGACATCAGGCCTCTCTTCTCAATTTTGGACTCCGTGCGAACACGGAAATCCTCGATCTGGACGAATTGTCCCAGCCGAATCTAATCGCAATCTGAGGACTTCGATGCAAAGGGGAAGTTTTCATGGAACGTTCATATACGCCGGTTACGATCAGACGATGCGAGTTCTAATCGTAGAGGACAAGCAGAGTCTTGCCGGCCATATCGGGCGTGCCCTGGAGGGCGAAGGGCACACGGTTACGCTGGCCTTCGATGGCGAGGTTGCGCTCAAAGAGGGTCGCTCGAACAATTTCGATCTGATACTCCTCGACGTCATGCTTCCGCGCATGGATGGCTTCAGCGTGATACGCAAGTTGCGCGAAGACCGGCTCACGACTCAGACGATTATCGTTTCAGCGCGAGACTCCATGGAGGATATTATCTGCGGACTCGACGCCGGCGCGGATGACTATCTGACCAAGCCGTTTGCGCTCGACTTGTTGCTGGCCAAGGTTAGAGCGGCCGATCGCCGTGTTCCGATTTCCATTCCTCAAGAACTTGTATTCGAGGACCTGATTCTGCGGCCTCATCTATTTGAATTGCAGCGAAGCAATCACGTTGTATCCCTTACCAGAACCGAATGCGCACTGCTGGAGACCTTGATGCGCCGCGCGCCAAACGTGGTACCGCATGGCGTGCTCATCGAAGAAGGCTGGAGTGCAGATACCGATGTGAGTTATGACAGTCTCTACGTTTTCATCCGGGCACTCAGGGCGAAGATAACACGCGCGGACGAAGCGGAGCTGTTGCACACAATTCGCGGAGTTGGCTATTCCTTGCGGAGTGGAGCATGATGAAGCCTCCGTTTTCAATCTCCTTGCGCCTCACAATCTGGTTTGGCGGCATCTTCTTCCTGGGGTGGCTGCTCTTCGGCACAGTGATGTGGCTCAACCTCAAGAGCACTCTGAAGAACGAGCGCTATCAAACGCTCTCGCGACGCATCGACCGATTGCAGCAGTTGCTGAACAAGTCAAAGGATGAGGACGAAGCGGACAGAAGCCAAGACTTTACCGATTTTTCTAGGGCAACTGGAAACGGCCTCGCCGAGGTCTTTCGTGCCGATGGCCAACGAGCCTTCCCTTCGCCTTCAGCGGCCGCTCGAGCCTTTCCATGGCCCTCGATGAAGAGCGGCGCTGCCGAACGGTTCCTGCACACCAATTCAGGTGGCCTTCCTTATTGGGTGCTGATGCGCCGCTTCTCGCTCGGCGGGCAGTCCCTCTTTCTCCTCACTGCGGCGCCCGAGTCAGGAAACCTTGTCGTCCTCCAAAGCTTCATGATGGGGTTGCTCGCATCGGCACCCATTCTGTTGTTGATTTCGTCTGCGGGCGGCTACGTGATGAGCCGCAAGGCCCTGAGACCTGTCGATAGAATCACAGCCACGGCTCGTTCCATCAGCATACGAAATCTCTCCGAACGGTTGCCGGTGACCAAGACTGGCGATGAACTGCAGCGTCTTGCGGAGACCTGCAATGCGATGCTGCAGCGATTGGAATCTGCCGTAAGCCAGATTAAGCAATTCACCGCGGATGCCTCGCATGAGTTGCGCGGTCCGTTGTCGTTCACACGCACAGTTGCGGAAGTGGCGCTGAGAAACCCCCACGCCGATCCAGAAAGCCGCAGAGCTTTCAAGGATATCGTCGATGAGTCCGCAAAGGCATCGGAACTGTTGGATGGAATGTTGACTCTGGCCCGTGCGGACGCGAATTCCTTCGATGCGGCTTTGGAGCAAGTGGATTTGGTTGCGGCGGTTCAGGAGGCTTGTGGAATGGCTCGTCCGCTTGCAGATGAGCGTAATTTGACCCTTTCAGTTTCTGCCGGGGCCGGTTCGTCGGTGAACGTACTTGGGGACTTTCCCAGTTTGCGGAGGCTGGTCTGGATACTCCTCGACAACGCGCTGAAATATACGCCCGCGCCGGGCCGGGTGGAGGTGAGCCTCAGCGTTTCCTCGAAACAAGCGATTCTGATTGTCAGAGATAGTGGAATAGGAATCGCGCAGATTGATCTGCCGCATGTCTTTGATCGCTTCTATCGCACAGACCCTTCGCGCAGTCAGGTGGAAGGGAGCGGCTTGGGCTTGGCGATCGCAAAATGGATTGCGGAAATGCACCACGCAGATATCTCCGTCGCCAGTACGGAGCACGAGGGCACGACGTTTCGAGTGTCGGTTCCCCTCTGCGTGGCCTACTGAACTTCGCATAATATAGTGACAATGTTTGCTGTGTAGCGGTATGCTGTCAGGCATGACACGCTGCAATGTGCCACGCCGTGACTTCGCAGCCATGCAAGAGCGCCGTCGCCGCGCCGCGCGGCTGTTTGCCTCAGGCAAGCGCTCACAGGCAGAGATCGCTCGTGAACTCCAGATCAGCCGCCAAAGCGTGAGCCGATGGTACGCGGCTTGGCGTCAGGATAAGCCAAATTGGATTCGCGGAGCGGGGCGCGCAGGCCGCAGGCCACAACTGGACAAGACTCAACTCAAGCAGGTGGACAAGGCTTTGCGTCAAGGCGCGCAAGCTCACGGTTTTGGCACCGCTCTATGGACATTGCCCCGCGTGGCCGCAGTGATCGAGCAGGCCACAGGCGTTCACTATCATCCCGGCCATGTGTGGAAGATTCTTGCCGCCATGGGGTGGAGCCTGCAACGTCCGGCCAAACAGGCGCGGGAACGCAATGAAGAAGGGCGTCGTGAATGGATGGCGAACCGGTGGCCGACAATAAAAAAAACGCCCGAAGGCGAAAAGCCTGGATTGTCTTCCAAGACGAAAGCGGAGTCTCGGAGAGACCGCCGGTAAGACGGACCTGGGCGCCAAAGGGAGAGACTCCGATATTGGTTTATGCCTTCAACTGGAAGAAGCTATCGATCAGCGCGGCGCTTGGCTATCGCTGGGACGGCAAGCGTTGCCGGTTGTGGTTTCAGACCCAGCCCGGCAGCTACAACGACGAACGGCTGATCGTCTTTTTGCGTGATCTGAAAAAGCACATGCGTGGGCAGAAGGTGATTCTGATCTGGGACGGATTGCCTGCGCACAAGAGCCGGAAGATGAAGCAGAATCTGGAGAGCCAGCGCGGTTGGCTGCAAGTAGAGACGTTACCGGGATATTCTCCTGACCTGAATCCGGTGGAAGACTTATGGGGCAACATCAAAGGTCAGGAGTTGGCCAATCGCTGTGTTGCAGGACTCGGCGAGGCCGAAGATGGCGTGTGCAGCGGCATGGCGCGAGTACGTCAATCCAAGCTGCCGTTTTCTTTCCTGCACCACGCAGGACTCTTTTTTTGATTTATTTTGTCATCCTATTATGCGAGACTCAGTAGATGGCCACTTTCCGGCCAGATCCTGGAATAGCGCGGCCCTTCTGATTCCGAAACGACGGTCTCAAATCCCTTCCGATAGGAATCGGTCCTGAAAAACTCCGTAGGCACCGGGAGCCTCCTCGGCCTCCAGCCTAGCGGGAGGCTTCAAGGTTCCAGTCGCCTAGGGCACCGGCTACTCCAGCAGCTTGTCGCCATTGCGTGTTCAGGATGTGCTGACAACAGCGCCTCACCATGCCAAGGTCTTCTTCTACGTCGATAGCCGCTGAGAAGATTTAATTCTCAGAGGCTGGGAGCAGCCGGACTGCACTGAGACTTTCCATCGGCGGCAGCCTTTCAAAACCTCGATAAAGCTCGATCTCCGTCATCCATGTGTGCGGCTTACGGCCTCCAACACTGGCCATATGCGTATTACGGAATCCACTTGCAACATAAACCATCCAATAGGCATGACCCTAATGCCAGCCAAACGGGATGGGAAAAAGTATGTGAATCCCGTTCCGACGAAAGTCGGTGGGCTTTCTCTGATGTTCAAGATCGGTCCTCGTTTCTTCTTGGGGACCGCGGCACGATCACCAAAACATTCACTCGGACCGTTCCATACAGACACTGGGATCTTTGCGACGAGTCCCCGCTCCGGCTTGCGCATTACCTGGATGGGGCACTCCACTTCACTGGTTGAAATCGACGGGATACGTCTGCTC
>Ga0255354_1000891_pt1 | contig 18100 bp, 15 predicted proteins | sample HBST50metaG_FD_189942 | JGI IMG/M metagenome (GOLD analysis project Ga0255354, IMG submission 189942) | Peat soil microbial communities from Stordalen Mire, Sweden - H.B.S.T50 | ecosystem: Environmental > Terrestrial > Soil > Wetlands > Peat | place: Sweden: Norrbotten County, Stordalen Mire...
GTCCCGCAGGCACCATCCACAGGCGAGCTTGTAGCCTTTGCGGCCGCTTTGGCCGGTGCCTTTGTCTTTTGCCGGGGCTTGGCCGTCGGCTTGGCTGGAGTCTTGTGCGTCTTGGCGGAAGCCGAGGCGACCGGCGCAGCATCCTGCCTGCCAGCAGATCGCGCCGCTGCCGGCAGCGCCATCATCAGCAGGGAAGCCAGAACAACCATGCAGCCGGAAGCCAGCCGCGGGATAGGAATTGGGGAAGAAACAGCCTTCATATCCTTACTCTAAGCTGTTTCCAGGCAGAGCGCAGCCCCCGGGGACCACTGGCGTTACCGCGAAGACCGCAAAGTGGAACAAGTCTACCAATGCGAGGATTCACAGAACCGCGCTCTTTCCGTTTGGCCCCCAGCCCTGTCGTCCGGTACACTCTTTGTGACGGACCCAGCACGCACCCCCAAAGGGTCCAGCGGATTTTTCGCAACCATTGCCCATGCCGACCATCCAATCGATAGCAGGAGAACTCGAGCCGCATCCTGACGTAGCCCTGGTCGCAAGGGTGCGCGGTGGCGATGTCTCGGCCTACGATACGCTGGTCCGCAAGTACGAGCGCCAGCTCTTTCGCATCGCCCAGCACATCACGCAGAATCGCGAGGATGCAGAAGACGTCATGCAGGACGCGTTCCTGAAGGCGTATGAAAAGCTGGAGCAGTTTCAGGGGAACTCGAAGTTTTATACCTGGCTGGTGCGGATTGCGGTGAACGAAAGCCTCATGCGCCTGCGCAAGCGGCGCACCGGCAAGATGGTTTCGATTGACGAAGACATCGAAACCGACGAGGGCAGCGTCCCGCGCGATCTGGCTGACTGGGCGCCAGACCCGGAACAGAACTATGGCCAGGCCGAATTGGCCGAAATTCTGCGCAAGACCATTCAGGGTTTGCCTCAGGGATTTCGTATCGTGTTTGTGCTGCGGGACGTGGAAGGACTTTCGACCGAAGAGACGGCAGAGACGCTGGGACTCAGCGTGCCCGCCGTGAAGTCGCGTTTGTTGCGCGCAAGGTTGCAACTGCGTGAGCGTCTGAGCCGCTACTTTCATAAGAAAAAAAGGCTCATGGAAACGGGGATTGTAAAGTGACCTGCAAAGAGTTTCTCGCACTTCTCGATGACTTGATCGACGATGAGGTGTCCCCTGATGTGCGCACCGAACTTCAAACCCACCTAGGCCGCTGCGGACACTGCGAGGTCGTCCTTAACACCACCCGCAAGACCATCGAAATCTACCGTTCCCACGAAATTTACGACCTTCCCACCAGCCTGCGCGAGCGCCTCCACACCGCCATCATGTCCCGCTGCAAGAAGGGCTGTTAAGTTTTTCTTCCTTTTTTTCGATCAAAATTCTCCGTGCCCCATCCATTCCGCGTTTTTTGCGGAATGGGTGGGAAACCACGACCCCCAAAATCACATCACCAACAGAGCAGCCAGCCCCCGCGCCTTTTTTCTGGCGCGGAAATGCCGAAGGCCGTTGGCCCCACCGCAGGTGGATGATTTACCCTCAAAAGCGGTATGAAACTCAGCCACTCATTTCTAATTCCCGCTCTGGCCGCAGCCTTTTCCGCTGCGGCTTACGCTCAAACCACTACCAAACCGGCTGACGACCTTCCCGACGCGCCCGCGGCCACAGCCGCCGCCATGACCCGCCCCAACGGTCCCACTGTAGTGATGGATACCTCCATGGGCCGCATCACCTGCCAGTTCTTTGAGCGTCAGGCGCCCAAAGCTGTGGCCAACTTCATCGCCCTGGCCGAAGGCACTAGAGACTGGACCGACCCGGTTACCAACAAGAAGCAGCACAACAAGCAGCTCTACAACGGCACCATCTTCCATCGCGTCATTCCCGAGTTCATGATTCAGGGCGGCGACCCCGCCGGTACGGGTATGGGCGATCCCGGCTATCAATTTGATGACGAGGTCGATCCCAATCTGAACTTTGACGTGCCCGGACGTCTGGCCATGGCCAACTCCGGCCCCAACACCAACGGCAGCCAGTTCTTCATTACCGAGCAAGCCTACGACACGCTCAACCAGCACTACACTCTCTTCGGCCAGTGCGACGGCGCCAGTGTTGAGGTGGTCAAGGCCATTGCCCGAGTGCCGCGCAATAGCGACGACAAGCCAGACACGCCGGTGGTGCTGAAGAAAGTGACCATCGTGCGCGAGGGCCAGCCGCTGCCGCCAGCCCCGAACGCCGCGCCCAAGCAGTGATTTTCTTCACTTAACCGAACAGAATTGGGTGCCCCATGTCCGGATTTTCGGACCTGGGATTCCACACAACGAAGGAGCTTTATGTCACTCGCAGCAGGAACCTACGCCGTCTTCACCACCACCGAAGGCAAGATCACCGTCCGGCTCTTTGAGTCCGACGCGCCCATCACTGTCAAGAACTTCATCGAACTGGCCGAGGGCTCCAAGGAGTGGACTCATCCCACCACCCACAAAAAGTCCACCGACAAGCTCTTCCACGGCACCATCTTCCATCGCGTGATTCCCGACTTCATGATCCAGGGCGGCGACCCCACGGGCACCGGTATGGGCGGACCCGGCTATCGCTTCGAGGATGAGACGAAAGGCTCGCCGCACAAATTCGACAAGCCCGGCAAGCTGGCCATGGCCAACAGCGGTCCCGGCACCAACGGCTGCCAGTTCTTTATCACCGTGGCTCCCACGCCTTGGCTCACCGGCAACCACACCATCTTCGGCGAAGTCGTCGAGGGTCAGGAGATCGTTACCAAAATTTCTCTGGTTCCCCGCGGCGGCCAGGACAAGCCCAAGAAGCCTGTGGTTCTCGAATCCGTCGTCATCGAGCGCGTGGCGTAGTTCCAGAGTTCACTTCTCAAGACACCGAACTCCTGTCCGATACATCACAAATGTCCCGTGCCCCACCCTTTCGCCTTTTTCTTGGCGAAAGGGTGGGATCCCACGGACCTCAACCGGCGTCTGTAAGAACCTGTTTAAAAACTGCTTCCAGACCACGAAAGACTCAAGTTCTTGTCTTGTGGAGGGAGCAGGTGCATTCAGGCCCCTGAAATAGGTCAATCCAATCAAGGGGCTTCAGCCCCGGATCTTTTGCCCCTTCGATCTTGGGATACGGGATGCCACAAACCCAATGCACGAAGCGCGGCTGCCCACCGCAGGTGGCTTGCGGATAATTTCCCATCCAGCGCGCATAATCAGAACATGAGATTGCGCTCGAGCCAGCAGCCATTCTCCTCCAGAAGGGAGGAGAAGCGAATAGCCCAGTATGAAGCGAAGCTGAATGCTGGGAATGCCTGTCAGCTATGTGACCGGTCTGTACCTAAAAAATGCACCCCTCCCCCCCCTATTTCCTGTGAAACTGTGAAACTGTGAACTCCATTGCATAGTCCTGCCGGTATAACTGTTCATGTGGTTACAGCAATCCGGGAGAGGACTTAGTGATTCTGAACAGGTGCCTGACGCAGGAACTCCGCAATCCGTTCGCGCGCATCCATCGTGCCTTGCAGACTGGCGTAGAGACTCGCTCGCTGTCGTGCAAAGGCTCCTCGCGCGGCGGCGGAGATGGGAAATCGCTCGGCGTAGCCACCGAATAGATCTGCGCAGGTTTGTGCCGTGTGCGCCGCTGCGCGGCCTGCCGCCAGGATACTCAGATCGCCGAAAAGGGCCGCCAATTCCCTGCCCTGCGGGCTCCGATCCAATTCCAAAACATCCAAAGCCAGCGAGCGCGCCGCCAGCAGTTCGCACAGCGCCTCCGCCATGGCGAAGGTCACGCCCTGACGCGCGTCGCAAAAGAGCTGAACGCCGCGTGCATCGACTTGCTGCCGCAGTTGCTCCAGGGTCCATTGCCAAAGCCTCATTCCCTCGGCAAGACCGCGCATACCGGCTCGCGGCGCGCGTGCCGCAAGCTCATCGATCTCCCCCGTCCACTTGTGGAACTCGGCAAGAAAGTGGGCATCGATCATGGCCGCTGAAACCAGGCGCCGTTGCAGCGCAGCCGGACCCATGTACATATCCTCGATCTGCGCATCGACAAGCCGCGAGTGGAGATCGTTTGTTTCCTGTGCGCCGTGCTCATTCCACGCGGCCACTCGCTGCAAGCACTCAGGGATGCGGCTGCTGCTGAAGAGCTTTGCCGCCGGCGAAAAGAGCGCGGCGAGTTTCGCGCCGGCGCTGGAAGGATGCTCCGCTTCATCGAGTTTGTCGCTGAGACACGCGGCGAAAAAGCCCAGCGAAGCGGCGGCCTCGCCTGCGGCCCACAGATCGGCCATGCTGAGACGGAACGCCGCGTTCTTGCTCTTCTGCGCCGTTGATGCAAACCACTCTTGCACGGTGGAGAGCGCCTTAGCGGCGGTCATCAGGGCAAGCAGGGCGCGCATTCGCCGCAGGACCGGCTCCAGCAAGACGCGATGGCTGAAGCGCGGAACGATCGCGTCCTTTTCCATTGTGTAGCCTCCGACAATGCGCGAAGCCGGCACCGTGAGGCGAAAGACAGGGTTGGTGGTAGAAGAGAAGCGATGTCCCAGCTTTCTCACCGGCGCGCCGCGCTCGAACTCGCCCATGTCCGCTGGCTCGAGAATCACGAGACCGCTGCCGCACACACCCTTGCCGTCGCCCTCGACGGCAGCGACCACGAATTCCGCGAAGTCCATGTGGCTGATGAAGCGTCCGCGCTTGTGAATCTCCAGCAATGTTTCGCCGTCTGCGCCCACGCCAGCCAGAGACATGCGGCCGGAAAGAAAGATTGCATCCGAACCCGCGCCGGGAATTGGCTCGGTCAGGCAAAGAGCGCCGTGACGCAGCTCGGCCCGGCCCAGGTAGCGATCACGCTGCGGTTCGGTTCCAAAGTCGCGGATGGGCATCTGCGCCAAGCTTCCTGAAAGGCTGCATGTGGCAACGCCAGCATCCACGCTGGCCAGTTCCCAAACAGTCAACGCCAACTGTAGGGTCGGCCCGCTGCGCGCAGAAGCCAGAATTCCGGTCATCCCCTGGGCGTCTAACGCGCGAAGCACACGAGCTTTTTCTTCTGTCCATTTGTGGGATGGATCTGCCTGGTCGAGCAACGGCGCCAGTCTTTCGCGCGCCGTTTGCCGGGCATTGTCGCGCACGGATAGGAGTTCCGCGCTCCCGGCGATTCGCCACAGTGTTGCGTGCGTCTCGTCCCACCAGCGGAAATCCATGGCGCTCCTACTCCGCGTCGGCGGGGATGCTGCACTCAGCCAGTTGGCGCGGTTTGACGAGTAGAACTCTCAAAGTGAATTCACTCTATTCTCTCCGGCAGGAGACAGATAAATGCGACTTCAAGAATTTCAATCCATTTTAGTTTAGAAGAGGCTCCGCCGTATCGTAATAGCGCTGTTCTCCGGAATCAATGTCATGGCCCTAGCCAACTGGCCGTTCCATCGCGGGTTCCGTGCGGTCCGAAGCCAATGTTAGAATGAAACCGGTTCCAGCCTGGTTGCTTTCGAGTTCCGGAAGGATCGACATGGCGCGATCAGCGCTTTTTGTTTTGTTGTTTCTTGCGACCAATGCCGCGTTGGCGCTGCTTTATCCGTTCTCGCTTGCCCACACTCTTCTTGCTTTAGCTCTTTATGCATTGGGCACCGGGGTGATGCTCTACCTATTGTTTCATCCGCGCAATCAGTGGCTGGTTGACAACCGCTCGCAAGTGGAACGCGAGAGTTGCGTTGCGCTTACCTTCGACGACGGCCCCGACCCTGTGGACACGCCCCGGCTGCTCGATCTGCTGCGTGAAAAAGGCGTGAAAGCCACCTTTTTTGTCGTGGGTCAGCGCGCTGACCAGCATCCGGAAATTGTGCGCCGTGCATGGGAAGAAGGACACTTGATCGCCAACCATACCTGGTCGCATCGGCCGCTTTTCTGCTTTCTCTCCCCGCGGCGATTGCGGTTCGAGATCGAGCGCGGCAGCCAAAGCATCGAGCGAATTTGCGGAGTCAGGACACGCTACTTCCGTTCCCCGGTCGGCTTGCGCCATCCTCTGCTGCGCTCTGCGCTGCAAAGAGCCGATTTGGAGTTCATCTCCTGGCGCGTCAAGAGCTGTGATACGATGATCAAAAATTCAGGGTTGCTGGCCCACCATATTCTCAGCAAAGTAACCAGTCGAGATATTATTCTGATGCACGATCACCGGCCGAAAGGCGCACACGTCATGTTGGAGGCTCTGCCTGGCGTGATTGACGAGTTGAAGGAACGAGGCTTCGAATTTGCGCTCGTCGGCTCCCGTGATAGCGCACCCTGCGGTACCGGCTTATGAAAGTATGCGCACTGATTCCCGCATTCAATGAAGCCTCCCACATAGCTCAGGTGGTAGAAGGCGCTAAACAGCACGTCGAATCAGTGATTGTAATCGACGACGGATCGAACGACGGCACCGCGGAACTGGCCCGTCACGCTGGAGCCTTTTGCATTGAATTGCCTGCGAACAGCGGGAAAGCATCCGTGCTGCGTCGAGGCTTCACCTATGCCAGCGATCAAAACTTTACCCACGCGATCACCCTGGATGGCGATGGTCAGCATTTGCCGCAGGATATACCGGTCCTGCTGCGGGTAGCCCAGGAGACGGAGGCGGATATGGTGATTGGGGCACGTCCCTTCGACCGTTCCCTGATGCCGCGCGCACGCTATTACTCCAACACCATCGGCAGCCGCTGGGCCTCGGCGCTGGTGGGCAGCAAGATTCAAGACAGCCAGAGCGGCTTCCGGCTCTTTCGCCTTGAAGCTCTCGACCGCATCACGCTGCGCAGCCGGCGTTATGAATTGGAAATGGAAGTGCTCATCAAGCTGGGACGCGCCGGTTGCACCATTGCTCACGCGCCCATTCACATGATTTACGACAACGGTCAGGCGCGGTCCAAGATGAAGCCGGTGCGCGATACAGTGCGCATCTGTCTTTGCTCGCTCGCCTTTCGCTTTCTGGGAGCTTGAGATGAGCCTGTGCCGACGAGTTTGCTGCCTGATTGCGCTTCTGCTGCTACCGCACGCGTTGCCGGCGCAGTCCGACGATTTGTTAATGCACATTTGGAACGGCGTGCAGCAAGCGCAGGGAAAGTTCACCACCGGCTGCGGCAGCGTGGTCGAGACCCGCACCTCCAGGCTGATGGTCAAGCCTATGGTGTTGCGCGGCAAGTTCTGCGCCGAGGGCATGACGCGCTTTTCGCTGGAGTACTTTGCGCCCAACGCCCTGCGCATCCGCTTCAATACGAACTATCTCAACGCGACCAGCGGTGACGGACAGACCGAGGTTCTCGAAATTGGCAGCGGCGTTCGCCGCGCCCAGTCTGCCTTCAGCCGCGAGAATTCAATAGAGGGGTTGAAGAAGAACTTTACCATCACGGCAACGGAGAGCGGCCGGGAGTACGAGTTGAAGTTTGTCCCCCGCAGCGAGACCTTTCGCCGCCGCATGAATTATCTGGTGGTGAAACTCGACAAGCGCGACTTTTTGCCGCGCTCGCTGGAGGTGGACGGCAAGAGCGGAGTCAACAGCGTCTTCCGCATTGACTTCACCTCTCTGAATGCGAAGCTGCCCGCCGAAACTTTCGAGGTGTCGAAACCAAAGTGATCGAGCGAAACGAAATCGAAAAAATCATTCCGCATCGTCCGCCTTTTTTGTGGATCGACCGGGTGGAGGAACTGGAGCCGGGCGTTCGTTGCGTGGCGTGGCTTTCGGTCGGCGCCGAAAACCCCGTCTTTGCCGGGCATTTTCCCGCTCGGCCGATCCTGCCCGGAGTGTTGATCATCGAAGCTGTAGCGCAGACGGCGGCGGTGATGATGGGCTCGGCAACTCCCGCCGAGGCGATGGGAACGGCGCTGCTGGCCGCGGTCAATCGCTTCAAGTTTTTCAAGCCCGTGGCTCCCGGCACGATGTTGCGCATTGAAACCACGAAGCTGACCCAGGCCGGAACCATGGTATACGTCGAAGGCAGTGTCAGCGCGCTGGGGGAAAAGGTGGCGAGCGGCGAGTTATCGGTAGTCTCAGGACGGTGAACGGGAGTTTTTAAGAAAAGGTCGAGCATTGCTCCAGGGATTGAACGCACATATTCGCAAATTCGCGGCTACTCTGCTAACCGAGGGGCTTGACCCAGCTTCGGCCGGAGCAGCCGTGTTTTGGGGAATCTTTATTGGCATCGTGCCGATCTATGGCTTACAGACACTGGCGGCGGTGGGTTTGGCCGTGCTGTTCCGATTGAACAAGCCTCTGACGCTGGCCGCCACCTTCATCAACAATCCGCTGCTGCTGCCGCCAATCGTGGCCGCATCGGTGGAACTGGGCGGCTTTCTACGCCATGGATCGTTCCTTCCCTGGCATCTGGCGGCGGTTTCCGGCGCGCAACTCAAGGACCAGCTTGTCTCGTGGGTTCTGGGCAGCATAGTGCTGGGTCTGCTGGTGGGCGGCGCGGCGGGCGTCATCACCGCTGCTGTCGTGTATTGGACTGCGCCCTCGCAGCGCAACCTGCGCGAGCGCATCCGCTTCGTCAATCAGACGTTTGCCGGGAGCGCTCAGTTTGACCGCGGATTTGTCCGCTGGAAGATGCGCCTAGACCGGATTTTCTCTTTACTTGCGGCAGAAGACCTGGGATCCGGAACAGTGGTCGATCTGGGCTGCGGCTACGGCATGGCGCTCTGCTTTACGGCATTCGCGGACCAAGACCGGCGCCTGCTTGGATGCGACCTCAATGTGCATCGAATCGCCGTCGCCCGCCAGGCTCTGAGTACATTGAATGCGGAGCCGGCCGTTTGCGACGTGCGTCATTACGAGCTGCCCTCAGCCGGTTTGATTCTGATTCTGGATGTACTGCAATACTTGCCCGCCGAAGAGCAGTTGGCGCTGCTGCGGCGCTGTTGTGCTGCGCTGGAACCGGGCGCGCGGCTGATCTTTCGGGTGCATGACCGCGAACGCGGGCTGCGGACCTTTCTTACCCTGGGCCTGGACCGGCTGCTGTTTTCTGCCGAGCATGTCGGCGCGCGCCCCACGATCCTATCCGCAGCGCAGTATCGCGCCACGCTGGATGAGGCGGGAATGCAGGTCGAGGAGCGCCGCTTCCGCAATCGTCTTCCCCTGGCTCATATCCTCTTCCTCGCGCGCCGCCCCGCAAAGGAGAACGCATCATGATGGTTCGCTTTATGCGCTCGTTGGGGCGAATTGTGATTGGCCATCCGGGGCTGGTGGCAGGGACTGTGCTCGTCCTGACCCTGTTTCTTTATGCCAACATTCACAACCTTCGCACCGAAACCGAGTTGACCGATATGTTCGGCAGCCGTGATCCGCAATGGCGGGCTGCCAGCCAGATCGGCAAGGAGCTGGGCTATGGCAATCAACTCTTTGTGCTCGTTCAGGCTCCGCAGGGCGATGCGGACAGCAGCGAAGCGATGGAAACGATGGCCGACCGGCTCACCAACGAGATGTCTGCCAGCGGCCTCTTCAAACAGGAGCGATCCGGTCTGCAGCAAGAAGAGCTGCTCAACCTGGTACGGCTTTTTTCCTGGCACTTTCCCTCCTACACTTCGCCCGGCCAGAGCAAAGCGCTGGCGCAGCGGCTGGAGCCGAAGCAGATTCATGAGAGCGTACGCCGCGCGGCCACTGAGCTGGTCACGCCGTTTTCCACCATGGGCGCGGATTACTTTGTCGCCGATCCGCTTGGCCTGATGAGCGTGACGGCGGGCAACGGCGAGGGGTTTTCGCAGTTTTCCAGCTTCGACCTCGCCTGGGGATCGGGAAACCGCTTCTTCAGCCGGGATCACAAGGCGCTGTTGATTATCGCCGAGCCGCGCGAGTCGGCGGTGGACTACAAGTATGCCGAGCAGATCATGCAATGGACGCACGCGCACATTCAGAGCGCCGAGGCCGACCCTGAGCTGCGCAGCGCAGGAGTGCGCGCCATGCCCGCCGGCGCCTATGTCTACGCGGAGCAGGACCACAAATTCATTGAGAGAAATATTCGCCGCGTTTCGCTGGTCTCCATCATCGGCAGCCTTCTGCTCTGCTTGATCGTCTATCCCAGCCTGCCGCTGCTGCTCTTGTCGCTGTTGCCCACCAGCCTGGGCATTTTGTGGACCACCGGCATCGCCAGCTTCTATCCCGGCGAAGTGAATCTGATCAGCCTGTCGTTCATCGCGATTCTCGCGGGCCTGGGCGACGATCAGGTGGTGCATTTCTTTAACCGCTCGCCGCAGGAGTGGGCCAAGGGTGGCAGCTTCAACGCGGCCATGCAGCGCACATATGAAACCACAGGGTTGAGCATCGTTCTCTGCACCCTGACCGCGGCCTCCGCCACGGCCGCGCTGGCCACATCCGGTTTCAAGGCGCTGGCCGAGTTCGGTTTCATCCTGACCGTCGGCATGTTCATGATGATGATTCACACGCTGCTGACGGTGCCCGCGTTGATGCAGTTGTGGAGCCGCCACATACGGCCCTTTGCTCCAGCGGGCATCACTTTCCGTTTTCTCCCCGCCGTGGCGCGGAGCTCGCTCAACTTTGTGGGCCGGCACGCTCGCTGGGTCGTAGCGGTTGCAGCCGGACTCTTTTTGCTCTCCGCCCTTATGCTGCCTGCCATCAAAATGGGCGGCAGCTTTGCCGTCCTTGGCGATGCCGGCAGCCCGGCGGTTGTCGCACAGAATCTGCTCTCGGCAAAGTTCGGCATTGAAGGCAGTCCCACACTGCTGCTGATCGCCGGCAGTGAGGAGGATGTGCTGCGCCGGTCGGAAAACCTGATTGCCGGCCTGGAATCCTACCGGCAACGCGGCGCTCTCAAATCGGTCTTCTCTCCCACTCAGCTGATCCCCTCCCAGGAGGCACAGAGGCAGCGCGCTGCATCGCTGGCTTCCATCGACTTCAATGCCACGGCCCGCGCCCTCGAGGATGCGCTCAACGAAAACGGCCTGCGCACAGAACCTTACCGCCCCTACCTTGAGCAACTGCGCAAACTGAAAGAACACGCAGAACCGGTCACCCTGGAGTCAGCCGCGCCGTACCTGCCTGCCGGCCTGCTCGACAACAGCCTGCGCAAGACCCCCGATGGCAATTACGTCGCCGCCATCGCCTTTTATTCCGCCAGTCCCGATGCCCATGAACCGGTCCCTGAGGCGGTGCTCGACTCCTGGCGCACCCTGTACGGACCTTTCGTGGAGTTTTCCTTCGACAAAATCAATCGCGACTTGCAGAGCCAGGTGCTGCGGGACAGCCGGCAGGCTCTGCTGTGGACCGCAGCGGCCATCGTCTTGATCGTCTATCTAACCTTCCGCAACTGGCGCATCACTCTGCTGGTGCTGATGCCGATCGTCTTCGCCATCGTGGTCACGTTTGGTTTGCTACAGCTCGCCGGGCATCACTTCAGCTTCATGTCGGTTACGGCCATCCCACTCATTATTGGCATCGGAATCGACAATGGAATTCACCTGGTGCGCCGCTATCTGGAAAGCTCGCCCAATAGCATTCTCGATGTCGCCAAGGCCTCCGGCGCGGCGCTCATTCAGTCCAACCTGACGACCATCATCGGCTTTGGCGCATTGCTGGCTTCGACTTTTCCGCCACTGGCCGAGATGGGACTGGTAACTTCCCTGGGTGTTGCACTTACCTTGGCCGGTGGCCTTTGGCTCATTCCCGGCGTAATTCTGATTGGGGGAGAAAGGCAGGCAAGTCCCGCAGTGACGCACCTGTGAGTTAATTTTTCGCTTTTTCTTTCCTTCCGATTCGCTAAGTTCGCACAAGTCTGAGGGCTTTCGTGTAAACTTTACGAAACCAGGATTTGGCATTGGAAGGCGCACATTGAAGACATTCGTGAGCGACATCACCATCGACACAGTCGCTTCCCTGTGCCCCCGCTGCGGCAAGCCATCCCTTTCGACCATCTTCGATCGCGAGGGGAAGGTTTACCAGCGCTCCGAGTGCCCCTGCCACGACGCCAGCGAAGATTTGATCTTCTCCGACACGGCGCTGTACCGCAAACTGGATGAGTGGAACAAGCTGGTTTTTCCCGAGGCCGACGCCGCGCTGATGCCGTCCGCTCCAGGCTGCTGCGACGCCGGGATGGGAAGCCAGAACGAGCCGTGCCTGGCTGTCATCGACATCACCAATCACTGCAATTTCAAGTGCCCAGTATGCTTTGCGGAGGCTAAAGGCGAAGGCAGTCACTACTTTCTGGAGATGGAAGTGGTGGTCAATATGCTCAAGGCGCTACTGAACCGGCCAGTACCCTGCCGCAGCGTCCAATTCTCCGGCGGAGAGCCAACGCTGCATCCCGATTTTCCCAAGATTCTTCGCGCCGCCCGAAACCTTGGCTTTACCCATCTTCAGGTGGCCACCAACGGCAGCCGCTTTGTCGATCCGGACTATGCAAAGCTCTGCGAAGAATCGGGCCTGCACACGCTCTATCTGCAGTTCGACGGCATGAGCGACGAAATCTATCTCAAGATGCGCGGCCAGCGCCTGCTGGATAAAAAGATAGCCGCTGTGCGCAGCATCGAGCAGACGAATATGCGGCTGGTGCTGGTGCCGACGATCATGAGTTCGGTGAATGTTGACCAGATCGGGCCGATCTTTCAGTTCGCGCTGGAACACAACAAGTTCGTCACCGGCATCAGCATTCAGCCGGCCGCAGATGTGGGCCGCATTGCGGTGGCGACGGAGGGCGCCGAGCCCTTCAATCTTGCCGCCATGGCCCGCGCATTTGGCGAACAAACAGGATTGACTCGCTTCCCCGACGACTGGTTTCCGCTCAACTCCCTCTCGCTCCTCACCAGCGCCATCGAGCGCGTCCGCAACGAAAAGACGCATCCCCCCCTCAGCGACGCGCATTGTTCCATTGGTACCTTCTTTTACGTGGACGACAACAACAAGCCGTTTTGCCTGAACAGCTTTTTTGATCTTGACCGCTTCCTGCGCGGCATGGCCAAGATCATACCGCAGGCGGAGCAAGGATTGATCGCGCGCCAGATATCCAAGATCCGTCAGTTCGGCCAATTGTCCCAATGTCTCGATCTGCGCAAGACCCCTCCTGGGCTCACTTTCCAGCGTCTGCTGCGCAGTCTGGACGCATGGGAAGACAAGCATGAGGGCCGATCCGAAGGATGGGCGCAGCGTGGCTTCAACGGCATCTTCGTCGCCGGTATGCACTTTATGGATGCGCACAGCTACAATCTGCGCCGTCTCAGGCGATGCATCATTCAATATGTAACCACCGATGGACAACTGGTTCCATTCTGTAGTTACAACGCCGGAGCACGACTTCGCGATAGCGAAGAATTGACACGCATCGCGGGCGAGGCTCCGCAACGCGTTAATTCCCCTCACGCCGCAACGGCCGGCGAACTACCGATGCAGGCAGACTAGGGTCGCTCTCCAGTTTGCGTGGCGTTTCGGCGTATGTGCGATTTGCCTCTCAGCCTCCGGTGAACCGCTCGAGCTTCCCAACTGCTTTAAAGGCCGGTGGTCACAAATGATGATGAATTCATCCGTTCTTTCGGCATTTCTTCCCTCCTCCAGAAGATCAGGTTTGCGGCGCATCGCTGCTTCCATGCTTTTTTCCGGTTGTGCGCTGGCAACAGCGACGGCGCAAGCCGGCTTGCCGCGCGATATGGTCTCGCTTCCCGCGTCAGCCAGTGGCCAAGGCGCGGACACAAGCCTCGCTGCGAACCTGAAGGAGGCAAACCAATGCCGTGAAGACTCGATCCTCGTGCTGCCGAAGGTCGTCTTTCAGTTCGGCGCAGAGGGCGACTCCAACCGCCAGTTCGCTGAACAGGCTCAGGCCATCCAGAGTCTGCCGGCAAGTGCGCAGGTCTGGCTGCATATCGCCATTGCTCCCGAAGCGATTACCGGCAAGGAGACTGAAAAGCAGCTTACCGAGCGGGTTGACGGCTTTCTGAAAGAGGCGCCTCTCTCTGCCTCTGTAGTGCGCGGAGTGATTGTGGAATCCGGCGCGCCGCAAACCGCTTCTAATTCCTATGTCTTCGCGTTGCTGCGTCTGGCGGTAGCCGCCAAGTCAGGCAACTCAGCCTTGCGCGTCGCGATTGTCTTCCCGGCTGGTTTCATCTCTCAATACAGCGACATCGTCAAGCGGCTCGCCTTATACTCCGATTTGCTGGGCACAACCGACGCGCAGGGATGGCGCTCGGACGCCGCCTGGATTGCCGGGAATGCGCTCAACAAGCCCTTCATCCTCAAGTTGGAGAGCGGTCCTGCCTCGACGGCATCGTATCTGTCCGCGACGCTGACGGCCTCCGGCTCTGCGGTCGAAATGTTCTGGTCAACGCCGTCGGATGCCGGCGCCGCCAATCGGCTATGCGCGGCCAACAGCTTCCTGGCGCATTCAATTCCCGCGAGCCTTCTTCGCCTGAATGGCAGTGTGCTGCCTTTCACGCTTACGGTAGACGGCGCAAATACCGACAATGCCGGCTGGTTCGGCGGCGGGCAATCAGGAGATATGGTCGTGCTGGCGCCGGTTCACGGACTCCCCGGTCATCCCAGAACGGTCGTCTTGCACGGCACGGCAAAGGCGCAATACGAGGTTCAATGGTTCGACGCGGAGACAGGAGAGCGCATCCCGGCAACCGAGCCGGTCAAGAACGACGAGGGCCTTACCGCAACCTGCGCTTGCGGCAGCCAATTTGCCCTGATAGCCATTCACAAGAAGAACACCGAAACAGCGGCGTATAACCAGGTTGAAGTCAAGGGTGGAGTCGACCTCACCGTCGAAGAGATTATCGCCCGCTGGCAGCAGTATCGCGAGAACCAGAACCGGCGGCTCGGTAACTACCAGGCCTCCAGCTTCATGAACCTTCACTTCGAAACCACGACCGTGACCCAGGCGTTCGACATATCGATGCGCCTCAGGCAGTTTTCCGAGCGCGGCGGCAAAACGGAATTGGAGCAGACCGAGTTCTACGTCAACGGCGTGAAGTTCAGCAACAAGCACGAGTTTCCGCTGCCACAACTGGAGCCGGAAAAGGTTCTCACACCGCCGCTGGAATTGACGCTGAACGAACGCTACACCTACAAGCTTCTGAGCACGGAACAGATCGACGGCGCGCAGTGCTACGTAGTAGGCGTGGAACCGAAGGCGCAAGACGAGAATCTCTTGAGCGGCAAGATCTGGATCGATGGCGTCAGCTTCCGCGAGGTGCGGCAGACGCTGAGCCAGCGCGGCGCAAAGAGCAACGTCGTGGTCAATACAGAAACGCAGAACTTCTCTCTGGTGAATGACAACCAGGGCAATCAATACAACTTGCTTCGCTCTGTCTCCTCACAGCAGACGCTCAATGCGGCAGGGCGCGATTTTCTTCTTCAACGGACGCTGCAATTCTCCGATTATGCCATCAATACTCCGCGTTACCAGGAGGACCTAGCGATCGCGCATCGCTCCGACGCGCCCATATATCGCGACACTGACCAGGGCCTGCGCGAGCTGAAGATCAAAGGCGGCGAGCGCGTGCTGCAGCAGACCAGCGACAAGCGCGTCGTCTCCCTCATGGGCGGCGCAATGTACGGGGGAACCTTCAGTTTTCCTATTCCCATCGCAGGCATCAGCATGGCCGATTTCGACTTTCGGCACAGTGGCGCGCAGCTTTCCACCTTTTTTGCCGGGCCAATACTGGCGACCGACCTTTCAAAACAGTACAGAACCAAGTACCGTCTGGCAACGGATTTGGCGCTCTCGGCACTGCCCGGCGAGAACCGGGTATACTGCGCCGCGGAACCGGCAAGTACAGCTTGCACCGGCAAGACGGCAGACACAGAAGTCACACAGGAGGCGATGTGGACCTGGGAGCAGACCCTCGGAGGCCGCGTCTCATGGCAAGCCACCAATCACTTCAGTGCGACTGCGTACACCTATCTGGCCTATGACATCTACCGCCGGACCAGCGATACTTCCAATCTCTATGCGTTGCCGCGCAACGGCGTGGCCCTGCTGCCCGGAGTCCAGTTTCGACTCACCGAAAAGGGCTATATCTTCACAGCCGACGGGACACGCGGCGAACGCATCGGCTGGAAACAGTTTGGATGCGAAGCATTGTCTTCACTCTGCGCCGCGCAACCTCTTCCGCGCCCGCAGAGCGCCTATACGCTCTATGACGCCGACCTGAATAAAGATTACTATTTCGGCAAGTTCACCAAGGGCGGATGGGATACGGCCTACTACGGCGGGGACCAGTTGGACCGCTTCTCGCGCTACTTCCCTTCCTTCTTTTCCAATCCGCGCATCCACGGCATTCCCGGCGGCACCGACTCCTTTGACGCCATCGCCATGAGCAATGTCCACTATGGCTTCAACGTGATGGACTTGATGAAGTTCGAGGGCATGTACAGTTATGCGCGCGCGCGTGACCTGGAAGAGTCCAACCACTTCCGCAAGTTCGACGGACTGGAAACTAACTTCAATACCGCCGGTCCCAAGGGGACTTTAGTCCAGGGCACAGTATCTTATGCCCTGGATGGAAACATCGCCCGTTATAACTCCCGTTGGGGTTTTATAGTTATGATCTTCAAACCTATCTGATAACCGCCAATGACGACTGACAAAAAAACGGCGCTGGTCACTGGAGCCTCGGGCACTCTGGGCTCGGCCATGGCGCAGGCTTTGGCCGCCGCGGGATGGCGCGTGGCCGTTCACTATCATCGCGGCCATGAATCCGCCGATCGAGTGGTAGAAAAGATTCTTGCCGATGGCGGAGAAGCGTTGGCCGCCGCTGCCGATCTCTCCAGCAAAGATAGCGCAGCGGCGCTCTTTGAAGAAATCGAAAAGCGCTTCGGCCCGGTCGATTGCCTGGTCAACAACGCCGGGATCAATCGCGACGTGTTACTGGCCTTCATGTCGGAAGAGCAATGGGACGAAGTCATCGACACCAATCTGCGCGCCACCTATGTCTGCTCGCGCCTAGCTGTTCTAGGCATGATGCGCAGCGGGCGCGGAAGCATCTGCAATATCGTTTCTCCCAGCGGCATTCGCGGCCAGGCCGGCCAATGTAACTACGCTGCGTCGAAGGGCGGCATGATCGCCTTCACCAAGTCGCTGGCGCGCGAGGTGGGCCGCTTTAATATCCGCGTCAACGCTGTTTGCCCCGGCGTAGTGCCCAGCCCCATGTCGGCTAAGTACATCGAGAAGGAAGAAAAGCGGCTGCTAACGGAAATTCCCCTGGGCCGCTTTGGCAAGCCGGAAGAAATTGCTCCGCTGGTTGTCTTCTTGGCCTCGCCGCAGGCCAGTTACATCACCGGCCAAATTATTGCCATCGATGGCGGGCTGATATGATTCCGATTGCGGGTCACAAATGTCGTGCAATGCAACAAAAATACTCACTGCAAGATGTACGAAACTTGAAAGGGGAACTTCGCATGAAACGAGCAATGATCGTGGCATCATTCCTGATGTTGTGTTTAGCGTTACCTGCATCTCTTGAAGCGCGGGACAAGACACCAGCCCCCGACACGAGCAACATGAACCACATCTTCCTCGGATGGGTAGACATCAGTCTGGATGCGTACAAGTACCTTGGATACAGTACGCGGGAGGACTGGGCCAAAGTGATCAAGGACGAGAACATTGGCTTCCAGGAAGACTTCCAGACCAAGATGCACGGCCGCACGGTTGTTGTCGCCAAGGACAAGGACGACGTAAACACGACTGGCAACGATCTCTATATCAAGTTCACCGATGCGACCGTCGATAAAGGTTATCGTCTGCATCTTACCGCGCATCTGATCGACCTGAAGACAAACACCGAGATTGGATCGATTCCCAATCTTGTCTTGAACGGTCATCTGTGCAGTTTGACCGGCTGTATCGCGAAAGATCTGGGCGTCGTGACTGAGAAACTGGGAAAAATGATCAACGGCTCGGGAAAATAGTTTGAAATAAAGCGGCCCGGATTGGGAGTGTCAGCTCAGTTCCTGCTCTCGTTCCAAATCTGGGCTGCTTCAAATCCTATTGCAGACTTCTTCTGTGGCGAAGATGCTCTAGAGCATCTCTCCTATTGCTGTAGGGCGGCAAAGGGAAGTCGGAACCATGCTTTTGCGTCCTCGGCGGTGATGAGCGGTAGCAGTTCTGCGATGGCTTGATCGAGTGCTTCTTTGCTGCGAGCC
>Ga0255354_1000895_pt1 | contig 18079 bp, 14 predicted proteins | sample HBST50metaG_FD_189942 | JGI IMG/M metagenome (GOLD analysis project Ga0255354, IMG submission 189942) | Peat soil microbial communities from Stordalen Mire, Sweden - H.B.S.T50 | ecosystem: Environmental > Terrestrial > Soil > Wetlands > Peat | place: Sweden: Norrbotten County, Stordalen Mire...
GCTGCCCTTGCCCTGGTCGTAAGCCTCCAACAGTTTCCGCCGTAAATCATCCGAATAAGATCGCGCCATGAGCATGTGCGCGAAGAGTCGCCAGCCTTACTATACACCTTCCAGAGAGATGCTCTAATCCTTGGTTATTGCTTCGTTCGGCTCCAGCGTCAGCCTTGCCGTCAACACCACCAGCGCGGCCCACAGCGTATCGGCGCCCAGCAGATGCGCCACCTGCACCCACAACGGCGCCAGCAACATCACGTCCATCAAACCCAGCACATAAACCGAGGCCAGCAAAAACAGCACCAGCGCACAGAGTCCGCGATTATCCCACTCCGTTCTGCGTTGCGCAGCGCGCACCAGCAACCAGATGAGGAAGATGCTGGCCACGAAGGCAATCGTCGGATGCATCCAGCGCCAGTGCACCAGCCAGCCGCTGGTCGCGGAAAAATCCTGTGCCAGCGCCATGCCAAGCGAACTCGCCGGAAAGAGCGTATCGCCCAATGCGGCCAGTGAGCCGGTGACGCCCACAATCATCACCACAAAAATAGCGGCTACAGCGCCGAAGGGAGCCACCAGACGAATGTCTCCGCGCAGATAGCCACGATTCCGGCTGAGCAGGTGCGCGGTCAGGGTGAGTGCAGCCAGCAGCAGCAGCGTGTTAGTCAGGTGCAGCGCCAGGTAAGCGGGCCGCAGCGGTGACTGGCTCTGCGCCGTCAATCCCAGCTTCACGAGCAGCGCTCCGAGGATTGCTTCAACCACCGTGAGAACTACCGAAGCCACGACCGCCGCGCGCGCCAGGTGTCCACGCACCGTCCCGGCAAAAGTCCACGCCAACAGGCCCACGACCGCCAACAACGAAAGGCCGCTGGTGAGCCGGTGCGTGAACTCGATCATCGTATTCACACTGGCCGAGTACTGCAGGACCGTGCCGTTGCAAAGCGGCCAGTGGTTGCCGCAACCGGCTCCCGCACCGGTGGCGCGCACCAGTGTCCCCCAAAGAATGACGGCGATGAAGTAGACCAGCACGTCCCACGCAAAGCGGCGCAGGGCAGGCGAAGGCAAACGCTGAGTGTTAACAGGAACGGCGGCAAGAGACATAGAGCAAAGCTCCATAGAGAACCCACCAGTATAGAACAAGCAAGCGCCGGGTTGAGTTTGGAACCGCAATCAGCCTATAATTTGTCTTACCTGGAGGTAAGACGTTATGGGGCAAATGGCGACGGTCAGTTCAAAGGGGCAAATCGTGATTCCAGTGGAACTTCGAAAGAAGTACAAGATAAAAGGTGGAACAAGGTTGTCGGTGAACGACCGGGACGGGAGCATCGTATTGAAACCCAATCCATATGACGAGATGCTCTCCTTGTGCGGGATATTGAGTCACGTGGAAGAAGATGTCGAAGCCTGGTGGATGGAAGAGAAGCGTAAAGAGCGTGAACGCGAGGACGCCAAGATTGAGGAATTGCTGTGAAGGAATATGTGCTGGATGCAAATGCACTGGTACGCTATTATAGGCAGACGCCTGGATTTGAAATTGTAATGAATCTATTTCAACAGGCCAAAGCAGGGCGGGCGCATTTGTCAATCTCGGTGGTCAATTTGAGCGAAGTGGTCTACGTTCTTGCCCGCTATTTTGGGCATGAACAGACCCTCCGGTATATCGAAGTTGCACGCCATTCCGTCGAGTCCGATTTGGTGAGCGAATCAGTAGCGATAGACACAGCGTCTCTGCGTATTCGTTACAAACTGGGTTTGGCCGATTGCTTTGCCGCCGAGCTGGCGATGCGCACCGGCGCAACGCTTGTCACCGCCGATCCGGAGTTTGCCAAGCTCGGCAAACAATTGAAAGTCCTGGCCTTGCCGCGCCATACAAAATAGTCACGCAACAAGGCCGGTGAGGATGATTGCCGCTTACTTGCCCAGCAGCCTCACCACATGATTCACGATCATCAAATCTTCGGCAGGTGGAATTACGCGTACAGTAACCGGCGAATTCTCCGCCGAGATGACCGCGGCCCCGCGAACATTGTTGCGCTTGGCATCGACTATGATACCCAGAGCGCCCAGCCCTGCGCAGATTTCCACGCGCGCGTTGATGTCGTTTTCGCCGATGCCGCCGGTGAAGACCAGCATATCCAGCCCGTTCAGCTCCGCCACGTAACTGCCAATCCACCTGGCGATCGTCCAGTTGAATTTGTCCACAGCCAGCCGCGCCATGGCGTTGCCTGCGTTGATCGCCTCGCGCAGATCGCGCATATCGTTTGATAGCTCGCTCACGCCCAGCAAACCCGACTTCTTGCTGACCACGGTCTCCAGCTTGTCGGCTGCCTCGGCTGCGCTCGCTCCTGTCTCGGCAATTTTCTTGAGAATAAATATAACCACGCCGGGATCGATGTCGCCCGTGCGCGATCCGCTGATGATGCCGCCCGTTGGCGTCAGGCCCATCGAGGTGTCGAGGCACTTGCCGTTGCGGATGGCGGAGATCGACGCGCCGTTGCCCAGGTGAGCCACAATCAGTTTTTCCGGCACGTTGGGCTGTAGCTGGTAGATGATCGACTCATACGAAATGCCGTGATAGCCGTAGCGCCGCACGCCCATCGCGGCATACTCGGCGGGGATGGGCATATGCGTCACCACTTCGGGCATCGTGCGATGAAAATAGGTGTCGAGGATGGAAAAATTCGGAACGCCGGGAAATAGCTTCAACGCTTCCCGCATGATATAAACGGCAATCGGCGTATGCAGCGGCGCCAGCGCCGCGTAGCCTTCGATCTCGTCAATCAGTTGGGGCGTGATGCGCTGGTTCTCAGTGATCGTCGGCCCGCCGCAAACGGTGCGATGGCCAATGGCCGCCGGGGCAGGGAAGTCGCCGGAGTGAAGCGCGTCGGCAACCATCTTGAAGGCCACGGAGCGGTTGGGCAAAGCCGGAGTCTGATCCACCAGCTTCTTGCCATTGGCGTCCTTGATCCAGAACTTGCCCAGATCCGTGCCGATGCCGTCAACCGCGCCCTCGAAGAGCTTGCGCCGCTCATCGCCGCCGGCCTCATAACCGGAAAACTTGATGGAAGAAGAACCGCTGTTCAAAACCAATACGGGCAATGAAGCCATGAATGAAAACCTTTCAGGTTGACGCTGAGCGAGTCAGCGGAGTTATTAAGCTGGCCGGATAACCTTACATAAACCTGCGCCGGATAACCTTACTTAAGCCAGCTTTGTGTCAGGGCACGACTTCAGTCGTGCCGTAAAGAATCCAAAATCAGCGGGGGCTTTAGCCTCTGATGGAACGGTCTTCCGGGTGCCCCATCCTTCGCGCACTTTGCAAAGGGTGGGGCACCACCGAGTCAGCTCTACGACCACCGCCAGTTCTTGATCTCTGGCAGATCGTCTCCGTTCTCCGACACATACAGCCGATGCCGCTGAATGGCTTCGGAGTACCATTGCTCGGCCGCATCAACCTGCGCCGCCATCCGCGGCACGCGCCTGATGGCGTCCAGCGCCAACTGGTAGCGGTCGATATTGTTGAGCACGCACATATCGAAAGGCGTGGTCGTCGTGCCCTCTTCCTTGTAGCCGCGAACGTGCAGGTTATCGTGGTTATGCCGCCGGTATGTGAGCCGGTGGATCACCGCCGGATAGCCATGGAACGCAAAAACGGTCGGCGTCTTGGGCGGAAAAATCAGGTCATATTCCTCGTCGGGCAGCCCGTGCGGATGCTCGGAGGGTGGTTGAAGCGCCATCAGGTCCACCACATTGACCACGCGAATACGCAGATCTGGCGCCAGCCCGTGCAGCAGTTCAACGGCGGCGAGTGCCTCCAGCGTGGGTACGTCGCCCGAACAGCCCACCACCACATCAGGCTTGCCCTCGTCGTTTGACGCCCACTTCCAAACGCCCAATCCCGTTGTGCAATGCGCTACTGCCTCATCAATCGTGAGCCACTGTGGCGCAGGTTGTTTGCCGGCCACAATCAGATTGATATAGTTCTTGCTGCGCAAACAGTGGTCGGCCACAGAAAGCAGCGTGTTCGCGTCCGGCGGAAGATAGATCCGCACCACGTCTGCCTTCTTGTTCAGCAGATGATCAATGAAGCCCGGATCTTGGTGCGAGAATCCGTTGTGATCCTGCCGCCAAACCAGCGAGCTCAAGAGATAATTCAGCGACGCAATCGGCTTGCGCCAGGGAATCTCCCGCGTCACCTTGAGCCACTTGGCGTGCTGGTTCGCCATCGAGTCGATGATATGAATGAATGCCTCATAGCAACTGAAGAACCCGTGACGGCCGGTCAGCAGATAGCCTTCCAGCCAGCCCTGGCACATATGCTCGCTGAGGATTTCCATCACCCGGCCCGTCTGCGACAAGTTCTCGTCCACCGGCAATGTCGCGGCCATCCACTCCTTGCCGACTCCCGTGATCACGTCGCCCAGACGGTTGGAAGCCGTCTCATCCGGCCCAAAGACGCGGAAATTCTTCTGCGTCTTGTTGGCTTCCATCACCGCGTGGAGCAGTTGTCCCAGGATGCGCGTGGATTCATAGTCTTTCGCGCCACGGCCCTCAATCTTCACCGCAAAATCGCGGAAATTGGGGATCTTCAGCGCTTGCAGCAGCAGTCCGCCGTTGGCGTGGGCGTTCATGCCCATCCGCCGCCGTCCCTTGGGCGCAATCTCCGCCAACTCCGCGCGGAATGCGCCCTTTTCGTCGAACAACTCCTCGGGCTTGTAGCTGCGCATCCACTCATCGAGCTGGCGTAGATGCTCCGGTTTCTCGAAGATCTGGTCCAGCGGAACCTGGTGCGCGCGCCAGGTATTTTCCACTGGCTTGCCGTCTACAATTTTCGGTCCGGTCCAGCCCTTGGGCGTGCGCATGATCAGCATCGGCCACGCTGGCCGCTCAACCGTTTCGCCCTTCGCCACGGCTTCGCGCGCTGCCGTCTGAATCTCGGCGATGCGGTCGAAAATTTTGTCGAAAATCGCCGCGGCCTGCTGGTGCATCGTGAGCGGATCGTCGCCCTCCAGCGTGTACGGCTCATAGCCGTAGCCGCGCATCAGGCTTTCGAGTTCTGCGTGCGGAATCCGCGCCAGCACCGTCGGGTTGGCGATCTTGTAGCCGTTCAGGTGCAGGATGGGAAGTACCGCTCCATCGGTCGCGGGATTGAGAAACTTGTTCGAGTGCCAGCTCGTCGCCAGCGGCCCGGTCTCGGCCTCGCCGTCGCCCACCACGCAAGCCACAATCAGGTTCGGATTGTCGAATGCCGCGCCGTAAGCGTGTACCAGCGAGTAGCCCAGTTCGCCGCCCTCGTGGATCGAGCCAGGCGTTTCCGGCGCCACGTGGCTGGGAATCCCATACGGCCAGCTGAACTGCCGGAACAGCCGCTTGATGCCGTCGCGGTTCTGCTCGATGTGAGGGTAAATCTCGCTGTACGAACCCTCCAGGTATGTGTTCGCCACCAGCCCCGGTCCGCCGTGTCCCGGCCCGATAATGTACATCATGTCCAGGTCGCGTTCGCGGATTAGCCGGTTCCAGTGAACGTAGAGGAAGTTCAGCCCTGGCGTGGTGCCCCAATGGCCCAGCAGCCGCGGCTTCACGTCGTCCAATGTCAGTGGGCGATCCAGCATCGGGTTGTCTTTCAGGTAAATCTGGCCAACGGAGAGATAGTTGGCCGCGCGCCAGTAGGCATTCATCTTGGCCAGTTGTTCCGGGCTCAAGGGACCTTCGTTCACAACTTCGCTCATTTTGCACCTCGCAAGGGGAACTTTTGCGTGACACGTCAAGCCTAGCAGCCGCCGGTCATGGAACTGGGTGACTGATGTCACAATCTGGCGGGACGCCGGTTCACACTGTGGAACACACCGAGCCACTTACCATTCTCAGAACAATCCGCCTTCTGCGATGTTCTGAAACGCTCATAAAATGCAGCCCAATTCTGCGCCTCGATCGGGTGCTGCAGATGCACAAGACCGTGTTTCAAAGACTCGCCTTGTATCAGGGCACGGCTTTAGTCGTGCCGAAAAGAGCTTTAAAATCGAGGGGTTTTAACCCCTGAGGGATTGCAACTGTCACACGGAAGCCATCTTTGAGACTTACCCTAGAAATGCCGCTTCAGTTTCAAAATCTTCGACTCGAAACCGTACCAAAGCCCGGTCGCCAGCGCCGTGGCAACCGTCAGCCGCACGGCCACAACCGCCAGGTTTCCGGTAATGCCATACGGCTTCATCCACAGGTCAAACCACCCGAAAAAGATGAATGCCATAATGTGTGTCATGTAAAGGCCATAGCTGATGCGCCCATAAAATGCCAGCGGCCCGCGGCGTAGAAGCGCACTCAACGGATTGCGCGCGCCGGTCGAAGTCATCAGGGCCAGCGCCGCTCCGGCAAAGCCCACCACGAGCGCCGAATCGAGGTAAGCGGTTCCGCCGGCAATGGTGGCTGCGGCGGCAATCCCCAGCGCGAACGCTCCCAGGCCGATCCAAAACCAAACGCGCTGGCTCAATCGGATCGTGTAAAGCCCCAGCGCCAGCAGGCTGCCCAGTGCGATGCCGTCCAGCTTGATCAGCGTGTGGTTTGGCAATCCCCACATCCACATCGGGTGCAGGTGGCGCACCAACGGCGAGCAGACCAGCGCGGCAGTCAGAACGCTCGCCAGCATCCAGGGCCGGCGCAACCAGCGGACCACGGGCGCCCACACAAAGTAATACTGCTCTTCGACAGCCAGCGCCCATGTGGGGACGATGGCCGGAGGCAGGGCCAGATGAAAGAGATTCTGGACAAAAAAGATGTAGGCCAGCCACGGCGCTGCCTTCACCGCGCCCCATACGCCGGGACCGATAAACCAAGGCGCATTCAGGTAGACCACCACCAGCACCAGCACGTAAACCGGCCAGATGCGCAGCGCCCTGCGCGCATGGAAATTGTGAAAGTAATGTGGCTTGTCCCGCGCCCCCAGCAGGTTCGCAGTAATCAGAAAGCCGGAGATGACAAAGAACATGTCCACTCCCGTCCACCCCCACCGCGCGGCGTAGTGAATCCATGTGCCTTTGAGGAGCGGATCGCAGTGATAGAGCACCACCGCCAGAATCGCCAAGCCGCGCAGGCCGTCGAATTCAGGCAGATAAGAAGGGAGCCAGTTTGGACGTTCAATGGGCAAGACAGTAGGTTAGCAGGTCAGGTCAGGGCCGAAAAAGCCAGTTCGAGGTTTGGCAGTGATACAGTTTGAAGCCTATCGGTGCTTGTTTCGGTTTAGGATCTGATCATGTGGCAGATCATCGTCACTGAATAGCTCGCCAATCAGTAGGCTTTCTTCGTCCATATAGGCTTTAAATGTCTTTATAGGAGTTGTGACGCTCCATCCTTGACGAGCATATATAATACCTGAAGTTCCAGCCGGTAGTTTCTCGCTCCAGAGCTCAGCCTCTTCAGCCGGTGCAGGTGATTTTCTGTCGTTCAGCGCATTAGTAATGTCCCGTTCGTAGTTTCTTAGCCGTTTCTCCAATTTCGCTTTACTGGACCCAATGCGGACGACTTTGCCATCAATGAGGAATGCATAAATACATTCCTCAAGCTTGACAGCTTCCAGATCGGTAAACTCGATCTTTAATTTTAGGTCTTCTATACAGCAAGTTGCCACCGGAACAAGACAGTACTTACGGAGCTTGGCAGCGTTCATTGAAGCCTCCTTTGCGGGTGCCCCAGATTCTGCGCGATTTTGTTTTTGCGCCTAATCTGGGAAACCACAATCCTCAACTCAGCACGAAAACCTATTCCCTAGTCCCTTATTCCCTAGTCCCTGCCATCTTATCCCGCCGCCAGTTGCTTAGCCCGCTCAGTCGCCCGCATCACGGCCTTGATGAGTGTAACTCGCAACCCGCCTTCTTCCAACTCCAGAATCCCGTCGATGGTGCAGCCCGCAGGGGTGGTCACGGCGTCTTTCAGCAGCGCCGGATGATAGCCGGTTTCCAGCACCATCTTGGCCGCGCCGAAAGTCGTTTGCGCCGCCAGTTGCGTGGCCACGTCGCGCGACAAGCCAACCTTCACGCCCGCTTCGGCCAGAGCCTCGATGATGATGTAGATGTAAGCAGGCCCCGATGCCGACAGCCCGGTCACGGCGTCCATGTGCTTCTCGTCCACGACAACTGCGCGGCCAACGGTTTGGAAGATGCGTATGGCCAACTCCATCTGTTCGGTGCGAACGAAGCGCCCCTTGCACAATCCTGCCGCGCCCGCGCCCAGCGCCGAGGGCGTGTTCGGCATGGCGCGAATCACCGCGATCTCCATGCCCGCCGCGTCTTCAATCGCGCGCGTCTTCACCGACGCCGCAAAGGAGACAATCGTCTTGGCTGGCGTCAGCGCAGGTCGAATCTCCGCCATCAGGTCCGGCACCTGGAAAGGCTTCACGCCCAGCAGAATCAAATCCGACTGGCGCACCGCCTCCAGGTTGTTAGTTGTCACGTCCACGCCCCATTGCGTGCTCAGCGCCAGCGCCTTGTCTGCGTGGCCTACGGTGGCGTGAATTTGTCCGGACGCAAAAAGGTTCTCCTTCAGAAAGGCCTGCAACAGGATGCCGCCCATCTTGCCGGCGCCGAGAACGGCCACGCGGACGTGGGGCAGTTGTGCGGGTACTTCGGTGGCCTCAACGGCTATCTCTGCCATCTTTTTCCTCTTTCTGAATTCCAGTTTTTGGATGAGAGTGCTGCAATCTCGACGATACTTGCGTTGATTTCAAAGACCCGCCTTGCGCCAAGGCATGACCAAAAAGGCCGAGGAGACACTCGAAATTGCGCTGGCTTTGTGTCAGGGCACGACTTCAGTCGTGCCAAAAAAGACTATAAAACAAAGGGCTTTAGCCCCTGAAGAACATTCTCTCACTGACCGGGTGCCCCATCCTTGCGACGTATTTCAGCCGCAAGAATGGAAGACGATAAAACTTCAATTGCCCGAAGTCTTGCCTTTGAGACTGGAAAACTCACCCATTTTCATGCGTGCACGTTTACCTGTGCAGCAGTTCCTCATTCGACAGGAAGCTGTCAATCGTATCGCTCACTTTCTGGTTGATATCCGCCTGTGGCCAGGCCGCGTTCATCACCAGATAACCGCCCGGAAGCGTCAGCGTCTTCTGCTTGCTGACAAATGAGTCCAGCACTGTTGTTACCCAGGCGCGGGTCTCCAGGTCGTAAATCCCAGCCCCGACGCCTTCCGGCAGCGGATTGCGCAGGTTGGCAATATTTTCACCCGCAAAAACCAGAGCCCTGGTCTCGGCATCGCCTTCCACGCGGCCCTTATTGAATGTGACAGTAAAGAGCAGGCCGTCCGGCGAATCCACCGCGCCCTTGCCCTCGTCCTTTGCCGCAGCTACGTTTGCAGGCCCAAATCCGACCACAACCCCATTCTTCTCATTCTCTTTGCCGAATGCGCCCACCGCCCGTTTGAGTTGGTCGCCGCTCGGAACGCCCGCCGCATAGGCCGCAGCCAGCTTGCGCGACGTCGCCAGCGAATCCGTGTCGCCTGTCCCAGCCGCCACATCGTCCTTGGTAACGGCAACCGTCTTCGAGTAATCGACCTCCGTCGAAGCAACATCGGAAACCGATTCCAGCACCAGCCGCGCGCTATAGGCATTCATATGTCCAAAGCCGCCAAACCCGACAATCTTGCCGGCCTTGTCGTAAGAGATTGCGGCTTTTTCTACTGCATCCAGCCGGCCCACCAGCGTGGCCGTCACTTCATACCGGTTGCACCCTAGGCACATTCCGCCCTTCTTGAAAGGTGTGGCCAGCAGGGAGTCGAATTGCTTGAAATCCTTGTTGTTCTTATCCAGCGTGACCGCCGTCCGCTGCGCTGCGGGTACGTCCCCGGCAAAGTTCCGCGCCGGCTGAAGATGCACCGTCACTGCCGGGCCGGCTTTCGCTTTTATGCCTTCCGGATAAGCTAGCCAGATGTTTTTGTTTACGTTGATGCCGCAGTCGGCGCCCTTCACCACAAACTGATCGAAACCGGCATACACCGTGCCTTTGATGCGCACCATCTTTCCGTTGAACGACTGCGGATTATCCAGAATGTTGCAAACGGTTGTATCCACTGTCTGCGCGTACAGGCAGCAGGAAAATCCAAGAGTTAAGACCAATGTAACGAAGCGCTTCATATCAATCTCTCCAAGGAATGCAGTAGCCCGCAAGAGCAGCGAACCTGTGCCTGTAAGCTGCTGTAAAGGGACATTACAGGCTATCACGTTTGGTGGGCGAAAAAATGAGGGCGCGGAAGGTTTCCGCGCCCTCGGGCCGCACAAAAGGTTCAACTTTAGAAGCGGACGGACAAAGTACCGCTGACAGTGCGCGGTGCGCCCACCTGGATAGTGGGGTTGTCATTCGAAATCGGATTGGTATATGCGAATCCGTTGGTCCCGATGGGGCCGTAATACTGCGAGTTGAGCAGGTTGGATACATTGATCTGGGCCTTCAGATCCTTGAAAGCGCCCAGTTCTTCCCTCTTGTATCCAGCTCCGAATTCAACCAGGAAGCGGTCCGGTATGATCTCGTCGTTGGAGAAGGTGTCGTAGCGTCTGGACATAAAGTCTGCGCCGAGGTGGGCAAAGGCTCCGAGCCCGTTCCAGTCTAGCGCCGTTTTGTAGAGGCCTTCAGGGGTGTCTACGTTGACCTTGCCCTTGGTGTAGTAGGTGCAAGCGTTGTTGGCACATGAGGTGCTGTAGTAGTTCACGTTGTCGTCGTAGGTGGATTTGTTCCAGGTGCCGCCGTTGTAGAGTGAGAAATCCGGTCCGAGCTTGATGGTGATGGCCGCATCCGCGCCGTTGGTGGTGACGCCACCGGCGTTGCCCAGCAGGGACGCGCCGCCGGCGATTCCAGGCCCCTGCTGAAATGCCAGCAGGCGGTTGGAGTAGTTGACGCGAAACAGAGTCGCCTGGGCCGCCAGCAGACGATTGTTATAGCGGTAGCCGGCTTCCTCGGTCCAGGAGGTCTCCGGCTTGAGGGTGGACTTGACGGAATCGAAGCCCGCCTGGGTTGTGCCCCAGGGAGAGTTGCCGAAGCCGTAGCCGCCGGGCACGTAGGCGCGCACGTTATAGGCTGCATCGCCGAAGATTTCGTTGCTCTTGCCCAGTTTGTAGTTGACTCCAAACTGCGGCAGGAAGGGTTTGCCCGAGGTCTTCGAGCCTTGGGCATACTTGCCGGTTTCTGTGCTGTAGGTATAGCTGGACTTGAAAGCGGCGGAAAGTTCGCCGTCGGTCGAGGTCTCCTCGGTTTTGAAGCCGGCCGAGAGCGCCAGCTTGCCACTGACCTTGTACACGTCCTGCAGATGCACGTCGTAGACGGTGGTGTTGAAGACGTACTCCCACTGCGTGAAGAAGGGATTGGTCGGGAAGTCGTAAAGTGAGTGAAGCGGACTGGCGACGGATGTTCCATAGAAGCGCCGCGCCAGGTTCCAGCGCTCGCCCTCAAACCAGAAACCGCCTTCCAACTTATTCTTGCCCGTCTCGTAGGCCAGCGAAGTCAAGAAGCCGCCGCGGTTGATCTGATACTCCGACGTGCGCAGCGAGATGGGCGATACCATGGCCGTGGGATTGTAGTAATTGTCGTAAGTCGGCTGATAGTTCGTGAACCACAGGCCGCGTCCATCATTGTGATGGCCATAGCCGGTCAGCTTGTAGGTCAGGTGATCGGTGAGCGCCTGCTTGTAGCTGATGCCGCCGATCTGATCCTTGCGCAGGCCGGCGCCGGCGTAGTAGGCGGCGTCGCAGGGATCATCGCTGGTGCTTAGGTTGTTGACTGGCGAAGGAAACAGGAGGTTGGAACCGGGCGCATCGCAATTGCCGTCCGAACTGCCCGCGTAAGCTGCCTCTGTCGCGTAAGCTGCTTGAATCGCATTTGCCCAGATGCCGTAGTTATCCCAGTTGTAGCCCAACTTCTGGTTCCAGACCTGATACACGTCCTGGTAATCGACCTCGCGGCGATCGGAGTAGTCGGCAAAGATTGAGAGCACGCCCCTGTTGCCCACATAGTGGACCAGCTTGCCATTGAGCTGCCAGTAGTTCTGGCCGATGTCGCCGTGACCTCTCCATTTGTCGGTGAAATTCGCAACGCCGCTGAGGTAGAACTTGGTTTTGCCGCCCAGCAGGCCGCTCTCGTAGCGCCCGAAGGTGCGGTATGCATTCCAACTGCCGAAACTCTGATTCAGGGTCACACTGTGCTTGTCGGAGGGGTCGGCGGAGTAGAACTGGATGGTGCCGCCGAGGTTGCTGTTGGAGGCGGTCTCCAGCGCGCCGGTTCCCTGCGAAAGCACGACGCGGTCGATGTTTTCGTCGGTGATGGCGCGGCTGATGTGCAGGCCGTTCCAGTTGCCGTAGGACATATCGCCCAGCGGAATGTCGTCGAGCGTGAAGCCGAGCTGGTTCTGATTGAAGCCGCGCACCGAGATGCGTACCGCCCACTCGTAAGAGCCGTAGGGATCGGAGGCCTGGAAGTTCACGCTGGGCAACTGAGCCAGGCTCTTGATGGGGCTGGTGCCGGGTGTCTCCTCGATCAGCATAGGGGACGGCAGCGTTTGCTCGTCGCGAAATTCGCCAGCCGCGGACACCACGACGGTATCGGTGCGGGTTATCTTGGGCGGCGCGGTCGTGGCCGCTGGGGCTTCGGCGGAAGGCCCCTGCGCAGCGGCAACCGCCGCGCCGAAGAGGACAAGCAACGTCAGATGTACAGGAAAATGGCCTCGACTCATGATTCACCTTTCTAGGCTTGCGCTCGCCGCGCAGCGCGCGGTGTGCGATTGAAGGGTCGCGCATGACCTTTGCAGGCCTTCGCTCCCGTTTCCCGCGCGGCATGAATTCTCCGGCGGCGGGCTCAAGATACGCTTCTGCATTCGCAGGGGCAGCCCTGCATGATGGATTTACATAACTCTCATTGAATTCTGAAGGGAGACTGAGAAAGGGCTGTTAGATAAATATGAATAATCGGCGAATGTACAGCACTCTTTTAGCTCTTCACCGGCCTTGCAGACCCAAGGAAGGATGAAACTCGGGCCGAACCAACGCCGCCCGCCAACTTGCCAACCTGCTAACTCCGCGCAGCGGAGGCGAACTCGCCGCACTTGATCCAAAATGCCCCGCCTACCATTCCTTCAGGTTGTTTGACTTGCAATATGGCTGAAATCCGGTATGGCTGGAATCCGGTTTCTTATTGGGTGGTGGGCAAGCTGTTCTATGTATGAGCCTGGCAGCCGCTTCAGGAAATCGGCTGCCACCCTGCTCCTGTCTTTCCCATCCCTGCCAACTCGCTGGCTCGCTAACTGATCCCTGAGCACAACCCGGCAGTTAATGCAGTTCTAATTAGGGGTAAAAACGTGCCAAAATCGGTCCAAAAGCACCTACTTTTGAATATTTTTGTCCGGGCGTAAGGGGGCATTACAGCAAAATATCTACTTCTATAAACCAACGTCCTTCAAAAATGGAGGCCACTTTTCGACTGCGTAATTATGCGCAAAAACATGCCAAAATCGGTCAAAAAACGTCCTCATTTGAATGTCCTGGTCGGGTCGCAGCGGGACGTTACCCCAAAATATGTACCTCTGCAACCCAACATTCTTCAAAAACGGAAGTCACTTTTACATGTCGTCTCCTTATAGCATGAGTTGATTTCCACTTTTGTCGGCCTATAACCGTAGCGATTTTGCGCCTTATTTTTGGCTGGCAATCCACCCGTCGATGCGGTCGCTCAGCACGTCCAGCGGAAGCGCGCCGGAGTCCAGCACTTCGTCGTGAAAAGCGCGCAGATCAAACTTGTCGCCCAGAGATTTTTTCGCCCGATCGCGCAGTTCCAGTATCTTTAACTGGCCGATCTTGTAGGCCAGCGCCTGTCCGGGCCATGCGATATAGCGGTCCGTCTCGGTCTGTATGGTGGTCTCGTCCATGCCCGAGTGATCGTGGAAAAAATCGACCATCTGTTGGCGGGACCAGTGCTGGGAGTGGACGCCGGTATCAATCACCAGACGGATGGCGCGCCAGTTATCAGCCTCCAGACGACCGTAGTCGGAGTAGGGATCTTGGTAGAATCCCACTTCCTTACCGAGCCGCTCGGAATAGAGCGCCCAGCCCTCTACAAATGCCGTATAGCCTTCTTGTTTGCGGAAGTCGGGCAGGCCGGTCAGCTCCTGCGCAATGGAGATTTGCAAGTGGTGGCCGGGGATGCCCTCGTGATACGTGATGGCCTCCACCTGGTCGAGATTGCGCTCGGTGGCGTTATACATATTCACGCGCAAACGGCCCGGCCGGCTGCCGTCGGGCGTGCCCTGCTCGTAATAGGCCGGGTACATATCCTTCGCGATGTAATCGGGAACCGCGGCCACTTCGAGCGGCGCTTTGGGCAGCCTGCCAAAAAGTTGCGGAAGTTTCGCCTGCATCGGGCCGATGTAGCCGCGATAGGTTGCCATCAGCGCCTCAGGAGACGCGGGATGCAGTTTGGGATTGGTCTTCAAACTCGCGCGAAAGCTCTTCAAATCCGCGAAACCCAGCTTCTGCGCAATGGCCAGCATCTCCGCTTCATTGCGTTTTACCTCGTCCAATCCGATCTGATGAATCTGCTCGGCGGTCAAATTGGTAGTCGTCTCGCGGCGAATGCAGAAGGCGTAGTACTTTGCCCCGTCGGATAACGCCCAAATGCCCGGTTCCGCGCGCCCCGCCGGAATGTAACTTACTTCAAGGAAGCGCGCAAGGTGCGCGTACGCCGGCAGCACTTCTTTGCTGATGGCGTCCAGCGTCTCGGTCTTGATGCGTCCCTGTTCGGCGGGCGTGACGGCGGCAGGAAACTTCTTCAGCGGCGCGGCCAGCGGCGAATTCTCTGGAGTCTGCGAGGCCAACTCCTTCACCTGCGCCAAAGCCCTTTCCAGCAGGTAGCGGGGCGGCACACGATGATCTTCCATGCCGATGGACATATTCGTTGTCGTTTGCTCGAAGGCGCGGGGAATCGCATGCAAACGCGCGATCCAGTCTTCGTAGTCCTTTACCGTGGTGAAGCTCAACTCGCCCGCCAGTTGCGGATAAGTGGTGTAAATGCCGCCCAACTGGTTCAGCGGCATCTCCCACTCCTTGAACTGCGCAGCCTCCTGGTCGTCGGTAAACTCGCGCAGAAGCAGATCGCGGCTGATCTTCTCCTGGTCCGTCAGCCCGGTGGTGTCGATGGCCGCCAACTGCATCAGAAAATTCGCTTCGCGCTCCAGCCATGCGTTTTCCGCTTTCACCGAGTAGTCGGTGACGCGGTCGTTGTAGCGCGTGTCGCCCAGTGCCGAAGCAAACTCCGGATTGCGCTCCAGGTTCGCCTGCCAGTATTCCGCAAAGAGCGAGTTGAGAGCCTTGCGGTTTTCCTCGACCGTTGCGGGCGGAGCGGGAGCAACAGACAGTTTCTGCGCATGAATCGCGGGAGCAACAGCAAACAGGAGAAGGGCAGCAGCGGACAGAGCGCAAAGCGGAAATATTCTCAACGGAATTGGACCTTCCTGTGAAATCAAAAGGGGGCAAAAATCTGCCTTGAATCGAGTGTAGAACACGCGGCGGAAATCACTGATTTTCGCTATGTGTATAGGCCGACAAAAGAGGGAATCGGGTCAGGCTATAACCCCACAAAATCGAGGATTGAACTCCGTAATGAAGAAAAAGATGACCTTCGTTTTTGAAGAAAGTTGCTGCGTGGGGGTAGATATTTTGCGGTAATGTCCGGCTCCAGCCTGGCAAAAACATTCAAGAATTGGTGCGTTTTACCCAATTCTGGCAGGTTTTTGCACATAATTATGACCCTTCTGGCTACCGTGAAAACAGGGCTCAGGGTTCAGGGCTCAGGGATCAATGAACAGGGAAATAGGGAGCAGGGAATAGGGAATAGGAAAAAGGAGAGTTTGCGATGCGGAAGTTAGAGCGGGAGTTGACGCGGAGAAGGCTGGACTTTGAGATGCGGAGTTACAGGCAGGCAGGAAAGGCGAAGAATCCAACCAACGATCTTTTGCGGGCAGTGCGACAGGCGCTGCACATACCAGTGGCGGAGGTTGCGGGGAAGATGGGGGTGAACCGTTCGGCGGTCTTCGAATTGGAGGCGAGAGAGGTGAAAAACACGATTTCGTTGAGGTCAATGTCGCGGATGGCACAGGCGATGGGCTGCAAGGTGGTGTACGGGATTGTGCCGGAGGGCGGGAAGAAACTGGAAGACTTGGTGGAGGAGAGGCTTTGGAAAGCTTTGCTGGAGGTTAGCGAGTCAGCGAGTCAGCGAGTCAGCAGGTCAGCGAGTTGGCAAGTTAGCAAGCTAGCGAGTTAGCAAGTTGGCTGGCGTGGCGTGATGGGCTGAGATTGGAGGACAAGCGCGGTGCGGAGCGTTTGCAGGGAATTATGCGGTCTTCCGGTACGCTTGGAGCAGACAAAACGGAAATGAGACAAGCGGGGAATGGTGGAAAGATGGCCCAAGCACGGAAAGAGTTGAGTGAAAGCAACGCGGAAACGAAAACGGGTGGGACAACCGAGAGCGAGAGACCGAAACGGGCACGCCGGAAGTATGCGTCGCGCAAGGATGGCGCAGAACGGCTGCGTCAGGCGGCGGACAAGCGGGTGAACGAGATATCGGAGCAGCTGGCGGACCTACTGAAGAAGAAGGCGCTCGAAGGAGACCTGGCCAGCGCCAAGACGCTGATTGGGCTGTCGGCTGCGAAGAAGCCGATTCCGGAGCCGGTGAAGAAGCAGTCTGAACCGAGTTACGCTGACAAGTTGTCGAAGGAGCCGCAGTGGAAGGGGAATTTGGAGGACTTAGAAGAGGGCGGAGGATTTGGGAATGGGGAGCCCTTCTAGGGAATAGGCCCAGGTCTCGGAAGCGAGACCTGGGGTTCTCGGCCTCCGCAGGAATGAAGACACAGAGTCAAGGATGGTGTTGCATATATTGATCTATTAAATGAAGCACTCCAGTGGCTGCCAAGGTGCCAGCCATCTTCTCGATGATTCCCCGGATCGAGATGAGACTCTCTCTAATGATCACTGGCTTCGGCCGTTCTGAGCCAATCTGCAACTCCATGGTAGCGATGTCGTTCTTCACCTCATTTTCATCGGAGGAGTTCAATCCTAGTTGAGGAGTAGCTTCCTTTACCTTCGCCAGCAGGGTCTGCAAATCGAGCGTGCTGATGTTCAATGTAGCGCTTGCGCCAGAAGAGCCTTGCTGGATCGTAGATTTGATCATCGTGCCGATGTTGATCGATTGCTGCGGGATGGGGTTGGCCTCTCGGATTGCTCTGTCTCGAGTCTGTAGCTTTTTGATAATGACATCTCGATCGACCGACGGGCCAAAGGATGAACCATATCCTCCTATTCGATATTTAATTGCGAGCTGTTCAAGCTCGGCATCATCCAACGAATAGTAATCATTCGGAGTTTCCGGGGCCGCTTTTGTACGAGACGACTGCTCGACTATCGGCAGATAGCGTGCCAATGAGTCGATCTTTCGCTGGAAAAGGTTGCTGTCGCAATAATTGTCTTTGCTGTAATTCGTTCTTCCGGGTCTTCGGTATCCTCCCATCTGAATGCTTACCACACGCGGTTTCAGTTCCTCCTTTGGTACCCGAAATGAATCGAAGTTCTCTTCCGAGGCGGCAGTCAGAATGTCGAGGATTGCGTGAAACTCGTGCACCAGCTTCTCCGGAATATATCCCGGGATATTGTCTCGAAGCGCTTGAAACTGAACGACACCAAGCTTCCACTGTCTTTCATCTCGCATCCACCCATTCTAATCCTGGCTGTCAACGACGAGGGTCTGTAGCCTTATGTGTAGGACCGGGATTTTAGCGTGACTTCGTCGCGCTGGTTGATTTATAAAATCTCGTGGAATGTGATGGTGGCATCCTTCGGCTGCGCTCGGGACAGGCTTTGAAACCGTGCGCTGGTGCAAAGCCCGCGCTATGAAGATTCGCGGTTTCCCACCCATTCCGCAAAAGACGCGGAATGGATTAAGCCGGTTTCGGGAATTCAGACAGCGGGATGAGTGGAAGGATTGTTCCTCAGCCAGCCATTAAGATGGCAGAAAAGAGGAGCAACGATGGCACGACGTCCACGCAGAAATCACACATCGGCTTT
>Ga0255354_1000897_pt1 | contig 18046 bp, 15 predicted proteins | sample HBST50metaG_FD_189942 | JGI IMG/M metagenome (GOLD analysis project Ga0255354, IMG submission 189942) | Peat soil microbial communities from Stordalen Mire, Sweden - H.B.S.T50 | ecosystem: Environmental > Terrestrial > Soil > Wetlands > Peat | place: Sweden: Norrbotten County, Stordalen Mire...
CAAGATCCAAGCTGGCAATCACGGGAAAAGACTGGCTTCGACAAGAGCGCATTTGTAATTGATTGGGAGGCAAAGGTAGTCACCTGTCCCGCCGGCAAGAAGAGCATTTCCTGGCTACCAAAAACCAATTCGGCATCGGGAGTGGACTTCGAAGCGCGCTTTGCCGGGCGGGACTGTACGCCCTGCTTTTCTCGTGTTCAATGCACAACATCAAAGCAGGAACCCCGCCTCATTGGACTCCAGACCCGCGAATTTCATGAAGCACTTCAACAGATGCGAGCACGACAAAAGACGGAGGAGTTCCGAAAGTCCTATGCCGCACGGGCAGGTATAGAAAGCACTCATGCCCAAGCAATCCGCCGCAGCGGAGTACGCAGCACACGCTACCGAGGTCTTGCCAAAACCCACCTGCAACATGTCATTACCGCCGTCGCAATCAATCTCTTGCGAATCGCATCCTGGGCGAGCGGAACACCCTTGGCTCAAACCCGATGTTCGCATTTCGCAGCCCTGCAGTTTCAAGCCGGATGAATTCGCCCCCAGTGTCAACATTGCTGTCACTGGGGGCAATCTGTGAGTGAAGGTCTAATCGGGTCTGTGGCTCACTGGAACCACAGATCCCCTGAACTTCTTCGCAAAACATATAACAATAGAAATGATTTTTGCGGCCAACTTCTGCGTCATGCGTTTGGCCCATATCGAATAGCCCGTCCAGACACTTCCCTATTCCCGGCCCCTGCGGCGTTTTTTAGGAGTAATCCGGCCTTTGGTGTGTAATCCACGCTGGATGAGTGCATTGGCTTGTTAAGCGTCAATCTCTGCCCGTTTTCAGGTGTGGTCGTGAGAGACGCTTTAATGCCGATCGTCATGGTCTCAGCGACCAAGTGATCTTATGCGTCCCGATCAGAATTCCGACTTCAGCTGGGCGCGGTGCAGAGCGGCTTACCATGGATTCAACTGTCCTGTGCCCAATTCGTCGACTCTGTTGCCTTCCTGCCCTACAGTAACGCTCGCGTTGGTCAGCGGAACCACAGATGGAAGGCAAACATGAACACGCTTGCTCAAGCTGAAGTAAGAAGAAACCGGCTGAAGAATAATACAACACGCCTCTCGCCCGCACCAGATCAGGCGATTTGCAATTGTCGTCATAAACGGAAATTGGCCGGTTATCTCACTGAATGCATCAGCAACAGTTCGTCTAGCTCGCGTGGGCGAGTCCTGCTGATTTCGGTCCCGCTTTGCACACTCATCATCTACAGTGTGCCTGTAATGGAAGACATAAAGATCGGAGCGCACTGCAGTCGCCTCGACTCCTTTGTCGAAGCGACTGCGATGGAGCGGAGCATTTCACTACTGTTCAAGGATTGCGCCGTAGTGCCCTTGGACGTTCACCGTGAGGTTGCCGCTCACGACTTGATACGTACTGTTCGTGAGTAGATCTGTCACCGACGATCCATTGGTCATGCTCAGTTGCCACGCGGGGATCGTCACGGATTCTGTACTGGAAGTATTGTTGAGTACCACTGCGATCCGGTGGTTTGCGTCCCACCGTCCGAACGCGTAGATGTGATTGGTTGTATCAATCAACAGCGTCTTGTATGAGCCCGTCCGCAACTGGGGATACTGGTTGCGGATCGAGATCAGCTTTTGCGTCAGCGCTACGGCCGTATTACTGGTAGTTGCCTGCGTCCAGTCGAAGGTGCGACGGTTATCGGGATCGTTGCCGCCCTGCTCGCCGTACTCGTCTCCGTAATAGATGGTTGGCGTTCCTATATAGGTGAATTGGAAGATCAGCCCGAGGTACGTCTTCCAGATATCGGCGCCACAGCGAGTCGCGAACCTTTCTGTGTCGTGCGATCCAAGAGCGTTGGTAGAGGTCTGCTGCACACTAACCGGAAGGTCGGCGCGCGTGCCTTGCAACCAACTATCGAGCGAGCTCTCATTGATTGAAGCGCTAGATCCGTGGTAATCCACGCCGCAGATCCACTCCGACACCGGCTGGGTGAATCCGTTGTAGTTCATGACGTTGTCCCACTCGGCGCCATTCGTGAGCCAGGCTGAGGCGTCACCCCAGTATTCGCCGAGGACGTCGGCGCTGGAGTTGATGGATTTTACCGCTGTGCGTATCTCCCGCGTGATCTGATGGTTGGTAGTATCAGTTCCGGCGTTGCCGCCTGCATCGAACCCTTGCGCAACATCCAGGCGCCAGCCGTCGATACTGTAGGGAGAAGAGAGGTAGGTCTTCATCACCGAGGTAGAGCTGCCGTAGATCTGGTTGCGCACCGCCGAGCCGCTCGTGCCGTAGTCGAGCTTCGGCATGCTGCTGAAGCCTTCGAAGCTGGAGGACGCAGTAGGCCATGTTTGGAAGGTGTAATAACCGTAGTAGGAACTTGACCGCGATTGGTAGGCGCCTTGATAGGAACAGGTGATGCTGTTATAAAGTTGTTTCTGGAACCAGCAGTTCGTATCGCCTGTGTGGTTGAAGACACCGTCTAGAATGATGTAGCCTTGAGGGCCATTGCTGCTGCTGTGCACGTCGCTGATCAGTTGCTGAAGGGTAGAGCTGGTGCCGAAGGCCGGATCGATCTGGTAGTAGTCCTGCGTGTCATATTTGTGGACTGTGGGTGAGTTGAAGATGGGATTGAGATAGACGATGTTAGCGCCCAACGTCCCTTTGATGTAGCCAAGCTTCTGGTCGACGCCCGCCAGATCACCGCCGAAGAATACCTCACTGTTGCAGTTGGTGGAGTCGACGGTAGATAAGACGCTCGCGCCCCACGCATGTTTCTCAGTCGCACACCCCCCGTATGTGTACTCGGCGTTGGTGACGTCGTTGGAGGTATCTCCGTTATAGAAGCGATCAGGGAAGATCTGATAGATCACGCCGTTCTTCATCCAATCCGGTGTTTTAAAGCCGGGAATGACGAAGAAGTCGCCCGAGGACGGCTCGCTCGATGTAATGCCTGCGGCGTTGAGCCAGGCGGTCGCAGAGCCATCATTGATCTGGAAGCGGTAGTACTTCTCGGAACCGCTGGCGGGAATCGTCCCCTGCCAATAATCGAAAGTGCCGGTCGAATCGTTGGATACCCCGGTCATTGATATCCAATGGAAAGAGCTGTCCGCCGTATCGTAGTACTTCACGTTCGCACTGGTGATGCCGGACTTGCAGGTGCGCAGTTTAACAGTTACTGACGTCGTTGCAGTAGGTTCCGGATTGTTGTCGAACATCGACCCCTGGTCAGAGAACAGATAGTTCCACTCTACATTGTTATCATTGGAGCAAGCAGCCTGTGCACGGCCAACATTGCAAAGCAGCACTCCGCTCAGCAGAATACATTGAAACAAAAGAGATTGAGACAACCCGCGATTGCATGGATTGCAGTATTCCCGAGTGCTCAGTCCATCCCGGACCTTGCCTTCGTCAGCGCAGAGTCCGCGCTGACATGCGTCCCGAGTTGTTTTAGTCGAGTGATTCATCGGTCAAGTCCTCCTGGTTCACTGATTTTTGTTCAAGCTCCCGAGTTCGATACCGCGGCTATTTCGCTGAAAAGCACTGGCATCGATTCCGCAGTTTCCTCAATACGCAGCGTTCCACGGACTATGCTGAGGCTTTTTGCCATGCGTGGCTAAAGCGAGCGAAATCGCGTACGGCCAGTAATTCCATAGCGTTACGTCGTACCAATCAGCAGGCGTTCGGTGGCACGATTGACGCTACATCTGGCAATATCCATCCCGTGGACAAACCGAATACGTCAGTATTGTAATATAGGTTCTGTTCAATGCCTCTGGAGTTCTACATATCCTGCCCGATAATGCTGGCAACCCTGCAGTGCAGCGAAGATATCTGGGCTGCAAACAGAATCTGGATGAGCCAGTAAATGATCGCTTCGGAGCACAGAGATACTCTAGCCGCGGGCTTCGAGCGCTGCTTGTCTGTTCTTGCGAATTTCATTCAATTAGCCCGCAAGTTACGCTAATGCCTCCACTGACACCATCTCGCGCGACGATCCGAGACAAGTGCCAGTCAAAATCGGCGTAATTCTACGAGGACAGATTAGTATTGGGGATCGCCATTGTGTCCCAGGCGTACTTTTGGAATGGTACATAATCGCCATAACCGGCCAATCGGTGCCCATTTTCATTCAGGTGGTGCGAAGTTTTCTTATTTCGGCGAGGATTTTGATGAGGCGTTTGGATAGCCGGAGGAGCCGGTTTCGAGCGCTGCCGTTTGTGAGCGAGCGACGGAACATCTCCATGACATGTTGAGCGGCGATTAAGGCGTCGATGACGCCGTCGAGGCCTGCACGTGCGGGTGCGGCGGATATTTTTGGTTGTGGAGCCAGATGCCTTGGTTTGGAGCGAGCCAGGTGGAACTCGCGCTCGAGGTCGGTGAGGGCGACATCGACGTAGCGCAGGGTCATACCCGGATCGACGTGTCCGAGTAATTTCATCAGGACGGGGAAGCTGATGCCAGAGCGAAGCATCTCCGTGGCGTAGGTATGCCTGAACTGATGCGGGACGATAGCTGTGGGAAGTCCGAGCGAGTGACAGACCTGATGCAGGTAATCGCGGAGTTGAACAACGATGGCCACTTTACTTCCGGGTCGTGCCAGGAGCCGCCCATCGGGAGGCAGCGGGTCGAGAGAACGGAAGAAGCGCAGGCGGTGAACGAGATCACCGCCGAAGGCATCGACGGGGACCATGCGTTCGGTTTTGAGTTTTCCGAGGGGGACATGAATCGCCCATTGGTTCGTCCCCGTGGAGCGCAGACAGTCATAGGAGAGATCGACGCATTCGCCGATGCGCATACCGGTCGAGCGGAGCAGGAGGAAGACATTTCCGCCCAGATCGTTGCGGCGCATGAACTCCTGCTGGAGGAGTTGATCCTGTTCAGGAATAAGCGGTCGTGGCAGAGTGTGGGGCGAGCGCGGGATATCCTCGCGCAGCAGCAAGTGGGCCAGCTCAGCGCGATGGCTGGTACGTGCCAGCTCATGGAAAATGGTGCGCAGCGCGAAGAGCCGGCCGATGCAGGTTGTCGTTGCCAGGGGCGGATTCTGGGCGCGCAGGTGCGCCATCCATCCGAGGATATGAGGATCGCGGCGCAGTTGTTCGAGACGAGTAATCTTCGGATATTCTGCGCCCAGATAAACGAGGAACCTGCGCACTACGATGTCGTAGTTGCGCTTGCTGGAAGGAGTGAGTGCCGTGCACAGAGACTCGATCGTGTGCGCGAAGACCGGCACCAGGGGATGCTGAAGCGGTGGGCGACGCCAGCGCATCACGAGATCCTCGGTTGAGGATGGATACACTGCGCCGCCGCGCGGGCGTACTGCAGATAGACATCCTGCGGTGAGACCTTCACATAATGCATGGTGGTTTCGATGTCAGCGTGGCCCATCAACTGCATCAGCGCGGGCAGGCTGATGCCCGCGCGCACCATATCCGAGGCGAAGGTGTGACGGCTATTCCGGTGCCGGAATAGTCGACACAGTTTGGCGACAAACCTTCTTCATCGCGGTGCACATCTCTTGGCAATCAAGGAGCAGCTTGGTCATGCCTTCGTCGAGACAACGATGATCTACATTCATTCAGCCCCGGAGCATACCAAAATGCAGTATCGGATGCACGCACCGTCGTACTTGTGAGCCTGCGCGGACCGAAGGAAACTTCGGCCCGTGGGCTGAGTCTCTCTTCGTTGTCACAGGAAGATCGAAGAAGATCTCCAGTCGGTAAAAATGAGCCATCTGTCTCTCCGCTGCAAAGGCCAGCCTTCGCTCCAAATATGCTTCAGGCGGCTGACTCGCAGGTGAAACCACATAAATATGTGGCGGAATTTGCGAGGCCTCTGTGACGCGAGATAGCTCGCATTATGGCAACGCATGGTAATCCTTCGATGACTAAAGAGTAAATAAACTTCTCACCGGTTATCCATAGAGGAGCCAGTTTTCAACAAAGAGTAACCTTTACTCCGCGCGAAAGCAGGGTATACTTCTCCCCATACGCATCACCAATACTTTTGTCACAATCCTGTGCTCAGGTCGTCGGGCCGCTCAGCGAGATGAGAGATGTCTCTCTGCGGCCCAGCCAGGAACGCGATCGTAGCACTTCCGTTCGAAGCAGGCATGGGACGTGAACCCATGCCTGCACGCATTAAGCAGTTCTGGAGCGATCCTTGGGGCCCGCCAGTTTTATCCCGACATTGACAGCAATTGCGAGCATCGCGGTTGCCATCTCTTCAGCAAACGCAAAACCGAGCATACACGTCGAGAAAGCGCAGGTGCGGTTTCTTGCGACCAGCACCTTCCTTCGCGGAACATGGGGAACCAACCAGGATGTTTTTCTCGCGGAATTGGCGCCTGTTCGAAAGGGCGAATTTCAGTTGGTGCGCCTGATGGACGAGTATCCGAATTTCTTTCCGCCGATCCCAGCCGAGGTATTAAGGTCGCAATCCGGAACGGTACTCCGGGTGACCAGAGATCCGCAATGCGACCGGCCATTCGGGGAGATTCTGTTGCGCACTGCACCGGGCGATCTGATGGCGATCCTGCCTGAGCGGCTTGGCTACCAGCCGGCGTTGGATCGGACGCCAGCACCGGGTACGGTCTTGCCGTGCCACCGCGTCTTGCGACGATGAGGAGCGGCCTGGAGTAAACGTAAACGGCAACATGCAATGCTGACGGGGAGGGAACCGCACGGTGTTGAATTCGAAAATGTTAGGGCGGGTTATCAAGACATGAGGCGAAGGAAGGGATCTCGGACCATGAAGAGGAAGTTGGCAGGACTGGCATTTTCGATCGCTGTGCTGGCCGCGAATGCCGCGGCGCAAACCGTTACGGGAAGCGGCACTATGAACACGGTCCCGGTTTTTACCGGAGCCTCTACGGTTGGCAACTCGCCCATCTCGGTTTCCGGCAGTAACGTCGGGATAGGAACGACGAACCCAGCATCGAATCTCGACGTTAACGGGCCTCTATTTCTGAAAGGGAAAGTATTCGCGGATAGCGACGCAGCCTCCACATATATCAAAGCACCGAGTGGTGCTATCTATTTTTATCCCGCGAATGGAACTGTTTCAAACGTGATGGCGGCGAACGGAAGCGTTGGAATCGGTACAACAAGCCCGCACAACATGCTCGATGTCAGCGGTGGAATCGGCTTTTCCAATCAGAACTCGGTTGACAAGAAGTTGTTTTCTCCTGCAGACGGGCTTTTGGTGTGGCTAACCCAGTCTGCTGCGGGCGCGCATGCTCTCGAAATCCAAACAGGGTCTCCTTCAGGATCAACTACCTCGACTATCACAAACGTGCATTTGGACGCCAACGGGAACAGCTATCTAAACGCTCTAACTGGCAACGTGGGCATCGGGACAACGAGTCCAGGGGCGGTGCCCCCTTCTGGTTACACTACAGGCACTCCAATACTCGAAGTCAAAGGCGATGTCGTGTTGACCAGAAACAGTGGTGGTTCGATTACGTTTCAAGATGGCACAACCCAGAGTTCAGCCTACACCGGCGTTGTCTGCGGCGGAGACTATGCCGAGTCAGTAGATGTGACCGGCAGCCGGGCCAACTACGAGCCGGGCGATGTGTTGGTGATCGATCCAAACGCTCATGGGAGATTTCTCAAGGGCAATCAGGCATATTCGACGCTGGTAGCAGGAATCTTTTCGACGAAACCGGGCACGGTAGGTCGGCGGCAAACCACCACAAAGAGTGCAGATGAAGTGCCGATGGCCGTTGTGGGAATCGTTCCGACCAAGGTGAGTGCGGAGAATGGAGCGATCAAGGACGGAGATCTCTTGGTTGCTTCATCCACTTTGGGCCACGCCATGAAGGGAACAGATCGCAGCAAGATGCTCGGTGCAGTGATTGGGAAAGCTCTGGGGTCGCTGGAATCCGGAACGGGAGTAATCGAAGTTCTGGTCACGTTGCAATGACGAACAGCAAGGACGAAGCGACACGCAAGGGGATGAGGAAGAAGACCATGTACAAGAAAATGGCGCTAATTGCAGTTTGCATCGTGGTGTTTGCGACATGCGCGGCTGCGCAGACGAACACGTTTCCAGCTAGCGGAAATGTCGGGATTGGAACGACTAACCCTGGCGAACTTTTGGAGATAATGGGTTCCACGCCGAGATTGAAGTTTAGAAATACCGTGGACGGCAACGCCACGCAGACAATGGGCCTTATCAGCAATGGATTATCTATAACTTCCGATGCCGGAAATTCGTTGTTTGTTCAGAGAATGACCGGCAACGTGGGGATCGGAACAACGTCGCCGAGTGCATTGCTGCAGCTTGATCAGGCCGGCGGTGGTAACAGAACTCAGAAATTGTCTTTGCCAGGTCTTTATAATTTCGAAAACATATACTTGGGCCAATATACAAATGGCAATAGCGGGCTGGAATTCATAAACCATACAAGCATGTCGAATTCCTATGGGGTAAAGCTGGAGACGAACATCGATTCCAATGTGGAGGGCCTCCAAATTCAGGTTGCACCATCTGCATCGTCCTATAGCGCGCTTTCTTATTCGACGGCGGTGACCGTTTTGGCTAACAGTGGCAATGTCGGCATCGGCACGACGAACCCTCAAGCCAAGCTCGAAATCAACGGCAACCTGCGCTTCACCGCCGACGGCAGCGTTCAGACGACCGCCTGGACAGGTACGTTGTGCGGCGGCGACTACGCCGAATCCGTGGACGTGACAGGAGATCGCCGGAGGTATGCTCCCGGAGATGTCTTGGTCATTGATCCCAATACCCCAGGCAAGTTTCTGAAGTCCGCAGAGCCATATTCCACGTCTGTTACTGGCGTATATTCCACCAAGCCGGGCACGGTGGGGCGGCGGCAAACCACAGTGAAGAGCCCAGAGGAAATACCGATGGCTATGGTGGGCATTGTTCCGGCCAAGGTGAGCGCTGAGAACGGACCTATCCGGCCTGGGGACCTGCTAGTAACCGGATCCGCGTTTGGATATGCCATGAAAGGTACTGACCGCAGTCGGATGTTGGGTGCGGTGATCGGTAAGGCACTGGGAACTCTTGATTCCGGAACAGGGGTTATTGAAGTGGTGGTTACACTTCAATGATGCCCACCTGCCGACGATATTAGGCAGGTGACAAGATATGGAAGGCATAAAAGGACGGATGATGGCACTGGCATTTTGGAGAGCGCTATGAGATCACGGTATGTATTTGGTGCATCGTTAACATTGGCTGTTTTCGTTGGAGTGCTCGGTCCAACGCTGTTGAGCTCTCAAACCACGGCCACTATCAGCATTCCCCGCTTTGGTACATACGAAGGGGGGATCGATATTGTGAACGTGGGAAGTCTTGAGATCAACATGATCATTCCTCTCTACAAGGGTCACAAGAGAGGCAGTGGTGTAGATGAAGATATTTCTTTGCAGTACAATTCCGGGATTGCTACGCAACCTACCAGGTTTGCCGCTTACGACACCTACTTATCTCCGAACTGGTCGATCAATAGCGGCACGGGGGCAGGTGCTCAAGCCTATTATACTGATACCGAGAAACCTTGCGGGAAAGGAACTCGCGAACTTTATCAGTATTATTTTATAGACGACCGCGGAATACAGCACAATTTTGCAGGCGATACATATTCGGAGTGCAATCCAACCTCAGTGACCAACCCAGCCTCTGGCAGCTTGAACAACGTTTCTGCAGAAGATGGTTCCGGGGCGGTACTAGTCTCGGCACTACGAGACAGTGGAATCGTACGCGACGTATCGGGACGCCAATACCCTTTGGTAGAAAGAGGACGATATTATTCCAGTGTTATAGACACAAATGGCAACGGCGCTTTCTCGGTTACATATGTCGGACCACAAGTCACATGGGTCGCGTCCTGTACCTACGCGTCCACATTTGGTTTGGTTAGTGGGGTTCCAGCCAGTGTCGCGGCCGTCCCCCAGCCTGCAAGTTCCGGCCAAAACCCAATTATCAGCGGGGGGTGTATTGGTAGCGACGGGAATCAAACCCCAGTCTACATATCCTATCTCGATACAAGTGGAACTCCTCAATCCATCATGGTTACCTTCGCGCTACATACGCTCCAATACGGATTTGGGAGTGCGACTCCCTCCTCTTATTGCTTACCCTCGGCCAACCCATCGTGCCAATACCAGGTGCCGATGGTTTCCTCCGTGTCCTTCCCTGACGGGACCGGATATGGATTTACCTACGAGACGGATACAAGTGGAAATTATTCCGGACGTTTGGCCTCGATGACCCTCCCTGGAGGCGGGCTAATCTCGTATGGTTACTCGTCTGAACACTATTACGACAATTCAATCAACTCGCTCACAAGAACCACGTCCGACGGTACGACCACGTATACACGGACCGTCCTTTCAGGCGGTACCCTCCCCGTGAGAACCCAGACGATAGTTCAATATCCTGATGGGCATTCCGAATCTGGAAACTACGTGCATGACGTGTACATCTCTACCGACAGCAGTGGGGTGCAAACCAAGAACGTGACGTCCGGCGGTGGCTATTACGAGACGGGACGCACAGTCTTCAGCGGATCGACTAGTAGCACTTCCTTGAAGTCCGAGTCATGGTGCTACAACGGCATTACAAGTAGTTGCAATAGTCAGACCATTATCTTGCCAATAACCGAGATTGCGCACACTGAGACCGTGGCAGGCATGACGGGCGGTGAAACTGACTACTACAACCTGGCGGGGCTTCTCACAGAGAAGGATGAATATGGATTCGGTGCGACGACGCCAACTCGCAAGACAGTGACGACATATGCTGCGCTTGGAAACAATATCCTAGATCGTCCTTCGACTGTCACTGTCTACGACGGGAACAGCAATGTCGCTGGTCAAACGAGTTACTCCTACGATGAGTATTCTCTCAGCTCATCCGGTGTATCCAGCTTGTCTGCGATTTCCGGATCTAGAGGCAACCAGACTTCGGCTACAAAGTATTCTTCCGCATCTGCATCTGTCGTTTCACATGCTCATTTTGACGACGCTGGACAAACAGTGAGCACCGCAGATGGAAACGGTAATGTCACTTTGTATGGCTATGACAGCACGGATACATATCTCACGAGAAAAACGTATCCTACGGTTACCGCAGGAACATTCTCAGAAACGTTTACAGTTGACAGTAGTACAGGACTGACGACTAAGTCTAAGAATTTAAGTAGCAACATTACGGGCTATGCATATGATTCAATGTTACGAAAGACCGGTGTCTGCTCCGCAGATGGAGGATATACGCTCACTTCGTACCCGTCTTCAACGACGCAAACAGTAGCGAGATTGACCGGATCTGGCGCCGGCTGCACGGCAGGCGGGGGTACGCCGAGCGGCACGTTTGCAACATCTACGATGGAATACGACGGATACGGAAGACTACTCCACAACACTGATCCGGCTGGAGATGTTACCGATACAAGTTACGATTCCATGGGACGAATATACTCCCAGTCGAATCCTCATACCGGCGCAAGTACAAGCGGTACTGTGTACCACATATACGACGCGCTTGGAAGAGAGACTAAACGGACCGACCAAGACGGATCTTTCCAGTACTGGTGCTATAACGGGGTCTCAACTGCAGGGCAACCCAATTGTAAATCTCATATAGGGTCCAAGACAGGAACTTGGGTTGATTATCAGGATGAGAATGGCAACCAGTGGCAAAGGACATCTGATGCGCTCGGTAGGCTTATCGAAGTTGCGGAACCGAATGGCGCCAGCACAGCAGCGACGATGGAGACCGATTACAGCTTCGATGCGTTGGATAATCTGCTTTCGGTGACACAGTATGGAGGCTTGTACGGGACTTCGGGGTCTCGCACGCGCTCCTTTAACTATGACCGTCTTTCGCGTTTGCTTTGCGCGTCGAATCCGGAGAATTCAACGGGGATTTGTTCAAGTACCGCTTCTGGGGCCTATGTGCCTGGCACTACCGGATACACATATGACGCCAACGGCAACGTGACGTCCAAGACCGACGCGCGCGGCGTGGTGACGAATTATTCGTACGACGCGCTAAATCGTCTTTATGCGAAGACGTACACAAATGCGCCAGCGGGAACATTATCAAGTTGCTATCAATTCGATGCTTCAACTATGATGAACGGGATCGGGAGGCTGGCGGCGGCCTGGACGCAATCGGGAACATGCGCTTCGACGCTGCCCGCGAATTATCAGTCATTGCGGACTTACGGCGCCTACGATGCAATGGGCCGCGCGCTGACTGAGCAGCAGTGCGTGGCTGGATATTGCACGAGCACTTCGCCGCCTGTGCAGCCCACAGCGAATTGCACCAATCTCTCGAGTGCGACCGGGTTGCAGTATTGCTACGATCTGGCCGGCAGCCTTCTGGCCTACAGCAACGGGCTAACGGCAGCGGCGGCGGGGCAGCAATATCCCCAGCATGCGCTCTTGTTTTCACAAACCTTTGACGCGGCGGGCCGGCTAAATAGCGTAGCCAGTTCCTGGAACGACACGACTCATCCACAGTCGTTGTTCTCGTCGCCTGTGTACACGCCCTTCAACGCCTTATCCAGCTGGCTGCTGGGCACGCAGCTCTCTACAACCCGGACCTACGACACCAGGCTTCGGGTCACCGGCCAGTCGTCGGCACAGTAACGGCCACTCGGCTGCCGGGGTAACTGTAGGGGACCGGACGTGCGAGTGGGATTGGGGATCACGCAGATGAGAAAGAGGGGAACGGCGATGCAGCTTTGGCGGGCAGTGCTTGGATTGATAGCAGCAACGGCGATTGCATCTTCGTTGACAGCGCAAACTCCCGTGCTGAGTAGCGTAGGGGCCCCTTACGCTGCGTTGCAAAATACGCAGCCGATCCATCTTGCAGGCAACAGCTACAGCGCGGGCCAGGTGGCCTATGGACCTGTCGGGACACCGCTGATTCTCTCCGGCTCGAACCTTGGAGAGGACGGAATTGTCTGGTTCGTCGGTTATAACCATGGCGCCGTCAACCAAAGTACGGCATCTGTTCAGGCCTCGGTCACGATGTGGACCCCGACGGCGGTCAGCTTGACGGTTCCGGCAGGAGCCGTGTCGGGGCTAGTGAAGATTGTTACGGCAGGAAAAGCCAGCAATGGGATCCCCTTCATGGTGATGTACGGGAGCTATTCTGGCAGTTGTCCCGCCGCGCCTGCCCAGAGCCAGTTACAGATTCAGACGAATTCGCTGCAAGATGGCGTGGTTAATCAGCCCTACAGCGTCACGCTGCACGCCTCTGGCGGTTCAGGCGCCTACACCTGGTCGCTCGTCTCCGGGTCGCTGCCCGCAGGACTTTCGTTAAGTTCTTCAGGCACAATCTCCGGGTCCCCGTCGACCGCTAGCGGACCGGGTTCCATCACCGTGCAGGTGGCCGATACCAGCTCTCCCCAGCAGCATGACGCGGCAACGCTGAGCATCGAGATCGCCGTGAAGGCCGAGGCTGTGTCGAGCGCCGCGCTTTACAGCTTCTCCATAGCGAACGCAAGTGGTGGCAGCGGTTATGACGCCGTTGGCAATGTAACCACCTACACCGACTCTGTAAATGGCGCCTGGAACTTTCACTATGACACCCTGAACCGGCTGGCGAATGCGGCCGGCAATCAGCCCGATAATCCTTACCCAAACTATTGCTGGCAGTACGACAGCTTCGGCAACCGTCTGTGGCAGACCAGTTCATCCACGCAATACGGCACTACTGACGGCGGACCGAACGCTTGTTCTGCTACGGCCGGACCAAGTTCCTGGGCGACATATAATGTCTCCAACACCAACCGGATGGATGCGACCGGCCAAAACGTGAACCAAAGTCAATACTACGATGCCTCCGGCAACATCACCAACGATGGCATCATCGCGTATCTCTACGACGGCGAAGGCCGCATCTGTGCGGTCCAGCAGCAGATCATTGGCGTGGGCACAAGCAAGATTCAGTACCTCTACGACGCAGACGGTACGCGCGTGGCTAAGGGGACCATCTCCACCTGGAGCTGCGACACCACAGTGAACGGATTTACTCCACAGTCGGTCTACGTCCTCGGTCCGCATGGCGAGCAGTTGACCGAGATGGCCTACATGAACGGCGCCTGGCAATGGGCGCACACCAACGTAATGGCCAGCGCGCTCAGCGCCACCTACGACGGCGACCTCACCAACGCTACCGAAGGCCCGCTCTACTTTCATCTCTCCGACTGGCTTGGTACGCGCCGCCAACAGACCGACTATGCCGGGAACCCGTTGCTGAACTTCACCGGCCAACCCTTCGGCGACGGTCTCAACACCATCCCTGTATCCAATACCGACGCCGCCGACGCCACCGAACACCACTTCACCGGCAAAGAACGAGATATCGAATCAGGCAATGACTACTTCGGGGCCAGGTACTACGCAAGCTCAATGGGCCGGTTTATGTCGCCGGACTGGTCGGCCAAAGTTATGCCCGTACCGTACGCGAAGCTCGACAATCCTCAGAGCCTGAACCTCTATAGCTACGTGGGGAACAATCCGCTATCGAGAAACGATCCGACCGGCCATTATGCTTGTGCGAACTCAAAGGGCACGACTGTTAGTTGCGGTCAGGATGTGAAAGATATGTATGCCAATGTTCAAAAGGCCATGAACGCCCTTCCCGAGGGTTCAAAGGAGCGAGCGGCATTGGGCAAGGTCAGTTCTAGACTTCATTGGGGAGGCGGATAAGGCCAATGGCGTAACAGTCAAAGTTGGCACAGTCAAGGGGGCAGAAGCCTCAACAGTTACCAAGGATGGCCAAACGACAATCACGTTTGATATGAAAAAGATGAACGCCGATTTCAGCAAGAGCAGTTCCCCAGACGCTGAGAAGGCCGCAACTGCTGCACACGAAGGAGAGCATGGGATTCAGCAAAGAGCAGAGGGTATGCCCCACAGTCTGATCGGTGACTTTAGGGATGAGTTTGGCGCTTACCACGTTCAATCCTATGTAAACCAGGGCTTGGGTGTTGATTCAGTGTACGGGGTATGGGACAAGACTAGCGGATGGGACGCAAACCAAGCTGCCTCATATGCGTATGGTGAAGCGGTCGAATATTGCAAAGATGGCGGTTGCAAATGAAGAATCCTTCAGTCCGTCTTCTTTCAGCATCCTGTCTAGTTGCTCAGTTTTTTGTGAGCACATGCCTACTTCAGGCGGCTTCGCCCAAACATGCTGTGCATCCGGTGCAAACGACTCTCTGTGATGTTGCGCGAAATCCCAAGCAGTTCAACCACAAGGTCGTTACCTTCCAGGCTCAGTATCTGATGACCGGTGTTGAAGGTACTTGGCTCGAAGATCACAATTGCAGCGATGTGAATATAGCTGCCGATGTCCCTGTCGACGTTAAAGGTGGAGACATACTCAGGGATGCGTACCAGAAAGGCTTCTTGGGAACGAGCGACAAGGTTATTACCGCGACCTGGGTTGGAAGGTTCAGTTGGCAGCCAGGAAAAGTGCCAACTCGTATTCTGTCGGTTTACGAAGTCAAAGATGTCTCCGCAGTATGGAAGTGAGCAGTCCGCTCTGAAACGCAAGCGAGCCGCCTTCCGGGGCGGCTTGCTTGCGTCTGGGGCTTCGGCGGGGCATCCTCGACATGACCGGCAGAAGAGCACGGTGCTTTGCACCGGAATGATAGGGACACGTCACCCACGGTGTGGTTGCTGTGTGCGAGTGCTTCCGTTGCCAGGCGAACTGTGGGGGCACTAGGGGGAAGTTTTGGCCCACATCTCGCAGCCTTTTGCTTTCAAGGATGTAAGAAGATGCGTCCGAGGTCGAGCGATGAGCACAAAGAGTGTGGGGACTTTTGTGGGTAGACTGTTTCAAAAAGGTGGGCAATTGTGGGTAGTACCCACAATTGCGTTGGAGCAGACAGGTCACGTAAGTCATTGAAAGTAATAAATATAGAGTAGCACCGAGCAATGCTGATAGGAGCAAGTGCCTAGCTGTTAACCGAAGGGTTGTAGGTTCGAGTCCTACCTCAGGAGCCAATTATTTCAAGTACTTACAAGCACCCTTCCTTTCGAGCTTGGTCCAAGTTGGGACAGTTGCTCAACACCCCTTGAAATACCTTCCCTCCGCGAAGATCCTTCTGTCCCTTCTTTCATTTCATTACCATTCGGCAAAAGCGCCTGTTTCCACGACGAGAGAATCTCTTTTGTCCGCGCATTCATCGCGTCCAAAACGCTGGACTCGATGGTCTGCATGTACACGTCGCCGGTCGTATTGATGCTCGCGTGGCGCAAGGCCCCTTGAGCGTCTTTGAGCGTGCCGTAGTGCTGCAGGTCAGTTCCCATTGTCCGCCGCATCACCTGGAAGGTGACGAGGTGATCCGGGATGCCCAGATTGCGTGCGATCAGACGAATCCGGCCGCGCAGGAAGTTCTTGCCCAGATGCGGCACCGTCAGGCCCTTCCGTCTTCCGCGCCCGAAGGTTGAAAACATCAACGCCTCCGGCGAGGGATCAGGACAGGCCTGTCGCCACGCCTCGATGACCGGACGTACCAGTTCCGACACGCCGATGGGAGCCTGGCTCGCGCGCGTCTTGAAGCGGCTAGGATAAAACTCTCCCTCGAAGACCGTTCCGTATGGAACCAGCGTTGATCCAGTCCAGGACTTCCACTGCAAGCCCAGAACCTCGCTCGAACGAGGACCGCAGAAGATGCCGATGCACATCAGGCACAGATCGTGCAGGTCTTGAATGCTGCCGACGAGCGCAAGAATATGCTCCTGCGTCATCAGCGGCTTTTCAACCGGCTTGGTCTGAGGCATCGTCACGTCTTCTCCGATATCCTCGGCCAGGAACTTCTGCTTCTTGGCCATGTGCATGATCGAGCGCATGTTGGTGTAGCAGTGGTGAACGACCGAGTGCGAGAACTGCGCCGCCAGGTTGTTCAACCAGACCTGAATCTCGAAGGCTCCCATCTTTTCCAGCGGCACCCGGCCGAATTGCTCGATGAGATAGTGATGAATCTCATAGGTGTTGATCTTCCGGTACGCCGGACTCCATGAGCCTTGCCGCATCGGAAGGTACCGTTCCTCGACAAACCAGCGGAAGGTGACGGACTCGGTTGCGACGGCGCTGGAATCTTTTGCCGGAACTCCGGTCTCCTTGAGGATGAGCGAGTGCAACATCTGCTCGGCCTTCCACTTCGGCGTATTGGCCTTGGGGCAGAGCGGAACGTTGCGCCGCTTACCGACCTCCTTTCCCTCTTCATTGCGCAGGTACGTGGTGTACCTGCCGTACCACATCTTCACCTTCTGCCCTCGCGGGTAGAAGGTGCCCTTCTGATACTTCATTGCCATGGCTGTTCTCCTTATAGCCTGGCGTCGAACCCTGATCGTGGAGAACAATCCTTTCATACACCATGCGGGGCCCGGCGGGAAGAGTTTATGTGCCAAGTTTCTGCAAAAAGAGGTCAATATCGGCGCGGCGATAGCGCATCATCATTCCGAGTTTCACGCCGCGAATCCTCGGGGCGCGGCGTGTCGTGTGGTCGCGCACCCAACGTTCGGAGACGCCTAGCCGTTCGGCAACCTGCCGCGCATTCAGGAGATTGTCACCGTTGCGCTCTGGAGCCTCCGATGTTGGAACCGCAGTATCCTTGACCGGCCTCTGTTGTGCGACTTTGATGTTTTTGGCAGTAAACTTAAGCAGATTCGGAGGTAAAGGAAACCGGCAGATCGGGAGTTTTTCCGGTTCCTCTTGGTGCGAATGGTTTTTGGCGATAGCGATGGGCATGATTCACCTCAGAAGGGAGTCGTGCGAGCACTGCGGCTCCGACCGCGATGAATACAAAAATCGCCGCGGCCAGCGTTTCCCCTAGCCTGCGGTGAAGTCTCCGTCCTGTCCAATACGTTTTATTTATCGGGCGATAACTGCCATCTATCACCCGGCCATAAGTGCTGTATTACGTTCTCGTTGGCGCAGGTTTCGCTTCCAACACAAAGGTCTTTTGGGAGTTCTGCAGGAGGATTCAAATCTCTGGCTAACGCAAATCTTGCTGGCCTGTTATTGGCGGCTGAG
>Ga0255354_1000903_pt1 | contig 18025 bp, 14 predicted proteins | sample HBST50metaG_FD_189942 | JGI IMG/M metagenome (GOLD analysis project Ga0255354, IMG submission 189942) | Peat soil microbial communities from Stordalen Mire, Sweden - H.B.S.T50 | ecosystem: Environmental > Terrestrial > Soil > Wetlands > Peat | place: Sweden: Norrbotten County, Stordalen Mire...
CTTGAACTCTTTCGTGTATATGATTGATTTATTAACTACTTATTCTCATGATTGACGCGGGGAATCGCTCGAAATCGGGGTGTTTTTCTATAGGGGGGTGGGGGTCAGGCGTTCAATTGGGAGTTTTTGGCGACTTTTTGCACAGCTTTGCGCGCCACCGGATGGGTAACCAAAGTGATAACAGAGCGGCATCTACGATTACTGATCGGTTAGGTGGCCGCCTTTGGGCAAGGCAAGGGGGTACGGACCGGGCAAATCCCTGACCGTCCAGAGCGGGGAGATTCCGTCCAGATCCGGCCAGAGCGGAGAACGAAGCAGCGCGCCCAAGTGCGCGGAGCCGCTCCAAGCGGCAGAAACCGCCGGGTACGGCGAGGGTGCGCATGGGTTTCCGACCGATGAGGAGTTTCACCGCTTTATCCCTCCATTCCCAGTGTGCGCCAACCGGCGGTAATTTTACGCAATCCGCTGCGACCCCCTTTGAGAATGATTTCTGGATTGCCCGTAATTCACCCGGAACGGCGGATTGCACCCTTCGGGTGCTCGATGCGGGCATCGCGATTTGCACTAGAGATTTGCTTGAAACCTGAATTCCTCCCGGCTACATCGGCGTTTGCCGGGACGAATCGTACCTTGATCCGATCGACAAACGTTGGCGCTTGATGTACGCTAAAACCATGCGGCCACCAAAAGTCATTGACCTGTTTTGTGGGGCGGGAGGATTCTCTCTCGGAGCCTATCAGGCCGGTTTCAAGGTCATCGCATCTGTCGATATCGACGAAAAGCTAACCAGTGCTTACAAAAGCAACTTTCCGCACGCCAAGCTGCTCATTGCAGATATATCAACACTGCAGATCGATTCGTTGCTCGAAGCTGGCGATGTCGCTGCAGTGGATGTAGATGGGGTCATCGGCGGACCGCCCTGCCAAGGATTCAGTACCATCGGGAAACGCAACGCAGCCGATCCAAGAAACGCTCTTGTACGCCACTTCTTTCGAATCGTTGCTGGGGTGCGCCCAAAATTCTTTGTAATGGAAAACGTCCCTGGACTAATCGCGGGAAAGGCAAAGGACACTTTCGATAAGGCGGTTGCCAATCTCGAAAACTATCAAGTCGTCGGCCCCTTCTATCTTGATGCACATGATCTTGGAGCTCCGACAAGACGAAAGCGAATAGTCTTCATCGGATATGATCCCACCAGAGTCGAGCCGATTACCGAAGCAGACATTGCATCTTTGTCGTGTTCCGAGAAGTTCACTGTTAGAGATGCCATTGCCGATCTCCCGGAGCCCTCTGGCAAGGCTACCGGTCCCTATCGGCGCCTCAAGACGATATCTCAATACGCTAAGCGCGCGCGCGCCACACCAGAGAATGGGCTTGGCTCCGCCTCTTCGCGAAATAGAAACGCCAACGGGCAGGTCAGCGGCATACAGATTACCCATCACACCCCAGAAGTAATCGAGCGTTTTAGAGGAGTTCCCCAAGGTAAGACAGACGATATTAGCCGATGTGTCCGTCTTAAGTGGGATTCCGCAGCTCCGACGCTTCGAGCGGGTACTGGACCGGACAAGGGAAGCTTTCAGTCCGTCAGGCCTCTGCATCCTGTAAATCCCCGCGTGATTACCGTTCGAGAGGCGGCGCGTCTTCAAGGGTTTCCCGATTGGTTCGATTTCCACGAGACAAAATGGCATAGCTTCCGCATGATCGGAAACTCCGTTTCCCCGATCATGGCCGAAGTCCTGCTGAAATTCATCTCAAAGAAGATCAAGCAAGCCTAATATTGAATGCGATGAAAATGCGGATAGTACCTATGAAAGAGGAAATAGCTTTTTAGCATTTTTTCTGACAAGTCTGACTTCTTGTTCACTTGAAACTTTAGGCTTGAAGCTACCTGTTCCAAACTTTTATCGCTTCCGAACTTCTGGTCTAATGTGAGCTTCTCGCGCTGACTCAGAAGCGGAACATTTATAGGCAGTAGTTCCCATCCCAATCCTGCAAACTCGAAGTCTCGTAGTCTTGTTCGCAGCATATAATCTTCCAGATTCTCCTCTCGCAAGAAAGTACCTGTTACCGTAAGCATTGTGTGCTCCGAGTCCGAATAGCTATATGAACCCATGGGTTGAAAGAATAGGCCAGGGCTTGACGACAACCCCCTCTGGATCTCATTTTTTATCATCTCTTGCCCGAAGTGTGCAAAGCCTTCTTGCGTTACATCAGTAAGTCCGATCTCCCGTGGTACCTTGTCGGCAAATTTACCCCTCAATTCCACAAGTCTTTTTTGATCGCGTACCTCAATAAGCTCACCTGGAATCTGCGCTGAAAGGGTAGCTGGATTAACGTTCATCGTAATTCTCAAAATATCCAATTCGCGCGCATTTTTAGCAAAAAGGCTGGCCTCCTCCAGTTGTCCTCGGCGCTTCGATGCATCAGCGAAATCCAACCAGCAGATCATTTGCCGTTTTCCAAATTCGCTCCGAATCTTCCCTATGTTATTGGCAAGTTCCCGACTGGCCAGATGCCTACATTCAATACAGCCGTAGGGTTTGTTGTGCTCTTGCCTTTTAACGACCCACTCCTCTTTCTCAATTGAGAGGAGCCTTTTAGTTCCGAAAACCTGATGAATAAGTTTGAAGTCTTCAAAGTACACGCCACCAAACGAAATATACAGAGCGTCCTTAACTGGCGTGACACGGTTCGCGTGGGATAATAGCTCGATGAAAAGCTGCCGATCTACGTGTTTGTTCTGCCTAAGATGATAGGGGACCATTTCTCCACTCATGCCTCCTTAGCCTCCTCAAGTACACGATCAAAGCACGCTTTACCGACCTCTCCAGGTGCCACCGTGTCGTCGTCGAAGAGAAAGGTTGCCACCGCTTGTATATCTTCTTTAGATTTTAAAAATCTCACGACTCTGAGGCGATCACCGGCAAAGCTTGGCAATTTTGGACTAAATGTTTTACCTCCAGCCAGCCTCGCTCTGTCGGTAACCCATGTCAAATTGGCGGAATCGCGCTTCGCTTCTAGTTGGTCATAGTCGATGGAAGCTGTTTCACGGAAGACCTTCTTTCGTTCCTCCGGGACTTTCTTAAGACGGTTGGTGAAGGAGGTAAAGACCCGTGTCCCCTCTTGCATTTTGTCTCGAACCCGCTGGTATAACTCGCTGTTCAAATCTACACCGCGCTTCGTGGTTGTGAGTGGTAGCTTGGATGCATCGTCAGCGGTAAAACGAACCGTACCTGCGATTGCAATAAACTGATTGTGAAAGCTTGGCACCCCACCGAGACCCCAGCCGGTCAGATAACTCGTATCATGCGTCAGCACCACCCTGTCATTGCATATAATGTTCCAGCCTGACTCGTCGGCCGTGAAGGTGGCGGATTCCTCCTCTTCCTCCTCAATCTCAGCAGGGTCCTGGGCCGGCTTGTAAAAGCCTACGCTCAGATCAATCTTGACACCATCTATTGAGCCTTTGAAAAGGAATGGGGCGACACCCTCCTCGTACGCGTTCAGATCGACGCTGATAAAGCGAAAGGGCTTCGGCTTCACGCGTTTATTGTTGATCGTGACCTCAAACCCTTTCTTAATGATGAGCGCGAACTGCTGGCTAACGACTCCGAAAAACTCATCCGCAAATCCAGACAGACCTATAAACTGGCTCTTAATCGATTCGTGCAAGTCCCGTATCTCGATTCGGGTTCCAGCTATGCTGCGATTGCCCTGTAGAGGCTTCAGGTGGAGATGCCAACTTGTTTCGTCTTTCAGCCAAGTGGAGGGTATGACCACCTCGAATCCTTCTGATTTTGTTCTGGAGGTCACAGTGCAGGATTGCCCCATCTTGAAGATTGCACGTTTCATTCCTATGCCATAGGCCCCAACCGTAGGAAGCTTCCGCGCCTTATTTCCCGCGCTGATCTCAATTCTTCCCATCCTAAAAGCGCTGGTGCGCGCGAGATGCGTATCGATGCCACCGCAGTTGTCTTCTATTACAAATTTATCGCGATCGAAGGTGATGTGCGCCCAATGTCCGGCATAAGGCTTCGCGCCTGCAAGTGTCACCTTTGGAACCGACCGCATCAGGCCGTCCACACAATTATCCAGGAGATCGAGTAACGCGTCCTTAAGCTCAATATCGCGGGTTAGAGTCCGCACGAAAAACGTTTTCGTTGGCGACCCGTCGATCACATCCTGATCCTTGATTGGCATGATGACGGAAGTTTACACCGTTCGTCCTATGGTTTGAGGAACTTAATTAGCTTTTTCTCCAGCAGAAGGGACTGGCGCAACTCGCATTGCCACACAGTAAGGACTCGCCAGCCGAGTTTTGCCAGTTCGACGAGGTTCCTCTGATCATTTTCGATATTTCGGGCGATCTTGGGGATCCAATACTCCGGTCGGCTTCTTGGCGGTCTGCCCTTTGTGCATCCTGCGTGGCCGTGCCAAAAGCATCCATTTACGAAGATTGCCTTTCGCCTTCCCATGAATACTATATCGGGCGTTCCTGGAAGGTCTTTCCGATGCAATCGATAACGATATCCGTTGCGTGTTAGCAAGGATCTTACCGCCCTTTCAGGAGTCGTGTCCTTTGTGGGAACTGCCCGCATGATTAGGCTGCGCCTCGCTTTGGAAACGTGATCCGTCACTCGTCCCCCTAACTCAACCAAAAACCGACCGTCTCTTCATCAGATTCTTATGAGAATAGTCTAATTTCGAGGATCAGTCGCCACAAGTCGCCCATTGTTCGCCGCTCTGCTTGGGCATGATCCTGGTTTGACGGTAACGTCCAAGTCGCTCCTCCATGCTCGCTCCGGATCGGAATTGCAAATTCTGGTTGGTTGGCCGGCACCCGGAGTTCCCCGTCCCGCCTTCGCGCTTTACGGGAAATGGCGCCTTCAGAGTCCTGGTGCAACAGTGGCGAAGCGGCAGGATCCGGCGGCTTGCTTTCGGCGTTGTGCGCCTGGGACGAATACCGGTGGGACTGGAAGTTGAGGCCGCACATTTGGCCCGCGGCCGCATCTCTGCGAAACTGGAGAGGTGCTGAATCAATTCCCTGCCCTTATCTTCGACCTGGATGGAACTCTGACGGACTCGAAACCTGGAATCCTGGGGTGCCTGCGGAATGCGCTGGACGCGCACAGCGTGGACTATCCTGGGCCGCTGGACCACTTCGTCGGCCCTCCGGTGGAAGAGTGGACCGCCGAACTGCTTCCCGAGGCGAGCCAAGAGGAGCGCGACGCCCTGGCGCGCGACTACCGCGGCTGCTACGACCGCATAGGCTGGAAGAACAACTCAGTCTTTGGCGGCGTACGCGAGATGCTGGTCCAGCTTCGCCAAGAGGGGTTTCCGCTCTACGTCTGCACCTCGAAGCAGCAGCACTTTGCCGTGCGCATTCTCGATCTTTTCGAGCTGACGCCGCTGTTTACGGCGATTTACGGCGACCGGGCGGAATTCCTGAGCCACAGCAAGGTGGACCTGCTGGGAAAACTGCTGGAAGAATGTTCGCTGGATGGGGATTCGGCCTGGATGATCGGCGACCGTATCTACGACATCGAAGCGGCCCACGCCAACGGTCTCCGCTGCCTCGCCGCGGGTTGGGGTTACGGGCCGGCCGAAGAGTGTGCTCTGGCCGACGCCATAGCGTCCACCCCGGCCGACGTCCGTGCCCAGGTGCTGGCCGGGAATCCCGGAGACGCCGTTCACGGGCGGACCCGCCGCCTTCGGTAAAACCCTCGCCTCCGTGGACGCATCCAATTACATGCGTCGGAAAGCTGACACAGTCGCTCCATCCCGGAGCTCCTGATGTTCATCCCCCAAACGCGGAGGTATCATGTCCACCCATACCCATGAAAACGAGTCGCAAGCCGCCAGGCTCGTGGTCCCGGACGGCTTCTCGCCTGAAGACGTCAAAAACCTGTCCAGCGTGCTCAACGCACTGCTGGCCGACACCTTTTCGCTTTATCTGAAGACCAAGAATTTCCACTGGCACATGAGCGGGCAGCATTTCCGCGACTATCATCTGCTGCTGGACGAACAGGCCACCCAGATCTACGACATCACCGACGCCATCGCCGAGCGCGTCCGCAAGGTGGGCGGCACCACGATCCGCTCCATCGGACACATCGCCCGCCTGCAGCGGATTGCCGATAACGACCAGGAGTATGTGTCGCCGGGCGACATGCTGAAGGAACTCCACGCCGACAACAAGGCTCTGGTCGAGAGCCTCCGTGGCGCGCATGTTGTGGCCAGCAAGGCCAACGACTACGCCACCACCAGCCTGATCGAAGTGTGGATCGACGAGGCCGAACGCCGCGCCTGGTTCCTGTTCGAAGCCACGCGGTAAAACTCACTCAGGCCATGCATTTGTGGGGCGGAACGGCCCAACGCCCCACAAATCTCAATCCATCGACATGCTCAACTGGTGGCGCACATCCGCGCCGCGAATCCAGAAGATGACGTCGGTGGCGATGTTGGAGGCGTGGTCCGCAATCCGCTCCAGATTTTTAGCCACCAGAATGCCCATCATCGCCTGCTGGGTAAACTCCGGCTTTTCCTGGACCAGCTTGAGCAGGTCGGCGTAGGCGCGGCGATTCATGCGGTCGATCTCGTCGTCCATTTCGCGGATGGAGTCGGCCAGTTGCGCATCGCCCTCCAGCAGGGCCTGTAGCGAAGAGCGGATCATGCGGCAGGCGTACTCGCCCATGGAGGCAAAATCCACCGGCAAATCCACCTCGCCGGCCTTCAGAATGTCCTTGGTGCGACGGGCAATGGCCATCGACTGGTCCCCGATCCGCTCCAGGTCTCCGTTGATTTTGATGACCGCCAGGATGAAGCGCAGATCGATGGCCATGGGCTGCTCTTTGGCCAGAAGCTCGTAGGCCATCTCGTCCAGCTCGCGCTGGGCGGAGTTGATGGCGGTCTCATTCTGCTTGACGTACTTGCACAGGCCCCGGTCGCGCTGCAGATAGGCGTCTACCGCAGACTCGACCGCCTGCTGCGCCAACGCAGCCATGGCAAGGAGCTTGTCCTTGAGTTCGGCGAGCTGCTGTTGAAAGTGAATACGCGGCACGAGGTTTTTTCTCCTATCTACGATTGTGCATCATTGAATGTTACCAGCAGACTAAAATCCGGGTGCGCACCCGATCTGTCACACCTTTTGGAGCTTTGTCTGCCCGCCAGCTTAGACGCGCAATCCGGCAGTCGGATGGTCTAGGCTAACAGCATGAACTCTGCGCTCATTCCAAGCCCCGCCATGGTCAGTCTCAACCCGGCCGACTGCGATCTCCGCCAGATCTACAAGTTGATGACCGGGCTCATCGTTCCCCGGCCCGTGGCGCTGGTCTCCACCGTGGATCGGGCGGGCGTGGTGAATCTGGCGCCCTTCAGCGCCTTCTGCGGAGCGGGTTCCAATCCCCCCGCGGTGCTCTTTTGCCCGGCGCTGCGCGAAGGCGGCGGAGCGGAGCCAGGCCAATACCCCGAAATGCGCAAAGATACCCTGCGCAACGTGGAAGAAACCGGCGAATTTGTGGTGAACGTGGTCAGCGAGGCCATTGCGGCGGCAGCCAACGAGTCGGCGGCCGCGGTTCCCCCGGAGGTGGACGAGTTCCAACTGGCCGGGCTCACGCCGATCCCCAGCGAGGCTGTGCAGCCGCCACGGGTGGCCGAGTCGCCGGCGCAGATGGAGTGCAAGCTCTTGCAGGTGATCTACGTGGGCCGCACCGCCGGGGCAGGCGTCATTGTGCTCGGCGAAGTGGTTCGCTTCCACGTGCGCCCGGAGCTGATTTCGGATTTCCGCATCGACCCGGCCGGGCTGGACGCCGTGGGGCGCATGGCCGGCAATACCTGGGTCCGCACCCACGATCGCATCGAGCTTTCGCGCCCCAAATAGGCTCTGCCACCGGACTCCGGCGGAAGCCGCGCTCATTTTTTCTTTTTCTTGTACTGCCCGCGCCACGACGGCAGAATCTCAACCGGGTCCACCGGGTCGCGGCGATCCCGGCGTGTGTTCTCGCCATCCGTCCAGGCGTGATCCTTTTCTTCGCTCTCGAACGAGGCCTTGGGGGATTGGGACTCCTGCGCTGGCGGCGCGGCGCTTCTGTCCGCCCCAGCCGGGCCGCGCGGCAAAGGCGTGTAGGCCCGTGGAGGAACCCGATGCGCGGGTGGCTCCTCCAGGGACCTGGCGGACTCGTCCACGTGCACCGCGAGCGGTTTTGGCTTGCTCGCGCCTCTCAGCCCAGGAGAAAGCAGCAGCTTGCGCAGGCCGCTCAGGCCCGTGTCCGGACCATCCATCTCCTCCTCGTACGCATCTTCCCGCCCCGGCTCGGAAGCGGCTTCAGGCCGGAAAACTTCAAGCCTTCTTGCGAGCCCCTCCCAGGACTCGGCTTGCGTCAGGGCCGCATCGGTCCTTTCGGTTGGGTCGACAGGCGGTCCCACGGGCAAAGCAGGCGGACGGAATTCCGCGGAGCGCGTCGAGCTGGCCGGCTTTGCCTCTGGAACTCTCTCCGGCGCTTCTTCCTCGATGAACTGCCATGGGGACTGGTATGGAGGCGCAAAGCTGCCCTCGCCCGAACGAGCCTTGTCCTCAGGGACGGGTTGACCGTTCATCAGTTTCAAAGGTTCCTCGAAAGTGGGGCCGCGGCAAATTGGGGAGCGGGCAGACAAAATCTTTTCTCCACTCGTCCTCTGCCCCGGAGGATACGTCTCCCCCGGCCCAGTCAGCATAAGCCATTGTGCCGCAAAACGGGACACAACGTATAGGGAAACTGGCGTCTCCCTCCTCGGTAACCGGAATTCCTATCGAATGCGCCATTCTGCGTGAAGAGAGCCCTTTGGGCTGCATGGGCGTTTTCGTTATCTGCTGCCCGGCGCGCAGAATCGCTCTGATCTCCGAGAATCAGCATCTGGACTTGCGATACGATGAACTAAAGTATGAAAACTCTTGTTTTACTCGCTCTGACACTCTCAGTCACCGCCATCGCGCAGGTCCCGCCCCACGCTGACGATACTCTCATCTTCCAGACCCAAAGCGGCTGGTCTCCGCGCGTCAACGTCGAAGCTGGCACCGTCATGGTCTACGGCATCACTGAGGACCTGCCGGGTCGCCTTCGCTCGTGGAAAGAACACGGCTATCGCGTGACCGTGATGACCGGCGTGGCATGGGGCACCTACGGAGACTATCTGCGGGGCGACTTCGACGGCAAGGAACACTGGAATGAGACGCAGCAGGAATCCGACGGCAAACTCATCCAGCACAGCGGCCGCGAAGTCCCTTACATCGCCCCCTCCGAGAGCTATGGAAAATACCTCAGTCGTGGTGTACTTCGTGCTCTCGATGCAGGAGCCGAAGCGATCTACCTGGAAGAACCCGAATTCTGGGCGCGTGCCGGATGGTCAGACTCTTTCAAAAAAGAATGGGAGAGCTACTACCACGAGCCATGGCGCGCGCCCGATTCTTCGCCCGACGCTCAATACCGCGCCAGCAAGCTGAAGTACTTCCTCTACCAGCGCGCACTTGCACAGGTCTTCACCTCGGTGCGCGAGTGGAGCCAGCAGCACAACAAGAAGATTCCCTGCTACGTCGCCACGCACTCGCTCATCAACTACGCGCAGTGGCAGATTGTTTCTCCGGAGTCATCGCTGCTCGATGTCGGCGCCGACGGCTACATCGCACAGGTCTGGACCGGCACCAGCCGCGCAGTCAACGTCTACCAGGGTGTCAAGGCCGAGCGCACCTTCGAGACTGCGTTCCTCGAGTATGGTGCGCTGCAGAACATCGCGCGCTCGTCCGGTGAGCGCATCTGGTATCTCAACGATCCCATTGAGGACAACCCCAACCACTCCTGGACGGACTACAAGCGCAACTGGGAGTCGACACTCGTCGCATCGCTGCTGCAGCCGGAAGTCAGCAGCTACGAAATACTGCCATGGCCCGACCGCATCTTCGGTGCGCGCGCGTTTCATGCATCGACTGAGCCGACCGAGGCCAACCCAAAGCCGCAGCCCACCCTCATCCCGGCAGAGTACGAAACAGAGCTGCAGACGGTCTTCCACGCTCTCGGCCAGATGCAGAACCAACCTTCGCACTGGCAGACCTCCGGCACGCAGAACATCGGCATACTGGTCAGCGACACGTTGATGTTCCAGCGAGCGAAGCCGCTGCCCTCCGACCCGGACCTCGGTAACTTCTACGGCCTCGCCCTGCCCTTGATCATGCATGGTCTCCCCGCGGAGCCCGTGCAGATTGAAAGCACCTATCGCGGTCAAAACGCAGCAAGCCTCCTCGATCACTACAAGCTGCTTCTACTCACCTACGAGGGGCAAAAACCGCCTTCGCCCAAGTTTCATGACGCCATCGCTGCCTGGGTCAAAGCAGGCGGAGCACTCGTGATATTCGACGATGACCGTGACCCCTACAATCACGCACAGGACTGGTGGAACGACAACGGAAAAACCCAGACCACTCCGCGCGAACTGCTCTTTCACTCGCTGGGCATAAACCCCCAGAGCGAGGGCACGCACCATGTCGGCAAGGGCGTCGTCATCTTTCACAAAACATCACCGTCCGTACTCGCCGCAGATGCCAACGGCGCCGCCATGGTTCTGGCCGCGATCAGGGACGCAGCAAAGCAAATTCACCTGCCCTGGAGCCAATCCACCGCGTTCGTCCTGCGCCGCGGTCCCTTCGTGATCGCATCGGGCTTCGACAAGCCGGAAGGCACCCCGGAACAGGCTGTGACCCGCGTTGCCAACAGTGCGGTCAAGTCATTGGACAGCGATCGTGCAGCAAGCGCGCAAACTACCGCTCCGCCGCCAAGCTCTGCGTCTCATCCAACCCTCATTCGCGGTCGCTACATCGATCTTTTCGACGCGCACCTGGGTATTGTCGAAGACCCGCGGGTTGGTGAGGGAGAGCGCCGGCTGTTGCTCGATCCCACCTTCTTCCCCGCTGGCAAGGCACGCGTACTTGCAGCCAGCGCAAAGGTCATCGACGAACAAGCCACATCGAACACATTGCACTTCGCCGTCACCAACATCGAATCACGCGAGGAGCATGACCGCACCGCGATCCGTCTGTTGCTGCCGCGCGCACCAAGAAAAATCACTGTAGAAGGCAAGCCACTCGCCCCCGCGAAGGCAGACGCCGGAACCGTGTTGCTTGAGTTTCCCGCACGAGCCACGCCGCAACATGTCGAGGTCAATTTCTGACTCTCACAACGAATGGCGGCCTGATGCCTTTCGCGATCTGCGGTACCGAAAACGCCGATCTCGTCAGTATTGATCGCTGACGAGATCGGCGTTTCCCGTTCCTAATCCGGCCTTTGGCAAGTAAACCAAGCTGGATGAGCGCTTTGGGCTGTTGGCAACAGTTGAGCCGTCAGTTTGCCGAAGACTGGGCGATTCCTCAGTATCTTTCCGGTTAATGCTCAAAAATATACGTCCGTTATAGATCGGTCGGGTGGGATAATCGACCTGGAGGATTCCCATGTTCCATTTCGACGACATCGCCAAACGTGCGGCCGAACTCGATGGCAAGCAACAGACAATGCCCTTGAGGGAGCTTCTGAACAATGACTTTATCGCTAAGTACAGCTTATTTGCTTCGTTTGACGAACTGATTGCATCTAGCACTTTCAAAGTCGAAACCAAAGACGATTTTGAAGCGATCCCCGACGCTGAGTGGGATACCTACATCGCAAACAATACATCGTTTGAATCGTGGGAGAAGATGCAGCGCCAAGCAGCGGCCGAGTATCTAGTCAAGCAGATTGGTCTTTGACGTTAACCGTAAGCTTTTTGCCCTGACCATCGCGCATAGCAGAAGTGACACAGTAGGAATGGTGCTAGATCGCCGGTTCACTCGGCGACGGCCACCTGCCTCCGTGGGATGCTCCCTGAGAGCACAAGGCTGTTGGCAACAACCCACAAGTTCGGAGATGCCCTCTTGCTCAGAACGCCAATAACGTTAAAATCGCGCCTACTGTCCTTTGGGAATTACTCTCGGTTGTGGCACAATCGCTCCCTCCAAACGGTCTGCAAGGCGTCCTACTCTCCAATCGTATTCATGGCTTGGATCAGAAGAAACATAGAACCAGACAGGGTCTGTATGCTCTAGCCCATGTTGCCCACGCAGGACGAACACGGCATTCGCTTCCTGCAATGAATCCGTAAGTAGACCTTCGCAGTTATACGTCGTGGAAATGAATGTTCCGGGAAGCAGTACGGGCGGCCCAACCATGTCGCTTGTTCGAACAGATCTTTTGGGACTCGTAGCGGTGATAATCATTTGATCGACGAAAAAGATAGTGTTTCCGAGATTGAAGCACTTGAACACGATCTCTGGAGCATCCTCCCTTTTACCGATTTCTACCGCCACTTTCGGCTTTGCATCTTCTGCTCTGAGCTGGTCTTCTCGTTCCCACCTCCGCTCTTGTTCTTTAGTTCTGGCGTCATCCTCCTGTTTCCATCGCTCTCTTTGTTCCTTGCTTTTGGAACGGCTATCCCGATACAGAATGCCAGTGGCGACAACTAGCAAGAAGGTAGCAACGACCAGACCCCAAGTCGCGAGGGTAAGGTATTTTTCGTTTATTAGCCAATCGGGAAGCGTGAGCGCAAGAAGCATCATTTATGCCCCGTCCATATCGAATGCATAAAGTATACAAATATTGCCACGTGAGAATTCTTGTTCCGTCCGTATAGCGCTGCTATCGTTCATAAAAAACTAAACTGATATCTGTGTCATGTATTCCCGTACCCCCCAGAGCGCTCTTTGATTCCCGAGCATTTGTGTCGTCGATTGACGCGAAATCCCCAATGCGCTCAGCAAGCTTGGATCCATCCCGACAAGTCGCCATGGCGGCTGAAATTCCGTGGCCTGTCGCCGGACTGGGGTCCGATGAGTCTCCCGAAGCTGCGGCGTTTTCGGTACGGATGCAAAGACGAACCGATTACTCGAAATGCAGAGTTCTGGCTATGTCCAGCTGGAAAGCACGACGAATGGGCAGCAACACAGCCGCGGCGAGGATAGCGATCAGGATGGCCATCGCGCCCATGTAGCTGATTGGATCCAGGCCGCTGATTCCGTAAAGTGCACGACGCAAAACCTGCGAGAGGCCCGCGGTGATGGCCACACCTGCAACCAGGCCGAACAGAACAGGCCACGCAAAGCGGTGCAACACGGCGGTAAATATCTCGATGCGATCGGCCCCGAGCGCGAGCCGGATGGCGATTTCCTTGGTCCGCTGCGATACGGCGTAGCTGACGAGACCGAGGAGCCCCACGACTGCGAGGAAAATCGCAATGCCGCCCAGCAAGCTGACGATCGCCGCGATCTGTTCCGCCTGAGAGACATTCTTGCGGAACCCGGCTGTGAGCGGGGTAATGGTTGGATAGAGTCCAGTGTCGATGCTGCCTGCAATCGCCTTGATGGTTGGGGTAAGCGTGTTTGGATCGCCGGCCGTCCTGACCAATACCGACATTTCGGGGAAATCATCGGCAGACGGTGGATAATACATCTCCGTCGCATCCGTGTTGTTCAACTCCATGGCGCGCGTGTTCCCCACAACGCCGATCACAACATTATTGCTCTTTTCCCATTGCTTTCCGATGGGGTCTTCGCTCGGCCAGCGCTTGCGGGCCAGCGATTCGCTGAGGATGACCGCATTCTTTTCGCCCTGGCGGAAAGAGCGGCCGCGCAGCATTGGTATCTGCATCGTCTGAAAGAACTCAGGACTGACCCAGTTGGGATAGATCATGATGCGCCGGCCGGCAACATCGATGCTGGTGGTCGTGACCGTTGTGTTTACCAGGGGAGGAGTCCTCGCTATGGAGACGAATGTCACGCCGGGAACTGTCCGCAGACGGTTCTGCAACTGATCGAGGTAGGCCTGAGCCTGAGCAGATGCGAACCCATGCCCATTCATTCCTGGATCGATGGACAACACCCGCTCATAACCAAATCCAGGGTCTGAATACATTGTGTGCAGCGTGGCGCGTACCAGCAAGCCAGCCAGAATGAGCAGTACACAGCTGGCGCCCACCTGCGCACAGACGACGAACTGATGCCAGAGGGAGCGATTCTTCTTCTGGCGGACCATTTGCAGCGTGGGCAGCAATCCAAAAAGGAGCGCCGCGACAAAACCCATCGCGGACGTGAACAAGAAAACCCGCCAGTCGGGCAGCGCACTCATCCAGGCCGGAGCATTTGAATACAGCAGTACCAGACGTAGAACGCCGTAGCTGAGCGGCAATGCGGCCAGGGAGCCAAGCAAGCCCAGCAGCAGATTCTCCGTAAGCAGTTGGCGGAAGACGCGCAACTTCCGGGCTCCAAGGTCGAACCGCAGCTGGATCTCCCGTTGCCTGCCGGCGCCGCGCGCCATCAGCAACCCGCCGAGATTGGCGCAAGCAATGGCGAGAATCAGGAACACCAATAGCCCGACAATTTCGAGCAGGGGCGGCCTGCCCGGTCCACCTTCAAACGTGAAGAAATGAGCACCGGGGGAGACAACAATGTACTCATGGTCCCAGATTACGGTTGGGTAGATCTTCCGCAACTGGTTGGTGAGTGAAAGCAGTTCCTGTTCCGCACTCGACCTGCTGACGCCCGGAGCCAGGCGCCCCCACATTCCGATCAACCCTTCGAACTTGGGATCGGCGAGAGGTTTGCTGCCTTCAACAAAATAAGAATGCTGCAAAAGAGGGAGCCAGAGGTCGGGACTGTCTGAGCCGAGGCTAGCGAATGTCTCTGAAGCGACGCCGATGACCGTGGCCGGCTTTCCACCCAGATTGATCGCCTTGCCGACGATCGATGGATCGCTGTCGAATTTTCTTTGCCAGAGGCGGTAACTCAAAACACAGACCGGCGCGGATGCGGCGTCATCGCGCGCAGCATCGAACAGGCGACCGGTCGCGGCAGTGCCCCCCAGTTCACTGAAGTAATTGGAGCTGACAAAAGTGGCACGGACGCGCTGTTCATCATGGTTGAGCACCAGGGGCGCGACCCCCATGGTTGCCATCACGGCAGAGAGCGATTTTGCGTTGTCGCGATAGTAGGCGATGGACGCATAGGGCACGCCAGGGTTAATGTTCGCCGGAGACCGCCGCTCAATGCGCACCACGGTTGCGGGGTCGCGCACAGGAATGGATTGGAGCGAGGCGATGTTGTACAGGCTGAATGCCAGTGTGCTGACGCCGATGCCGAGTGCAAGAACCAGGATTGCGGTAACTGAAAATCCAGGCGATTTAGCCAGGATGCGCGCGCCAAAGCGCAGGTCCTGCACAATGGACACAAGCCAGAGCGTTCCGCGGCTTTCGCGGCAGTCTTGCTTGATCTGTTCAAGGCCGCCGAATTCAAGACGGGTCGCCCGACGCGCTTCGGCTTCGGTCAAGCCCGCATTGATCTTGTCCGCTACTTGCGCTTCAAAATGAAAGCGAAGCTCGACGTCGAGCTCCTTTTCCATCCGAGCTGTTTTCAAAAGCCGCTGAAACCAGTTCATGAGGGTTCTCCAAGTGGATGTTGCAGAATCATGGCTACGACTTCAGTCAGGCGCTCCCAGCTCTCGGTTTCGGCCTTGAGTTGAGTGCGGCCTTTTGCCGTCAGCCGATAAAACTTTGCCTCGCGACCCGTTTCGGTCGAACCCCATTCCGCGACAAGAAAATTCTTGTTTTCGAGGCGGTGAAGAGCGGGATACAGCGAGCCCTGTTGGATCTGCAGCGCTTCTTTCGAGATCATTTGAATATGCTGCGAAATCGCATATCCGTGAATCGGCCCGAGCGCGACGACCCGAAGAATGAGCAGATCCAGCGTACCTTGGGGAAGATCGAATTTGGATGGAGTCGACATGCCTATGACTTCTACATATACACGGTGACGTGTAGAAGTGCAAGGTGTCATTTTGAGCAAGAAACCGGCTTTGGCCGGTGAATGAAGTGATTCATCGAGATGTGGGCCACCCGCCGTTTCCAGAGTGAGGAAAGGGGCAGCAGGCGGCCAGCCCGTCGGCTTCCCTGTCCGTTTGCGGCAAATTCCATTACTCTGGAAGGGCCAAAGGAGCCTTCCCCATGACCGTTATCCGCCAGGAAGATTTCATCGTCAGCGTCGCCGCCGCGCTCCAGTACATCAGCTACTACCACCCGGTGGACTTCATCACCAGCCTGGCCAAAGCCTACCAGCGGGAAGAGTCCCCTGCCGCCCGCGACGCCATGGCGCAAATCCTCATCAACAGCCGCATGTGCGCCGAGGGCCACCGCCCCATCTGCCAGGACACCGGCATTGTGACCGCCTTCCTCAAGGTCGGCATGGACGTGCATTTCGAGGGCGTCCACGGCGCGGCTGCGCTCGGCGTGCAGCAGATGGTGGACGAGGGAGTTCGCCGCGCCTATCTCGACCCCGACAACAAGCTGCGCGCCTCCATTCTGGCCGATCCGGCCGGCAAGCGGACCAACACCAAAGACAACACGCCGGCCTGCGTCACCGTCGAGTTGGTGCGCGGGGCAACAGTCGAAGTCACGGTTGCGGCCAAGGGCGGCGGCTCCGAGGCCAAAGCCAAGTTCATCATGCTCAACCCCTCCGACTCCATCGTCGAGTGGGTGCTCAAGACCGTTCCCACCATGGGCGCCGGCTGGTGTCCGCCGGGCATGCTGGGCATCGGCATTGGCGGCACGGCAGAGAAGGCGATGCTCCTGGCCAAGGAATCGCTCATGGACCCCATCGACATTCAGGAGCTGATCGCCCGCGGCCCCAAAAACCGCGCCGAAGAGCTGCGCATCGAGCTCTACGACAAGGTGAACCGCCTGGGCATCGGCGCGCAGGGCCTGGGCGGCCTTACCACCGTGCTCGACGTGAAGGTGCGCGACTATCCCACCCACGCCGCCAATCTTCCCGTGGCCATGATTCCCAACTGTGCCGCCACCCGCCACGCCCATATTGTGCTGGATGGCTCCGGGCCGGTCTTCCTTGACCCGCCAGCCCTGGAAAACTGGCCCAAGCTCACCCACGACGTTTCAACCGCACGCCGCGTCAACCTCGAGACCGTAACCCGCGAGGAAGCCTCCACCTGGAAGCCAGGCGAAGTGCTGCTGCTTACCGGCAAGCTCCTCACCGGCCGGGACGCCGCCCACCAGCGCATGACGCAGATGCTCAGCCGCGGCGAAAAGCTGCCCGTCGACTTCCGTGGCCGGTTCATTTACTACGTCGGACCGGTGGATCCGGTGCGCGAGGAAGTGGTGGGGCCGGCGGGTCCGACCACGGCCACGCGCATGGACAAGTTCACCCGTCAGATGCTGGCCGAGACCGGCCTTCTGGGCATGGTGGGCAAGGCCGAGCGCGGACCTGCCGCCATTGACGCCATTCGCGAGTTCGGCGCCGTCTACCTGATGGCCGTCGGGGGCGCGGCCTACCTGGTCTCGAAGGCCATTTACGGCGCGCGCGTCGTGGCCTTCGCGGACCTGGGCATGGAAGCCATCTATGAGTTCGATGTGCGCGAGATGCCGGTTACCGTCGCGGTCGACTCGAAGGGAACCAGCGTCCACCAGACCGGCCCCGCCGAGTGGCAGCAGCGTATCGCCGGAATCCCCATCCTGGAGTAACAGTGAACAGTGGTCAGTGAACAGCGATCAGTGGACAGTGGACAGCGATCAGTGGACAGTGGACAGTGGCTGGTGCGTTTCCAGAGACGTGCAGGATGATTCTTGGCCCGCAGCAATAAGAGAAAAGTCATAGGCCAAAACTCGTGCGGCCAGCTCTGGCATTCCTGCTGGAATGCCAGAACTGGCCGCGAACCACTGACAACTGACAACTGATCACTGACCACTGTCGTGTTACTGCTTGCCGAACCGAACCACGATCCCGCCGTTGAAACCGATGCTGTTTTGGATCTTCGAGTTGAAGCCGGTGGCAAAGTACTCCGGTCCCAACCGCAGCCCGACATTCTGGGTCAGGTTGTATTCCACCGGAATGCTGGCGCTGATCGCGTAGGTCGAGGAATCCGGATAAAGGCCGAGCGTCGTGGCTCCGAATCCGCTGGTGTCACTGGAGAAG
>Ga0255354_1000917_pt1 | contig 17842 bp, 15 predicted proteins | sample HBST50metaG_FD_189942 | JGI IMG/M metagenome (GOLD analysis project Ga0255354, IMG submission 189942) | Peat soil microbial communities from Stordalen Mire, Sweden - H.B.S.T50 | ecosystem: Environmental > Terrestrial > Soil > Wetlands > Peat | place: Sweden: Norrbotten County, Stordalen Mire...
CATTGCAAATATATTGCAGTTAATTAAGTGGTAAATATGACAATAAACTCAACCGAATCAATATGTTCCACGTGGAACAATTCTAGTGAATTCTCTCACTCTTCCAAACCTAAAATAACCCGCTCAATCCCGGATTTCCACCCGCCTTTTACAGCCAAATTTGCGTCAAAAACCGCTTATTTCGGCCTCTTTTGCAACATTCATTTCACTTTTCGCTGTACTTCTACGTGCACGGTGCGTGGCTCTTCCCCACGCCGCCAAGTGCATCTCAAGCGTCACCCCCGCCAGGCACAGGGTAATCGCATGAATTCAAGTTGTTGACCAGATTGGTTCTGATTTTGATCGCGCCGGAGGCGCAATGGTGGTTAGCCCCGCGCTTCAGCGTGGGGAAAGGGGCCAGCAATAGCCAGTTAGCCCCGTTAGGGGCGGCGCAAAACGGCGAATGGGTCATCAAAATGACGTTCATGCGATTGCCCTGCCGCCAGGCAGTGTCTGATGAATCCAAGCCTCCTGCAAATGGGATAATAAATTTAGCCATGACCAACTCAAATTCGGAAAGCCACGCCGCCGCCGCTCCCTCCAACTTCCTCCATGACATGATCGCCGAGGATGTGCGCACCAAAAAGTACGGCGACGCCGTCATCCAGACCCGCTTTCCACCCGAGCCCAACGGCTACCTCCACATCGGCCACGCCAAGGCAATTTGCATCGATTTTGGTCTCGCCGACGAGTTCGGCGGCAAAACAAACCTGCGCTTCGACGACACCAATCCCGAAAAAGAAGAGCAGGAGTACGTCGATTCCATTATGGCCGACGTCCGCTGGCTCGGCTTCGATTGGGAGCGCCTTTGCTACGCCTCCGACTACTTCGACCAGCTCTACGAGTGGGCTTTGCAGCTCGTCAAAGCTGGAAAAGCATATGTCGATGACCTCACTGCCGACGAGATTCGCCAGCACCGCGGTACGCTGACCGAGCCCGGCAAAGACTCGCCTTATCGCAACAGAACCGTCGAAGAGAATCTTGACCTCTTCACCCGCATGAAGGCCGGTGAATTCCCTGACGGGACGCGAGTTCTGAGGGCGAAAATCGACATGGCATCGCCTAACCTCAATATGCGCGATCCGGTCATGTACCGCATCCTTCACGCCTCACACCAGCGCACCGGCGATAAGTGGTGCATCTACCCCATGTACGACTACGCCCACGGCCAGTCGGACTCCATCGAGCGCGTCACCCACTCCATGTGTACGCTCGAATTTGCTGACCACCAGCCCCTGTACCACTGGTATATCGAGCAGCTCGGCATCTTCCCTTCGAATCAGACCGAATTCGACCGCCTCAACATCACCTACACCATGCTCAGCAAGCGCAAGCTGTTGCAGCTCGTGCAGGAAAAACGCGTCAACGGCTGGGACGATCCGCGTATGCCCACTCTCAGCGGACTTCGCCGGCGCGGCTTTACTCCTGAAGCCATCCGCGCCTTTGTCGCAGCCAGCGGTGTCTCGCGCACCAACGGCAGCACCGACGTTGAGATGCTCGAGCACTTCCAGCGCGACGATCTCAACCACCGCGCCCGCCGCGCCATGGCCGTTCTGCACCCGCTCAAACTGGTCATCGACAACTATCCCGCTGGCCAGGTCGAGTTCGTCGAAGCAGCCAACAATCCTGAAGACCCCTCCGCCGGGACGCGCCAGGTGCCCTTCTCCGGCGAGATTTATATCGAACAAGACGACTTCCGCGAGGTTCCTCCGGCCAAGTACTATCGCCTCTCGCCCGGCAAGGAGGTTCGCCTCCGTAATGCCTATTTCGTGACAGCACAAAGCGTGGTGAAGGACGCGGCCGGCGAGATTGTCGAGGTGCACTGCACCTATGATCCAGCGAGCCGCGGCGGCAACTCTCCCGACGGCCGCAAGGTGAAGTCCACCATGCACTGGGTCTCAGCCGCCCACGCCATCTCTGCCGAAATCCGCCTCTACGACAAGCTCTTCGCCAAGGCCGATCCATACGACCTGGAAGAAGGCCAGGACGTCCTCGACAATCTCAACCCCAATTCCCTCGAAGTCCTCACAGGCGCGAAACTTGAGCCTTCTCTAGCCAACGCCAAACTTGAGGACCGCTTTCAGTTCGAGCGCGTCGGCTACTTCTGCCTTGATCCCGATTCTGCGCCGGGCAAACTGGCCTTCAATCGCACCCTCGCGCTCAAAGACTCCTGGGCGAAAATTGAGAAGAAATCAGGAGCGTAAAGGTAACCACCTTGCAGGCTTCTGACTAAAGATCCGCGCAGAACAGTGTTTTATAAGAAATAGGTAATACCCTTACTTTTGTTTCATTAACAGAGCGGTGCAGTTCATGTAGTTACGTACGTAACCATGCAATGTTACCTAAGACGCCTAAATAATAGGTTACCGTTGGTCGATAGAGGGTTCAGCCGGCAATAACAGAAATACCTGCTGAAAGCTGAATCCCAGAATCGAAGGGTAGCCATATTTTTACATCCATCTCTTCGCCCCGAAGAAGATCCAGTTTCTCGAAACTCAAGTCTTTCGGACTGAATCTTAGCCGAAACTTCCTCATCCTCTTTGGCTGTGCCTTATTGACAGGTTGCAACTCGTCGGTTTCAGCGATGATGACCCCTGGAAGTAGCTCTGCACCAACGATTAGCGCCTTCACCGCTAATGCATCAACGATCACTTCCGGCTCCAGCAGCACGCTGAGCTGGTCGACGCGCGGAGCGACGAGCATTGCTATCTCGCCTGGGACATTCACATCCACGTCGGCGAGCGGCTCGATAAGCGTAAGCCCAACGGTAACGGCCGTCTACACGCTGACAGCCACCAGTACCGCCGGCACAGCCACTTCTACGCAACTCGTTACCGTAAGCACGGCAAGCATACCAACGATCAGCACCTTCACCGCCAATGCAGCGACGATCACTTCCGGCTCCAGCAGCACGCTTAGCTGGTCGACGCGCGGAGCGGCAAGCATCGCCATCACGCCGGGGACGTTCACGTCCACATTGGCGAGCGGATCGACTACTGTAAGTCCTGCAGCGACGACGACTTATACGCTGACAGCTACCGATGCCGCTGGCTCAGTCACTTCAACGCAAACCGTGACGGTGACCCCGGGAAACTTGCCAACGATCAGCTCGTTTGCGACTAGTCCGGCAACAATCAATTCTGGCTCCAGCAGCACGCTGAGCTGGTCGACGCGCGGAGCGACGAGTATTGCCATCTCGCCGGGGACATTCACGTCTACATCGGCGAGCGGCTCGACAAGCGTAAGTCCAACAGCGACGACGACCTACACGCTGACAGCGACCGATGCCGCCGGCTCAGTCACCTCTACGCAAACCGTTACGGTAATCACTCCGCCAACAATCGCCGCCTTCACCGCCAGTCCCACAATTATCAAATGCGGCTCGGGCACCACGCTGAATTGGTCGACGCGCGGAGCGACGAGTGTTGCCATCTCGCCGGGGACATTCACCTCCACATCGGGGAGTGGTTCAACGAGCGTAAGTCCAACGGCGACGACCACCTATACTCTGACAGCAACCGATGCGGCAGGCTCAGTCACCTCTGCGCAAACCGTTACGGTAAACCCAGTGATCAGCGTCTTCACAGCTAGTCCTACGAGCATAAACTCCGGTTCCAGCACCACGCTGAGCTGGGTCACGAACGGAGCCACGAGCGTTGCCATCACGCCCGGGACATTCACATCTACTTCGGCGAGCGGTTCCACGAGCGTAAGCCCAACAGCGACGACCACCTATACGCTCACAGCAACCGATGCCGCTGGCTCAGTCACCTCGACGCAAACCGTTACGGTGATCACTCCGCCAACGATCAGCTCGTTCGTGAGCAGTCTGGCAACTATAAACTCCGGTTCCAGCAGCACGCTGAGCTGGTCAACGAGCGGAGCGACAAGTATTGCCATCACGCCAGGGACATTCACGTCCACATCGGCGAGCGGCTCAACTAGCGTAAGCCCAACCGCGACGACCACGTACACGCTGAAAGCAACCGATGCAGCTGGCTCAGTCACTTCTACACAGACCATTACGGTAAACTCTCCACCAACGATCAGTTCGTTTGTGAGCAGTCCGGCAACTATAAACTCCGGTTCCAGCAGCACGCTGAGCTGGTCAACAACCGGAGCGACAAATATTGCCATCACGCCGGGGACATTCACGTCCACGTCGGCGAGCGGTTCAACGAGCGTAAGTCCAACAGCGACGACCACCTATACGCTGACAGCTACCGATGCAGCAGGCTCAGTTACCTCTACTCAGACCGTTACCGTAAATGCGGCAAGCAAGCCAACGATCAGCGCTTTTGCAGCTAGTCCCACGACTATCACTTCCGGTTCCAGCAGCACGCTGAATTGGACGACTAGCGGAGCGACGAGCATTGCCATCACGCCCGGGACATTCACGTCCACATCTGCGAGTGGTTCGACGACCGTGAGTCCAACAGCGACGACCACGTACACGCTGACAGCTACCGATGCAGCCGGTTCCGTCACCTCTGCGCAAACCGTTACCGTAAATACTTCAAGCACTGGTGCGACGTGGTACATCTCCACCACAGGGTCGGACGCGGAGGCCGGCACGTCTCCGGCAGCGGCGTTCGCCACGTTTACGCACGCGCTGGCAGCAATGTCTGGATGCGATACGCTTATTATCGAGCCAGGCTACTACTACGATCATCTCTTGATAAACACGTCAAACTTGAATGGCAATGTGGGAGGGAATGGCTGCTACACCACCATAAAGGCAGCGACTCCCTGGACTGTTACGGTGGATGCGAGCACTCAAACCGAGCCTTTCAACGGTACCATCTTTATGTACTCCGCAAGTTATGTACAGCTAATTGGCATTAGTGCGGCTGCGAATCCTAACTACAATGGTGGTGGGGGCACCAACTCACCTTGGTTTGTAGATGGGTCAAACCACATAAAACTACAGCAGACCGCAGGCTTCAACGCCGCTTGTGGAGGGAACGTAGCTGTCTATTCCATTGGACCGGGCTCTAGTTACGTTCTCGTTGAAGACTCTCATGCGTGGGGGTGTGGCCGCTATAAGTTTCTAACGTATCAATCGGACCACGTAATTTTGCGGCGCGATGTGGCGCGGCACGACTATCATGACATAACCGGATGGCCAGGGCAGATCACCGGCTGGGCGCGCCAATGCGGCCTCTTCGTGAATTACGATGGCCAGAACGACATCTTTCAAAACGACATTGCGCTCGACTCAGGCGATACGAACTGGGACACCGGAGAGGTATGGGGCGCTCTATGGAGCGAGCATAACGACTCAGCCATTGACAACTCTATCAAGTTTGAAGGGAGCCTGGCACTGAACATCAGTGGAGGTGCCACGTGGCAAGATAGTAAACAATCAGGCGTACACACCTTCATTAACGATGCGTCGTGGAACACGCAAGGCGGTTTGAATATAGGACCACTCATTCAGGGTGGCGTTCTTGACGGCTTGACATATCCCACAACCAGCGTTTCTCACATGACCATGGTAGACGTCAGAACTAATATGGGTTCGGTTTACGGCACCATGTGGGGTATTGGTGTGGATGGAGGCACTGAGCCCTTGACCAGCTACAAAAGCCAAATAGTCTCAAACAATATCTTTCAATCGGCGTACAACTTCGGCGTTGGTAATTATGTAAACTCCGACAGTAACTACTTCTACGAAGATGGGGCCAACTACGGCACTTCGTATTACCTGGGCTACGTACCCGCAGCCGGGGCGAACGATGTAGTGGCAAATCCGCAGCTCAAGTACCTGACCCGCGAAGAGCCAGGAACGCCTGTCTACGGCACGGCCTCGGATGGAGGAAACGTTGGCGCGACGATTCTCTATCAGATAGGCACCACTGGAACGCTCTGGGGTGACCCCGGCTATGACACCACCACCAGCACATCGCTGTGGCCGTTTCCGAATGAGGCGGTCATCAAGACCGACATGGCCTCGTTCAGCATGACGAATCCCATCGCTGGAGGGACGATCTCAGGCGCACGAGGATTTGCAGCTCCAGGGACAGGATTGTATGGCGGCCCGATAACGCTCACCAGCTACGTGTGGGAGGCGCTTGGTTATCCTTGCCCTGCCGGAATTTGTCAATAATCCCGCGAGGTGAGCGGACCTTTCAGACCTTTGAAAGGCCCGCTCAGAGCGGATTTTTGTGAGAAACAGGTACAATACTAAACTCTTACTCCATGAACGGGCTTGCCTGGACGATTCGTGTTTTTGCCTTGAGAATGTATGCGATGGGCAGGTCCGATTCTATGTAATTTTGACAGTTGTTGCTCGGCGCATGTGGTTTACATTAAACGACCTACCCAGCATTATTCGGCATTCTGTGTTGCAATCAGCAAAATTGGCCTTTTTGCGCCCGTTCTCACCGGAAAAGCAACAGGCCTTCGGTTCTGCACCATCCAGCGGTGAAGGCCCGTCTTTGGGAACTCCAGTCTCAAGAACAAGACCTTGCGCCTTGGCGAGATGCTGAACAGAGAAAGCAGATAACCGCGAATGGTCCGGTCAAGCGATGGGCGAAGTTGCTGGGCGAACGGGGCGGCGCCAGCTTTCGATTCGCGCGCGGAGCCGGAGGAAGGGTTTCTCCACGCCATAGTAAGAGATGCTGGCTGCCGCATAGGAGGCAGCCAGCACGGGAACCATCACGAGCGTTTTGGGCAGACCTCCCATGGCTCGGACGGCAAGACCTCCGGCCAGTTCGTGGTAGAGATAGGTGGAATAGGAGATGGTTCCGAGGTAGACCAAGAGGGGAGAGTCCATCCAGGCCAGCCAGCGGCTGCGCGAGGCCAGAAGTTGGACCATGAGAACTGCCACCAACAGAGGATCCAGGATAAAGCCAACAGTGTCGCGATAGTCAGTTCCGAGAAAATTTGCCGCGACGGCGGAAAGAAGCAGGCAGCCAAGCGGCAGCAGGATATAGATGGTCCTTGAAGAGATGGTTCGCACGAAGCGGAAAAAGTAGCCGTACCGGAGTGCAATCGCCACTACACATCCGACTAGAAGATGATCGATGCGCGTGTCAAAGGCGGTATAGATATACTCTTCCGGTGCTCCCAGCGAAACGAGAATGCCACGGTAAATCCAAACCAGCAAGATAGCCGCGCAGGTGGCGCGCAAGAGGAGTCTAGGCTTGCGCGCAAGCAATAGCACCAGGGCGGGCCACAAAAGGTAGTACTGTTCCTCTACGCCCAAAGACCAAGCATGGCTGAGGCCGGTCTCCGGATAGTGGTTCAGTCCCTGGTAATAGTTTCCTACATAGAAGAAAGTGGCTATTGCCTGCGCCCGGATGAGGTGGCCGTGCTTCAGTAGAACGCCCCCGACGGTGACAGCCCAGAAGACGTAAAAAGCCGGAAAGATGCGGAATGTCCGTCGAAAGTAGAAATGCCCAAGTGAAATCGTGCCGGTCTTATCAACTTCATCAAGGAGTAGCCAAGTGATCAGGAATCCGCTGATGACAAAGAAGACCAGTACCCCCGTTCCCGCTGGAATAAAGCCGAAGCCAAAGTGGTACACCACGACGATCAGCGCACTGACGGCGCGCAATGCGTCGATTTTGGGAATCTTCCGCTTGCGAAGGTTTTCTTGGAGGGTGCCAAGGGATCCTGAGCCACTGGGTCTGGTCTCTGGCGGGGCGGTCTGCATAGCCAGACCAGACTCAGGACTAAGCATGCCGTTGTTCCTCGCTCTTGACGGAAGTAAGTTCATAAAACCAAAGAAAACGCTCCAATAGGCGGAGCATGCAATAGTCTGTTCCCGGATTGTGGGCTACCCTTCAGTACTTGTCAGTATACAAAACATCTGATCCCGGCTCATTGCCCTACTGTTGCTTGTTAAAAGACAGTATTGAGGAGCATAAAGCAAAAGAAGAAAACCGCCTTTGTTCCCGGCGAGGGCAATTGTGTATATTGTTTAGCAGTCGGCAATGCAAACGGACATTCCGGCTGGAAGCTCAATTCCCCCAATTGAAGGCTAACCTTAATGGGCTCCACTAGATCTTCTTGCAGAAGAAGGCCCAGCTCCCCGGAATTCAAGTCTTTCGGTCTGGATCTTAGCGCAAACATTCTCATATTGTTTGTTTTTTCCTTACTGGCCGGTTGCGGCTCGACAACTCCGTCGATGCCGTCCCCCGGAAACGGCTCCGTGCCTACCATCACTTCGTTTACGGCCAATCCTGAGAGCATCAGTTCTGGTTCCACCAGCACACTGAGTTGGGCGACGAGCGGAGCAACCAGCATTGCCATCACGCCGGGAACATTCACGTCCACGTCGGCGAGCGGTTCAGCGAGCGTAAGTCCAACAGTGACGACCACCTACACGCTCACAGCAACCAATAGCGCCGGTTCTGTCACCGCTTTACAAACCGTTACGGTGAACGCGGCAGGCAAACCAATCATCAGCGCCTTCACGGCTAGTCCCACGACTATCACTTCCGGTTCCAGCAGTACGCTGAGTTGGGTGACAAGCGGAGCGACGAGTATTGCCATCACGCCGGGGACATTCACGTCGACATCGGCGAGCGGTTCGACGAGTGTGAGTCCAACCGCGACGACCACCTACACGCTCACAGCAACCAATAGCGCCGGCTCTGTTACATCTACGCAAACCGTTACGATCAGCACGGGAAGCGTGCCAACGATCAGCGCCTTCGCGGCTAGTCCCACAAGCGTCAACTCCGGTTCCAGCAGCACGCTGAGTTGGGCGACGAGCGGAGCGACGAGTATTGCCATCACGCCGGGGACATTCACGTCCACTTCGGCGAGCGGTTCGACGAGTGTAAGCCCAACAGCTACGACCACCTACACGCTCACAGCAACCAATGCCTCAGGCTCGACGACATCCACGGCAATCGTCACTGTAACAACGCCCGGCGGTCCGTTGGCAATCACAACCACTTCATGCTCGGGCGGGACACAAGGCGCGGCCTATGCAGGCTGCACAATAGTCGCCAGCGGCGGCGCTCCGCCCTACACCTATTCGCTAAGCACGGATGTAGTTAAGTTTCCGCCATTGCCTGAGGGGATGTCTCTCGATGCCACGACAGGAAACATCAGCAGCTCGCTGATCGGTGGTCAAGGTACCTACATTCCAGAATTGGTAGTCACGGACTCGGCGGGCGCGCAGGCGACTGCGGAGATCAGCTTCGCCATCAACGGCAGTAATGCCTTTCTCGCTAGCATCTTTCCATCGAATTCGATTTTTCACCATCGGGTGGACGCCGCCACGACAGGTTTGCCCGTGGATACTTCTCCGGCGGCGCCTATCTACAGTGGCTACTTATCGTCGACGATCAAACCGTTCTTCGGCGATGAGTATGCTAACTTTCCCAATGGAATACCGGCCATCGAGGTTCCTTACAACCAGCCGGATGTATCGGTCGCAACCACGGTGTATGGATACGGCTTCACATCTGGTCCGATTCCCGCGTATGCACCGGTGGAAGGCACCGTAAACGCGATGAATACGCCTGGGGGAGAAGGAGACATGCACGTTCTGGTTTTCCTGGAAGCAGGCGGGGGAAACAACCCGGCCCTTTACGAAATGTGGCAGGGAATCTACGACGGCGGTCCCTGGACCGATTCGAGCAACGGGTATTTCTCCGACACATCCTCGAATGGTATGGAAGCCGGAGGATCCGATGCCGCGGGACTTCCTGTGGGCCCGCTGCTCGTCAACGCTGATGAAGTTATCGGTAGCGGCACACCTAGCGAACCCAACGGAGTGATTCAACATCCCATCCGATTCACGCTCAACCGCACGGTGAATTACTTTGTCTGGCCTGGCATGGCTTCAGCGGGCGTTGGAAGTTGCACGGCCGTGGGAGGGGGAACGATTCCCGGGTTCTCTCAGATCTCGCAGTCTTCTCCTCCCACAAGCTGCACCATGTCCGGCCCCATGGGCGAGATTTATCGGCTAAAGGCTTCTGTGGCGACTCCCGCTTGTGCCTCGTCAAGTCCGCAAGCGGCCATTATCATCACCGCATTCCGAAACTACGGAATCATCCTGGCCGACAATGGGCAAACCGGAGGACTGATCGGCACACCTGATGCCCGCTGGAACAATAACGATCTTGCGTGCCTGAAGAGCGTTATCTTGTCCGACTTCGAGCCTGTGAACGTATCAAGCATCATGGTCAGCAGCGGCAGCGGAGCCACCAGCCAATAACTATCCTTTGGCAGAGCCGTGGATTGCACGGGGAATAGGGCTCCATGTGCGCGAGCAGAGCGTCTATCTATCCGAGAAACGCCATGGTCAGATGATTGACCGCAAAGGCCGCAAGCCACGCCAGCGTCAGCATGTAGAGAAACTGCACGGCGGGCCACTTCCAACTGTTGGTTTCGCGGTGGACGACGGCGATGGTCGAAGTGCATTGCAAGGCGAAGGCGAAGAAGATCATCAGCGCCAGCGCGCCGCCCAGAGTCATGTCGTGGTGCAGTGCGGTTTGCAGACTGAGAGCGTGTGTGTCGGCTTCAGCGCCATACAAAGTTCCCATGGTGCTGACCATGACCTCGCGGGCCAGAACGCTCGACAACAGGCCAATGCCGATCTTCCAGTTGAAGCCGAGGGGCGCGATGGCTGGCTCGATGAAGTGGCCCAGGCGGCCGATCACGCTGTCGGCCAGTTCCGGCGCGTGAATTGCGCCGCCCGGAGCCTGAATCACCGGCAGATGAGCGAGCACCCATAGAGCCAGCGTGACACAGAGAATGATGGTGCCTGCCTGGCGCAGGAAGACGCGTGCGCGGTCGACAAGGCGCAGGCCGAGCGAACGGAGCGTGGGCATACGGTACTGCGGCAGCTCCAGAATGAAGGGCGTCTCGCTGGATTTGAGGATCGAGCTCTTGAGCAGCCATGCCGTGGTCATCGCTCCCACAAAGCCTGCCAGATAAAGGCCCAGCATCGTCAGCGTTCGCAGTCCGAGAAATCCGTGCAGGTAGACGATGTTGGGAATGAAGGCGGCGATTAAGAGCATATAAACCGGCAGACGAGCCGAGCAGGTCATGAAGGGCGTGACCAAAATGGTAGCCAGGCGGTCGCGCTTGTTTTCGATGGTGCGCGTGGCCATGATGGCCGGGACGGCGCAGGCATAAGCCGAAAGCAAGGGAATGAAGGCCTTGCCGTTTAGTCCAGTCGAGCGCATTACACGGTCGGCGATGAGGGCGGCGCGGGAAAGATAGCCGGAGTCTTCCAGAATTCCGATGAAGAGAAAAAGCAAAAGGATTTGAGGCAGAAAAACGAGAACTGACGAAATGCCCTTCCACGCGCCGTCGAGGAGGAGCGACTGAATCCAGCCGACAGGCAAAAGTGGCCGGACCAGGTTGCCAATATCGGCCAGTATGGCTCCAAAGCCGTCGGAGAGAGGCTGGCCAATGGAGAAAACCACCTCGAAGACGCCGACCACTACAAGCAAAAACAACAGCGGTCCCCAGAAGCGGTGCAAGAGCACATCGTCAATCTTGCGTGTGCCTTCGACCGAAAGCGGCGCACTGTAGCCGGTGCGGCGGCTGAGTTGCGCGGCCCAGGTGTGCGCGCTTTCGGCATTGCCCATAACGGGCAGAGTCAATGGCTTGGCGCCGGCCCGGTTGGTTTGCTGATGAAGGAAGAGCGGTACGGCATCGAGGCCGGTTCCGCTTACAGCGCTGATCTGGGCGACAGGCGCGCCCAGCTCGCGGGCCAGCTTGAGAGCGTCGATGTGTCCGCCGCGAGCCTCCATCAGGTCGCTCATGTTGAGCAGCACCAGGGTAGGCAATCCAAGAGCTAGCACCGGCGCGGCCAGCATCAACTGGCGGGTCAGGTGCAGGGAATCGAGCACCAGCAACACCGCATCCGGCTTGGGTGTGCCGGGCATCTTGCCGCGCAACACGTTGATGGAAACACGGGCGTCTTCGGAATATGGATCAAGCGAGTAGATTCCGGGCAGGTCAATGAGGGTCAGATCAGCACGGCCCACTCCCGCCATCAGACCCATGCGCTGCTCAACGGTGACGCCAGGGAAGTTGGCCACCTTCTGTCGCAGGCCGGTCAGGCGGTTGAAAAGGGTAGATTTGCCTGAGTTTGGCGGCCCGATAAGCACTACGGTTTTGAGTTCCCCGGCGCGCGGTGGAGATTTAGGAGCCTCGAAGGCTGGGGTTTCACAACAGGCGCTCATTTTGCGGCCTCGATCAGTTGGGGAACGTCCTTGTCCACGATCGACTTCGGTACCTCTGTTGGCCGGGTTGCGGCATCGATGGGTCGCATCTGGAGGGCTGAGGCGGTTTCGCGTCTAAGGGCAATTTCCATGCCGTCCACGCTGTAGACCGTGGGGTCGCCGGCCGGAGCGCGGCGCAGGACGGTCACCAGCGCATCGGGGACAAAACCCATATGCATCAGATGGTTCTGCACGGATTCGGGCAGGTCAAGGGCCTCTAGAATCCCGCTATCACCTACATTCAGTTTGCTCAACGCACTCAACTACCGGCCTCCGATGGGTCACGGGAAAGACAGGACCCTGAAACTACGACCAGAATGGTCTGATTTCAGTATACGACCGCTTTGCGGAGAGAAGCAACCGTCTGCTCTTTCTTCTTGTGGCGGGGGGCAAAGCTGGTCTTGACCCGGGACGGGTACGGCTGGCAGACTCGCCATCCAACCCCCATTCTGGATCCCGTTGGCTATATTCCTCATGATGTTGCCCTATTTGTAGCAGAAAAGTCTGATTTTTCATGTGATCTAGATCACGTCGATTTCTGCGCCCTCGCTTGCAAGCCGGAAGGCGCCGTTCATCGTTGCACTGCATTGATGATGATTCAGACAGGAGCTGCGCGCTCCGAGTAAAATTGATTGTGGTAACCAGCGGAAGCGGGAGAAGATGCAATTTCGCAGTTTTGGCAAGCTTGATTGGAAGGTTTCAGCGTTAGGCTTTGGGTGTATGCGTTTTCCCACCTCGGATGGTGACCGGCTGGGTCCTAACATCCTTGAGGCCGAGTCGATACGCATGGTTCGCCACGCTATCGACAATGGCGTAAATTACTTGGACACAGCGTATCCGTACCACAGCGGCCAAAGTGAAGTCCTGGTAGGAAAAGCTCTGAAGGACGGCTACCGGGACAAGGTCAAGCTGGCCACCAAGCTGCCGGTCTGGATGGTCGAGAGCCCGGCGGATTTTGACCGGCTGCTCGATGAGCAGCTAAAGAAACTGCAAACGAGCTATATCGATTTTTATCTGCTGCACGCGCTGAGCCGGAGCCGCTGGCGGGATATTGTGTTGAAACACGATCTTCTCCGCCGGGCCGAGGCCGCGCTGAAGGATGGCCGTATCCGGTATCTCGGCTTCTCCTTTCACGACGGGTACGAGAGCTTTGAGGAGATTGTCAACGGTAGCGATCTGTGGAGCTTTTGCCAGATTCAATACAACTACATGGATACGGAAAATCAGGCAGGAACGCGCGGTTTGAAGCTGGCGGCCAGCAAGGGGCTGGCTGTTGTTGTGATGGAGCCGCTGATGGGTGGCAGGCTTGCCGAACCGCCCAGGGATGTAATGCAGGCCCTGGAGAGCTGTGCCGTGCGGCGATCTGCCGCCGAGTGGGCGTTGCAGTGGATATGGGATCAGCCGGAAGTCTCGGTGGTTTTGAGCGGCATGAGCGACATCAGCCAGGTGGAAGAGAACCTGCGCATTGCCGACCGCTCGCGCATCGGGAGTTTTAGCCCAGCGGAGCAGGCTGCGATTGCCGAGGCGAAGAAGAGATATAGCGCGCGCATCGCGATTCCTTGCAGCAAATGCAACTATTGCATGCCTTGTCCCAATGGCTTGAACATCCCAGCCAACTTCGAGTTCTTCAATTACGCCCACTTGTATGACAATGTGGCGGATGCGCGCTTCAGGTACCAGGTATTTCTCACCGAGGAGCAGCGCGCCAGCGCCTGCACCGATTGTGGCACTTGCGAGGAATTGTGTCCGCAGAAGATCGCGATCAGCGATTGGATGCCGAAGGTTGCAGCACTGCTGGCATGAGCGGAATTGCCGGGATGTTTTTTGACGGCCAGGCAAGAAGGAGCAGGCACTTCTTGCGAGGCATAAGCTGGGTTCATATCGTGAGAGATTCTTCGCAATGTGGGAATCGCGCTCCGGCTTGTGTCTTACATCACAGCGGGTCTACCCTCCGGAGAAGAGACTTGGAGTAGCGGTTCATTTTCCTCCGGCCGCGTCATGAGGGACTGAATAATGAGTGAAAAGGAAATGGTAATTCTCGATGGGAATGAGGCTGCGGCCTCGGTTGCCTATCGACTCACCGAAGTTGTCGCTATCTACCCCATCACCCCCTCGTCGCCGATGGCCGAGTGGGCTGATCAGTGGCGCTCGGAGGGGAAGAAAAACATTTGGGGCGCATTGCCCATCGTGGAAGAGCTTCAGAGCGAAGGCGGAGCGTCCGGCGCTTTGCACGGAGCGTTGCAGGCGGGTGCATTCGGGACCACGTTCACGGCCTCACAGGGCTTGCTGCTGATGATTCCCAACATGTTCAAGATTGCCGGCGAACTGACCCCGGCGACCATGCATGTGACGGCCCGCACGCTGGCCACTCATGCGCTGTCGATCTTTGGCGATCACTCCGACGTGATGGCCTGCCGCTCGACGGGCTGGGCGATGCTGGCCTCCAATTCTGTCCAGGAAGTTGCCGACATGGCCCTGGTGGCGCAGATTGCCACACTGGAATCGCGCGTTCCATTCATGCATTTCTTTGACGGCTTCCGCACCTCGCATGAAGTGGGCAAGATTCTGCCCATCACCGACGAGACCATCCGCGCGCTATTGGACGACAAATACATCATTCAGTACCGGCAGAACGCCCTCAGCCCAGATCGTCCGATCATTCGCGGCACGGCGCAGAATCCCGACGTATTCTTCCAGGCCCGTGAGGCCTGTACGCCCTTCCACGCAGCCGTTCCGGGCATTGTGCAGTCGGTGATGAACCGTTTTGCCAAGGAGACGGGCCGCGCCTACCATTTGTTCGATTATTACGGCGCGCCTGATGCCGAGCGGGTCATCATCATCATGGGTTCCGGCGCGGAAGCTGCTGAAGAGGCCGTAGACCTGATGGTGAAGCAGGGCGAAAAGATCGGCATGGTTAAGGTTCGCCTTTACCGGCCATTTGATTCGAGCGCCTTCCTGGCTGCTCTGCCCTCGACCGTGAAGTCGATTGCCGTTCTGGACCGCTGCAAAGAGCCGGGCGCCAGCGGCGAGCCGCTCTACATGGACATTGTGACGGTGCTGGCAGAGAACGAAGCTGAACTGCCATTTGCGAAGAAGCCGAAGGTCATCGGCGGCCGTTACGGCCTGTCTTCCAAGGAATTTACGCCCGCCATGGTCAAGGGCATCTTCGACGAGCTGGCCAAGCCTGCTCCGAAGAACCACTTTACGATCGGCATTGACGACGATGTTTCGCACACCAGTCTGACCTACGATCCGTCGTTCTCCACCGAGGATCCGAAGACTGTGCGCGCATTGTTCTACGGGCTGGGTTCCGACGGCACCGTGGGAGCCAACAAGAACTCGATCAAGATCATCGGCAGCGAGACGCCGAACTACGCGCAGGGCTACTTCGTCTACGATTCGAAGAAGTCCGGCTCGATGACCACCTCGCACCTGCGGTTCGGTCCCAACCCCATCCGGTCAACTTATCTGATTACCCGCGCCAGCTTTGTGGCCTGTCACAACTTCAGCTTCCTGGAGAAAATGGACGCCGTCGAGGCGGCTATGCCGGGCGCGGTTTTCCTGCTTAATTCGCCGTATTCGGCGGCCGAGGTTTGGGATCATCTGCCCAAGACCACACAGCAGGAGATGCTGCGCAAGAAGATCGAGTTTTATGTGATTGACGGCTACAAGGTGGCGCGCGAGGCCGGTATGGGCACGCGCATCAACACCATCATGCAGACCTGCTTCTTCGCCATCAGCGGCGTGCTGCCGCGCGACGAGGCCATTGCGCAGATTAAGAAATCAATCAAGAAGACCTATGGCAAGCGCGGCGATGCGGTGGTGGCGAAGAATTTTGCCGCCGTCGATCATGCGCTGGCGCATCTGGAAAAAGTGACACTGCCGACAGCAGCATCGTCGGAGTTCGATCTGATTCCATCCATCTCGCCCAAGGCGCCCGAGTTTGTGCGCAACGTGCTGGGCCAGATTGCAGCGGGTCGCGGCGACTTGCTTCCGGTGAGCGCGATTCCGCCCGGCGGGGCATTCCCCACGGGCACCGCTCAATGGGAGAAGCGCAATATCGCGCAGTTCATCCCGGCGTGGGACAAGGATCTGTGCATCCAGTGCGGCAAGTGCGTGATGGTTTGCCCGCACGCGGTGATTCGCGCCAAGGTCTACAGCCAGGAACTTGGAGACAAGTCTCCCGCGACCTTCCAATGGGCCAAGCCCAAGTGGAAGGGGATGGAGCAGGATCGCTACACGCTCCAGGTTGCGCCGGAAGATTGCACCGGCTGCGCGGTCTGCGTCGATGTTTGCCCGGTGAAGAGCAAGAGCGACGCCAGCCACAAAGCCATCAACATGACGCTGCAGGAGCCTCTGCGCGAGAGCGAGCGCGAGAACTGGGATTTCTTCCTTGGGCTTCCCGAAGTGGACCGCTCGAAACTTTCGCACGGCCAGGTAAAGGACCTGCAACTGTTGCAGCCGCTCTTTGAATTTTCAGGCGCCTGCGCCGGCTGCGGTGAGACGGCCTACATCAAGCTGCTGACGCAACTGTTCGGCGACCGGCTGTATATCGCCAACGCCACGGGCTGCTCGTCGATCTACGGCGGCAACCTGCCCACGACGCCTTACAGCTCGAACGCTCAGGGCCGCGGGCCGACGTGGGCCAACTCGCTGTTTGAAGACAACGCCGAGTTTGGCTACGGAATGAGAATAGCGCTTGACCAGCAAAAGGAGTTTGCTGAGTTACTCGTGACGCGGCTGGCTGGCGAGGTAGGCGACGAACTCGCAAAGGCTCTGCTGGGTGCCAAGCAGAATACCGAGACAGAGGTGAACGAGCAGCGCGAACGGGTGCGTGCGCTGCGCGAGCGGCTGGCCGGCGACAAGAGTTCCGACGCGCGCAATTTGCTCGCGATTGCGGACACACTGGTGCGCAGGAGCGTGTGGATTCTGGGCGGCGACGGCTGGGCGTTCGACATCGGCTTCGGCGGGTTGGACCACGTGCTCGGCTCTGGCAAGAACGTGAACGTGCTGGTGCTGGACACCGAGGTTTACTCGAATACCGGCGGGCAGATGTCCAAGGCCACGCCACGCGGGGCGGTGGCCAAGTTTGCCGCCAGCGGCAAGCCCAACAGCAGGAAAGACCTGGCCATGGAAGCGGTCAGTTACGGCTCGGTGTACGTGGCGCAGGTGGCGCTGGGCGGCAACGACAGCCACGTGGTGAAGGCTTTCCAAGAGGCCGAGGCGCACAATGGACCGTCGCTGATCATCGCGTACTCCAGTTGCATTGCCCACGGCTACGATCTGATCCATGGGTTGGAGCAGCAGAAGCTGGCCGTGCAGTCGGGTTACTGGCCGCTGATCCGTTACAATCCAGGACTTCGCGATGAGGGCAAGAATCCCTTCCAGCTTGACTCCAAGGCGCCGTCGATCCGGCTGAAGGAGTACAGTTATCGCGAGGCTCGTTACACGATGCTGGCGCGCAGCAATCCGGAGTTGGCAGCGGTTCTGCTCAAAGAAGCGCAGGACGATGTCGAGCGCCAGTGGCGCGTTTACTCCGCGCGGGCCGCGATGTCGGGCCGCGGCGAAACGCCGCACATCGCTCCCGAGGAAAAACCCGAAGA
>Ga0255354_1000922_pt1 | contig 17811 bp, 17 predicted proteins | sample HBST50metaG_FD_189942 | JGI IMG/M metagenome (GOLD analysis project Ga0255354, IMG submission 189942) | Peat soil microbial communities from Stordalen Mire, Sweden - H.B.S.T50 | ecosystem: Environmental > Terrestrial > Soil > Wetlands > Peat | place: Sweden: Norrbotten County, Stordalen Mire...
GTAAGCGTGACGTTCTGGCCGTCTGGACAAAGGAGGGGTTTTGTGAGGGATAGGACCGTATGTGTCCATGATCGATTGAAGTGGACACGACCGGTCGCAAGAAGTGTGTATGTCAGTTCTGCGGAGTGTTGACTTCGTCGACGTAGACATCATCGATGGTGGCTTTGGCGATGGCCGTGTCGAGGCGGGCGAGCAGTTGCTTGAAGGGTTCGTCCTTGCGCCGGCGGAGCATGGCGAGGGTTTGGCGTCCCTCGGAGGCGATGGCCACGCCGCCTATGGGTTCGATGTGACCGATGACGATTTGGCCGTGCTCGGTGAATTCGTCTATGTTCGGGTACATGGAGACGGCGAAGGGCGAAGCGTCGTAGGCGGTTGGGTCTAAGCGGCTTTCTGTAATGCGGGGAGCAGTTTTCCGGCGACGTTCCATGGCAGCAACTCCTCGATGCGATTGATGGGATGCTCACTTACGCGCGCGAGCACGAAGCGCAGGTAGGCCTCAGGGTCCAGGCCGTTCAGTCGCGCTGTTCCTATCAGACCATAGAGGATGGCTGCGCGCTCGCCGCCTGCGTCCGAGCCGGCAAATAGATAGTTCCGCCTTCCGATGGCCACGGGGCGCAGGGCTCGCTCGGCGATCAGGTTATCTATTTCGATGCGACCGTCGTCCAGATAACGCGCCAGCGCATCCCAGAGTTGAAGGGCGTAATGGATGGCCGCGGCAGTTTCGGACTTCGGCGTCAGTTGTGTAAGAGCTTGTTCAAGCCATCGTCGCATGTCGTCGAATAGCGGCTTGGCGCGTGCAGTGCGAACGGCGCGGCGTTCGTCTGCCGATCGTCCCTTGATCTCCTTCTCTATCAGGTAGAGCGCGGCTATGCGATGCACCGCTTCCGTGGCGATGGGCGAGTTATGCGCCTTCATCAGGTCGAAGAACTTGCGCCTGATGTGAGCCATGCATGGAGCTTCCTGAATCGCACCGCCTTCGTAAAGCTTGTTGAAGCCGGCGAAGGCATCGGCCTGCAGGATGCCTTCGAATTTGGCCAGATGCCGCTGCGGATGTTCGCCCTTGCGGTTGGGCGAGTATGCAAACCACACAGCAGGCGCTGCCTTGTCGCCTGCCGGACGGTTGTCGCGAACATAGGTCCAGAAGCGGCCGGTCTTGGTCTTGCCGGTTCCTGGCGCAAGCACCGGCAGCGGAGTATCGTCGCCGTGCAGTTTTTCTGTCGCCAGCACATAGCGGCGCAGAACCTCGGCCACCGGCGCCAGCAACGATGCGGCTTCACCTACCCAGCGGGCAAGAATCGAACGGTCCAACTCGACGCCTTCGCGAGCGAAGATCTGCGACTGACGATATAAAGGCTGGTGATCACAAAACTTCGCAGTGACAACATGTGCCAGCAGGCCAGGTCCCGGCAGACCGCGATCGATCACCCGCTCCGGCGCCGGAGCCTGCACTACGCAGGAGCACTTCCTGCAACTCATCTTCGGGCGCACATGGCGGATGACAAAGAAGCTCGCCGGCATATACTCGAGCATCTCGGACGCGTCTTCGCCCAGCCTGCGCAACTCTCCGTCGCAGCATGGGCACTTGCTGTGTTCAGGAAGATGCGTTCTGACTTCGCGCCGCAGATGCGCTAGCAGAGCGCGGCTCTTGCGCGCGGCGGGTGCAGCTTTTTCCTTGTTCGCTTCAGGCGGATCGGTCTGCGCAATCGGCTGAGCTTCGATCACGCTACCGCTCAAGCAGAGCGTCAACTGTGCATCGTTGACAGCCAGCTTCTCCGACTTGGGCCCGAACTGTGCGCGTTTCAGTTTTGCTACCAAAAACTCAAGGTGCTCGATCCGTGCCATCTGCGCGATCACCAGATGACTCAACGCGGATGCGCCCATCTTCTCTATCTCGCTCGGACGGGCATGCACGCAAATCATGTACGCAGTATGTCATAAGTTATGCTCTGGCGTATGCAGAAAATAGAGTAAGTCGACGATAGGTTATAGGTGATGACTTACACCGCCATCGCAGGCTGCCAGGTCCGCGCAGGCTGACGCCAATCAATCCCCTCACACAGCATCGAAAGTTGCGCACGCGTCAGCGATACAGTTCCGCTCGTTGCCTGAGGCCATACAAAACGGCCACGATCAAGCCGCTTTTGGAAAAGGCACATCCCGTCGCCATCATGCCAAATCAGCTTTACCAGGTCACCTCTGCGGCCCCGGAAGATGAAGACTTGCCCCGACAGAGGACTCTTATCGAGCGTGCTCTGGACCAGACCGCCCAAACTCGAAAAACCTCTGCGCATATCTGTCACTCCCGCCACAAGCCAGATCTGTGTGTTAGCCGGGATCATCCGCGCAAACTCTCAAGAACCGCACGAACAATCTCGGCATCGACGGCACCCACAAGGCTGACCAGCGCACCGCCGGGAAACTCGATGTTCATCGTCAACGGCGGCTCCGCGCTCTCGTGCGTGTCCTGCTCCGTCTCCGATGCCTCAGCCTCCGATGGCTCTTCGTTGCCCACCGAAACTGGGAGTAGGCGAAGGCTTGGCGCCTCAGCGGCACTTTCCCCGCCGAGTTGGCCAGCATGATAAAGCTTCCGCCAATAGAACACCTGGTTCGCGTTCACACCATGCTGCCGCGCAACCGATGAAACCGACTGGCCCGACGACATCGTCAGCTCCACGATCCGCCGCTTCTCCTCCGCAGTCCAGTACCGCCGACGGCAAGAAGCGCCTTCCCCAATCTCCGCTCCAACCTCCATCCAAGCCCTCCGTGGCCACATGGCAGCCACAAGTCGAGCTTGAATCCTGAACAACCCCAAAACAAGGCGGCCAGAAAATGACGCTTACCGGACGGGTGCCATGGCTGATTCCCTCTCTTCTGAATGTGGTCCTGTCTGGAACCCACTCCAGAGTAAAGGGGATCAGCCCCAACCGCACACCTCAAGACGACAGAGCTATCGGGCTATCTTGGACAGCAATGCTTGCAGGTACATCTTCAAGTTGTCAAAGAACTAGGGCCGGCTCACACTCTTGCAGTGGCGGTGCCGGACACTCCAGCGGATACTAATTCACCGCGAAATTAAGAACGACTTCCACTTTCGAAATGCCGGGGCCTGGAACAAATCTCCATTTGAGAACCGCATCTTCTGCGGCAGGCGCCAGAAGACGGTTGCCAGCGATGGCTTTCGCTTCGTTCACCTTGCCGTCCGCATCCACCGTGGCTTCGACCGTGACTGCGCCGCCGACTTTCATCCGTTTGGCGAGATCCGGGTAGATTGGAACCACTCGCGATTTCACGGCACGTGCGTCTGCCGCTCCTGCGGGCATGGCCAGCATCACCGCCAAAGCCAGCGCTGCTGCCTGGAATAGCCTCATCGGTGTGAGCTTCAACTGAAATGGATTACTACTGAATAGATCCTTCTTCATGGGTCCTCCCAGAACTCGAAACTTCTGAGTTACTATCGGCATCTGGAAGGCTGGCGTTCAAGGCTCATTTGAAACTTGGTATGAAGAAGTCCAAATATCACCGGAAGATCATTATGGCAGCAACTGCGCGACCTACGAATGGAGGGTGTGAAGGGTCCGTTCAGCGGATAATAATGCTTCGAAGTAGTCCACGGCGCTTTCGCGTTCTAGGGTATGGGTATGGAGCGACGCCTCCACGTTGCCGCCGCGCTCATGGAATCTGCAAAGTTCCAACGCCTTGCCCATGCCATCGGGAGAACCGAGCAACGCATCTTCAAGCTTGACGCTGAGACAAACGAGGCCAATAAGCCGCGCCATTGGGATATTCAACATCCTATCCATCATGGAAAGCATGCCGAGCATGTACAGCTCGGCTGGATCCTGATGTAGGCGTGATGCTAAAGATTGGCAGAAGCTCGCTCTTTCAAGGGCCTGTCTGATGTCTCTGTCAGGAGCAGTGCTAGATAGCTTGCTTGCGAGGACAACTGTAACCAGTTTCCGAAACGCGTCGTCTCCGACCGCGATCAAAGCACTGTGAATGGTTGATATCCGGTAGCGAAAGCCGTACAGGGCGCAATTGGCAAGCCGCAGCAGTCTGTAGCAGAGAGACGGCTCCATCTCCAGGAGGCGTTCAATCTTCATGATGTCAAGAGTGGGCTTTGCTAGCGCCGTGAACATCTGCAGGTAAATCATCTTGTTTGTAGATATTTCTGCTTCAGCAATGATCTCAGGCCGGGAGTGAAAGTATCCCTGGAAAAAGGTATGTCCCTCCGCCTGCGCTGTACGCACCTCTGCAAGTGTCTCGACTTTCTCGGCCAGGAGGACAGTTGCCTTGTTGATCCGCATATCGTATATCTCTTGCCTGACGGAAGGAGATGAGGCGCGGAAGTCGACCTTGATAAAATCCGCCATGTCGACCAGTGCGCGCTTGCTTTCGTCTGGAACGAAGTCGTCCAAGGCCAGGCGATAGCCTAGCATCTTGAGGCGCTTGCACGCTCTGATGAGCTCTGGATCTGGAGTGACAGTTTCCAGGATTTCAAGAACCACCAAATGGCTCGGAAGCAGCGTGACATTCATGTCGACTAATGCGTCACGCGTGCAGTTGATGAACAGATTGTGAGATCCAGAGCAAGCAGTCATCGAAAGGCAACTGTCGATAATGTGGTTTGTGGCCGCCTCGGATTCACCACAGAAGGCATTCTCCCTTCCAGAGCGGAACAGAAGCTCATATCCATAGGGCTGCATTGCTTCATCAAGGATGATTTGCCTGGCGATGAACCTTGGTTTCTCAGATTTTAGAGATGCCACGACAATACCCTCTACTCTCTTCCACTCCAGTTCTAGCTGATGCTGGGTCTTCCTTTAAGATCAAACGTTCTTTGCGAAGATGATGAATTTTCCGCCCACGTAACCATCCACTGCAACATTGAAATAGCTTCTGTGGCCGGGGCTCCTGAGGACCGCTGCGGCATCACCATCGATACGGGCGGTGATGGTCTCCATGTTTGTGAAGACTGCCCGCCCCTCGGCTGCAATCGCTGCTGAGGCGACGTTCAGAACCTCATAAATGGCGTCGCGGAGAAGTTCTTCCATTGGAACAACAGCGAGATGTTCCTTGACCACCGGGTCTGGCCACCCAACAAGTGCACCCGCAACGGAGGCGAGCAACCGCTGGTCGGCCTTGACTACGACCGGTGTCGCCAGAGGAAGAACGGTGTAAATGCCGTAGATCTGTTTGGCCGCGGTATCCGGCGTGGCGGCTACCTGTGTGAACGTTACTTTGCGCCCGATAAGCTGCGAAAAGCGTCGCGACAGTGCGAATGGTGTTGGCTCTGGCATTGACGATCACCTCCCTAGAATTGGAGACAGTGCATTCTCTACGTCTTCTGGCGTGAATGGCTTGGAGATCAGGAAGGTAGCTCCCGCTTTCATGGCGATGTCCTTGATTCCACTCGATGTTTCCGAGGTAATGAATCCGAAAGGGACGTCGTTCTGCGCTGCCCGTACCTGCAGGAGGAAGTCTATCCCCGACATCTCGGGCATATTCCAGTCCGAGATAATGAGTTTTGGTTGTTCTGCGCGGAGCTTTTCCATCGCTTGTGCCCCGTTCTCAGCTTCGCCCACCACAAGCCCACGATAACCGGCTTGCCGGATTGCTCGTTGGATGATCATGCGCATTGTCCTACTGTCGTCCACCAGAAGTATATCCATACGACCGCCTTCTAAAGTTGTCTTGCCGCGACAATGCGCGCAAGCAGTGGAAGATTCCACACCGTCGTGTCCCCTATCGGCACATTCTCATGGTGTGTTCAGGGGGGACTCTCGTGGGGAATCTGGGGGAAGTGAGCATCGCCCCGCTCTATCAGCGAAGTGCATCAATGCAGAAAGGCCGCCTTTGCATTGGGAGGTGAAACGGCGTTTGTATTTCTCCTCCCCTCCGAGTATATGCCTGTCTTTGGTCATCGCCGAATGAACATATCTGGGGTAGGTGCCGATAGAACAGCGTCCGCACCACGGCTTCAAGAGTCGTAGTTGAACGCCAAGGGACAGCGGGGGATGTGAGGGGATAATGGACAACACGAGTGAGGAAGACCAGGAAACGATCAGGGAGTTTCTGGTGGAAAGTGATGAAAACCTCTCGCACCTCGATCAGGATATGGTCGAATTGGAGAAACGTCCCAAAGATGCTGCTCTTCTAGGGAATATATTTCGCACCATACACACGATCAAGGGAGCATGTGGCTTCCTGGCCTTTTCAACGCTGGAAGGAATCACCCACAAGGCCGAGAGCCTCCTCAGCCAGTTGCGCGACGGCAAGCGGGAACTTACTCCCGCGCTCGTGTCACTGATCTTGGAAACAGTTGATGCAACACGAAAGGTGCTGGCGTCGATTGAGGCTACCGGGCATGAAGGCTCGCTCCAATTTGAAGATCTGAACGAACGCTTGCGCGTCGCGGCACAATTGGAAGTCGCCCCAGAAACGAAGCCCGCTCCAGAACTTCCTAGCCCAAGCGTCTCTCCTGCTCCCAAGACAGAACTGCAAGTCGACAAGCCTACTGCTGATCCGCAGGAAAGCGAACTAGTCGGAAAAGACGATCAAGTCGGTGAGCTAGAGGAAGAAGCGGACAAGAACGCTGGAAACGACAGAAGGCTTGGAGAAGATAGGCGGAAAGAGGGCGGCAGAAGGGATGAGGATGCCGAACACCATTCCGCCGCAGTGGACGCCAACATTCGCGTTGGTGTGGTGCTGCTGGACAAGCTTATGGATCTGGTGGGGGAACTGGTGCTTACCCGTAATCAGATCCTTCAGTACAACACCGAACGCGAAGATGTAACGCTTAATGCGACCTCACAGCGGCTGAATTTGCTTACCACCGAGTTGCAAGCGGGCGTCATGAAGACGCGCATGCAGCATATCGGAGTTGTGTGGAACAAGTTTCCGCGCGTGGTTCGCGACATAGCCGTTGCGCTCGGCAAGCAGATCCGTCTGGAGATGGATGGCGCTGAGACGGATCTTGACCGGACCATCATTGAGGCGATCCGGGATCCGCTGATGCACATTGTTCGCAATTCGTGCGATCACGGCATCGAGTTGCCGGAAGCCCGCGTGAATGCTGGCAAGAGCGCACAAGGAACGTTGACGCTACGCGCCTATCACGAAGGCGGCCAAGTCAATATAGAAGTTGGTGATGACGGAGCGGGGATTGACGTCGCGCGCGTCCTGCAAAAGGCCGTCGAGAAAGGGCTGCTGCGCCCCGAACAAGCGAATAGTCTCAGCGAGAGAGATGCGCTGGGCCTGATCTTCCAACCTGGATTTTCGACCGCGAAATTAGTGACCAATATATCTGGACGCGGGGTCGGAATGGATGTGGTGAAATCCCACATCGAGAAGATCGGCGGAGTTGTGGATGTCTTCAGCCGGCCCGGCGAAGGCACCACGGTAAAAATCAGAATCCCGCTCACGCTAGCCATCATTCCCGGCCTGGTTGTTACCAGCGGTGGTGAGCGATTTGTCATTCCTCAGGTCAACCTGATCGAACTGATTCGCTTCGAAGAGGATTCCTCGGAAAAGCACATAGAGCATGTGAACGGCACGCCCGTGTTTCGCCGGCGCGGAATGCTTCTGCCCATCGCGTATCTGAATCAGGTATTGGCACTGAGATTGACCAGTCTCGACAAGGCAGTCAACATTGTGGTGCTTCAAGCTGAAGAGCATCAGTTTGGGCTGGTGGTAGACGGCATCAACGACACCGAGGAAATCGTGGTCAAGCCTTTGGGAAAGCAACTGAAAGGGCTTACGTTGTACGCCGGCGCAACAATTATGGGGGATGGCCGTATCGCCCTCATCCTCGACGTGCTCGGTATCGGTGAGCGTGCGGGTGTGTTTGGCGAATTGCAGGAGCAAGCGCGTTCGGTGGACAAACAAAAGGCGCAAGCGGAGATCGAACAAAGGCGGTTGCTGCTGTTCCGGGCGGGCTCATTCGAACGTCTGGCTATTCCCCTTTCTCTTGTCGCCCGGCTCGAAGAGTTTCCGTTGTCGGCCATTGAGCATGCGAGCGGGGGCCAGGTCATTCAATATCGGGGTCAGATCCTATCCCTGGTGTCTTTGCGGGATGTGTTGGAACCCGACGCGACACGCCGCGACGTATCGACTGATCCTGTGCAGGTGGTCGTATTCAACGATGGCGACCGCAGTGTGGGAATGATGGTTGACGAGATCGTGGATGTTGCTGAAGAAGCGGTTACGGTACGGAAAAAGTCGGACCGCAAAGGCATTCTCGGTTCAGCGATCGTAGGAAAGCGAGTCACGGACTTCCTTGATCTCAATGAAGTCATTCATGCCTCCGAGGGCAATTGGGCCCAGGGCGCGGACGAGACGGTGAGCAGAAAAAGCGTGCTCGTCGCCGATCCCTCGGCCTTCTCGCGCGGCATGATTCGAAGCGGCTTGGAGATGGCGGGTTATGTGATTTATGAGGCCGCGAATCTGGATGAAGCGGTGCACAGGTTGGAACGTCAAGCGGTCGATGTCGTTGCGTTGACGCTGGATCTTCCGCCCGAGGGCAGTTCTGCATTGCTCGCCGTCATGCGCGCCCAGCCGGAATGGGAGAAGATTCCTGTCTTGGCGCTTGCGGAGTCTGCTGCGCAAATTCATACCCCAGCTGTTCAGACAGCAGGCTTCCAGGACTGCCAGATCAAATCAGATCCGGTGCGTGTACTTGAGTCGGTGGCGCGGCTGGTATCGCCGCTGCCTGCTGTCGAGGCGATGCTGGTTTGTGCTGGAGAGGAAAGATAGCCAATGACAACTGAAAAGAAGCCCCAACTAACACAGACTAGCGGACAACTCTCAACCTTTTTCGTAGCCGACTTGTTCTTTGGTGTGGATGTTCTGAATGTTCAGGAAGTGTTGCGTTCGCAGCAGATGACCCCTGTGCCGCAAGCGTCGGAGATGGTTGAGGGATTGATTAACCTGCGCGGCCAGATTGTTACTGCCATCGATATGCGTCGTCGTCTGCGACTGCCACCGCGTGCAGAGGGCGAGACGCCTATGAACATGGTGGTTCGAACCGCGGACGGCGCGGTGAGCCTGCAGGTGGACGAGATCGGGGATGTGCTGGATGTGGACGCCGCCGCCTACGAACCGCTGCCTGGGAACCTCGATCCAGCAGCGCGCGAGCTGATTCGCGGCGTGTACAAGCTCAAGGATCGCGTGTTGCTTGTTCTCGACACCGAAAAGGCAGTTGAAGTGGGCGGCAATTACGGATCCAGGAATGAGCCAGTCGACGCTTCATATAAGGAAGGAAAAGCAGGACAAGGGGACACTGTGTCAAGGTCCAAGGCGGAAGGGGCTTAATAGATTCGGTAGCCGCGGCAGACGGGCGAGACGTAACAATCGGTGAGGAATGAGGTGCTACTTCCGACTAGGGAGAGTGGGCGCTTCTTGGGAGCATCGCAGAATAGGTGCTTGAGTATAGGCCTGGCGCAGCCGGGCAGTTGACAGGGCAGGAAGGCTTGCGAAGAAGCGCGACCACCCGAAGGGAGCAAAGACAATGAAATCGATTTATGACATGAAAATCGGAACCAGACTCCTCGCGGCATTCATCATCGTGGGAGCCATCACCGCAGTCATCGGCTATACCGGTGCCGCAAGTTTAGGCAAGATCGCGGATTTGGCCAAGGCCTCCTATGAGCAGGAGACCCTTGGCCTTACCTATCTCAAGCAAGCCAATATCGATATTCTCGGAGTGGATAGAGCGGCCAAGTGTGTTTTGCTCGCCGGCACCCAGGAAGACCGTGACCTATACAAGGCTCAGGTAGACGCATACACAGTGCTTGTCACGGAGGACCTGGAAAAAGCCAGGCCCTTGGTTCTGACAGAAAAGGCCAAGGAACTGCAGAAGCAGACGGATCAGGCGTGGAAGGAGAGTCAGGCGTCCACTGGCCAAGTGATCGCCCTCGCCATGAAGGATCCGCTCCCCAAAGGTCGTTCGTCGATAGATCTCGCGTTTGGCTCTGCCCGTGGCAAGTCGGACGCTGTTGAGGATTTACTGGCTCAGTTGTCTACGTCAAAAGAAGATGCCGCCAAGCAGGATCAACAGGAGTCGACAAAAACCTATCGCAGCAGCCGCAACTTGCTGATTACTCTGGTTTTGGCGGGCATTCTGCTCGGTGCCGGACTCGGAATCTATATTTCGCGCAGCATCTCAAGGCCTCTTGGCATGATCGCAGATGCGGCGAAGAACATTGCACTGGGCGACGTCAATCAGAAGATAGAATATCGCGCAGGCGACGAGGTTGGCTCGCTTGCCGAGTCCTTCCGCGCTGTAATTGAAGCGGTGAATGCGCTAACGCACGACACAGACATGCTTTCGGAGGCGGCCGCGCACGACAAACTGGACACGCGCGCTGACGTGACTAAGCACCAGGGTGACTATCGCCGGGTGGTAGAAGGATTCAACGGAACGCTTGACCTTGTCGTGGACAAGGTGAACTGGTATCAGTCGATTATCGACGCTGTGCCGTCTCCCATTCATGTGATCGACAAGGACATGAATTGGGTGTATCTAAATAAGGCCTTCGAGAAGTTGATGGTGGACAACAAAATTGTTCGCAGCCGCAAAGACGCGCCTGGCATGCCCTGTTCCTCGGCCAACGCGAATATTTGCAAAACCCAGAATTGCGGCATCGTGCAACTGGGCAAGGGTAACGGACAAACATTCTTCGATTGGAATGGGCAGAACTGTAAGCAAGAGACATCGAAGATGCTCAACATCAAGGGCGAGCATATCGGCTACGTAGAAGTGGTGACAGACCTTACCGCAATTGTGCGGGCAAAGAACTACACCAACGCCGAAGTAGTACGCCTGGCATCCAACCTGGTTCAGATTGCGAAAGGCGATCTACAGGTAAACCTGAAGGTCGCGGAAGCAGATGAATTCACTCGCGAAGCAAACACTCAGTTTACTCACATCAATGACAGCCTAACCGAGATGGTCAATTCGATCCAAGCACTGGCAACTGACAGCACAACCCTCGTAGAGGCCGCCTTAGCCGGAGAGCTGAGCGTGCGCGCCGATGCCAGTAAGCACCATGGCGACTTCCGCAAGATCATTGAGGGAGTGAACGCCACCCTGGATGCGGTCATCGAACCGCTGAATCTGGCCTCCGAGGCCATCACCCAAGTCGCCCAGGGTCTAATACCAAGCGAGGTTACCAAGGATTACAGAGGCGATTACAAGGTTATCAAGAGCAGCGTCAACACCCTCGGTGTCATGCTGACGGGAGTCGTGGCTGAGGTTCAACTGCTGATTCAAGCAGGCGTCAATGGCAAACTGCAGGTGCGGGCGGACGGCGCCAAATATCCTGGAGGATGGGGCGTTATCGTCCAAGGCTACAATAGTGTGCTCGACGCGGTAGTGGGACCGTTGAACGTAACAGCCAATTATGTGGACCGCATCAGTAAGGGTGACGTCCCCGCCAAGATTACCGACACCTACAACGGCGACTTCAGCGTGCTCATAAACAACCTCAACGCGTGCATAGATGGACTCGGCGGCCTTGTGGAAGCTAACACCGTCCTCCAGAAGATGGCGCTCAACGACTACAGCCATTCAGTGGATGGAAAGTACGAAGGTGTCTTCGCCACGGTTGCCAAAGCGGTTAATGGCGTAAAGGGAAGAATCGGCCACTTTGTGAGTACCATCGTGGACGTCTCGCAGGGAGACCTCCATGAACTGCCCGAATACAAGAAGATAGGGCGCAGGTCGGAAGGCGACGAACTGATGCCAGCCATAATTGTAATGATGGATAACATCAAGGCGCTGGTGGATGACGTCAATGTGCTCAGTGCCGCGGCAGTCGACGGAAAACTGTCAGCGCGCGCAGATGCCAGCAAGCACCAGGGCGAGTACCGCAACGTGATAGCTGGGTTCAACGACACCCTGGATGCGATTGTTCTACCCATCAACGAAAGCGTCCACATCCTCGGGCAAATTGCTGGCGGCAACCTGCGGGATAAGGTCGAGATTGTCTGCAAGGGCGATCACGAGAAGATGAAGATTGCTGTAAATGCGCTACACGCTTGGCTGACGGGCCTAATTGCCTATGTAACCAAGATCGCCAACGGAGACCTAACTGTGACCATGGCCAAATCTTCAGATCAGGACCAGGTACACGAGTGGCTTCTGATGATGAAGAACAACATCAAGGCGCTGGTAACCGATGCTGAACTGTTGGCGAAGGCGGCCGTGGAAGGAAACCTTTCGACCCGCGCCGATGTCAGCAAGCACCAGGGCGATTACCGCAAAATCATCGAAGGCGTAAACCAGACACTGGATGCGGTAATCTTGCCCCTAAATGTCGCAGCGAAATACGTAGATCGTATCAGCAAGGGCGACATTCCCGTAAAGATCACTGACAGCTACAATGGCGACTTCAATACGCTCAAAAACAACCTCAATGCGTGCATCGACTCACTCAACGGGTTGATCGACGAGATGAGGCGTATGTCGGATGAACACAACAAGGGAGACATCGACGCGAGGATCCCTGTCGACAAATTTGAGGGTGCCTACAGGGTCATGGCCCAGGGTATCGACGAAATGGTCTCTGGACACATCACCGTCAAGAAGAAGGCGATGGCGTGTATTGCCGAGTTCGGCAAGGGCAACTTTGAGGCCCCGCTCGAACGGTTCCCCGGCAAGAAGGTGTTCATCAACGACACCATTGAACAGGTCCGCACAAACTTGAAGGCTCTGATTGCCGACACCGACATGCTTGCGAAAGCGGCAGCTAAAGGCAATATCGGAGTGCGCGCTGACGTCAGCAAACATCAGGGTGACTTCCGGAGAATCGTAGAGGGCGTTAACCAGACATTGGACGCAATCATTGTCCCACTCAAGGCTACGGCAGAGAACGCAAGCTCTCTGGCCTCCTCAGCAGAGGAACTCACGGCGGTAAGCCAAGGAATGGCGTCCACCGCTGAGGAGACTGCGGTCCAGGCCAACGTGGTGTCGGCAGCGAGTGAGCAAGTGTCGCGGAATGTTGCTTCGGTGGCCACCGCCTCTGAAGAAATGCAAGCCTCAATCCGCGAAATTTCAAAGAACGCAAACGACTCGGCGCGAGTGGCCAAAAACGCCGTGGCCGTGGCGCAGACGACCAACGAAACGATGCGCAAGTTGGGCGACTCCAGCCAAGAGATCGGCAACGTGATCAAGGTGATTACCTCGATTGCGCAACAGACAAACCTGCTGGCGCTCAATGCGACTATTGAGGCTGCTCGTGCAGGAGAGGCTGGCAAGGGATTTGCGGTTGTGGCCAATGAGGTAAAGGAACTAGCAAAACAGACGGCCAAGGCAACCGACGAGATCAGCCAGAAGATCGAAGGCATTCAGGGAGTCACCCAAGGCGCCATTACGGCAATCGAGGAGATTGGCGCGATTATCAACCAGATCAACGACATCTCCAACAGCATTGCCTCTGCGGTGGAAGAACAGACGGTAACGACCAATGAAATTGGCCGCAGTGTGAGCGAAGCAGCTCAAGGGGTCAACGACATCGCGAAAAACATTGGCGGTGTAGCAACGGCGGCGAGGAATACCACGCAGGGAGCCAACGACACGAAGACAGCCTCTTTGGAACTGAGTGAAATGGCAGCGCGGCTCCAAGCGGCTGTTTCGAGGTTCACGTTCTAACTCAACCAATATGTCATGGCACCGCCCGGCGGACAGATAACCAGCCGCCGGGTCCCATCTCAAATCAAACGACGAAAGCGGATGGAAGATGAGCAAAGCACTCGTAGTAGACGACTCCAAAACAATTCGAATCATTATCCGCAGAATCCTGATTGATCTGGGATACGAGGTTCTGGAAGCGACCAATGGCATACATGCCCTGGAAGTGATTGAACCGGAAAAGGACGCTGTCAAATTGGTTTTGGCAGACTGGAACATGCCTGAGATGAATGGCCTGGAACTACTCAAGCGTTTGCGCCAGGATCCAGAGCTGTCTTCCTTGAAGATCATCATGGTTACAACAGAGACAGAGCTGAGTCAGATGGCATCGGCCTTGGATGCAGGGGCCAATGAGTATGTTATGAAGCCATTCACAAAAGACATTCTCAAAGAAAAGCTTGAGCTTGTAGGGGTTACTGCCTAGTAATCGGAGTTGACATGACTGTAGTGAATCAGCATTTGTTGCAACCGGGTGAGCGAATTCGAGTTATGGTCGTGGATGACTCGGTAGTTATCCGACGGCTGGTCACTATGGCGCTTGAAAACGATCCGATGGTCGAGGTGGCAGGGACTGCATCCAACGGCGCGATAGGGCTACAACGCATACCGCAGTTCAATCCAGACGTTATCACGCTTGATATCGAGATGCCGGATATGGACGGCTTGGAGATGCTGCGCCGCGTTCGGCGTGAGTTCCCCCAGGTTCGGGTCATCATGTTCAGTACTCTCACCGAGCGTGGGGCCGCCAAAACGCTGGAAGCATTGACGCTTGGGGCCGACGACTACGTGACCAAGGTATCCAACGAAGGATCGCTCGACCGCTCAATGGCCCGCTTGCGCGAAGAGATGATCCCCAAGATCAAGCAGTTCTTTCGTTGGGCAGCACCTAGCACTGCCGCAACACAGCCAAAGGCTGGCTGCACTTCTATGGCTCCTTCTGTCAGGAAGGAAACACCTGGATTGCAATCAACCAAGGTGAGCCCAAGAGTAGTTGTGATTGGAGTCTCCACGGGAGGACCTTCCGCCTTAGGCATAGTCCTGCCCAAGTTACCTGCTAACTTTCCATTGCCTGTACTGCTTGTGCAGCACATGCCACCCCTGTTCACCCGCTTGCTCGCCGACCGTCTTAACGCCACGTGTCAGTTGCCAGTCGAGGAAGCCACTCATGGCCGTCTGGTAGAGCCGGGCAGAATCTTGGTTGCACCAGGAGACTTTCATATGAAAGTTGGTTCCAATAACGGCGCAATAAGCGTGTATCTTGATCAGTCTCCGCGACAGAACTCTTGCAGGCCGGCGGTCGATGCTCTCTTCGCGTCCACTGGGGAAGTGTATGGCGGTGCAGCTATCGCTGTCATTTTGACTGGTATGGGACAAGATGGATTGCGCGGTGCCGAAATTTTGAGGACACAAGGAGCCAGTATCCTTGCGCAGGATGAGGCGTCTAGTGTCGTTTGGGGTATGCCCGGCGCTGTGGTCAATGCTGGACTTGCCGATCGTGTACTGCCACTTGATGAAGTGGTGCCTGAGATTCTTCGGATTACGGGCAGAAAGTTGGAGGAATCTAAATGGCTAGCCAAACACTAACTCCTAGTATCTTTCCCGAAAACTACAGGTTTCTTCAGCAGCGGCTCTACGCCCAGGTGGGGATTGTGCTGGAGGATAACAAGCACTATCTATTTGAGAGCCGCCTTGCTCCGATCATCAAACAGCTAGGCCTCAGTTCAGTGAACGACTTGTGTGCATTCCTCCATACGGAGCGCAATGCAGAAATAGACCAACAGGTCGGCGAAGCGATGACCACTAACGAGACATACTTCTTCCGTGACCCCGCTCAATATGAAGCGATTCGGACCGTCCTTTTTCCGAAGCTGATGGAAGAGCGGAGGGACACCAAGAGCATTCGTTTTTGGTCCGCGGCGTCCTCTACCGGGCAGGAGGCTTACAGTCTCGCTATGTTGCTATTGCAGGAGGGTTTGGGTAGTTGGAATATACAAATCCTGGGCACCGATTTTTCTTCGACTGTAGTGAATCGCGCGCGGTCTGGTATTTATCAGCAGATTGAGGTGAACCGGGGACTGCCAACGTCTCTCCTGGTGAAGCACTTCTGCCGCTCCGGCATGGAATGGAAGTTGGATGATACGGTGCGGCGGATGGCTCGCTTTGAAACTATAGATCTTCGCAATAGCATGAGAACCTTAGGACCTTTCGACTTGGTATTTTGCCGCAATGTCATGATTTATTTCGACGATAAAACGAAGCGAAATATCATGAAAGAACTCCACAGCACATTGTTTCGGGGCGGCTGGTTGCTCCTGGGCGGAGCGGAATCGGTCTTTGGACTCGATGAATGGTTTGAACGCCGGTCTGTGGGAAACACAACCATCTACATCGCTCGATGAAAGGAATGTTATGCAAACTCAAGTAAGTGTAGAGATATTGACGCAGATTGTGCAGTCCGTGTTCATCACCATGATGGACATTGAAGTACAGCCCTGCGATGCTCCTTGGAGCGCTACCGGGGACCGGATGACTGCCTTGGTATACCTGACAGGCGATTGGAATGGAGCTATTATTTTCGAGTGCAACCCGCAAATGGCTTGCCATTTCGCGGGCCGAATTCTTTGCATGGATCCTCCCGAAAGCGTGGACGACGATGTGAGCGACGTGCTCGGCGAACTGGCTAACATGATCGGGGGAAACATGAAGAGCGGGATGTCGTTAGGAATTCGTCTCTCCATGCCCTCGGTAATGAATGGCAGGGATTATGACCTACGGGTCATTGGAGCGGAAGTTCAAGAAAGACTCGCCTTTAAATGCGAAAGCGGCAACTTTTGGGTCACGGTGCTCGGAAACAAAGAGTAAGAGATCATTGAGTTCGGTAATGATCCTTTCCAGGGCGATAAGTTGGAAGGGCGCCAAGTTCTGGCTGCAGGTGCTCACCGAAATCCCGCACACTACCGAGATAGCAGGAAAGATCTTAGTCGGCGTTTCCTGTAAATGTGCCACGTTGTTGCGCTTGAAGCACAGAGGGGACAGGCATCGGCCCATCCCCTCTGTTGCAGTACAGCCAGCCTGCAACGATGCAGCTCTACCGTTTCTCAAACTCCACCACTTTTGGCCCAATCGCGGCGGTGCACTGACCCGGAGCCAAGTGGCCGCAGTCAGGAATGATTTCCAGCACCGAATGCGGAACCAGACTATGCATCTTCTCCGCCTGCGCAACTGAAAAGATGCGATCTTCCCCGCCCCACACAATCAGCACCGGCATCTTGAACCCGGGCAGCAGCGCGTCGGTGGCGTCGCGGCCTGTCATCATCGTGCTCACCGCCCTGTGAATCACCCAAGCATTTTCCTTCGAGATGCGCAGGACATCCCGCGCAATGAACCCCGGAACCTCCGTTGGATGCGGTTGCAGTAGCGCTTCCAGTTGGTCCAGTTCCTCCGGAGTCGTGGGCGTGAACAGCCGCACATCCCACTTTGGCATCTCCCAAATGCCCACGCTGTCGAACAGCATCAACCGCCGCACGCGCTCCGGATGCCTGGCGGCCACGTGCTGCACAATCCCGCCGCCCATCGACCATCCGCCCAAATCCACCTGTTTCAGTCCCAGCGCATCGAAAAAGTCCACCACAGCCTCGGCCTCGTCCGGCACGGAGTAAGAGAAGTCCGCAGGCTTATCGCTCCGTCCGTAGCCGGGTAGATCAGGCAGATAGACGCGAAATCCCGCATTGGTCAGGTAAGGCGCCAAACTGCGCCAATCCTCGGCGCGCCCGCCGAGCCCATGCACCAGCACCACCGCTGGCCCGTTTGCCGGCCCCTCTGCGTAATAGTGCATGCGATGCCCCGCGACCGTAACAGAGTGGCTCTCCACTCCCGCCAGACGCAATTGCAGATAGGTAAGCCCGTTGAAGAAGCTCACCGGACGCGCCCAGAACCCGGCACCGGCAGTCAGCACCAGCGCAACGAACACGACTGCAATCCACTGCAACTTTCGAACCAGCTTCACCGGCCTTGTCCTTTCTCGTTCAGCGTCCGTGCCCGCTGCCAGCCGCTCTCCATCACCCGCACCGTTACCGGATCAAGATTCAGAGCGCTGTGACTATTCCACTCCGCCCGCTCCACCC
>Ga0255354_1000923_pt1 | contig 17780 bp, 15 predicted proteins | sample HBST50metaG_FD_189942 | JGI IMG/M metagenome (GOLD analysis project Ga0255354, IMG submission 189942) | Peat soil microbial communities from Stordalen Mire, Sweden - H.B.S.T50 | ecosystem: Environmental > Terrestrial > Soil > Wetlands > Peat | place: Sweden: Norrbotten County, Stordalen Mire...
TCCAGACAGAGGTAGAATCAATCGCCGGGTGAAACGGAAGCGGGCTCTGCTGGGAAGCAACCACGCCGAGGGATAACCCGGTGGGCTCATCCTGACGATGAACCGGCGGGCGAGCAACAAACGCTCGCCCGTGCCCGAAATCATCGGAGGGATAGACCCCAATGCCCTGAAAATCCAATCTCAACAGCACAAAAAACTGTTGACTTCGAACAGAGAATCTGCGGTGGGGCCAGCTGCCTTCGGCCGGTCCGCGCCAGAAAAAAGGCGCGGGGGTGATTTGGGTGGAACATCTGGAGGTGGATGGGCAAGGGGGATGGTTTCCCACCCTTTTCGCGATGAGACTGCGAAAAGGATGGGGCACCCAGGCTTGATGGCGGGAATAGGGTGGGCTTCCCGACAAGTTCTTCTGAAGGCGTAGAGTGAGCATGGACCGGGAGGTCCACGCTACAGCCGGCCGGGAGGCCGGCGATACTCTTTCTTGCCAAGCCCACACTCTATAGCTATTGGGCCGAACATCACGCTATCGCTACAGGCGAAGTGCTTTAGCTGGTGAGGATGGGAATGCCGGAGTCTTCAATGGGCGGCTTGACCACCGGCTTATCGGTTTTGACGTAGGAGATCTTGCCGGCCGCGATCTCGTCCTGGGCGATGCGGCAAGCCTTGTTGGACTGCGAGGCGACGAGTGCGTGAGAACCATTCTGCAGTTGACGCGCGCGGCGGGCTGCTACCAGAACCTTGCGGTAATTCGAATCGAACTGGGTCTCAATCGTCATCGGAATCATCTCCAAAGTCAAGCTGCGGCTGGTCTGGGGGATTGTTCATTTCAAAGGCCTCCAGCACGGGTTTGAGCCGTTCCTGCGAATTGACCTGGCGGCAGGCGGCGGCTACTTCCAACACCCTGCCGGGACGCAGCGTGATGGGTTCTCCATTGCGATAGAAACGTTCGGCGCGCACGATAGCCTCCAGTTGCGCCACCGCCCGGTCCAGAACATCATTGACCAAAATATAGCCGTACTGGGAATAATTCTCAATCTCCTTGCTGGCTTCGCCGAGGCGGCGATAGACCTCTTCCTCGTTGATGACCCCTTCGGCGCGACTGCGGTTGCGCAAACGGGTGCGGAGGACGCGGGGATTGGGGGGGAGGACAAAGATGCTGACCGCTTCGGGCGTGGCCGCGCGAACCTGGGCGGCACCCTGCACGTCGATGTCGAGCAGCAGGTCGTAGCCTTGGCGACGGGCCTCTTCAAGGGATTTGCGCGCAGTGCCGTAGTAGTTGCCAAAGACCTCGGCATGTTCGAGAAACTCGCCAGCCTGGATCATGCGCTCGAATTCCTGGCGGGTGGTGAAGTGGTATTCACGCCCGTCCTGCTCCGAGCCGCGCGGCGCCCGCGTGGTCCAGGAGATGGAGAATTCAATTCCGCTCAGTTGTTTACGCACCTCGTTGACCAGCGTGCTTTTGCCCGAACCCGAGGGCGCCGAAATGATGAAAAGAATACCTGCCACGTTGCGATTGTCCTTCATGGCCACTCTGGCCGTTAGTTTATTCCACGTTCTGAATCTGTTCGCGAGCTTTTTCGATCTCGGCCTTCATGGCCAGACCCAACTCGGTAATCCTGTTACCCTTGCCGCCAACGCCTCCCGTTTTGGAGAGCAGCGTATTGGCTTCGCGATTCATCTCCTGCAGGAGGAAGTCGAGCTTCTTGCCGACTTCGCCTCCGGCGGTGAGCAATTCGCGGAAGTGGCCGATGTGGGTGGTCATGCGCGCCAGTTCCTCGGCAATGTCGCTACGCTCGACCAGCACGGCAACTTCTTCGAGAAGACGCTGGCGGTTGAAGTCCGGGCCAACGGCTGCTTCGAGGCGCTGGGCGAGGCGCTCCTGATGGCGCTGCTCGACTTCAGGACTGAGTTCCGTAACTCCGGCAGTGGCTTCGGCAAGGCGGTCGAGAGTGCTGTGCAGAATGGCTTCAAGCGACTCCCCTTCCCGCGCGCGCATGATCTTCAATTGCTCCAGCAGGGGCACAATCTCCTGTTGCACGCTGGCGGCCAGGGCGTCGGAGTCCTCGTCGCCGCTGGTGCGATTGTCGCTTTGCAGTGCGCCGGGCAGGCGAAGAATAACATTCAAGTCCGGCTGGCCACCGAGTCCATGTTCCCGGCTGGCCGCGGCAAAGGCGGAAAGAAAGCCGGCCACGAGCTCGTGGTTGTAACCGGCGGTCTGCTGAGTGGAGCGATCGACGGAGAGGGTAAGCTCCACATGGCCGCGGACCAGGTTGTCCTTGAGGGCCTTGCGAAGTTCCATTTCCAGGGCGTCGAGGCCCGAAGGCAGGCGCAACTGCACGTCGAGAAAGCGGTGGTTCACGCTTTTGACGCTGAGGGTGTAACTGAGTTGATCGTGTACGCGAACCTGCGCGCGGGCAAACCCGGTCATGGAATAAATCGGCATGCTTGCTAGTCCTTTGTCTCGCCGGAGAGGGCTGTTTCCAGGCCCGGCTCGGGCATGTCCATGAATTGCAATTGATAGAGCCGCTGATAAGTGGGCGAAATGTTCAATAACTCGTCGTGGGAACCAATGGCGGTGATGCGGCCGTCCTCAAGAACGGCAATGCGATTGGCGCGGCGAATGGTTCCGAGGCGATGGGCGATGACCAAAACCGTGCGGTCCTGCATGAGGTTGGAAAGTGCGATTTGCACGAGGGATTCGCTCTCGGCGTCGAGGGCGGAGGTGGCCTCGTCGAGGATGAGGATGGGCGCGTCCTTGAGGATGGCGCGAGCAATGGCCATGCGCTGACGCTCGCCGCCGGAGAGGCGAAAGCCCTTTTCACCGATGACGGTCTCGTAGCCCTGGGGCATGCCGAGGATGAAGTCGTGGGCCAGGGCGTTCTGGGCGGCCTTGACCACCAGTTCCTTTTTCACGTCGGGGCGGCCGTAGGCGATGTTGTTGCGCACGGTGTCGTTGAAGAGAATGGTCTCCTGGCTGACCTGGGCGACCTGGCGGCGGAGGGAAGCAAGCGACATGCCGCGGACGTCGCGACCGTCCATGAGGATCCGGCCCGAGGTGACGTCAAAGAAGCGCGGGATCAGGTTGACGAGGGTGGACTTCCCTGCCCCGCTGGGGCCGACCAGGGCCACCACTTCGCCGGCTTCGATGGTGAGGTCGATGTGGTACAGGATCTGGTGCTCGCCCTCTTCGGTGGAATAGGAGAAACCTACATTGTCAAACTGAATGGATTTCTTGAAGTGGGAGAACGCGGCGGCGTGAGGCTTCTCTTTCACGTCATCCTCGACATCGAAGAAACCGAAGATGGAGGCGGAAGCGCCCATGGCCTGCTGGAAGCTGTTGTAGAAATAAGCGAACTTGCGGACCGGGTCGTAGAGCTTGAAGAGCAGGATGATGAAGGCGCCGAAGATGCCCATGGTCATGTGGCCATGCAGAATCTCGTTGCGGCCGATGAACAGGAACATGGCAATGGCGATGGCGCCGATGGTGTCCATGAGCGGAGAGCTGATGGACTGAATGCGCACGCTGCGCAGGTTGGCGCGGAAGAGGCGGGTGGCGGCTTTCCTGAAGCGCAGAATCTCCCACAGCTCGGTATTGAACGCCTTGACGATGCGATTGCCGGTGACGGTTTCATGCAGGATGTTCTGGATTTCGGCGAGCTTGTCCTGACCGCTGCGGGTGCGGGTGCGGACTTCGCGGCCGATCTTGCGGGCGGAAGTGACTACGACCGGAACAAAGAGCAGGAGCGACCAGCTCAGGTAGCCTCCGAGCTTGACGACGAAGACCAGTCCGACAAGAAAGGTGAAGAACTGCTGCAGGAAATCGCCGATGACTGAACTGAGAGCAAACTGCACGCGGTCCACATCGTTGATCAGCGTGGAGAGAATGGTGCCGGTGGCGTGCTTGTGAAAGAAGCTCGACGAGCGGCGCATGGTGGCTTCATACAGGTGATTGCGCAGATCGGTGATGGTGCCGAAGCCGGCGTAGTTGACCAGGTAGGTGCCAGCGTAATCGCAGAGTCCCTTGAGAAAGGTGGAAACGATGAGCGCAAAAGCCACCACAACCCATGCGTTGTGCATGTGCAGGAAGGGGGGAACCAACATCCTCAGGTCGAAATGCAAGGAGCTTCTGGGGAGGCCGAGCAGGATGGGGCCTTCCGGCGCGTCGGGACGGAGAACCTGGTCGAAGATGGGCTGGAAGAGCAGTACGCGAAAGGTGTCAAGCGCGCCGACCATGGCCAACAGCAACACACCGGGAAACCACTGGATGGAGTAGGGCAGGCCGTAGCGAATGAGGCGGAAGAATTGTTTCATGCAGGACGGCCCGCCTCACGGATGCAAATGGCCGGTAGAACACACGGAAATGAGCGGCGCAACTCCATCTACGTATTGTATCCGGCTACGGGTGGGGAGAGATTTTCAAGTGGGGGCAGGAATCGAAGGAGGGATCTGATTTTTTGGGGTGGCGTTGAGTGCGGAGGTATCCCACATCTCAAAATCGAGATGTGGGGCACCCAGCATTTGAGCAACAACAAGCGGGGAGAGAGCTAGTAGGCGCGGAGGTCGACGATGGCTTTGAGGATGGCCTCTGGCTGGGGCAGGATGGCGTCTTCGAGAATGGGCTGGTAGGCCACGAAGGTGTCCATGGAGGCTACACGCTTGACCGGAGCGTCGAGATCCTCGAAGAGCTCATCGCCGATGCGGGCGGCGATCTCGGCGCCGTAGCCCCAACTGAGCATGTCCTCGTGGGCCACGATCACGCGGCTGGTCTTGCGCACCGAAGTGGCGATGGCTTCCCAGTCATAGGGGTTGAGGGTGCGGAGGTCGAGGACTTCCACCTCGATGCCGTTTTCGCGATGCGCGCGCTCGGCAGCCTGCAAGGCGCGGGGGACGATGGCGCCGTAGGTGATGAGCGTAATGTGCGTGCCGGGGCGAACGATCTTGGCTTTGCCGAAGGGAATGGCAAAATCCGGACCGGGGTAGGGGGCGCGGCCATAGGACTCGCGATAGAGCCGCTTGTGTTCGAGGAAGAGCACCGGATCGTCGCAGCGAATGGCGGTGCGCAACAAGCCGTTGGCGTCCTGGGCGTTGGAGGGAAAGACGACGCGGAGGCCGGGAATGTGGGTGAAGATGCTCTCACCGGATTGCGAATGATAGATGGAACCGCCGGTGAGATAGCCGCCGATGGGCACACGAATGACCACGGGGGCGGCCCATTCACCGTGAGAGCGCCAGCGCATGAGGGCAAGCTCATTGTGAATCTGATGCATGGCGGGCCAGATGTAGTCGAAGAACTGGATTTCAACCACCGGCTTCATGCCACGGACGCCGTAACCGATGGCGCGGCCGACGATATTGGCTTCGGCGAGGGGCGAGTTGAAGACCCGGTCGGATCCGTATTCCCTTTGCAGCCCGGAGGTCAGCTTGAAGACGCCGCCCTTGCCCTTGACCTCGTCGAGAGCTTCTTCGCGGCTGGCGTCGGCCACATCTTCGCCATAGACGACGATGCGGGGATCGCGGCCCATCTCGTCAAAGAGGCAGGCGTTGATGAGGTCGGCCATGGTGTGGGGCGCAGCGCCTTTGCCCGTGGAGGATTTCCCAGGATTGGAGCCGGCTGGTTGAACCTCTTCGGCGGCAAATGAGGAACTGGTGGGGTCGAGGTCTGCGGAGTAGACGTGCTTGGGAATTCCCGCGACCAGAGGCAATGGGGCCTCGAGGGCGATTTCGGCGGCTGCAGCGGCCTCTTCGTCGAGCGCGTGCTCCATGGCGTCGAGCTCGACCTCGGTGAGAATGCCCTCACGCAGGAGGCGCGCGCGCATTTTGACCAGCGGATCGCGCAGCGCGTCGGCTTCGCGCTCTGCGGCGGAGCGGTACCATTTGTCGTCGTCAGAGAGAGAGTGGGAGTAGGCGCGCATGCAGTGGCCATGCACGAAGGCCGGGCCAAGACCGGCGCGGCAGTGCGCTACGGCAGCCTGAAAGACAAGCAGGCAGGCCTCGGGATCGGTGCCGTCGATCTCGGCAAAGTAGAAATTGGGGAAGTTGGCCACCAATTTGGAGATATTGCCGCCGGGGGTATTCACTTCGACCGGCACGCTGATGGCGTAGCCGTTGTCTTCCACGCAAAAGACGACCGGGAGCTTGCCGTTGGAGGCGGTATTGAGCGCCTCCCAGAACTCGCCCTGGGAAGTGGAACCTTCGCCCAAAGAGGTGAAAACCACCTCATCGCCATGGAATTCCAGGTCGCGGAAGGCGCGGTAGTCCGTTTCAGACTTGGCGGCGGCTTCGGGATGGTGGCTGAGGTAGCGGCCAGCCTCGGCGCAACCGACCGCATGCAGAAGCTGCGTGGCGGTGGAGGAAGAGGTGCTGACGATGTGGAGGGCGCGGTCGCTCCAGTGGGTGGGCATTTGGCGGCCGCCGCTGGCGGGGTCGGTCGCTGCGCCCACCCCTTGCAGGAGCATTTCGGTGGGCGTGACGCCCAGCGCCAGGCACAGAGCGCGGTCGCGATAGTAGGGGAAAAACCAGTCATATCCGGGGCGCATGGCCAAGGCCGCGCCGACCTGCAGGGCCTCATGGCCGGCACCGGAGATCTGGAAGAAGATTTTCTGTTGTCGTTTGAGCAGGATTTCGCGGTCATCCACACTGCGGGAAAGCACCATCAGCCGGTAGAGTTCCACGAGCAGCTGAGGGCTCAGTCCGCCGGATGCGGCTTTCGTCTCCGGCTCACGAACGCTGGGCACGGCCAGTTCCATTCCGTCACTCCCCAAATTGTCGTTCTTTTGTGTAGAAGACCAAGCCTGATTGTACCAACCCTCAAAGCGATTCCGTCCCACGAGGCTACTCTGAGGGCTCTCGGAGAACCAGTCAGCATCCAGGAACTATCGGGCACCGCCCGGAGGCCGGGGAGGCTCGCGCAGCACTGGAGCACCCATGAAGGAGTAACTCATTTTGTCTTTCACTCGATGGGCGAGCTTTTCAATCTCCGCAAGTGTATGCAACTGGGAGGGCGTGAGCGCATCGGGATGGGTCTTTTCGACTTCGTCGTTCAAAGCGCGGGCCAACTTCAAGAGCTTTTCGGTGTCCTCAGCCATGGATTTCTGCCGTTCGAGGTTGATGGCACGCAGACGTTTTTGTTCCTGGGCCGGATCGGCTGCGCCGAACTGACCTCCCGGGGGCAATTGGGATGCCACCACCGGCGCGGCGGAAGGCAGGCCCTTCTGCACGCCGGTACAGAGGACAAAGGCCGCCGTCAGTACCAGGGCGTAGACGACGGGGCGGGCAAGCCGCGGCGTCGCAGCACGGTCCTCCGATCCAATCCGCGGCTTAGGCATGGTCCTTCATCCCGACAGCCAAGCTCTTTTCTCCAGGCGGCTCTTCGCTTAACTGGACCCAATCGAGAGTTTCATCTTCTCTTTCACGTCGTGGGCCAGCTTTTCGATATCGCCGGCCTTGCGAATCACATTGAGCGAGAGCGTGTCTTTGGATGTTTTGTCGACCTCGGATTTCAGATCCGTGGCCAATTTCAGCAGCATGGCGCTCTCTTCGGAAAGCTGGCGCTTTCGTTCGGCGTTGATGGCCTCGAAGTTCTTGCTCTTTGCCTGCTGCTCATTCATCTTCATCTGCTCGTTGGCGTCCGGAATGTGGTTGATCTCGGGAGGCAATTTGGGGAACTGCATCCCGCCCGGGTAGAACCCTTCCCCGGCAATCGGCGTCAGGGTCATGGTAGCGAAGGCAAGAAGAACGCCCATGCCCAGCCGGCTCAACCGGGGCGGATGCGCGCTCCTGATTCTGTACGGTTGGTGGAATTTCATGGGATGACCTCTCACGTTGTGGCGTAGGGGCACCGGCAACAGGGAGCGCTCCGGAGAGCCGAGGAAAACGGCTTTCCCTTCTTTCCTGCGCACAGTCTAGTCTAGAAAGAGGAGCTTTGGGATGCATCCTTTTTTGTTGGCTTCAAGAATAGGCTTGTTTGCCGAGGGGAGATTCCTGGGCAAGGTGGTGGATGGGTGGGCGGACGACGCCCAGGAGTTTGTCCGCACCAAGCTGCCTCATCTTCTGATGGTCGCGGTTATCGCCTTTATTCTCAGCCGCATACTGAGTATCGTAACCGCCCGAATGATCCGTCTTGCCGAGCAGCATGCGCCTGGGCAAAGCCGTGTTTCCCAGGTGAAGACGCTGGCGGGCGTGATTCATACCACGGGGATCAGCATCATCGCGGTCCTGGTGGGCCTGCAATTTCTGGATGCCGTTGGAGTGAATCTGGGCCCGCTGCTGGCTTCGGCCGGAGTGGCCGGAGTGGCCATCGGTTTGGCGGCGCAGAACATTGTGCGCGACATGCTGAACGGCGTGCTCATTCTGATCGAAGACCAGTTCAACGTGGGTGACACGGTACGGCTAGCCGGGTTGGCCGGGACTGTGGAGGCGATGACGCTGCGCAAGACCACGGTGCGGGACGCCGACGGAACCTTGTATGTGATTCCCAACTCGCAGATCACCACGGTGGCCAACCTGAGCGTGGGCTACTCGGTGGCCACGGTGAATGTGAGCGTGGACTTCTCCGCCAACCCCGACAAGGTGCTGGCGCTGCTGAAGGGGATCGCCACCGAGATACGCACGAGCGAGGAATTCCGGAGGGTTTTCGTGGATGACCCGCAGATTCTGGGCGTGGACGCGATCAAGGGCTCGGAATTGATTTTCCCGGTGATCTTCAAGACGCTGGCGACCCAGCAATACGCCCCGGTGCGGGAGTTTCGCCGCCGGGTGCGGCTGGCACTGGAAGAACAGCATCTGCTTCCAGGCGACCCGAACCGGGTCTTCAACACGTTTGTGGACAAAGTGACGGGCGGCCCCAGGCGACCGAGCACAGAGGCTGCACCGGCACACGATCCGACGACGCTGAAACCACAGGAGGGAAATCCTTTTTCTAGCGAATAGGGGTATGGCCGGTTGTATGTTTTTCAAAACCTGAATTGGAGACAAAGGCCCGGGCCTGAAGGTCCTGCAAATTCGCTCTCTGAGGGGGCTGAAGCCCCCTGCGCCCTCCGAAGGATCCAACTTACATCTGTAGTTTCAGGCAGTGACTTCAGACAGTTCTAGGCGGCGCCTTCCAAGGCTTCCAGCAGATCTTCGGCGCTGGTGATGGGAGGGAGGCAGGTGCGTCCGCGGCAAATGACGGCCCAGGCTTCGACTCCTTCCGGATGTGGAACCTGAAGCAGGATTTCAGCCAGCGCTTCGGGAATGCCGTCGCGCGTGAGCCGATGGGGAGCGATGCGCATGACGGTCTTATTGACGCCGAAGCGAGCGACGGCCAAGGCCTCAAGACGCGCGGCCTCGGGGCCCGAACCCACCACAACTACCTGCACCGGGTCAAGGAGCAGCCTTTCCAGCGCCAAACCGTAACTGCCGGCGTAAAGGCCAAAATGCTCGACGATTCCAGCAAAGGAGTCCAAGGTATTCTCGGCAATTTCGCGATACTGCGCGCATCCGCTGAGGGTTTCAAGGCGCAGCAGGGCGGAGACAGCGGTGGGGTTTCCGGCCGGGGTGGGCGAGTCCTGAAGCGGCTTGCGCCGGGCAGAGAGCGCGCCCAGAGGCAGTTCCCCATCGGCCGGAGCGGCGGCGTCATAAAACGCACCCGCGGTATGGTCGTAGAATCGGGCGATCATGGCGTCGGCCAGCTTGACGGCCGCGTGGTAGTAGCTCATCGTGCCGGTTGCAAACCACGCGTCGATGCAGGCGTGGATGGTAAAGGCGTAGTCGTCGAGCGTGCCCTGAGGCTTCCGGAGGGGGTCGCTGCCTTCGGCTGGGCGAACACCGTAGGCGATGACGTGGCTCAGGAGTTGGTTTCCGTCCCAGGCCTCGCTGAGCAGGCGATCAAGCGTGCGCTGTGCGAACTCCCGCGCCGCATCCATGCGCAGAATCCGCGCCGTCTCAAAGTAGGCTGTGACCGCCATGGCGTTCCAGCCGGTATAGAGCGTGCGATCAATGAACGGCGAGGGACGTTCGGTGCGAGCGGCAAGCAGGGAGCGGCGAGCGAGGTCCAGTAGGCGCAACAGATCGTCTGCGCTGCGGCCGGTTTCTGCGGCCAGTTCGGGGACGGTTTGCTTTACGTGAAGGACGTTCTTGGCTGGGTTGTGGTGCATGTCGCCCAGTTCGCCAATGTCCCAGTAGCGAAGGGCCAATTCCAGGTCAGGCGAGGAGAAATTCGCCGGTTCCAGGGCCGCGCGGGCCTCGGCCAATGTCCAGGTAAAGTAGTCGCCATCGTCTTCCAGATCGATGTCTGCGTCCTGCGAGGCATAAAAGCCGCCGCGGGCGCGGTCGGTCATGGTGGTGTCCAGCCAGTCGACGATCTCCCGGGCGGTCTGAAGGAAATCCTGGCGGACATAACTCTGGAAGCCGTGGAGGTAGTTGCGCAGCAGTTCCGTATTGTCGTAAAGCATCTTCTCGAAGTGCGGAACGCCCCAGTGCTCGTCGACACTGTAGCGATGGAAGCCGCCGGCCAGATGGTCATAGACACCGCCGCGCGCCATTTTGTCGAGAGTGGTGACAAAAGCCTCGTCCGCCTGCTCGATGTCGCGGTTCATAGCCACTTGAAGCAGCAGGTCCAGGGCGGATGGGTGGGGAAACTTGGGCTGGGAGCCGAATCCACCGTTGCGAGGGTCGAAGAGCTTCAGGATGGATGCGGCAATGCGATCTACCAAAGCGAGGGATAATGTGCCGCCGCGGCCGCTGAAGCTCTCGTTGTGCTCGATAGCGGCCATGACGCTGCCGGCCGACTCGAGCGCCTCGTCGCGGCGCTCGCGCCAGACCTGCGCCATGGTGGCGAGCACGCGTCCGAATCCGGGCCTGCCGAAGCGATCGTCGTGGGGAAAATAGGTGCCGCCAAAGTAGGGACGGCCGTCGGGGGTGAGAAACGCGGTGAGGGGCCAGCCCCCCTGTCCGCTGATGGCGGAAACCGCAGCCTGATAGCGCGCGTCTACATCGGGCCGTTCGTCGCGGTCCACCTTGACGGCGACAAAATGCTCGTTGATGAGAGCGGCCATCTCCGCGTCTTCATAGGACTCGTGGTCCATGACGTGGCACCAGTGGCACCAGACCGCCCCAATATCAAGCAGGATGGGCTTGTCTTCAGCCTGGGCGCGAGCGAAGGCAGCCTCGCCCCAGGGATGCCACAGGATGGGCTGATGCCGCGCCGAGCGGAGATAGGACGAGGCGGCATGTTCCAGCAAGTTGGTTTCGGCTGACGTGGGGGAGACCTCCTCGAGCGTGCGTTGGGGATGAAAGAGGTGCGCCTGGGGACGGCGCGAAGGACTAGTTCTTTGCCAGCTCAGTTTCGATGGCAGCGATGAGGGCCGGCGCGTCCGGCTCGGTGTCTGGAGCGAAGCGCTTGACCACATCCCCGGAGCGGCTGACGAGGAACTTCTCAAAGTTCCACAACACCTCAGGTCTCGGATTGGGAGCGATGCCGTAGCCCTTGAGCTTTTCACTCCACGGAACCTCGGAGAGATTGACGGCCTCAGGCTGCGCGGCAATCAAAGACGCATAGAGAGGGTGCTTCGCTGCGCCGACGACCGCAATCTTTTCAAACATGGGAAAGTCCACGCCGAAGTTTCCGGTACAAAAGGTGAGAATCTCTTCGCTGGTGCCTGGCTCCTGGCCGGCAAAGTCGTTGGCCGGAAATCCGGTGACAACCAGCCCCTTGTCCCGGTAGTCCTTGTAGAGCTTCTCCAGGCCGTCGTACTGCTTGGTCAGACCGCATTTGGAAGCCACGTTGACGACCAGCAAAACCTTGCCCTTGAAAGCTGCCAAGGATGTATCGGCGCCGGCGATGGTGCGGACCGGAATGTCATAGATCGAATTGCTCAAAATTCCCCCTTATGTTTTCGTACCGTACTGAGATAGATGTAGATGTCGCTCAACAAGCGTCAGAAATATCGGACAATTCCGGAAAACTACAGGTTGGGGTTTGTGACCGGTCTTTCAAGAGGCGGATTGGATCCGGTATCCCTTGTATTCGTATCTGTTTACGGAAATTGACTTTTCGGGCGCTTGAGCACAGGACAGCGCTTGCTTGCGAAATCGGCACAGACAGAAATCTCCAGGCATCTGGAACGCGAGGGAGTGCAGGATCTGAGGGGCCTGCATTCAGCGCATGAACGCACGGAGGGGTCTGGGGAGCGGCATGACTTCTCTCACTCCGACATTCTTCCGGCATCGGTGTTTCGCAATCCGGGAAGATCTTCTTGTAAGGCTTTATTTATGATTAACTTGACTTGGTGGGCCTGCAGGGATTCGAACCCCGAACCAAGGGATTATGAGTCACATATTTAGGGTTTTGCACCACATCGCAATATGTCGCACGCGAGCGAATAAAGTATTTGTATTCAAAAGTATAAGTGCGATTCTTCTTTGCAAAGAATCGCACCGAAACGCAGAAAAGTTGGAAACGAACAGCCATCAAAACAGCCACTAAGATTGGCCCATTTCAGCCCGTCTTATGGGCACTCAAACCGGCACACATTTTGTTCCTGGCTGGCGATGGCGGGCGCGTCGATCAAAGAGATTCAGGAAGCGGCGGGCCACAAGTCGATCATCATGTCCGCCCGCTACAGCCACCTTTCCCCTGCGCATAAGCTGTCTGTGGTGGAGCTGATCGCGTCTGCTTCCGAATAGCCGTTCAGAGGAGCTGACATTCCCCGGATATTGGATGATGTGCCGAGGCGCGAGGGCCGGTGTCAAGGCTCTACGACCACGAAGCGGCGCGCTTCAGCGCGGCCTTGACTCCGGTCCGGCCTCGGCTATGCTCTGTCTATCCGGGGAATGCCATTATCCGCTCTGGCGCTACAAGCCCCAATCCGAGTTCCTGGGCAATTTCTTCGATGTGACCAGATTGCGGCGCGATTCTCTGCGTAGCGGCTTCCGGTTCGATTGCTGGCGCATAATCGAGATACAGAAAACACTTGCCTAGGCACAGCAAAATATACTTGCTCCATCACGTCGCAATAGACTTGCAATAGCGCGGCATAATAAACTTGTAATCGAACGTCATAATAAACGTGCAGAGGCACAGAAGACTATGGCCACTCCAAATGAAAAACTCGCTGCTTCCCTGGAAGTTCTCCGTGAACTGCAACAGAACGGACAGCACGTCTTTCAAGCCGGACAGATGAGTCGCGTTCACCGCGACAGGCTGGTGAAGAATGGTTTTCTGCAGCCAGTCGTCAAAGGGTGGCTTATGTCGACCAGCCCTGGCGCTCGTCCTGGAGATAGTACCGCATGGTTTGCGTCGTTCTGGGAGTTCTGTGCGGCGTATTGCAATGGACGATTCGGCACAGATTGGCATCTTTCGCCGGAACAGTCGCTGCTGCTTCATGCCGAAAACACGGTTGTTCCAGCTCAGGCCACGGTCTACAGTCGCAAGGGGCACAACAATACAATTGCGCTTCCTTTTCGCACGGCGCTCTACGATTTGAAGCAGGCGAAAATGCCGCCGCAAAACCAATTGGCGCGTCGTGATGCCCTGCGGCTTTTTACGCCCGAAGCTGCGCTTGTGCGTGTCCCGGAATCGTTCTTCCGTCATCATTCCTTGGAAACCCAAGTCGTTCTTGCGCGCGTCACAGACGCTTCGAATCTTCTGCGCATTCTATTGGATGGCGGTCATTCAGCCGTCGCGGGCCGTCTCGCTGGCGCGCTGCGCCGTGCCGGTCGCGCGGAACAGGCAGACGAAATCCTCTCCACGATGAAGCGTGCCGGATACGACGTACGCGAGTCAGATCCATACGCGAACGGACAAACCATCTTTGCCGTGACTCGCCCCACAGAGGCTCCAATTGTCAGCCGAATTCAAGCTCTATGGGTATCGACGCGTGATGCCGTGCTGGAAATCTTTCCGACGCCGCCGGGATTGCCCGACAAAGCCGAGGCATATCTCGCGCATGTGGATGACATTTATAAGAACGACGCCTATCACTCGTTGTCGATTGAGGGGTATCGCGTAAGCCCGGAATTGATTGAACGAGTAATCTCTGGACAATGGGACCCCAAACATAATGAGGCCGACAAACACAACCGCGATGCACTTGCAGCGCGTGGCTACTGGCAGGCATTCCAACAGGTCAAGGCAAGCGTACTCAAGGTTCTTGAAGGCAAAAATGCTGGTGCCGTAGTCAGAACAGACCACCGCGAATGGCACAGAGAACTGTTTGAACCGTGCGTTGGGGCGGGTCTGATTCCCGCCTCAGCATTGGCTGGCTATCGTAATGATGCCGTCTATCTGCGCAACTCGCGCTATGTTCCGCCGCGCTGGGAGGCAGTGCGTGATGCCATACCCGCGTTGCTGAACCTGATCGAGCAGGAGCCGGAGCCCGCCGTGCGCGCAGTCCTCGGCCACTGGCTCTTTGGCTACATCCATCCCTACCCGGACGGCAATGGCCGCATGGCGCGCTTTCTGATGAATGTGCTGCTGGCCTCGGGCGGCTATCCCTGGACAGTGATCCGCGTCGATGACCGCGCCGAATACCTGAGCGCACTTGATCATGCGAGCATCGAAAGCGATGTGCGCCCCTTCGCAAACTTCATTGCCAGACAAGTGCAGTGGTCGCTCAAGAAGACACCATGATCCTCGATGCCATAGAAGCACGATAGCTGCTTCTACAGAACGAGCCATGCCTATTTCTGGTGGTCGATTTAACAAGAAGGGTGGCAGCAAGTGTGAGGCACTACGCTGTCTATTCCTATCGACATCAACTTTCAGGAGCGTCATACTGAACATATGTTGAAGACAGAATGGGATGCACTCTCAAAGCGGATAGTTGGCATTGTTGAAGCGAGCACGTTTCTTTTTCAGTGCCGCGAAAGCGATGAGGCCTTTTCAACCAATGTTTTGATAGAAACATGCAAAGAAACAGCAACCGCAGTGAAGAGTCTCTCCATATATAGAGACTCTTTATCGACAAGCGCAGTTGATGCACTGCATCGTTTCGACAAATGGTGGGACGAAACCGTCAAGCTGAACTCCAGTGGGTTTCAGGGAGTCATGGCTTACACAACAGTCCTGGCCTCTTTCCGATCAGAGTTTGACCATCTCTTTGCGGATTACGGGTCCATTATCCGCAGCAAAGTGGCTCTTGCATTCTTACATCTTCAGCGTAGCCTGGTTGTCGATGAAGTCCTTCGTGAAAAGTGGAACGATGCGTTTAAGAATCATGGCGAGCGCGCTTGCGAGCAGTTGGGCGCGGTACACCTGCTCTCTCATGGTATCTATGCTTTCAAGACTGATGGTGCTGGGGAACGAACTGACCTTATTCTTGGTGACCGCCTCGTGGTCAATGACGACATAATTGCTGGAACAAGCGGACTCGTCCTTACAGAATGGAAACTAATTCGGGATAATGATGCTCCTAATGCTCAGAGAATACTGGCAAAGAATCAGGCAAGACGTTATTCAGAGGGACTCCTGGCCGGTTTTGAGCTTTGCTCTGAACGATACCTCGTCTTAGTCGGACAAAAAGAATTTGCCGTTGAACCTTACGAACGAGATGGAGGCATTCTGTACAAATCGATATCGATTGTTTTGAATAGGGATGTCCCTTCTAAAGCTGCACACCGCAATTAGGTTGTTCGCAATATGACATGCGATCTGCCAGGAGAAACCGAACGAGGAGCCTCTCGGAGGAATATGGCGCAGAAGCAAAGCAAACCCGTAGTGGTCCATATGGATATTCGCAAGCTGAAACCTGAACCGGAAACCAATCTTCCGACTCTCAGCAAGGCAAAGTTGGAGGCGCTGATCGAGGAAGCCGTGGTCGATGCTTACAACGAAGACGAACAAAAAGTTGGTTTGCTCACCATGATACAAGAGCATCTTTCGCTTCCATTTTCCGTGAACATCCTCGGCGTTGAGGCCGTTGTGGAGAAAGTCGACATGACCCGCGACGGTCGGATTGTCGCGGTCTGTCAACGAGATGGGATGAAACAGAGAATTGAAATTCTCGATCTACCTCTGCCCAAACCTGCACCGGTAGGCGCGGAGTGGATTGCAGCATACAGCTATTGGCGCAAAGGGTTCTAATGAGCGAATACCAGTATTACGACTTCAAGGCAATCGATCATGCACTGACAAAAGCCGAGATGGCCGCCCTGCGGTCCATATCCACACGCGCCGTTATTACTTCTACGAGTTTCACGAATCACTATGAGTGGGGAGACCTGAAGGCCGATCCGCTCAAACTGCTGGAAAAGTATTTCGATGCATTTGTCTATGTGGCAAATTGGGGTACGCGAGAGTTCCATCTTCGTTTGCCGCAGGAGTTGGTTGACGCGAAGCAAATCAAGGCAATGCTCCCAGGGAAGTCCGCGCAGGTGCGCAGTTCTGGAAAATTCGTGACGCTTTCCTTTGAAAGCGAAGTGGAGCCGGAAGACGATTGGGATGATGGCACTGGTTGGATGGGATCGTTGATTTCTTTGCGCGGTGATCTGCTTCGCCGCGACTTCCGCTGTCTCTACCTCGGATGGCTTTTCAGTGTGCAAAATGGGGAATTCTCCGACGAAGTGTTTGAGCCTCCCGTGCCTGCTGGCCTGCGCGAACTTTCCGCGCCATACGATTCGTTGATCGAGTTTCTCGGAATCGATGGGGACCTTGTCGAAGTTGCCGCCTCTGCTTCAGAGCCGTTAAAAGCAGGGCCGTCGCGTAAGAATCTTACAGAATGGATTCGAGGCCTGACCGAAAAAGAGAAAGATGGCCTGCTCGTAAACGCGCTATCGGAGCCAGATGAACGATGGAGGATTGAGATGTTACGCCGTTTCGAGCATGAGAACTTCTCTGCCTCAGATCACGGCACAGTCGAGCGACGTTCAATCGCCGATCTTCTGACAGCATCCCATGCCCGCGCCGAGGAGCGTATGCGGAAACTGAATGCGCAACGAGCAGCGGAAGCGGCGCAGAAGAAGGCACGGGAAGAAGCAGACCGGGCACTCTTCCTGGACCAACTGGCAAAGCGCGAAAAGGCGGTCTGGAAGCAGGTGGATGCGCTCATTCAGAAGCGGCAACCAAATGATTACGACCGGGCTGTGATACTGCTAACCGATTTGCATGATTTGGCTGTCCGTCAGGGGGGTGAAGATGAATTCCTCTTGACGATGGAAGAGCTTCGCAAAACACATGCTTCCAAGGATAGCTTTCTGCGCCGCCTCACAAAAGCAAAGCTATAGGTGAAATCGGGGGAATGTGGTTGGGCTCTCAAGAACACCGCACGAAGCCAAAACAGCCAGCATGTCACTCTGTAAAAACGAAGAGCCATCAAAACAGCCACTAAGATTGCCCTATTTCGCCCGTCTAACGAGTACGTTATCCACGTGCAACAAGGCGAATGTCGAGGTCCATACCAACCGCTGCGGCATACCGGATCAAGGTTCGCATGTTGGCGTTTTCTGGTTTGCGCTCGGTTCGGCTGAGCTGCGGAGCACTGGTCCCGATTTTCTCCGCGACCTCGGCCTGAGTCAGCCCCTTTAGTCGCCGCTGATTCGCCAGCGCTAGGCCAATCTTCAATACCTGCGTCTCTTCTTCGTACGCCTTCTTGACTGCGGGCTTACGGAGTTCCTTTTTTACGTAGCTATCCCAAGCGGTCGTCATTTGCTTCCTTCTCCTTTTCCGCGTCTGGCCCCGGCGGGGCGCTTCGAGCCTAAACGAGCGTCGTGTTTTGCCATCCTCGCGCTGCCGATACGCTTGTCTGCTTCCTCTACTGCCGGAGTGTTCTTCGTCAGACCGTGCAGCAAGATTGCTGTACGGTCGTCAG
>Ga0255354_1000925_pt1 | contig 17768 bp, 22 predicted proteins | sample HBST50metaG_FD_189942 | JGI IMG/M metagenome (GOLD analysis project Ga0255354, IMG submission 189942) | Peat soil microbial communities from Stordalen Mire, Sweden - H.B.S.T50 | ecosystem: Environmental > Terrestrial > Soil > Wetlands > Peat | place: Sweden: Norrbotten County, Stordalen Mire...
GATATGCGCCGGCGCGGATGGAAGGTTGAGCGCGAACGCACGCGCCCAGGCAGTGGCCTCTATCAGTACCGCGCCGTCAAGATGGAGGCCGTCTCATGCTGATGGTCTCCGAAGCACCGCGCGTGATGCGCACGGACAGGAACTTTATTGTCACATTCACCGGCCGTAAGTTTTGGCCGCTCGATCCCAGGGCAGAGGAAATCGACATACAGGACATTGCCCACGCACTGAGCCTTGTATGCCGCTGGACTGGGCACACCTATTGCCATTACAGCGTGGCGGAACACAGCCTGCGCGTGAGCAAGTTGGCAGAGCAGTTGACCATGGCGGAGCATGGCGCACTCTCAGCCCGCGTGACAGCAGCCCGTGAGATTGCGTTGTGGGGTTTGTTGCACGACGCATCCGAAGCGTACCTCTCTGACTTTGCGCGGCCCCTGAAACACTTCACTGAGTTCGGCAAGCTCTACAACATCTTTGAAGAGCAACTGACAGCAGCCATTGTCGAACGCTTTGACCTGATGCCGCATAGACCGTCCGTGGTGCGCACAGCGGATCGAGTCGTAGTACAGACAGAGGGACGCGACCTCATCCCCAATTTCACAAAGGATATGGATGAGGAGCCGTTACCGGAAGCTATCTTCCCGATGGACCCGCAACGCGCTGAGGTGGAGTTCCTTCGCCGCTTTAACGCTCTCTCTATGGCGCGCATGGCAGAGCGCGCCGCTGAAACACCCTCATCAAGAAAGGCCAGCTAACCATGTACCTCCGCGTCGATTTGAAGACTTGCGAGGCTTGCGGCTCATTGTTTTGCCGACCTGAAACCCAGCAGAACTGCTACTGCGCGCACTGCACTGAGTTGCTGAAAAACTTCCCGACGCCGGAGAGCCGCAAGCTCCGTGGCCGGCCATCCCGCAAAGTCAAAATGATCCGCATGGAGGTGGAAGCGTGAGCGGCAACAAAGCATGTACGCCTGATTGCGAAGCGTTGAGCGGGGAGCGCCACAACGGCGTGCGCGTGCCAGCGGCCCCGGCGGATGTCTTCTATCTTCGCGCCCACACCCACGGCATGTTGCGCCGCTATCTCTACGCCTCCATGCAGCCTTGCCGGATCGCTTGCACGCTGTCCAGCCCTATCGGTCGCGGATGGGTTTCAAGCCGGCCGATCCGCACATTCGAGGATGCCATCCTGTTTGTCTTCGATATGGAAAAGTGCATCAAGAGCTTGCCCTCTCTGGACCGGGACATACTCAACCGGATCGTGATTCAGGAGTACACGCAACCCGAGGCCGCGTGCCTATTGGGGATGAGCGTTCGCACGATTTCGTACAAACTCCCGGCCGCATTGGACCGGCTCACCGCAAAGCTCATTGAGGCGGAAATTCTCATCCTGCCCGAGTAACTCAACTAACCGTCAACCCTCAACCCTCAACCAAAGGAGACGCTATGACGTTCACGGTTCACATCCCTCAATTGATTTTCGTCGCCCTCGTGGTTCTCTCGCTGGTAATCGTTGCAACGATGCACGGGAAACCTAAGACCGGAAAATACAACATCTTTGTCGAGCTGCTCTCAGCCGGAATCTCATTCGCTCTGCTCTATTGGGGCGGATTCTTCAAGTAAACAGAGCTACCCTCACACCCTCAACCCATGAAAGGGAACCATGACAACAGCAGTAAGTCCCGAGTTAGCGGCGAAGAAACCGGAGACACCGGAAGCCGCGCCGATGAAAGCGGCCATCTCTCTGAGCAACTTGAAACACGCGCTCAAGATTGTAGGCATGGCCATTGAACGCACGGCCACCATACCGATTCTGCAATGCGTCCGCATGGAGCAAATACAGGACGGCCTGGCCCTCGAAGCAACCAACCTTGACGTGTATGTCCGCGCGGTTGTGAAAGAGTTGGGCGGACCCGAAAAGCCGGTTGTGATTCCGGCGGAAAAGTTCACCGCATGGACAAAGCTCCTGGCCGGTGACGATGTGAAGATCAGCGCCACTGATCGGCGCGCCACGATGCAATGCGGCCGTTCCCGCGCCGTGCTTCCCGTGATGCCGGCGGCCAGTTGGCCCAGCAATGAAGTGTACGGAATGAAGGCCGAGGGCATCACGCTCACCCAGGGTGACTTTGCGCGCGCTCTGCGCTTTGTCATGATCGCTGTGAGCCAGGAGGAATCACGCTACACGCTCAACGGCGTGCTACTCCAGGGCAACGGTGAGCAGTTGCGGCTTGTGGCTACGGATGGGCACCGCCTGATGGCGTACACGCTGCCATGCACAGAGAAAATCACCCTGCTACTGCCCAGCCGGTTTATCAAGGCTCTCTTGCCGCTCCTCAACGATGAAGACGGCGGCGTCGATCTGTGCTTTAGCGACCGGATGATTCTCTCCAGCATTGATGCGGACATGCGCGTCTATGTGGCGTCAACCAAACTCAGCGGACAATTCCCCAACTGGGAAGCGGTGATGCCCTCCGGCAAGCGCACGGAAATCACCGTCAACGCCAAAGAGATGCTTGCCAGCCTTGAGCGGTGCGGGTTGCTCAGCGATGAACGCTCGGGATGCGTTCGGCTCACGTTCGATGAACAGATCACCATCGAGGCGTCAAGCTCACAGAGCGGCGAAGCCACGGAAACGGTTGACTGCAAAGGTCACCCGCAACAGAAGCTGTACATCGGCGTCAACGGCGCGTATCTGACCGACCTGGTCAAGCGGCTTGACGGCGAAATCACCATCTCTCTGCCGGACACCAATCAATCGCCGCTGCTCATCAAGGCCACCCCACACGAGGGCGAAACGCTGGGTTACGTTGTGATGCCCATGAGGGTGTGACAGATGCCCTGGGCGAAAGGTAACTACAAGGGCCGTGCGGTGACTGTACCGGCGGCTCATCACCCCACGGACGTGGACCTGTCCGTGGGGACCCCGAACCACGCAACGGCGGCGCGTTACCGGGCGGGTTGCCGGTGCGATGGATGCCGGAGAGCATACGCGGCCGTACAGCGCGACCGCCGCGCCCGCGTGAAACGCAACGAATGCGATTGGACAGTGAGCGCGGATATGGCACGGGAACACTTGATTGAGTTACGCGAGAGCGGCGTGGGCAAGCGCGCGGTGATGGACTGCACGGGCATCTCGGATGTTGTGCTCATGGAGATACGCAACGGCAAGCGCCAGCGCATCCGGCAGAGCACGGAAGAGAAGATCATGCGCGTTACCGAGGATGCACGTTCCGGCGGCGCGCTTGTAAGTGGCAAGCCCTCCACCTGGCTGATTGATGAGCTGATCGGACACGGCTACACGATGGCGCAGTTGGCCACGCACATGGGCTATACAGACAAGCGTCTCCAGTTCTACGGACACAAGTACGTGACCGCCGCGAACGCGATGCGGATAGAGAAAATGCACAAGGTTTTGATGCGCGAAAAGCCGGAGAGCGAGACGCGCGTGGATCGCATGATGAGGCTCGCGGAGCATCGTACGCGCCTCATTGCGTGGCAGAAAAGAAAGGCAGCCTAATGGCACTCAGGGCCGTACCGGATCACCCTAAATTCGCAGACCTGAAAGCCAGGCTAGGACGCCCCAAGTACGTGGCGCTTGGATGCCTTGAGGCTATCTGGCATTTCACCGGCCGGTTCACGCCGCAAGGGAACATTGGCAAGTACACCGATCAGGCCATCGAGGCTTGGGTTGAGTGGGATGGTGAGCCGGGCGCGCTGATTGCCGGCCTGATCGGAGCGGGATGGCTCGACGCCGATCCGGTTCACCGGCTGCTTGTACATGACTGGGCACAGCACGCGGACAAGGCGACCAAGCTCAGTTTGCAGCGTTGCAAGTCGTCATTCTGTACGCTCACTGTTCACACACTGAGCGTACAGAGTACGGACACCGAGACTAAACAGAGCACGGCGTACGGACTACCAGTACCTGTTCCTGTTCCGGAGCCAGTACCAGAGCCGGAGACAAAAGCAAAAACAAAGGCCGCTCCGCCAAAGGCTCCGCTATTTGTGTTGCCCGATTGGATTTCCAAGGAAGTGTGGGCCGCTTTCGAGGAGATGCGCCGGAAGATCAAAAAGCCGATGACAGACCACGCCCGCAACAACATCGTGGCTGATCTGGTCCGGATCGAGGCGACGGGACAACACGCGGAAGACGTGCTCAACCAAAGCATCACCAACGATTGGCGCGGAGTCTTCCCGCTCACGACAGCAAACGGAGGCAGCAATGGACGTGGAGGCGGCAGTTTCGGCAATCGTGGCCAGGCAAGAACCAACGGCAATCTCGAAGCTCTCAAAGCCAGCCTTGAGGGATCAATGCAAAGTGATTTTGACCGGACTGGCGGAAGCCCGGCAAGCATCCGTGAGCGCGGAGACGTTGAAGCTGTACTCCGCCCATCTGTGTGACTTTGAGCCGGGCGACGTGCGGGATGTGGTGCGCACGCTGGCCATGCGCAAGCGCGCTGAGGGTGAGACAGCTTTCCCCGCCCTGGGCGATTTAGTTGAGCCGTTGGAACGGAAACGCGAACGGCGGCGGGAAGAGAACAAGCGGGCCGGGCAACGGCAAGCGGAGATTCAAGAGTTTTGGCGCATGGTTCCCGGATGGATGGAAATCACAGGCCAGAGTGAAGCGGAAATTTTAGAGCGTTGGCCCAGCTTCAAGGGCACGAAACCGAGGGTGTGATGGCAGAGCAATCCAGTTTAGACGTGAGCAGATGGCAAGCGGCAACGTGCGGTTTCGTGTACACACCGGCGCTGTGGTTTTTCTTCCGGATGATCGAGGTCGCGTATCTTGACGCACGAACCATCTACCCGGCCAGTGCGCCTGGGCAGAGGACAGCAACCGCGCCGTGCGCAGCTCCGCCGCCTCTGTTGAGCGGGATGGCCGTGCCCATGGTTGTTTCCGACGATGAACCGTTGCCGGCCTCGGCGTTGAAGTATCCCGGCAAGCCCACGGATGAGGCGTTGCTTGCGCGTGATTGGATTGCACGGTCGGAAGCCGCGCCAACATGGGCGTACGCGCTGGGCGCATCGCATGAGTTTCTGAGCTTTCCGGAGTGCTGCCAGATTTTAGGACTCGATCCGGATGTGGAGAGAGCGGCCTTGCTCGAAGTGATTGACAAGGCTGTGGACAGTGACAATGACGAGGCCTGGGCGCGCTTGGATGAGCTGAGCACGCGTGAGCCTCAAGACGACGTGGAGCCTCTGTTCGATGCGCCACGGGTTGTGCCGGCGCTGGATCAACTAGCGCTGTTCGCGTAAGGGAGAACGATGAAAGAACGTCCCATCTTATTCAGCGGCCCGATGGTCCGCGCATTCCTTGAAGATCGCAAGACGAACACGCGGCGAGTAATCAACTTTGACACGGTAGGCAACAGAGAACAAAGCCGCAATTGCTTTGGACCGGACGGATACGACACAGTGGGTGAAAAAAGCATCATTCGTGTCCCGTGGACGGTTGAAAGTTTGAAGCATCTTCTTGTCTGCCCGTTCGGAGAAGTAGGCGACCGGCTCTGGGTGAAAGAAACATACTTCGCGTGGCGCTGCAAAACCTACACGTCAGAGGGAATGACCGAAGGCCCCGAACAGTGCGTGTATGCCGCAGACGGCGGAACATTGCTCAATGGTGCGAAATGGCGTCCGTCAATCTTCATGTTCCGCAGGTTTTCTCGGATCACGCTTGAGATTACCAATGTTCGTGTGCAGCGGTTGCAGGAAATCACAGAGGAAGATGCGCAAGCTGAGGGCGCTCTATTCCATGACGGCGGCGGCATCGGGCACAGCGGATGGAGGCATGACATCAACCACGGCTTTGTGTACGGAAATGCCCGGACTTCATTTGCTAAGCTGTGGGATTCTCTCAACGCGAAACGCGGATTTGGATGGGACGAAAACCCGTGGCTATGGGCGTTGACCTTGCGCCGCGTGAAAGAGGGTGCGTGATGGGTGAAGTTACGAAAATTGCGTGGTGCGATCACACGTTCAACCCGTGGATCGGCTGCACGCGCGTATCGCCTGGCTGCCAGCACTGCTACGCAGAAACGCAGAACAACTTTCACAAGTGGAATGGCGGCGCATGGGGGCCGGGCACAGAGCGGCGCATCACAAGCGACGGCAACTGGGCACAGCTCCGCAAGTGGGACCGTAAGGCGATGTTAGAGAGAGTGCGCCGCCGCGTGTTTGTGGCCTCACTCGCCGATGTGTTCGATGCAGAGGCTCCGGTTGACGCGCGTGAGCGGCTTTGGCTTGAGATTGAAAGTTGCGCTCATGGGCTTGATTTCTTATTGCTCACGAAACGGCCGGAGAATTGGTTCAAGTACCTGCCCGCGCATTGGCTTTCCGATTGGCCCGCGCATGTGCGCCTTGGATTCACGGCTGAGGATCAGACGCGCTGGGAAGAGCGTGCAAAGATCGCTCTTGACTTTCGGTTGACGGTGCGGAACTGCCTGCCGTTCTTTGTGAGCTGCGAACCGCTGGTCGGTGAAATCGATCTTCAGTTGGTTCAACTGCCAGGACCCAACCAACTCGCCGGCCATGATTGCGCGGTGGACCTGACCACGGCGCGTATCAATGACCGCCCGCTGATTGGATGGGTGATCGTGGGCGGTGAGAGCGGCCACGATGCACGCCAGATGCAAGCGGATTGGGCGCGGCGGTTGAGGGATCAATGCACCCATGCCGGCATACCATTCTTTTTCAAGCAGTGGGGCGAATGGGTGCCAACCACCGATCCAAGCATTGCGAAGGCGCGCGGAATCCCACTTGAGCGGTGCATGAGTTACGTCGGCAAGAAAGCGGCCGGTAACCTACTTGATAGACATGAGTGGATGGAGTTTCCCAAGTGACAACGGGAAAGACTACCTCAACGCTAACCCTTGGCAGCTCCTTTGCCGGGATCGGTGGTATCGATCTCGGCTTTGAGCGCGCCGGATTCACAACCGTTTGGCAGGTAGAAAAGAACGCGGATTGCCGCCGCATCTTGAGGACGAATTTCCCACATGCAAACAGAAAAGTTACAGACGTGCGATACGGGGGGGGGAGAAACCTCCAAAGGGTTGATGTTATCGCCGGCGGCTTCCCTTGCCAAGACCTCAGCATTGCCAACGTTGGATGGGGCGAGGCCCGTGGGCTTGACGGAGAGCGATCCGGCTTGTTCTTCCACATGGCAAGAATCATTCGCGAGTTACGACCAAGAGCAGTTGTCATGGAAAACGTCTCAGCTCTGCTTAACCGGGGATTGGGGCGTGTACTCGGAACCTTGGCCGAGGGCGGGTATGACGCAGAATGGGAGTGCATTCCAGCGTGTTCCGTTGGCGCGGATCACCAAAGAGACAGGATATGGATCGTTGCCTACCCCCGCGAAACGCGATGGGCGGGATGTTTCTTCAGGCAAGGCGTTCTTGAGCCAGCGACGGCGGCATTCTCCCAGTTTAGCCACAACGCTATTGGAAGGTGGAGCGAACTTCCGGCAGCTATACAACGCCTACCGCATAGCGATGGGCTTTCCGTCGGGATGGTCAGACGGCTTGTTTCACCGTACGGAAACTCAGTAATTCCGCAGATACCCTACGCCATTGCGCTCCGGCTCAAAGAGCTTCTGACCGAAGATTGATTCGTCTCTATTGATTTCGGCCCGGCTCCGGCTGGGCCTTTTCTTTTTTGGGCGTGGTGATCCCGGTTGGGCTCGAACCAACAACCCTCAGCTTAGAAGGCTGATGCTCTATCCATTGAGCTACGGGACCGCCGTTTTCAGTCTACCCGAGCCGCAATTGACGAGAAACGGGAATTTTCTCTACCTAGAAATGGACAGCCCTAGAAAACAATGGCTTTCTTGCGCGGTTTCGGGATTTGGTTACCACAATGGCTACCAGAGATGAAAAACAACCTTACAGTTGCCCGAATCCGCGCATTGGAGCCTCAAGCGAAGCGTTACAAGGTCACAGATGGGCGAGGCCTGGCTTTGGAAGTGCAGCCGAGCGGAAGAAAGACTTGGCGTTTGCGCTACACGCTCCGTAGACGGCGCACAGAGATAAATCTGGGTGGATTCCCTCACCTGAGCCCTGCGGACGCACGACAGAGGCGCGACGTGCTGTTATCGGCCATCTCTGAGGGAACATCTCCAGCCGAACAGCGGCGCAAGGAAAAACTTGCGGAAGAGCGCGGCGAAACCGTTAAAGCGTTCGGCGAGAAGTATTTGACCGGGCATGTGCAGCGACGGAGGCGGGATATTGCGCCCATGCGCCGGTATTTAGAGCGAGACGTGTATCCGGTGATCGGCAACCGGGCAATCGGCTCGATCCACACAGACGATGTGCGGGAGTTGATCTTCAAGCGCGTCGAAGAGGGCAAGCCGCAAAGCGCGCTGGCTATCCGTAACTTGCTGAAAAGATTGTGGGATTACGCGCTTGTGCGAGGCGTTGCGGATAAGAATCCGTTGAGCGCGATCCCAGCCAAGTTTGTGGCGGAGATGAGCGAACGCAATCGAGCGTTGAAGCCAGGCGAACTCACAGCGTTTCTCAAAGCTCTTGAAATGGCCCGAATTCGCCCCGATCTGAAAGCAGCTTTGTGGTTCATTTTGTTGACGTTGACACGCAAAGGCGAGGCACGGCGCGCGCGCTGGGATGAGTTCGATTTGGACAAGGCGGAATGGGCTTTGCCGGAAGCGCACAGCAAGACAGACACGCCGCTTGTCGTGCCGTTGCCACGGCAGGTATTGGAGTTGCTGAGAGCACAGCGCGAACGGCATCCACGCGCAAGCGTTGTGTTTCCCATGCGCGCCGCCGATCACACACCGATTGCAGCCAGCACACTCAACCGTGCGTTGAGCCGTATCCCTGTGAAGATAGAACACTTTACAGTGCATGACTTACGTCGCACAGCAGCCACCAACCTGAGTGAGCAAGAGTACAACACCGACGTGATTGAGAAGGCGCTCAATCACAAGCTCAAGGGTGTGCGTGGTGTTTACAACCGCGCCCAATATGCCAAGCAAAGAGCCGAGATGCTGCAAGCATGGGCTGATTGGCTGGACAAGTTGAAGAATTAGCGCGGTTTCGGAGAGCACAGGTAAGACAGAGATAGAGGGCGTCTGCGGGATGGGACGGGTTGCGGCCCGGTGCGCTGTGTTGGCTTTACCTGCATATCCATATTCCCACACGGGCCAGACGCTTACTCTTTGGAGGACTATCGACGGCAAGTCTTTGATACACAACACGATGTGAGTACATCACTAGATGGGCCTCAGCCGCTCTCGGGCGCGCGGGTCCTTCCCCCGTGTGGCCCGCTGAGGGTGACGCGCCATCCCACGTGTGCCCTAGCGCCAGGGATTTTTAACCCCATTTCCGTTTCCGCGCCTATGCCTAAGCCTGAAAACCCGCGCAATTACTCCGCGTTGCCCGTTTCGGACGTGGCGGAGTTGCTTGGAGTCACTGACCGGCAAGTCCGCAACTGGATCAAAGACAAAGGCTTACAGTCCAAGTCCGATCCGCGCGGCCTGATGCTTGACTGGCCCACCACGCTCAAGTGGTACGTGGCCTATCAGGCGGACAAAAACCTCGGAAATGGCGGAAATCGCCGCCCGATTCCTGGCTCCGATGGTTCCGAAGTGCCTACCGAGACGCTGGAAGAGGCCATTTTGCGTAAAACCATGGCCGAAGCGGACCTGAAAGAGCTTCAACTTGCCCGCGAACAGGGTCAGATTGTGGCCATTACCGATCTGGAGCGCGTTCTCGCCAACTCGAACCGCTCCATCCAAACCCAAGTCCTCGCCCTGCCCGCCGGCCTGGCTCCCCAGCTGATCGGCATGGATGATCGTCAGAAGATTTTTAACCTGATCGACCGGAGTTGCCGTTCGCTTCTCAGCAACCTGGCCAACATCGATGCCATCCGCCAGGCCCGCGCCCAGGAGCCGGAATCGGAAGAGGAATGATCCGGCACCGCCAGCCCTACCAAACCTCACCCGAGGGGATGGCCGCCACGGGCCGCGCTTTCAATAAGGCGCACAAGATGTTTTTGCCGCCCGCGCCGCTCACACTTTCCCAATGGGCAGACGAGTACGCCCACATTCCCAAGGAAAACTCCGCCTCTCCCGGAAAGTTCCACACCTCCACGCTGGAGTATCAGCGCGGCATCATGGATGCCATCACCGATCAGGACACCGAGACGGTTGTCCTCATGCTGGCCGCGCAGTCCGGCAAAACGCAGTGCGCCAACCTCAACCCCATCGGCTACTACAGCCATTGGGAGCCGTCGCCGATCCTGTGCGTACAGCCCACCCTAGCCGAGGCGGAGAAGTTTTCCAAGAACCGTATCGCCAAGATGATCCGCGATACGCCCGTGCTCCGCGACCTGTTTCCCTCGCCGCGCTCGCGGGATTCCGGCAACACGCTGCTCAACAAGGAATTCCCCGGCGGCGTTCTTGTCATCGTCGGCGCGAACTCTCCGCTGGGTCTGCGCGGCCTTCCTGCGCGCGTCATCCTCATGGACGAGGTGGACGGATACGAGGAGTCCGCCGGCACGGAAGGCGACCCGGTTGACCTTGCGAAAAAGCGATCTACAAAATTCTGGAATCGCAAGATCGTCCTCACCTCGACGCCGCATATCAAGAACCTCTCCCGCATTGAGCGGGCCTTTGACTCCAGCGACAAACGGTACTACTACGTGCCGTGCCCGCACTGCGGTGAGATGCAAAAGCTGGAGTGGCGGCGCCTCAAATGGAAAACCGAAGACATCGCTGTGAACTCACGGCCGCGCGTGGTCGATTGGTACTACGTCTGTGTCAACGGTTGTGAAATCCGCGAACGCTCCAAGCATGAGATGATCCGCAGCGGATCGTGGCGCGCCACCGCCGTGAGTCATGACGGCAAGACAGCCGGCTTCCATCTCAATGCGCTCTACGGCGTTGTCGATTGGTTGAACCTCATTCAGGAATGGCTCGAAGCGCAGACATCTCTTGAGCGGATGAAAGTCTTTGTGAACACGAACCTCGCGGAGACATGGGAGATTCGTGGCACCGGCGCGAACATGACAGAGCTGGAAAAGCGACCGCGTTTTGCACGCGAACCGCTCCCCTCCGGCGTTCTGTGGCTCACCGCCGGCGTGGATACTCAGGACAATCGCCTGGAATCTACGGTGTGGGGATGGGGCCTTGACGATGAACGCTGGGCCATCGAACACAAGGTATTCCCCGGCGACACATCGTTGCCTGAAACCGATCCGGCCAGCCCGTGGGCCGCGCTCCGCGAGTACCTGTTGGAAGATTGGGAACACGCCCTGGGTGTGACGATGCGCATCTCTACCGCGCTCATTGACTCCGCCGGCCACGCCACGGAACGGGTGTACGCATTCACGCGTAAAAACGAGTTGCGCCGCTGGCACGCCATTGTAGGCCGCGCCGGCATCGGCAAGCCCTTGATTAGCTCTGGAAATCGCGTCGGCCCATATAAAACGCTGGTCTACACCGTGGGCACAGACACCGCCAAGGAAGATGTATTCACGTCGTTGCGCGTCCATAATCCCGGTTCGCAATATACCCATTTCAGTGATGCGCTCGATGCTGAGTATTTCCGTCAACTCACTGCGGAAAAGTTCGTCATCACCAAAAAAGACTTTCAGACCGTTGGTAATTGGGTGAAGACCGGCGAACGCAATGAGGCTCTCGATTGCGCCGTCTACGCGCGCGCCGCCGTATCCGTGCGCCGACCAAACTTCCGCAAGATCGCTCGTAGTCTCTTCCGCGCGGCGGAAAAGATTCGCTTGGAGCGCGAGGCCGCCGGTATGCCGGCACCCGCGCCCGCCGAGGATTACATCGGATCGGATGGGGAATCAGTTGCAAGCGAAACGCCGTCCGATTGGGCACAGAAGACAGCCGACACCGCTGTGAAACTCGCAGAGGTGCTTACCCAGGCAGCTAAACCCGCTCCCATGCGCCGGCGGCCCTCCGCAGCATCCCGGCTCCGGAACTTTGGTCGTACCCTCTAAAAAGGATTTCTTGAGCTGTGCTCGCTGTCACATCACGAGGTATGATTGCATCGTACGATACAAAAAAGTGAGGGCAAGACATGAACAACGCAAGGCGCAAAGCACTCACCACAATCAACGAGCGCATCGCGGAATTCAGAGGCGTTTTGGAAGAACTGAAAGACGCGGAACAAGAGTATTACGACAATATGCCGGAGAGCTTTCAGACAGGCGATAAAGGCCAAAAGGCAGAGACAGCCGTTGACGCTATCGACAGCGCAATCCAGAGCATTGAAGAGGCCGCCGGATACCTCGATGAAGCGGTGACGGCATGAAAGACAAGATCACAGAACAGCAATACCTCGATTTTCAAGCCGCGTTCGATTTCTTCAACGCTCAACTCTTTGCGGACTCGCTGCCTCAAGTGCTTGTCACTCTCCAGCGTCACGCCAAGGCGCGCGGATACTTCGCCCCGGAACGCTTCCACGGGCGCGGGAACAAAGTCACCATCCATGAGATTGCGCTCAACCCCGATTGCTTCTGTGATGAGACAGACGAACGCATTCTCTCCACCTTAGCTCACGAGATGGCTCACCTGTGGCAGCAAGCCCACGGCCGCGCGCCGCGCCGCTGCTATCACGACCGCGAGTGGGCGGGGAAGATGAAAGCCATTGGCTTGCAGCCCACCACAACCGGCGGAGCCGATGGCAAAGAGACAGGGCAACACGTCACCCACTTTGTTGTGAAGGATGGACCCTACGCCCGCGCCTATGCCAAGCTCAAGGCCAAGGGTCTCAAGCTCCGCTGGGAGTCTCCCGCGCCGATGGCCGCCGAGGCCAAGGCCAAGAACGAGAGCAAGACAAAGTTTACCTGCCCATCGTGCGAACAGAATGCCTGGGCCAAGCCAGATGCCGTGCTGATCTGCGGCAACTGTTTCGAGGACGATCCCAGCGACCCGCAAACCATGCTGGCTAATGCCGCCTAACCGATAAGACCGCGTGACACAGGGTTCCCGCAGACAGGTCCAAGTCTGTGGGATGTTAATGCGGCCTTATTCCTTCTAAACTCAGACTAAATTAGCGTTGTTTTCGCAATGTTGCCCATAGTCGAGTTATGGGCAACTTACTCAATCCAGCTACGCCGATCAACCAATTCTTTGCCTCCGATGTTCCGCTGGAGCCCACCGACCTTCGCGCCGGAGACTCATGGAATTGGGTGCGCGTATTCCCCGATTATCCCAGCGGACTTTACCAGCTCAAGTACATCTTCAATAGTCCCGCCAATCGCTTTGTGATCGATGGAACGCTGGCCACCAACCCGCCCATTACCGCCGATAGCGACGGTCAATCCTTCGACATTCAAGCTCCCGCAACGCTCACGGCTACCTGCCCATCTGACACTTATCAGATGGTGGCTATCCTGTTGGGCATTGCGGGCACCACGGCCGCCGGTGAGCAAGTCACGTCACCACTTCAAGATGTGATCGTGTCGCCGAACCTGGCCCAGGCCACCGGCCCCGTGGATACGCGCAGCGATGTCAAGAAAAACCTCGACGCCATCAACGCATGTCTCCTGGGCAACACCGACCCTAGCGTCTCTGAGTACATGATTAACGGCCGCCAACTCCGCCGTTTCCCCCGCGCCGACCTCATCAAAGAGCGTTCATTCTGGCGCGCTCAATACAAATCCGAACTCCGCGCCAAGGGTGAGTATGCCCCGCGCCGCGTGATCGGTTTCCGCTTCACAACGAGTCTGTAAGGGAGCCGCATGGCACACGTTGAACCAATCAATCGCAGCATCGTTTCCCGGTTTCGCGGCGCTCTCGATGCGTTCATGGGCAAGCGTTCGCTCACTTCCGATTCCACCCTGGCTCAGCTCGGCGGTTCCAACGGATACTCCGGATTTCAGGCTGCAAAGCAAAACCGGATGAATCTCGATTGGCCCTCCGCATCGCGCTCCGCCGATCAGGACTTGCAAGTCGATCTTCGCAAGCTCCGCGCCCGCGCCCGCGATCAGGCTATCAACTCGCCCATCGCTGCCAAGTTTTTACAGATGGTCCGCACCAACGTAGCCGGCCGCCACGGTGTCAAGCTGGCGTTCAAGGTTGCCCAGGTACGTAAGAGCAAAAACGGCAATGGCCTCGATGAAAAGGCCAATGAAGAGTTGCGCCGCGCATGGCGTGAATGGGGCAAGAAAGGTTCCTGCACCGTCTGTGGCCGCTACTCGTGGCGTGAGGTACAGCAGCTCATCACTGAGAATACGGCCCGCGACGGAGAGCAGATCATTCGGAAAGTGTATGTGCCTAAAACCGTCAACCCGTTCGGCTTTCAGATACAGCTTATTGACGCCGATCAGCTTGACGACAATTACAACCTCATGGGCCGCGCGGATGGAACGCAGATACGCATGGGTGTCGAGGTGGATGCCAATCAAAAGCCCCTCGCCTATCACATCTTCCAGGGAAACCCCTACGAGGCGTCGTTCGGCAGCTCCAACCGTGTGCGCGTGCCGGCCGATCAAATCATTCACTGGGTCGTAGCGCACCGCACCGGCCAGACGCGCGGTTACCCGTGGATGGCTTCCGGCATGGGCCAGTTGCGGATGCTTGACGGCTACTTCCAGGCGGAGTTGGCCGCCGCGCGCATCGGCGCTTCCATGGTGATGTCTATTGAGACGGCCAAGGATGCCGATCCCGACGCCGACGAAATTGAAGGCGACGGCGTCAACGCCGATGGCTCCAAGGCTATCGACATCGGCATTGGCAGCGCCCTCGACCTCACCGGCACGGGGGCCACGCTCAACAATCACACGCCCACGCATCCCACCAACGCTTTTGACCCGTTTACAAAGCAGTCTGGACGGCTCATCTCATCCGGCTTTGGTGTTCCCTATCATTCGCTGTTCAACGATCTCAGCGGCGTCAACATGAGTTCCGCCCGCATCGGCGAGATGGAAGCGCGCGAATTTTACATGGGGATGCAGTACTCGATGATCGATAACGCGCTGGAGCTTGTCTATGATGCGTGGCTGGGCGCTGGTCTTTTGAATCAAGCTATCGCTCTTCCCTTTGCGGAGCGTAAGCGGTTCTGCGGTGAATTCCTCAAGTGGGAGCCGCGCCGTTGGCCATGGTTCGACCCGCTCAAAGACGTACAGGCCATCACCCTTGAAATCCAAAACGGGCTGGGAACTCACGAGGAAAACCTCAACGCGCGCGGCCTGGATTTGATGGACGTTTATGAGGGCCTGAAGCGTGAGCAGGATCTCGCGGACGAAATGGGCTTGGCGCTCGGCACCGATATTCGCGGCCAGGGCACAAGCGAAATCAACAACGAAGATGAGACGCCCGAGGATGCTGGCAGCGGAGAGCCGAAAGAGGGCGACGAAAAGCCAGCCACCCAAGGCACCGGCAAACCCGCCAAGCCGAAGGGCCAAACCAAGCCCGCGCCCGCGAAACCAAAAGCCCGTGAACTCACGCGCGGAATGCACCCCGCCAACGCCGCGCTGTGGGACTTGACGAAAGAGGACGAACAATGAAGACACTGATTCGCATCACCCTCATCACGCTTGCAATGCTTTGCGGAATCGCATCGCTCCCCGCGCAGACCGTGAAGACTGTACCCTGTTCGTCTTTGGTTGCCGGCACACAAGGCACGGTCACTGTGACCGCCTCCGATCTTGGCGGCTTGACGCCTCTCACGGGCATTGTGTCCTTCCAGCCGACGTTGGCGAACGGCATAGCGGCAAGTTACCAGATGCCGAATGGCGGCCAGTCCATCTCTCTAGCCTGCACAACCTACGCTGTGGCGGGCGTGTTTTCAATCACCCTTCCCGATGTCACGTTGACTACGCCTCCGGACCTCTGTTTCAAGGTAACCGCGCAGCTCAACGGCACACAGGTTCTGGGGCCGGGCTACTCATGCGTTCAACCTCACGGGACCGCAACCTCGCCAACCGATTGGTGCCAGGCCGGCGTATGCAACTTCGATAACTACATCCCCGTGCTGACTCTCCCGCAAACCAGCTTCCCCGGATTGCCTGGGCCTCCAGACATGATCGGCATGTGGAATTCGATGGTAAGCAATAACATCACCGCCGGGGGTTCCATTACGCCCGTTGCGCTTACCGATGCGGCGGTGGTCACGTGGAACGCCACGAATCCCAACCTCAACGCGGCGACGTTGCCGCTCTACGCTCTGGCCGGTCCGCAAACCAACTGCGGTGCCGAGCCGCTGCAATCGTGCGTGCCGACTGCGGACGGTCTCACCGCGCGCACCATCAACCTCACAGGCATGGTGGCCGGAGGGCGTTACATGCTCGTCCTCAATGCCATGGGTGAGGCCGCCGGTGCGCAGACTGTCACTCTCGGATCGGGTTGCACCTGGCAATGGACCGTGGGAAATGTGTCCATGTCCGGAAATAGCTTTGTAATTCCCACCTGGGTTAATTTCAGCACTCTCGTGGTGTGGAGTTATGACGGCAAAACTTGCGCCGGCACTGTGGTTGACTAATCCACCGCATCGTGGTCTCGATGCCTCAACCCATTCCCAAGGAGGGAATATGAAATTGAAATTCGCGGTTTTCGGTTTGGTCTGTGCATGTGCGCTTGCGTTGGCTGTTTCATTTTCGAGCGCGCAGAGCGCACAGCAGACGCCCATCGCCTATGACACGCTGGGCCATCCCATCTACGGCGGTCTCGATTGCGTCTCCAAGACGGCCCCAGCGGTCTGTGCCAACGACCTCACCGGCTCCGTGGTTGTGGCGGCCGGCGCTACTACCGTGGTGGTCAATGACTCTGCGGTTGCGTCCGGATCGCACATCATCGTGCAGGAAGATTCCTCGCTCGGCACCAACCTGGGCGTTACCTGTAACACCACGCCGGCCACCGCTCCGCCCACCGTCTCGGCGCGCGTCATCGGTACCAGCTTCACCATCACCACGACCGCGCCTACCACCAACCCGCGCTGTTTCAGCTTCCACCTGTTCAGCTAAGTCGAAAGAGCGTCAATGACTCCGTACTATGAGCACGCGGGTATCACCATCTATTGCGGGGATTGTCGCGAGGTGTTAAGGGGGGGCAGCGTAAAAGCTGCTCTCCTCTGCACCGATCCGCCGTACGGCATCGGCGCGGCGCGACATAAGTTTGGCGGCCACGGCGTCAAGCAACACCACACCGGCTTGGCGGCCGGCAAGATGATTGCCAAACGTGATTACGGCGACGGTGCTTGGGACGATTCTCCGCCCGATGCGGAGCTGATAGACCTCATCCGCTCATGCGCGCCGTACCAGATCATCTTTGGCGGCAATTACTTTCAACTCCCACCTTCCAAGTGCTGGCTGGTGTGGGATAAGTTGCGCGGCAATACAGACTTTGCCGATTGCGAACTGGCTTGGACCAATCTCAACAAAGCCGTGCGCCGGATCGCTTATCGATGGAATGGGTTTCTTGTGCAGCCCGGCTGCAAAGATGTGCGCACACATCCAACGCAGAAACCGCAAGACGTGATGCGCTGGGCCATCCTGCAAGCGCCCGATACGTGTAAGTCCGTGCTCGATCCATTCATGGGCAGTGGCACCACGTTAGAAGCGGCCAAGGCCCTGGGCTTGTCTGCCATCGGCATTGAGCGCGAGGAGCGTTACTGCGAAATCGCAGCTCAGCGGCTCAGCCAGGAAATGCTCATCACTGTGTGATCCGAAATTGGCGGGCTTTTTCCATTCCGCCGCACAGTGAAGTTATGAGCACTAAGAGCATACCGGCGGCGCTTCCGATGCAGTATCGGGCCGCAAAAATAGACGCGGAGCCGAAAGAGGGCGAACGGCTGT
>Ga0255354_1000926_pt1 | contig 17739 bp, 13 predicted proteins | sample HBST50metaG_FD_189942 | JGI IMG/M metagenome (GOLD analysis project Ga0255354, IMG submission 189942) | Peat soil microbial communities from Stordalen Mire, Sweden - H.B.S.T50 | ecosystem: Environmental > Terrestrial > Soil > Wetlands > Peat | place: Sweden: Norrbotten County, Stordalen Mire...
GAACACACGTTGTTCTTCCGCGTGGGCCATCGCACGCTGAGCACCCGCAAGCTCACTGGGCAGTTCCCCAACTTTGAGGCGGTCATGCCCCGCGACAACACCAAGTTTGCCGTAGTGCGGTGCAGCGAGCTTTCCTCGGCCATCCAGCGCGTGGCGCAGTTTGCCGACGAGCGCTCGGGAGCCATCCGGCTGCGGCTTGAAGGCAACGAGCTGAAAATCAGCTCCAGCTCCACGGAGTCTGGTGAGAGCGAAGACACCATCGATACGCCCTATTCAGGGGACCCCATCGTGGTGGGCTTCAACTCAGGCTACATTCTGGATTTCCTGAAGGCTATGGGCAACGAAGGCGAAGTGCGGCTGGAGTTCAAGGACTCACAGTCAGCTGGACAGATGCGGCCTGAAGATCCGGACGCTGAGTACAAATACCGGTACGTTCTCATGCCCATGCGGATCTGAAGCAGCAGCGAGTCAGCGCTCCGCTGGCGCGGAGCAAGCAAGTCAGCAAAAAGGCCCGGCAGAGATGCCGGGCCTTTTTGCTGTTTCCTGGTCCTTAATCAGAAACAGAGTAAGCGACACCGTCGCAGAAGTGAGGATGACTTTGGCAGTTCTCTAGGCAACGAGACCAAACCTTTCGTCGGAATTTGCCTGTGTACGCGCCCAGTTCACAGTTCGTCTTAATCCTTCAATGAATTCGGTTCTTGGCCTCCATCCCAAGGCTTGTTCGGCACGTTGGATGTCGAGGAGACTGATTGGGACATCGACAAGTCTTCCATCGCGCCGTTCGATTGATATAGGTGATCCGGTAATCGCTGCGAGAGTATCGATGATCTCGTTGAGGCTGCGGGCAATGCCGCTGCCGATATTAAAGACTCGCTCAGACCCAGTGTGCAGTGCGGCCAGTTCGAATGCCTCAACGACGTCGTCCACATAGGTGAAATCACGACTCACCGTGCCGTCTCCCCAGACCTCGATTGGGAGTCCTGTCAGGATACGGTCAATAAAAGCGCCGATAACACCCTGATTTTTCGTCGTTGTCTGAAATGGGCCAAAAGGGTTTGCTACACGCAACACTCGATAATCGAGATTGTGCATGTACTCATACAGGTGCAGATATCGCTCGATCGCGAGCTTGGATACGCCATAACCAGTTATCGGCCAGCAGGCCACATCCTCATGAGTGGGTATCACAGGAGGAATTCCGTAAATAGTGCCTCCTGAGGAGGCAAAGATCAGCTTCTCCACGCCTTCCGAACAACACGCGTCCAAAAGCTGAAGCGTGCCGATCACGTTGGAGCGAACGTCTGCCGCTTTGTCACGATTGGCAGAGGCGGGCGTCGTCGTGTTGATCAGGTGAAAGACTACGTGAAAGCCGCGGATCGCGTCTGCGATGCTAGCTGGGTCGTTTAAGTCACCGCTGTACCAGTCCAGTCCTTCGAGTACTGTCGGCGCTGTGACATGCCGCCCGAACGCTCTCAGGTGTCCCGTTCGCCCAGCCAAGCGCAGGCAAAGGTTCCTTCCCAGAAATCCGCCCGCGCCAAGAACAATGCAGCGCCTCGATTGCAATGATTTCATCGACGTGACCTCCTGGCCCAAAGCAGTCGCTTCGAGAGGTTATCAATTCACAGGATGAAAAACCGGGACGCAGCTTTCCCGACAAGCTACGTATCCCATTTGTCGGGGAAAAGAGGAAAAGGAAGAGTTACAACGCCTGGACCGCTAATGATCGCGATGTGTGCCTAACTCAATCGCGAGTGCCTCTGCCTCAGCTGGTTGCTGACGATGCACGTGAGGTGCCACGACCTCGCTGTAGACAGCTACGGTTTCAATTGCCACTCTTTCAACAGTTAGTCGATCTATGTTTCGCTGGCTGTTCGCTCGCCATGTTGTTAGTTTATTGTGGTCAGAAAGCAGATCGACAATAGAGCGTGAGATCTGTTCGGGCGCCTGCGGCTGGATAAGAATGCCGGCGTCTCCAAATTCCAATAACTCTGGAATTCCGTCCACCGCGGTGCCCACGATCGCCAAACCGGCTTCTCTGGCCTCGGCAATAATCAACGGCGCTGGATCCGCAAGTGAAGCAAGAACGAACATATCAGCGGCCCGCATATACGGTCTGGGGTCCGGGGTTGCAGAAATGAAATGTACATGGCCTGTTGTGGCCTCCTTCACCATGGCTCTATACTCAGCTTCACAGGGACCTTCGCCAACTATATAGAGATGGATATCCGGAAGCTGTTCATGCGCAGTCTCAAAACCACGGATCAGGTCTGGGATTCCCTTTCGGGGATGAAGACCACATACCGTGATGACCGCGGGCCGCTGCAGGTTAGCTGTCGTCGCCGCCCGAGGATAGCGTGCCGTACCAATGGTTCCATTGAGTACAGGGCGCAGTTTTCGTTTCGGAATACCCCTCGAATTCATGGTCGTAGCAACCGCCTGGCAGCCAGTAATCACGCGGTCGCCGATTGTCATAAAAGCAGCAGCTCTGGAGAACGAGTTCTGCACAGAAGTGATAAAAGGCACCTGAAACAGCCTTGCGATTGGCCAGGTTAACAAGGCGGAAGCGACCATGTGGACGTGAATAACATCCGGCCGGAAGCGCCTGATGGCGTGGTAGATCCCGAAAAGCGAGTTTATAAGCTGATGAGATTTTCGGGGAGCGGGCATCCTGAATATCTCAACGCCATGTGTCAGGAGAACATCGTCGAATCCACCATTACCGCAGCAGATTGCTACCTGATGCCCAAGCTGTGACTGCGCACAGGCCAGATCAACGGCGGCATGCGCCATTCCGTTGAACTGCATGGTATGGTCTACGATGTGCAAAATTCTCAATGTAACCCCTGTTTACACGGGATGGGCCATAACACCCTTGCGTACACGGCTGGGAAGGCATGAGGGTGCTGACGGCGTCTGAATGACGTTCGAGAATTGAGGAAATTCTGAAGAGGAACACATCTTTCAAGAGATTAAAACCAATTATATGCAGAGACAATTATGGCTCAACAAAACTGCCGCTCTCTTGGAAGGGGCGAAGGGAGACGATTTTTCTCAGATGGACGTTAGTGCAAATCCATATAGAGGACGGGTTTATGCGATTGACTGCCTGAGGAGTGAGGACGACATTCGATCATCCAGGATGATTGACTTCGGAGCGTTTCAGAAAGTTAAGGCCACGTCCCACCATTTTCGTCCCAAGGCGTGGGGCGAAGCTCCATTTTACGAAAACTTACTATATCGTTGGATCAATGTCAAGACTGAAGTTCGCGCAGACTAAAGTTCCCGCAACAAACGTTGCCACAGGTCGCGACAAACATGGCGATGCGGTGGAAATAACCAGTGGTGATGCCCCTGCAGGCGCAACGGCATGAGAACAAATGCAACATAAGTTGAAGACCGAATCCGGGCGCGCAGACTACAAAATGCGCAAGGCGATCGTGGAATCGGTCTTCGGACAAATCAAGGAGTGCCGCGGTTTTCGTCGCTTCAGCATGCGCGGGAAACAAAATGTCCGCGGAGAGTGGAGACTGGTGTGCGCGGTCAGCAATCTGTTGAAGCTCTTCCGCTTCGGATGGATGCTGCAACCCGCATAAAACTGGCGAAAGATGGCCATCCAAATCAGAATCGCGGCTCAAAGGCATCAAGACGGAGTGAAAGAAGTTCCCCAATAAAACAAATCCGATCTCGCGTTGTCGCGGCGATGTACCTGCTGCAATGCTCAAAACGCTATGAGCGACAGACTGCTAGGTTGTGGCTCGCATGAATCCTGGAACCACACTTACCAGGCCAACGTAGCCGTGATTGTCTTCCAGCCTTCGCCCGCCGGGAAATTGAGAATCAACGGCATCGAAGTGCAAGCATAAACATCGCTATCGCAGGCTCTGTAAGAGACGCTTGCCTCTGGTGCTGAACTAGGTTCGGTTACTACTTTGGGTATGAAATGCCCTCGCCTCACAAGACGGACTATGCCTGTGCTCCCTGCAAGGCCTTCGGCCGTCAAAACAAGCTTATGAGCTTCATATTCAGTGTGAATGAACCGAAATTTAGAGGTCTGCGCTCCAGGCGTTGGCAACAATCCCGGCGTCAGTGCTTCGACCCTCTCAATTACATTCAGGCCGCCAAGGGACAGGTCGACATCGAGCGCGGAAAGTGGAATTCTAATTCCTTCGAGTGGAGCATCCTTCAACGCCTTCGGAAGCCGACTGCTCTCCAAAGATCCGAAGCTTGCCCCTGGAATATCGGAACGCAGTCGCCAAATGTCACCCGCTGTCGGGCTCATGTACACATCGAGAATCCCGTTCTTCTGGGTGAAGTAGAGAGACGTAGCGCCCCCTGGAATCTGAAGATTCATTACTTCTGCGTGATCCCATCCTGCCGGCAGATGCGGATTCACGGTGATGGTCTTCTTTTGCGCGTCGATCTCAATCCCAAACAACCCGCGCAGTGTCGGCGTAATCACCATGGCCGACGACCAAAGCTGGTGGCTGGTGCTGCGGCCAAAGGGCACAAAAAAATCGCCTGAAAGCAGTTCGGTATCGGCGCCGAGGTCTTGCACGCGGGTCAGGTTGGCGTTCTCCATCAGCATCTGGAAGCCCGCCAGCGGCTGCCCACCGCGGTATTCGGCTATCGCAGCCCAGCCGGTGAACAGCGGCCACACAGAGCCTTGGTGATAGCTCATGCCATCGTAAAACTTCTCGTCGGTCGAGACATCGCGTAGGCCCCAGTCGGTCTGCAAGGTGTGCGCGGAAAACTGCTTCAGGCACTCATCGCCATGAGCCAACACCGGCTTCCCGCTCCACCACGCAATCGCAGGATAGACAGTCGTCGCGCGGTCCAGCGAGCCGTCCGCATTGCGGCTGAAGGCGTAGCACGATTTCTCCTTGTCGTAGTACTCCGCCTCAATCGTCTTCGCCAAAACCCCGGTGCGCTGGCTAGCTGCTGCGGCCTTGCCCGGGCTTTGCAGCAGGGTCTCCAACTGCGCCATGGCGCTCGAGGCCTGCTGGTCAAGCAGCGCCAGATAAACCTCCTGATGGGGCAAGCCGCCGGGCCAGCTCTCCACCCATCCGGTGCCCTGCACGTTGTCGTATACGCCGTCCCCATCCGAGTCGTGGGTGGTTTCGAAAGCCCATGCCTTCTCGACGGCTTCGCGGTTGGCGGTGAGGAACGCAACATCACCGCTCGTATGCACATAGTCGGCCACGGCCATCAGGAACAGCGGTGTGGCATCCGCAGCGGCATACATATAGGGGAACGCCTTCCAGTCGATGAAGGCGGCCGTTTGCGAGTACTCGTGCATGATTTTGCCGTCACCGCGCTGGCGGGCGATCAGGAACTCCAGCTCGGCCTTGCTCAACGCAAAGTCCCTGTACCCGTTTACGGCGAACAGCGTATAGAGCGCGTCTCGCCCAAAAAACCAGCCGAAGCCGGGCCGCTCTGAGTCGCCGGAGGCGTAGTAGCCGGCCACCAGGGCGGTCTCTGGCGGAGCATCGGTGCGGGGCGAGGGTACGTGGGCGCGCAACTGCTCGATGGAAACCACGGCCCACTGGAAGGCCTCATCGAGCGCCTTGTCTGGCGTGCGAATCGAGGTGGAGTTGGCCAGGAACTTCTTGTACTCGTCGGCGTGTGCCTGATAGCTGGCGGCAAGGCCGGCATTCAATTGGGCAAGCGTCGCGCCCAGCGCCTGGTTGGTGGCGGTGGCAGCTGTTTGACCCACGGCCATCAGCAACGGGAAGAGGCGGCCGTGGTCGCGCATTGGATCAATGTGCAGCTTGAGCTCGACGGGATGGACCTGGGGCCGCTCCTGATAGGGGGCCAGAATTCCAGGCTTGGCGCCGGGAATGGTGACAGCGCCAGCCAGGTCGGGATAGTCCGAGTGCAGCACATAGTAGCCGCTCGCGGTGCCTGTGCCGGCCACCCAATCCGGACTGGGAACACCCACGTTCCGTGCCGGCCACATCAGGCTCAAGTCCGGCGTAAAGCGTAGCGTGAAGTCGGTAGGGCGAACGCAGTCGAACTCGAACAGGACCACCGGCCCTGTTCCAGCCAGCGCCTGATTGGGCGAAAACATGATTTGCCGGACAGTGAAACCGATGTGGCTATAAGTAAGGATCGTCCGGTCGGGGCGGACTTCAACGGAGGCGGCCTGCTGGTTCACATCGATGGGGACGGTGTAGCCCTCGATGCTGGCCTCAATGGTCAGATGCGAGAGTAGCTTGACGGGCAACACCCAGGCCTCGAACGAGCCGTCCTGCTGGCCGACTAGCACGCCTCGCTCACCGGCCACAGTGAACGGCTTGAGCGGTTCGGCGTGGGCGCGGAGAACTGGTCCGTCGGTCGCGAACGGCAGGGCTGGAATGGAGGTAAGGGTTTGGGCGTCTGCGCCACAGGGAAGCGCACTACAAATGGCGGCAACAGCAAGAAAACAAAAAGCTATGGGACGCATCGGGTCGCTCCGTGAAGACCCTCACATTCTAAGGCATGTTGAGTTCAATCCTGGCCAAACCAGTGAAAGACAGCATATGGAGAAAAAAACGATAACTAGAAAAATATACCAATACGTATTTTCATTAGTTGCGTACAGTTTTTAATATAACCAATCCTAAGAATGGGAGCAGTGGGAATCCAAACACGAGAAAAGGCGCGGGGCGTCAGATGGATATCTTGCTGATTATTTGGGTACTTAAAAAGGAATAAAGGAGACCGGCCCGCCATTTCTCACTTTGGCCCGTCGATTGCATAAGACATACAAAGACCAGATTTTGGTTACATAATTCCCCAGCGTAGCCGATTTTTCACGCAATGCAATCTACTTTAGGAGATGCTTCATGCGCCAGCACCCCTCCCATTTGGTACCGTCATTGATGATGACGAAATTTCCCACCTTCATGCGCTTGATCCGCCTGCAAGGATCCGTCCTTGCCTTCAGCATTCTGGCCATTGCCTTTTTGCTCGGTGGTGACAGCGCGGCATGGAGCCAGTCCACGAGCGGCAACATCGTTGGCGTCGTATTGGACAAGAGTGGTGCCGCGATCCCAGGTGCCACTATTACGGCGAAGAATGAAGCCACCGGTGTTGCAAGCACCGTAGAGGCCAGCAAGGTTGGCGATTTCCGTTTCCCCAACTTGCTGCAAGGCAAATACAGCATCACTGGCAGTGCGCAGGGTTTTGCTACTCTGACCCTCAAGGGCTTCGATGTGCAGTTGAACAAGACATCGACAGCGACCCTGGTTCTGCCCGTTCACACAGCAGCGACCAATGTCGAGGTATCGGCGGAAGCGCCCGCAGTGCTAGATACCACCACCACCCAGCTACAAAGCTCCTTTGAAACCGAAGAACTCGCGATTATGCCGACCGCCACTACTGGCCAAGGTGTACTCAATCTCGCTCTTCTTGTTCCCGGTGTAGCCTCTGGCGGCGGCATGGGGGACGGCACCGGACCCTCGGTTGGCGGTATGCGCGCCCGCTCCAATAACTACACCATCGAAGGCATTGACAACAACAACAAGTCCGTCACCGGACCGCTCTTGTATGTCCCATCTACCGCAGTTGGTGAATTCACCGTCATTACCAACCAGTTTTCTCCGGAGTTCGGCCACTCTGTCGGCGGGCAGTTCAACACCGTGATCGTCAGCGGCGGCAACAAAATTCACGGCACCGCATATGAATATTTCCAAAACCGCAATTTGAACGCCGAGAACGCAGTACAGGGCGGTAAGGTTCCCAATGCCCGTTACGACAATAATCGCTACGGCGGCCAAATCGGTGGCCCTATCAAGAAGGATAAGCTCTTCTATTTCGGCAGTTTCGAGCGCCAAACGACGGGACAAAGCAGCCAGTACCACCTTTGCACCCCTACCGCAGCCGGGCTCTCTGCACTGCAGGACACTTCGCTAGGTTTCAGCGCGACCAACCTTGCTATTTACAACAAATACATCCCAGCCGCGCCCAGCCAGGTGGATGCTGCCGACGATGTTGCCTGCGGCAGCCAATCGAGTGGTCCTCAGTACATGACCGCGTACAGCGATACCGCCCTCAATTCCGAAACTGGAATCTACGGCACCAAGAATGCCACCGTTATTCCGGAGGGCAACTATCTGGTGTCGGCTCCTAACTTCACCAACCAGTCAGCTCTCACTACAGGTGGCAACTGGACCATCTCTGATAAGGACAGCTTCCGTCTCCGGTACATCTACAACAAGATCGATGGTGTCGACTCCGCCGACTACGAAAACCTGCTCCTGCCCGCGTTTTACCTGACTTCGCCTTCACGCTACCACCTCATCGCGCTTAGCGAATACCACACATTCACCACTAATTTGACCAATGAAGCGCGACTCGGCTTCAACCGTTTCTATAGCAACACCCCTTCCGGCAACTACGCGTTCGCCGGCCTGGATGTCTTCCCCAACCTGACCTTGGGTGATATGGGCTTCTTCGACATCGGCCCCGACCCGAACGCACCCCAAGAGACTATCCAGAATCTGTATCAGTTCACTGACAATATCAGCTGGACGAAGGGCAAGCACAGCCTCAAGTTCGGCTTTGACGGACACAAGTTCATCTCTCCGCAAAGCTTCACGCAGCGCGTGCGCGGCGATTACGAGTGGAACGCCACAACAGAGTATCTCCACGATTTGGCGCCCACCAGCTTTGGCGAGCGCTCGACTGGGAACTTTATCTACTATGGAGATCAGACGGCGTTCTACGGTTTTGCCAACGATGTTTGGCACGCCCTCCCCAAGTTGAGCCTGAACTTCGGCTTGCGGTACGAATTCACCTCCGTGCCCGTTGGCGAGCGCCAGCAGGTTCTGAATGCGGCAGCCAGCGTTCCTGGGTTGATCGTTTTCTCTTCTCCCAAGCCGCAGTACACGAATCTGATGCCCCGCATCGGCATCAATTTTGCGCCCGACCAGAACACCTCGATCCGTGCCGGTTTCGGCATGGGTGTCGACGTTCTCTTTGACAATCTAGGCATCCTTTCGCAGCCTCCGCAGTTCTCCTCGACGAACGACGTGGGCGTAGCGCCTAGCGCGAATGCCGGCGATCCGAACTTCCTTAAAAACGGTGGTCTGCCCGCCGGGACCGGTAGCTTGGCCACATTCAACACCATAGCCGACCAACGCGCAGCCACTGCTTCCTACATTCCTGACCAGAAACTTCCTTATGCCGAGAACTGGTCGTTGGGCATACAGCATGTCTTCCACAACGACTACACCGCTGAAGTGCGCTACGTAGGTACACGCGGTATTCACTTGGCCACGCAGATTCAGATGAATGTCCAGCCGGTGGTGACCTTTGCCAACCAGTTGCCCACCTACACCAGCGCCCCCGGAGCAGGAATACTTGCATCTCTGTCCAGCACCCTCGGCGCTCTTAAGACGGTCCAGAATAATCTAGGGTACATTGTTCCGGCGTATCTGAATCCTTCCGACAACAAGGGCGGCTTTACCGGCAAACTCACCTCATACCAACCGTGGTCGGAGTCCAACTACAACGGACTGGCTGCCAGCCTGAACCGCCGCTTTAGGAATGGTCTGTTGCTGGATTTCTCCTACACTTGGAGCAAGACCATGGATGATGCGACTGCGACTGTGAACTCTACCTCGCTGACGCCTCGCCGCCCGCAGGATTCACAGAACCTGAAGGCGGATTACAGCCGCTCGGCTCTTGACCGTACTCACCGCATCACCTTGGCGGCTACCTACGACTTGCCATTTTTCAAAAATTCAAAGTGGATCGAGAAGAATCTGCTTGGCAACTGGGAGATCGCTCCTATCTACACCTACGAGTCGCCTGAGTACTTCACGGTGCTTTCCGGCGACAACGCCAATATGAACACGGACTCTGGAAGCGCTATTGATCGCACCATCTACAATCCGAGCGGCGTCAAGCACACTGGATCGGCTGTAACGCCCCTCTACGACGCGAGCCGCGCAAGCCGCTGCACAGCCCCGGCAACCACCTGCAATGCCAACCTGGTGGCATATCAGGCGGTTAATCCGAATGCGGAGTATATCCAGGCTGGCGTGGGTACGCTTCCAACAACAGGCAGAAACACCGAGCCTACCCGTCCGATCAACAATTTCGATGCCACGGCGTCTAAAAAGTTCAACTTCACCGAGCGCTATGTACTGCAGTTCCAGGCGCAGGCCTTCAACGTCTTTAACCACTCGCAGTTTATTCCTGGCACGGTCGACAATGTCGTCCCGCCGGGAGCCTTTGTGACGAACTACCAGACTGTCACGAACGGCCTGTTTAACAAACCAGAAAAGACCTTCACGGCCAATGCGCGCACCATGCAGTTGTCTTTGAAGCTTGATTTCTAAGCATTGCACCATCACTCAATACGGCCTTCTCGGAGCGGCTACAAAGCTCCCAGAAGACCACAACACAAAGGGCGCCCATCGGGCGCCCTTTGCGATTGCAGTTCAAATCAAATCAGACAATACAAGAGATGCACAAGCAGCGTAAACCTTGCTCAGACCTGCAGAAAAGCCAGAGCGCGGATCAAATACGCCTTCAGGTCGCGGCGCTGCACGACCGCATCGAGGAAGCCCTTCTCCAGCAGGAACTCGGAACGCTGGAAGCCCTCGGGCAGTTTTTGGCGGATGGTCTGCTCGATGACGCGGGGGCCGGCAAAGCCAATCAGCGCGCCGGGCTCGGCAATGTTCAGATCGCCCAACATGGCAAAGCTGGCGGTGACGCCGCCGGTGGTGGGGTCGGTGAGCACACAGATGTAGGGCACCTTGGCGTGATCCAACTGGCCTAGCGCGGTGGAGATTTTGGCCATCTGCATCAGGCTGACCACGCCCTCCATCATGCGCGCGCCACCGGAGGCTGCCACGACAATGAGCGGCTTGCGGTCCAGCCTGGCACGATCCACGGCGCGGGCAATGGTTTCACCCACCACTGCACCCATGGAGCCGCCGATGAAACCGTACTCCATGGCGCTGACCACCACGGAGTGCGGGCCGAGCTGGCCGACGGCGTTGAGGATGGCGTCATCGAGGCCGGTCTGTTCCTGGGCCTTGCGCAGCCGGGACTTGTAGGACTTTACATCGGTAAAGTTCAGCGGATCGGTGGATCGAAGGCCGCCGTCCACCAGCTCATAGCCGGGGTCAAGCAGCAAATCGATCCGCTGCTTGGCGCCGATCTTGAAGTGATGCTGGCACTTGGGGCAGACGTTGAGGTTGGCTTCCAGGTCCGCCTTCCAGATAATCTGCCGGCAACCGATGCACTTGGTCCACAGACCTTCGGTGCGAACAGTTCTGCCGTTGGCATCCGCCCCTCGCTCGGGGCCGACGCCGGATTCGTACTCGCCACTTTCACGCTTGAACCAGGACATGCAAACTCTCTCTCAGATCGGGAGCTGATCGTACAAATTCGTACAAAAAAGGACAACGGAAACCCGGCTACTCAGATGGTTGCCATATTAATATTCTATTCCGCGCTGCGCCAGGATGCCTTTCTGATAAGCATGTTTCACCTCGCGCATCTCGGTGACGGTGTCGGCCAGCTCCACCAACAGCGGGTGGGCATTGCGGCCGGTCAGGATGACATGCACCATCTCCGGGCGATTGCGCAGGGCCTCAGCCACCACGGCGGGGTCCAGCATGCCGTAGCCGATGGCGTAGTTGATCTCGTCCAGAATGACCATATCCCACTCGCCGGAGTAGATGGCCTCACGCGCCTCATCCCAGGCGGCCTCGACAAGGCGAATGTCCTCGGGGTCGGTTTCTGCGCCGCCCACCTTCACAAAGCCGCGGCCCATCTGCTTCAGGATGAAGTTGGGGCCGAAGGCTTGCACTGCGTCCAGCTCGCCGTAGTGCCAGGAGCCCTTGAGAAACTGGAGCATGAGCACGCGCATGCCGTTGCCCACGGCGCGCAGGGCCGTCCCCATGGCGGCAGTCGTCTTGCCTTTGCCGGGTCCGGTGTTGATCAGAATCAGTCCGCGTCGCGAATCGGTCATATAGAAGTCAGGGGGTTGGGATCAGGGGTTAGTCAAAAACAAAGACGTTGCCTAGACGGCTAGTCCTCAATGTCCCCCGTGATAGGGGTGGCCAGTCAGAATTGTAAATGCTCGGTAGATCTGTTCGGCGACCACCAGCCGGGCCAGGGCGTGCGCCATGGTCATGGGACCCAGCGAAAGCAGCAATTGGGCGCGCTGCCGAGCGGGAGCGGACCATCCGCTGGCCGGGCCGATGGCGAAGACGATGTGCTGTGCGCCCTCATCGCGGCGTGCGCCGAGCCAGCCCGCAAAGGCCTCGGAGGTCATTTGCTTGCCGCGGCTGTCGAGCAGCACGGCCACTACAGGCGTCCGGCCCTGCTGGCGGCTGAGCCACTCCAGCAGCGCCTCTTCCGTCTTGAAAGCCTCCGCCTTGCACTGCGCAAAGGCCGCGCAGCGGTCCAGGTAAATGGTGGCGAGTGCGTCGAAGCCGTCTTTCGAACCGGGCCGAGCTCCGACATGGACAAGGGTGAGGTGCATGGGATGGAGAATACCGTACCTTGCCGGGGCGCGCCGCGACAGAAGAAACGGGGGCAATGAAAAAGCGCATCCTCCAGCGACTGGAGGATGCGCTTGAACAAGCCCTGACGTGCGGGACTACCGCTTCTTCTTTGCAACCTTCTTGACGACTACCTTCTTCGGTGCTGCCTTCTTGGCTACAGGCTTCTTTGCGACAACCTTTTTGGCCGACGCCTTTTTAGCGACGACTTTCTTGCCGGCCGTCTTTTTGGCAACCGGCTTCTTCGCCGCTGCCTTCTTAATGACTACCTTCTTGGCGGGCGTCTTCTTCGGAGCGGCCTTGGAGGCAACAGCCTTCTTGGGAGCCGCCTTTTTGGCGACGGTCTTCTTGACGATGACCTTCTTAGCAGCAACCTTCTTTGCAACAGCCTTCTTTGCGACCGGCTTGGCAACGACAGCGTTGCGCGCAGCAGGCTTGGCCACAACCCTCAGCTTCTTAACGGCCTTCTTGGGTGCGGGCGCAGCCTTCTTGGTGATCGGCTTCTTTACCGCGGGAGCCGCAACGACGACAGCCTTTTTGGCGGCTTTCGCGGCAACTGCAACCTTCACCGGCTTGACCGCAATGGCAGCCTTCTTCAGCTTGGCTACTACTGGAGCCTTTGCTGCAATCGGAGCCTTAGTGGCCACCGGAGCCTTGGCCGCAACCTTCGCGGGCTTGGCAGTGGCCTTCTGGCGAACGGCAAGGGTCTTGGTAGACAGCGCGGCCTTCAGCTCGGCATCGAACTCGGCCGGGGTCAGCGGGCGCGCGGACTTGCGCAGTCTCTCAATGTCGTAGAACGCGCGGCGCTCGGCGAGGAAGACGTGCACGACAAAATCAACATAGTCGAGCAGAATCCATTCACCCAAGCGGCGGCCTTCGACGGAGTTGGGGTAGATGCCAAACTCCTTCTTGATCCGATACTCGATTTCATCGGCAATGGCGATGGACTGGCGGTTATTGGTGGCCGAAGTTATGAGAAAGAAGTCGGACAGCCCGGCATCGACTGGGTCGAGCTCGAGGATGCGGGTGTCTTCGCCCTTCTTATCTTCACAAACCGCCGCAGCGGCCTGTACGAGGATGCGGGTTTGTTGACGCGTTTCTTCTGTAGTCATGCGATGAGAAAACTCTCCAAACCTAATTGTACGGACTTTTACACAATGCCGCTGAATCGCACAAAGTATACAAGGTGGAATGGGCCTCTGGGGAACCTATTCAGGAACCGTATTCAGACTCCAAACAGAGAAGGAAATTCAGACTTCTCCAGCAGGGCACGGCTGTTCAGCGATAGAGCCCGCGAGACCGGATCGACTCAAAGACAGCCTCCGGCAGAAATCCCTGGCAGCCGTCTTGTCCATCAATCGTCGCGCGAATCCCTGCGCGAATATCGGATGCGCTGATTTCCACATTCAGTCCAGGAAGAATGTAAAACGGCGTCGTTTGCCCGGCCGGGTTGCGCAAGACGCAGGACCGGATTTCCACTCCTGAGACAATCTTGTCCTCCGTTGCCGCGGAGCCCATCGTCAGCCCTTCCGGCAGCGCGGCCTTCAGGCCCTCCAGCAGTTGGCCAGGGCGCGAGGCGACGATCAAAGGCGCAACGAAGGGGATCTCCGCAGCCCCATGCCAGCGCCGCAAGCTGAAGAAAGAGTCTGCTCCCATCAGGCAAAACAATGCGCTGCCGCGTGGCAAATCCTCGCGCAAATCCTGCAAAGTATCCAACGTATAGTTGGGCGCGCCCGAGGCTTTGGGCGCGTCGGCCAGCGAAACCGCAAAGTCCCGATCGCCGGCAATCGCCAGTCGGGTCAGCGCCAGGCGGTCTTCATAACTGGCTGAGGAGCCAAGCGGCTTCAGCGGCTGTGCGCCGACCGGGGCAAACAGCACCGTATCCAGGCCGAGCGCCGCTTGGGCGGCCCGCGCCACGGCCAGATGGCCCAGATGGGGCGGGTCAAAACTGCCGCCGAAAAAGGCGACGCGCCGTCCTGTGCTGGTTTGCTCTGCCATGGCTTCATGGTATCGTGCGCCCGGTGCTCTGGTAGCATCACTCTCAGCGATGCGATATTTACTGATCATCCTAGCCCTGGCAGGCGTGGTGGTTTCCGCGCTGGCGCTGCGCGTTCACTACGATACCGGCACCGAGCCCTGCTCCATCAACGAGAAGTGGGACTGCGGCATCGTAAATCACAGCCCGTATGCTGAAATTGCCCACGTTCCCGTGGCGGCGTTGGGCATTGTTGGCTATCTGGCTATGGCTGGGCTGGCCTTGACGCGGCGGCGTGGCCTTCTGGTCGCTGTAGCCGTGGCCGGTTTCTGCTTTGCCCTCTATCTGAGTCACATCGAAAAGGACGTGCTGGGAGTTTGGTGCGTCTACTGCGTCATATCGCAGGGAATCATCGCCCTCGTCACGCTGCTCAGCTTGGTCAGCCTGACGCTGGAGCGGCGTCGCTTGAATCGCGCCTAGGGCTGAGGCGGCGGTCTGTTTCTTTTTGACCTAGAGTCACGCCGGCCTGTCGGTGTCTCCTTATACGGTGCGGGCCGCGCTGATAAAATTAAACAGATACCATGCTTAAGCAAAGATATGCACGCTGGATGTACGAGTGGGAGATGCGGCTAACCACGCGCGACTCGAATCGCGTGAAGCGCCCGATGGATTGGGGCTTTGAGTGGATCGCTCCCTTCCTCAAAGAGCACGGCTTGGGTGCGGAACTGCCCAGCGCGGAAGCGATGCAGGACGACGCGGTCGCCGAAGCCGCCATGACCCGCATCAATGAACTACTGATCCAGCAAAGCGACAGCTTTTTTGGCTACAAGCGGCCCACCGACTTCCGGCTGGAAGAGCGCTTCCCGCAGCTCTATCCCACCAATGTGCGCCCCGAGACGCTGGCCAAAGACGCCGCCATCAAGCAGCAGGCCGCCGAGGGAAAGATCAAGCCCGCGCAGTACTTGCGCTTCACTTCGCCGGAGCGGACGCCGTACCCGGAGAACGATCTGGTGAATGCTCGCTGGTATCCTGCGCCGGAGCATAAAGATCCCAAACGCCCCAAGCAAGCCATTGTGGTCATGCCGCAGTGGAATGCTGACGGCTTCAGCCATAACTCGCTGTGCACCATCTTCAACAAGATGGGCATCTCGGCGTTGCGGCTCTCTATGCCCTACCACGACATTCGCCGTCCCGCGGAGCTGGAGCGCTCCGACTATGCCGTCAGCGCCAACATCGGGCGTACGCTTTCTGCTTGCCGTCAGGCTGTGGTCGATATACGCTGCTGTGTGGACTGGCTTGAAGAGCAGGGTTACCAGCAGTTCGGCGTCCTGGGAACCAGCCTCGGCTCCTGCTATGCCTATCTGGCCAGCGCGCACGACCCGCGCATTCGCGTGAACGCTTTCAACCATGTTTCCACGGCCTTTGGCGATGTAGCCTGGGCCGGACAAAGCACGCGCCACGTCCAACAGGCGCTGGCCGATGCGGGCCTGACTCAGAGCCGCCTGCGCAATTTATGGTCGGCCATCAGCCCATGCAATTATTACGAAAAGATGGTCGAACCAGAAGCCGTCACGCCAGCCAAGAAGGTTCTGTTCGTCTACGCCAATTACGACCTGACGTTTCCCAAGGAGTATTCGCTGGAGGTGTTGGAGTCATTCAAGCGCCTGGGGCTCGACTTTGAGACACGCATGTTGCCCTGCGGCCACTACACCACAGGCGAAACGCCCTATCAATATATTGATGGCTGGTACCTGGGCTCGTTCGTCTACCGCGCATTCAAGGCCTTGCGCAAGGAGAAGCAGGCCGGATTGAGCCCGTCTCCTGCACCTGTGCCCGAATCGGAAGAAGAAGCTGTAACCCGCTAGTGCGCAGGCTGGCGCCAGCAAGCAAAGCAGCGATGATTCGGCAAGCGAAACCTCAGAGATCGTGCCATGAGTGAGGATACTGCCAGAATCGAGCGCGGTTACCCACAAATCCACAGGATGAATCGGGTAAGTGGAAAAACAGGTACATTCCTTCGCCGCAATAGTCTCTAACCGCTCAAAGTTGCGTCACAGCTGGATGCCCCAGGTCTCGCTTCTGAGACCTGGGAAAGCATGAACTCAAAAGGCGAAATCATGCGGTCAAATATCTACCGCGGATGCGACGCCTTCCACTGGGCTACCCGCTCCTGCACGGCGTCCAACTCCTCGGTGGTGATGTGCGCGCCAATCATCTGCCGGTTGGCAGCATACTTTTCCTGGTTCGGCCCTTTGACCGACGCCGCCAAATCCAGCCAATAGTAGGCTTCCACATCGTTGTGCTCGACGCCCTGCCCCATGGAGTAAAGCACTCCCAGAGTGGCTTGCGCGGTCACGTCTCCCTGCTCTGCGGCTTTGCGATACCAGCCTGCTGCCTGCTCCATGTCGTGCGCAACGCCCTTGCCGTCGCGGTAGAGAGCTGCCAGATGCATTTCGCCGGCAAGATCGCCCTGCACGGCCGCTTTGCGATACCACTCCGCAGCCTGCCGGTAATCCTCGGCCAACTGTTTCGCTGTGCGCGTCTGCCCGCTACCGGCGGCATAGCTTTCGCCGACCTGCACTTGCGCCGTAGCATCGCCCGCGTTGGCTTTGGTCAGCAGGGTGGGGTCAACGGCTGCGGTTTGTGCATAGGCTGACGCCAGCGTCAGCGTCACCATCAGGAACAATTGCTTCACTCGCCTGCTCATCGGGTCACTCTCTGAGTCCTTCCCAAACAATAGCAAACGAGCCGGCAGCGGGGGCAGGGAGTACTGCGCACGACAGTCCGGTGACGCCGTAACGAATCCCTACCCCCCTAACCTCTAACCCCTGCTTCTAAAACCCGTAGGAGATGCCGAAGGCAGCTCTTGCGCGGGCCTTCAGATCGACCCCGGGAGCGATTCTGCCCGCCGCCTGCAGAATGCCGAAGTCGACGTTGAGCTTGTGCTTGGGCGAAGGAACAAAGCGGGCGGCGTAAACGAGCGACGTAGGAATGTCTAAATTGAGACCAAGGTTCTGCTTGATTCTCTGCGGCTGCTGCGCCACCTCAGAGGCCAGAATAATGGTGCTCTTGCCGGGGCCGGTGAAGACAAAAGCCAGCGCCCCAAAGCCGCGCGCCGAGAAGTCGGGAGCGTTGCCGCCCAGGCCCCACAGCGAGGAGTTGGTGCCGCGCACGCCCGCGTTCAGCAGCACCGGAACCTTCTTGCTGAACTGGGTGATGACCTTGGTGCCGACCACATAGATGTCGCCGTTGGTCTTGGTT
>Ga0255354_1000938_pt1 | contig 17570 bp, 16 predicted proteins | sample HBST50metaG_FD_189942 | JGI IMG/M metagenome (GOLD analysis project Ga0255354, IMG submission 189942) | Peat soil microbial communities from Stordalen Mire, Sweden - H.B.S.T50 | ecosystem: Environmental > Terrestrial > Soil > Wetlands > Peat | place: Sweden: Norrbotten County, Stordalen Mire...
TGAAACTGATTTTCACATTTCCACCGCCTCGATTACGACGAACAATTATTCCACTTAAAAACCCGAAAAAACTGTCCGAACAAACGGGACCACCATAAAAAAAGCACATGAAAGTATCAAGCTAGAATTGATCTAACTGCCAATGTTCCAGTTTCGGGATGCGCGTAGAACAAACGCGCCCACCTGTCGATGAATGAATTACATCGGGACTCGCGGGGGACGGTTTTAGCCGTTTTGCCTGGGCGTTTCGGTGCGACCGCATATCGAGGTAAGAAATGAAAAACGACTTCCATGTTGACCGCGGCTCTGACTCAACGACACACGAAAGCCAGGAAGCAATACAAGCGATTGAGCCCAATCGGCCGGAGAATAACTGGGAATTCGTCAGCAACATTCAGCAGCTGTTGGGCGGCGATGCCGAGCCCGACCCTCTTTTCTTTGTGGAAAGCTGGACACAGGGCATACCCGTAGCGGTAGGCAACTGGCAGAAGAGGCGGCAAGGGCAGGCAATGTGTGAGCGTCAACGCGGCGTTTTCCCTGAATTCGGCAACATCGGTGTCCAGCCTAGCGTGCAGCAAGGCGAATTGAGCGCGGAATTCGCCACATCGTCAGCCGAGGACGCGAAATCAGGACATTATGGCACTGGCCGGTCGCAGTACTCGTTTAAAAAGTCTCTCCCGAAATTCCAGGCTTCGCAGGAATGGACGCCATTTGTTGTAGAGGGTGACGGCAATCAGGGGGCAAACCGTCCCATGTCCCAGCTTCGTGCCTGCAAGCTCCTTGGAGTGGCCGCAACCAGTACGCGCAACGAGATCAAAGCGGCCTATCGGCGAGTGGTTAACCAGATTCATCCTGACCGGCTCGAAGACAGAGATGAAGGAGTTCGCCGCCTTGCCAACGATCAGATGGCTGAAATCAACGAGGCTTACCGCCTACTATGCAGTGGCCATCTGTAAGTACTGTCTGACAGTGGATTTGGGTAGACAAACCTCCGTCCTGCGCCGATAGGTTGATTGCGAGGATAAGCGTGAACAACTCCGATGTGGGAAAAAAGGAAACTGCGGGTTGGGCGATGGAGATGAAAGCCATCTGCAGGGAAGAGCCGGAGCGATTGATGCAAACCCTCACGAGCGCAATTCTCGGTCGCGGTGGCTGGGTGCTGGTCCGCGGCGCCGACGATACAGGCGTTGTGAATATGTTCTTCGAGTTCGAACGGCAAGCATGCGTAGATATCTACATCCTTTTGACCTCCTCTGGGGTGGAACTGGGACAAAGCGGCCATGCGCAATTCGCCCAACTCTGCCAATGCACCCATAGTCTCCAACGGGAGTGCGGTACGGAGATCGCCAGTATCGATCTTGAGATACAGACTTATCCCATTGCGAAAACAGCCGACCCGCGAACTTTGGATTGCGTGTAGACGATGCGGGGTTGAAACTTCAGCTTTGCCCGCCCGATCCGTCGAAAGCTTGACAGATTCGAAACCATTGCTGAGGCCCATCTATGATCTCGATCAATGTCCTCTTTGAGAAGCTCTGAATAAGTCGATGTGTTGAAAGGGTACGACTTTAGTCGTGCCGCAAGGGCTGCAAAATCAACGCGGGCTTTAGCCCCTGAGGAAATGTCTAACAGAATATGCTTAATCAGAACTTCCTTAAAACGTCTTTAACAGACTAAGAGCACGGTATAGTCTTTGAAGAAAACGGCAGGTAACTGCCAACGCTGACAACCAGATGAGATTGGCAAGTTTTGTGAGATGAGGCAGTGCCTGCTCCATGGCGCGACGGAGCAGCCCTATCTCCGGCCGAGTCTATACGGGGGGATGCTCGCTCTTTGCGTGAGAAGCGCTCTTATTCTTGTACATCTCAGCGTCAGCGCGGGCGAGGAGTCCCTTCATAGTCTCGCCTTCGAAATATTCCGCAAGTCCAAAGGAAGCGTCCACTCTCAGCTTCATCGGGCCGGACTTCCCGCGAACAGTATAGTTTCCGCAGACCCATTCCTGGATGCGGTCGGCCTGCCCTCTAGCCACGCGTATCCCGCAGTCGAAGAGGATGATGAACTCGTCGCCTCCCCAGCGGCCAACCACGTCGGTAGAGCGGCACCTCGACTTCAATTCGGTGGCAAATGCCAGCAGCAATTCATCGCCGGCCATGTGTCCATAATCGTCGTTTACCTGCTTGAACCCATCAATGTCGATAATGGCGACACAAAACGGGAGCGCCACATTCGCTCGCTCCTCGATCTGGCCTTCCACGGACAGACGATTGCGAAGCCCGGTCAGCGAGTCGTACGAAGCGATCTTTTCCGACTCTTCGAGCTTCGTCTGAAAATTCGTGACTTCCACTCGGAGCTCGTCGATGGCCGCCTTTCCTTCTGCGACCATTCTGCCAATCGATGTTTTCAATTCTGCTGCGCTTTTCTCGATAGAGGCCCGCATCTGGGTAAGGTCTTCTAGGTCGGCGATTGTCTCTAACTTGGCAGTGACCTCGTTGATCTGCTGCGCGCAACGCTCATCTCGCGCCCCGACGGATTCGGTAGTGCGGGCCATCACGAGCAGGATGTCCTTCACCTCCACGGCCCTTTGCCTATAATGCAACGCCGCGCTTTTGCCCCACGCTTGAAGCTGTTCCCGGATACTCTTTTCTGTAGACTCAATCTCTTTCACGGAGACGTCAATGGAAAGTCCGTCTCCTATCTTTCCGAGGCCTTGCCTGAGCTCTTTCCCTAGTCCAGGGCATGCATCCAGACTGCACTTTCCCATTTCCGCCAGCGAGGAGCGATATGCGGTCAGCGCCAAGGAAAGAAGATCCTTCTCATCTGGCTCGCAATCCAAAGCTGAACCGGCTTGCGCGGCATCCAGGTACTTCTTTAGCGAGATCATAGCCCTCACAGTGAATCTTCCGCAAAGCGTTGAAACAGAGCTATGCGTCTTGGAACTATCGGCAGTTTTAGTCCTTCCTTTCAGCGCCATCCAGCAGCGCGGCATTTGTGCGCTTCCCGGTTGTTCTATCGCAACGGGCAGAGCGTGTGGCTTGCGGACTCGTGCGCAGGGCAAAACAGAACGCGTAAAAAACCCGCTCCGGCGCGCGGTGCGATAATGGAGCCACGTCACCAGAGACTCTGAAGTGTGGCGTGGTTTGCATGAACCTTCCCAACTCCATCACGATGAGCCGGATCTTCATGATCCCGCTTCTGCTGTGGATTCTCACGACGCACTTTCCGTGGCACACGCATGGAGCGCAGGAGATTACCGCGTCTGTTCTGTTTGTGCTGGCCTCAATTACCGATGGCCTGGACGGCTACCTGGCCCGCAAACGCAAGCAGATCACCACCGTGGGCATGCTGCTGGACCCCATTGCAGACAAAATCATGGTCACGGGTGCCCTGATTGCCTTGGTAGCGTACAACCCAGATGTCGTCAAGGTCTGGATCGTGGTGGTTATCATCGGCCGCGAGTTTCTCATCAGCGGCCTGCGGTCGATTGCCTCCTCGGAAGGCTTCACCATCCAGGCCAGCGACTTGGGCAAGCTCAAGACTGTCATCCAGATTGTCTGCGTGGTCTCCGCTATCCTGGCTCATGGATGGTATGAGTGGAAGTTCGGCATGCTCATCATTCCGGTCAAGTGGATTGCCGTCGCCGCCATTTACTTCACAGTGCTGGTCTCCTGCATCTCCGCCATTGACTATTTTGTGGGTTTTTGGAAGCAGATAGACCACGCCAGCAACGACCGCCGCAAAACATTCGTGCTCACCAGACGCAAAAAGGTGACTACGCCATAACCGGCTCATGTACAAACAGCTCTTCATGCGCGGTTGCAATTCAGGTGCTTCTATAGTGGATAAAGGCTTGCGTCAGAGGCGCACTCCGCGTCCGTGTGCGACAATCTTCGAAAGACCGAATCTCCTATGAGACCTTCTCGTCTCCTTTTTCTGAGCGCCGCTGTATCGCTCCTAGCTGCTCCATTCGCTTGGCCCCAGGCGCCATTTGCGCCCAAGGCCGCTCCCTCGGTTCCGCTGGTGCTAGCCGGCGGTACGGTGGTGGACGTGACCGACTGGGGCCATTCGGCGAAAGACCTGCCGGACGCGGTAGTCATCATCCGCGACGGCCGCATTACCAATGTCGGTTCGCGCATGGCAGTCTCCATCCCCAAGAACGCGCGGGTGATCGACTGCACAGGCAAGTTTCTGATTCCGGGCCTGGTTGACGGCTTTGCTGGCATGAATTCACAAGGCCAGGCCAATGCTGACCTCTTCATGGGCGTAACCACCGTGGTCGCCGTCAGCGACCCCCGCCGCGGCATTGTAGATTTTGCCGCCTCGCCCAAGCCCCACCTCTACGCACTCGACTCTGTGGGCTCGACCGACAACTGGAGTCTGCTCGCGAAACGCCCCGAGTGGGCGCTCAAACTGAGAGAAGGCGCTCGCCGGGCCGAACTGACTCCCGAGGACACTCTCAGCCAGCTCGCCGAAACAGCCCGACTGGGTACGCGCGCCGTCTGGCTGGGCCACAATCTTACCGCCGCCAATGTCCAGTGGATTATGGCGCGCGCTCACCAATTGGGCCTGGTCACTTATGGCGAATTTGTCGCCACTCCCTACAATGTCGGTGTCGAGGCAGGCGTGGATGTACTCGTCCACATGGGCCGCTACGAACTTGGCGTCCTACCCGACGAATTGCAGCGGCCACTGGTAGAAGACTCCGCGGGCACAGCCGCTGTCACGGCCTACGACTACGCCGAGCGCCTGCCCCCCACCGACTCGCACCTGCGCGGTTACGCGCGCTTTCTGGCCGCTCATCACGCGGCGCTTATGCCCACATTCAGCGTCTACTACGCGCAGTTGCCAAATCATCGCAACCTGTGGAGGGAGCCGGCCGCTCTTCTGCTCGATCCCGCCCGCGTCTTTGACCCTGCCAACCGCGCTAATGGCGAAATGGACTATCCGCTCGCGCCTTGGACCCGCCATCTGCCTGTCTCCACTCAGCGCTGGATGGAAGAGAGCCTGCGCAAGAAGGCTGACCAATCGGCCTTGCGGCTATGGCTCATCAATGAAACTCTGTTCTCGGCCTACCCGCACTATCTGGCCGCATCCGGCGCGCCGGTCCAGGGTTCCTTGCCCGGCATCTCCATGCATACCGAACTGGAGCTGCTCGTCCGGCTGGGGCTCTCCCAGCGTGAGGCCCTGGCCGCGGCCACCAACAACTACAGCCTCCAGTTCGGCTGGAATGAGCTGGGGTTGATTGCTCCCGGCCGCCGTGCCGACATCCTCGTCCTCGACGCCGACCCCACGGAGAGCATATGGAACGCCCGCCGCATCGCCGGCCTCGTCTTCGACGGCAATGTAATTGATCGCAAAAGCCTGCTCTCCTGGAAGCACTGAAACGCTATCCATTCTCACAGAGTCCCGGCAGGGAAGCGAGCAGAACTGCCGCGCATCGGTTAACGTAAAAGGTAGCAGGCGTTTCATGCAGGTTCCCTCCAAGGCCATGACCGATTCCCCATCCCAGCCGATCTCTAAGCCGAAGCACCATAATCAATGGCTCATCCTCATCGCGGCCTTCAAACTGGCCCAGGCGCTGCTGTTTGTGGCCATCGGCGTGGGCGTTGTGAGGTTGCTCCACAAAGACGTCGCTGACGAGCTGAGCAAGGCGGCCGAGCATCTGCGCTTTAACCCCGAGTCCCGCCTCGTCAACTTCATCCTCAAGATTGCGCCGCTCGTCAATGACCAACTGCTGCGTCGCATCGGCGCTGTGGTTTTTTTCTATGCCGCTCTGGACCTGATTGAAGGAATCGGCTTGTATTTTGAGAAAGTCTGGGCCGAGTTCCTCACCCTGGCCATCACCGCTTCGTTCCTGCCCTGGGAGATTTTCGAGATCTATCGTCGGCTTACCCTGGTTCGCGTCAGTCTGCTGACGTTGAACACGCTGGTATTCGTTTATCTTTTGAAGCTAGTGATGGCGCGTGAAAAGCGCAAGGAAAGCTCCGAGGAAATCAATCTGGATTAATAAGGCCGCATTTTGCCTGATTAGTTGCGGGAAGTCTCTAACTTTCGCTTTTTATTCCCTATCACGAGTTATCATTCCTGTCCAGTGCCGGAACCTAAGGAGTAAGCCCTATATCTTGTGGTAGGCGAAACTTAGTTATCTATTAGCAGAAATTTCCACAGGCGCGCTCGTCCACAACTGCTTTATTGCAATTTTTTCCTTGGCGAGAGCAGGGATTAGGGGTACTATCGCAGTGTGAGTGGCCAAAAGTGGCCCGTTGTGAATCATTGTGGAACCCATTGGTGGGTTCCAAGGAAAGCTTAACCGATTTTCCTTCTTGACCTACAAGATTCAATGCCCATCCTCAGGGGGAATCAGCCTGAGTAATCGGCGAACGGCAGCAAAAGGCGTGTGGCAGCCGCGGCGGGGGATGTGAAATCAGCCGCGAGAGGCAGACAGGCATGACGGTATTTCGCGGAAACCATCCGGCAAAGGTGGACCCCAAGGGACGGCTCAAGCTCCCCTCTGGGTTCAAAGAGCTGATGGAGAACGCACAGGTCAGCCAGTTTTTCATCACCAGCGTGGATGGCAAGGGCGCGCAGATCTGGCCTTTGCCGGAGTGGGAGAAGCAGGAAGCGCTTCTGGCCGAGTCCAGCACCATGGACGACGCCGTGGAAAAGTACCTGAACCTGACCAGCTACTACGGCCAGCAGGTGGAGATGGACAAAGAGGGCCGGGTCTTGTTGCCGCAGATTCTGCGTAGCAAAGCCGGACTGGACGCGGAGGTCGCGATCATCGGAAAGCTTCATTACCTGGAGGTTTATGACCAGGTGGCCTTCGAAGGGAATTTGCAGGCCAACCCATTGACGGCCGGCGATCGCGAAACGTTGAAGGTAATTCTCAAACCGCGGAGTTGACCGCCCCAACCCCCCAGGGGGAGCGCATGACGAAATCGATTGAACGGCATGCGCCAGTTCTTTTTCAAGAAGCGATTGATCTTCTCCGGGTGCGTCCTGGGTCTACGGTGGTGGATTGCACGCTGGGTCTGGCCGGGCACGCAGCAGGAATTGCAAGGCTGCTTGGAGCCGAGGGGCATCTGATCGGTTTTGATCGGGATCCCGAGGCGCTGGCGCTGGCCAAGGAGAAGTTAGACGGGGTTTGCAGTGAGTTAGGCAGCCAGGCGCCGCGAGTTACTTTGATCAGCGCGGCTTTCAGCTCGGCGCCCCAGCATTTGAAGCCTGCCTCGGTGGACGGCATACTCGCCGATTTTGGAGTGAGCAGCCTGCAACTGGACGAGGCCGGAAGAGGTTTTAGTTTTATGGCGGATGGTCCGTTGGATATGCGCATGGACACGCGCTCCGGGCAAACCGCCGCACAGGTGGTGAATGAGGCGAACGAGCGAGAGCTTGCGGACCTTATTTACGAATACGGAGAAGAAAGGAGGTCGCGGAGAATCGCCAGAGCCATTGTTCGCGGGCGGCCGGTAACAACCACGGGGCAGTTATCCCGGATTGTAACCTCAGCCGCCCCGGCAATGAAACAGGCGCACATTCATCCGGCTACCAGAACATTTCAAGCGCTTCGTATTTATGTGAATCATGAGTTGGATGAGATTCGGGCTTTATTGGAGGCCGCACCCACGTTGCTCAAGCCCTCCGGAAGGCTGGTTGTCATCAGTTTTCATTCTTTGGAAGATCGCATTGCAAAAGACAGTCTGCGCGAAGGCGCTCGGCAGGGAATCTGGGAGATTCTTTCAAAGAAGCCGGTAACGGCCGGCGAAGAAGAGTTGGAGCGCAATCCGCGTTCTCGAAGCGCAAAGTTGCGAGCGGCGGAGAAGCAGGGATCAGGAAACAGGAAACAAGGAAACGGTAACAACGGTTAGGAATCATAGGTTCTGCAATAGAGGCGTTAAGAGGGAGTTTATGAGGCGCCTGACACCTGAACCCTGATCCCTGCCCCCTTAGGAGAATCACCATGGCGGCATGTGCAACAACCAATTTCGAAGTGGGCAGAAGCTGGAGCGCGCGGGTCGCCGAGCGCAACGCCGAGCTGATGGCTCAGCAGGCTCTGCGGCGCCGGGGCATGCACACGCCGGAGTTCTCTTTCTCCAAGCACTTTGACAACAGCCGCCTGGTCAAGGCGCCCGATCCGGTGCGAGCGCACCAGATACGCCGCTTCTCCCAGGTCATCACGGTTTTCTTCCTGCTGACGATGGTCTACGGGTTGCAGCATTTCAATGCCATCGAAGGCGGTTACCGGATCGAGTCGGAAAAGCAGGTTCGCGAGCAGTTGCGCGAGGAAAATCGCCAGTTGCGCCTCTCCGAGGCACAGCTCACGCAGCCGGGCCGTATCGACAAAATGGCGCGCGAAATGGGCCTTGCCGAGCCGCAGCCCGGCCAGATGATTCAACCCAATGCTGCACCCGACACCTCCGCCCCAGTGCTTGCGCAAGCCGTTCCTCCAAAAACAGCGGCTAGCTTCTAGCTGATAGCTGCTAGTTTTGGAGTGGGAGGAATGCGACCCTGAGCTATCAGGCTGTGGTGAAAGTCAGGCTTTGAAAGGGCACGGCTTTAGCCGTGCCGTAACTGCTGCAAAATGAACGTGGTCTTTACAGGCTGCGGAAAACTCGTAGAAGCTGATTCAAATGGTAGCTTTGTGTCAGGGCACGACTTTAGTCGTGCCGTAAATGCCGCAAATCAACGCGGCCTTTAGGCCCTGAGGGATGTATTTCTCCAATTTTGCCAGAGAATCGGAGTTTTTCCGCAGCGTGTTTAGCCCCCTGAGGAAAGTTTTTAAGTAGTTTGGACTTTTATCACGGGCTGCTAACAACGATAGTTTCATAGATCTGAATTGGAGCCGGCCGGCGACCTGGGTGACGCCCGAGCTATAAGCTAGCAGCTAGAAGCTACCACCGGAGCGATTGTCCATGCCGTCCACAGTTCGACCCAGCCGCAACTACAACCCCGCACCGCGCGTGATGCCTCTCAAGCGGACGCGCTTCTGGCTGGTCTGCCTGTTCTTTCTTTTTTGGGTCATCCTGATTTGCTTTCGCCTCTTCTGGCTTCAGGTGGTGCGCCATTCTGAGTTTGTAGAACGCGCCCAAAGGCAGCAGCAGCGCACTTTCGAGGTGGCTCCGCGCCGTGGCGTCCTTTATGACCGCAACCTGCGCGAACTGGCCATGACGGTGCAGGTGGACTCCGTCTTTGCCGTGCCTTCGGAGATTGACAATAAGCAGGCGGCTGCTCATGCACTGGCCGCAATCGTCCACACCGATCCCAACGACACACAGAACACCGAGGAGCAGATTGCCGCGCGCCTCGCCGTCGGGCGCAACTTCGCCTGGGTCGCGCGGCGTGTGACGCCGGAAGTGGCCGCCAAAGTAAAGGCGCTTCCCCTCAAGGGCATCTACTTCCAGAAAGAGTTTCAGCGCTTCTACCCGAACAACGAAATCGCCGCGCAGGTGCTGGGGTATGTGGGCATCGACGACGCAGGACTCGGCGGCCTGGAGCAGAAGTTCGAGCCGCAGTTGCACGGCGTTCCCGGCCGCATGTACACCGCCATGGATGCGCGCCGCCACGTGCTCGGTTCGACGGAGAGCGAACCGCAGCCGGGCAAAAACCTGGTGCTCACCATTGACAAGAACATTCAGTTCATGGCCGAGCAGGCACTGGACCACGCCATGGCGCGCACCCAGGCGGCTAACGGCACCGTGGTCGTGCAGGACGTGCATACCGGCGAGATTTTGGCGCTGGCCATCCGCCCCACCTTCAACCCCAACGACTTTCGCCACACCACGCCGGAACTCTTGCGCAACCACGCGGTCAGCGACGTATACGAGCCGGGCTCGGTCTTCAAGTTGATAGCTTATTCGGCGGCGTTGGAGCAGCACGTCGCAGCGCCCGACGACATGATCGACTGCCAGGGCGGCAAAATTACCCTCGCCGGCCGTGTCATTCACGACAACCAGGGCGAACACTACGGCGTCGTTACGGTTCAAAAGGCGCTCGAAGTCTCCAGCGACGTAGCCGCTGTCAAGCTCGCCCTCAAGGTTGGTCCCGATCGCTTCTACCAGTTCATCCGCGACTTCGGCTTCGGGAGCCGTTCCGGCGCCGAGATGCCCGGCGAAACCCGCGGCCTGCTTCGTCCGGTGAACAAATGGGGCCCTTCGTCCATCGGCTCAATTGCGATTGGCCAGGAAGTTGGCGTCACGCCGTTGCAACTGGTTTCCATGGTTTCAACCATCGCCAACGGAGGCGTCTATCTGCCTCCGCGCGTGCTGATGCCCGGCCAGGTGGATGGAACGCGCAATGGTCAAACGCCGGTGGCATCGCCTTTCAAGTCCGGCGAAGAGCTGCCCAATCCGCTGCCTGCCGGTGCGCATCGCGTGCTCTCCACACTCACCGCCGCCCAGATGCGCAAGATGATGGAGGGCGTGGTATTGTTCGGCACCGGCAAGCCCGCGCAGCTCAACGGCTACTCCTCAGGCGGCAAGACCGGCACGGCACAGAAAATCGATCCCGCCACTCACCTCTATTCGAAGACCATGCACATCGCTTCGTTTGCCGGCATTGCTCCGGTCAATAATCCGGTGATCGCCGTGGCCGTGGTTCTCGATTCGCCCAAGGGTGCCTATTACGGCACAGCCGTTTCTGCGCCCGTCTTTTCCGAGGTAGCGCAGCAGGTTCTCGAATATCTCTCCGTACCTCACGACATCGATGCCCGCCGTCCCCACGCTTTATCCAAGGCCGATTTGCGCATGGCCGAAGACGACAGCCATGAGCAAACCGGCGACATCGGCGCCCTCTATGCTGCGGCCAACGATCTGCCCAGCGACGACCCTTTGCGTGCGTCCGCAACTCAGGCGCCGCCTGCAAGCTCGCCCGCCGCAGGGGTCAAATCGCAAACCAATGCGCAGTCCGTGAACGCGAATGCCAACCCTGCTACGACGCAACAGCAGCCGCAGGCATCGACGACGGTCACCATCGCCAACGGCAAAGCCTTGCGCGTTCCGTCGCTCATAGGTTTGCCCGTGCGCAAGGTCATCGAGCAGGCCGCCGCCGCCGGACTCGAAGTGGAAATCAACGGCAGCGGCACAGTGCGGGAGCAAGCCCCGGCGCCCGGAACCATGGTCGCGCCGGGAACCAGAATCATCGTTCGCTGCGGACGCCAATAAGGGATGTCATCCTGAGCGAGCGTAGCGAGTCGAAGGACCTGCGTTTGCCTTTCGTTCTTCAGGCTAAATCCCCTTCGGAATACTGCGGGTAGCTTCCAGCGATTTGCCCGTTTCCAGAAGGCTCTTCAGGCTGGCAAGAATGATCGGCCATCCGTTCGAGACACCTTTGATGAACTTCGAATCGGGCTTGTCCATCACGTGCGTCAGCGTCAGCTTCACCGTCTCGCCGGCCGGCTCTAGCTCATACGTCATGCGCGAATAGCCTTCAGCGGCCATCTCGGGAAAGATCTCATTGCGCCACTTCAGAACCAGCCGCTTGGGCGGATCAATCTCCACTACTTCGCCGGTGTCGCCCACGCGCCCATCGGAAAATGCAATCTGCCACGACACTCCCGGCTTCCAATCGCTCGTCTGGATTGTATCGAACCAGAACTGCCGCGTGAACTCCGGCTCGATCAGTGCCCGCCACAGCTTCTCCGGCGTAGTGCGGATAAATGTCACATACACAAATTGAGAATCAGCCATCGTTTTCTCCCTCCAGTTTTGATTTGAGTTCTGCGAGGACGCGCAGACGGCCCCGCTCATATTTGTCAATCCAACGCTCGCCGATCTCATGAATGGGCACCGGATTCAGGTAGTGCAACTTCTCGCGGCCGTGCCAGATGGTGACTACGAGCGCGGCCTCTTCCAACAGCTTCAAATGCTTCGTTACGGCCTGCCGTGTCATCTCCAGATGTGCGCAGAGTTGCCCCAGCGTTTGCCCGTTATCTGCCCGCAGCCGGTCCAGCAGCAGTCGGCGTTCCGGGGCTGCCAGCGCCTTGAAGACCTTGTCCAAATCCGCGCTCATCAAAATCATAATAGGCAACCATTTGGTTGCATGTCAAGAACAAAGACTTGTTCCATCGAAATGGAAGTCAATTTGCAGATCTGTTCTTTCCTAAGACACGGGCGAGAGTCATACTTGAAACGGCATAGAAGAAAGGAATTGCCGATGTTGTTGCCAAAGTTGCGCCGAGCATTGCAGCAGGCTGGTGACCCGGACCGGGCGTCGGCCATGCAAGCGTACATGAAGTCTGCGATGCCGTATCACGGAGTTCCGGCGCCATTGTTCCGCAAGGTATGCAGGGCGGCGTTTGCAGACGTACAGTTAGCTTCGGCGGCACATTGGCAGGCGCAGGTCCTGGAAATTTGGCGCGACGCTCGGTTCCGCGAAGAGCGATACGCGGCCTTGTCCCTGGCAGGAGACAAACGCGCGCAGCCCTTCCAGACTTTGTCTGCGATCAAGATGTATGAAGAGTTGATCGTCACCGGTGCATGGTGGGATTACGTCGACGGGATTGCATCGCACCGTATTGGGTCGATCCTGAGGGACTATCCCGTGCCGATGCGGCGCAAGATGCTCACCTGGAGCAAGTCGAGCAATCTGTGGAAGCGGCGCACGTCGATTCTATGCCAGCTCGGCTTCAAGAAGGAAACTGACTTGCAGTTGCTCTATGCATGCATGGAGCCCTCACTTGGATCTAAGGAATTCTTTCTGCGGAAGGCAATTGGCTGGGCGCTGCGCCAGTACGCTTGGACTGATCCTGCCGAGATACAGAGATATGTGCGGGTCAACCGCGCCCGCCTGAGTACTCTGAGTTGCCGCGAGGCGTTGAAGAATATTGAGCCTCTGAAAACGTCACTCTGAAGACCATCGAAAACAAACGCCGCCCAACAAACTACAATGGAACCCGTGATGAATTGGACAGAATTAATCGCAGAAGTGAGCGCTGTCGGCTCTGGCGGCGGCGCGGACGGCCCGGTGACGGGCGTTGAATACGACTCGCGGCGAGTGCAGCCAGGTTCGGTTTTTGTCGCCATGAAGGGCGGCTCAACCGACGGCAACCGCTACGTGGAGAAAGCCATCGCCGCTGGCGCGCTGGGGGTCATTACTGACTCGCCGCAGGAGTTCGACCACCTGCTGGTCTTCGAGGCCGGCCTGCCTGTGCTGGAAGTCGAGCATGGCCGCCGTGCGCTGGCCCAGGCTTCAGCCGCGTTTTTTGGCCATCCGGAGCGCAAACTTGCAGCCACAGGCATCACTGGCACCAATGGCAAGACGACCACTGCTTTTCTAATCGAGTCGCTGCTGAACGCCGCGGCGCGCAAGTCTGTTCTTGTCGGCACCATCGAGTATCACGTGGCTGGCGAGGTGCGTCCCTCGGTGCATACCACCCCGGAGTCCCGCGACCTTTTTGAGCTGATGGCTGAAGGCGTTACCCGCGGAGCAACCGAGTTGGTCACAGAGGTTTCCAGTCACGGCCTCGACCAGGGCCGGGCGACCGGTTTGAATTTCGACGTTGCCGTCTTCACCAACCTCACGCGCGACCACCTCGATTATCACGAGACCATGGAGAAGTATTTTGCCGCCAAGCGCCTGCTCTTCGACGGCACGGTCTATCCGGCTCCCCGCGTTGCCGTAATCAATGCGCACGATCCGCGCAGCAATGACTTGGCTGAGGCTGCGCGCAAAGCCGGCGCGGAGGTTCGGACCTATGGAATCGGTGAGGGTGACTGGCGCGCTGCCAGCTACACGCTCACTCCGTCGGGCGCGGTTCTCGAACTGGAAACCCCGGCAGGCGCGGCCAAAGTCACTTCGCGACTGGCTGGCGAGGTGAACATCTTCAACCTGCTTGCTGCGCTGACGGCTGCACACGCGCGCGGCGTGGCGTTTGCTGATTTGGTCGAATTTATTCCCCGACTTCAGCCTGTTCCCGGCCGCTTCCAATCCGTCGATGCGGGGCAGCCTTTCACGGTGATTGTGGACTACGCACACACAGATGATGCTTTGCGCAACCTGACCGCGCTGGCCCGGCAAATGACCGCGCACTCCGGCAAGCGCGTGATTACGGCTTTCGGCTGCGGTGGTGACCGCGACCGCACCAAACGGCCCAAGATGGGCCTGGCAGCGGGCGAGGGAAGCGACTTTGTGGTGGCCACCAGCGACAATCCCCGCTCCGAAGATCCGTTGGCAATTCTGGCCGAAGTCGAGCCGGGTCTTAAGAACACTCAGGCCCGCTATACCGTCGAGCCGGACCGCGCCGCCGCCATTCGCCTGGCGCTCAAGGAAGCCAAGCCCGGCGACGTCGTTTTGATTGCAGGCAAAGGCCACGAGAAGGAACAGATTCTCTCGACCGGAGTCATACATTTTGACGACGTCGAAGTTGCCCTTTCCGCGTTGGGCGAAATGGGTTATGGTGGTGTGCAATGAAGCTTACGCTTGCAGAGGCAGCCATTGGCGCGGGCGCAGTGCTCGAGGCGCCGGCCAGCGCGGCAAATGCCGGGGCGCTCGTGGTGTGCGGCTATTCGATCGACTCGCGCACCGTGGCCGCAGGCGAGCTCTTTTTTGCCGTACGCGGCGATCGGCTGGATGGGCACGATTTTGTTGCTGCGGCCATCAGCCGCGGGGCCGTGGCCGCCGTGGTTTCGCGCGCGCGTGTCGCCACCTTGCCTGATGCCGCGCTTGCCGGGCCACTGCTCATCACCGAAGACCCGTTCATTGCCATGCAGGCGTTAGCTGCTCATGTCCGCCGCCAATGGGGCAAACGCGTGGTGGCCGTCACCGGCTCGGCCGGCAAGACCACGACGAAGGAAGCGATTGCCGCGGCGCTGGGCGCAAAGTTCAATGTGCTCAAATCCCACGGCAATCTCAACAACGCCTTTGGGGTGCCTCTCCAACTGCTGCGCCTCTCGCCCGAAAACGAAATCGCGGTCATCGAGATGGGCATGAACCACCCCGGCGAGATTGCTGCACTGGCCCGCATCGCCTCGCCTGACTGGGCCGTGGTCACTAACGTAGGCACGGCGCACATTGAGAACTTCCCCGACGGTCAGGCAGGCATCGCTCGGGCCAAGTTCGAGTTGATTGATGCTCTACCGGCGAACGGCGTTGCTTTCCTCAACTGCGACGACCCATTCCTTTCCCAATTTGGCCGCGACTTTCACGGTCATGCCGTTTATTTTGGCGCCAGCCCCTGCGCTGATCCCCGGATTCTTGAGGTTGCGGAAGACCTCGCAGGCCTGCACGTGCGGTATCGCGCCGGGGAGCGCGAGGGTCAATTGACGCTTAACCTCCTGGGCGCGCACAACGCATCGAACGTGATGGCCGGTTTGGCTGTTGCGTTAGAGGCGGGCGTCGAGTTGGATGCGGCTATCGCAGCCCTCGAGACTCTCACCGCCGGAGACAAGCGCGGCGAAGTCATCGAAATCAAAGGCGCGACAATTCTGAACGACAGCTACAACTCCAACCCCGAGGCGCTCCGCTCCATGATCCGCACGCTGGCCGCGCGGCCCGCCAAGCGCCGGATTCTCGTTGCTGGCGAGATGCTCGAACAGGGCGAGCAGGGCCCCGCGCTCCACGCTCAGTGCGGTCGCGCCGCCGCCGTGGTCGGCATTGATATTGTGGTCGGCGTTCAAGGCAACGCTGAGCATCTGGCCGCCGCTGCCTGCAAAGGCGGTGTTGCTTCACTCTTTCTGCCCGATGCCGAAGCTGCCGGCCGCTGGCTCAAGCTCAACCTGCGCAGGGGCGACCTGGTCCTCGTCAAAGGTTCGCGCGGCGTTCATCTGGAGCGGGTAATCGAAGCGTTCAAAGGCCGAGTTGCAGTCAGGGAGGGGAAGTGAGTCTTCGGAGATTGAGCCGGATCATTGCGCTGTTTTTTGTTTTTGCATATGCGATGCGGCTGGTGGCGGAGGACTACTCGTCCTGGACCAGGCCGTTTCCGCCATTTCGCATTGCGGGCAACCTTTATTATGTCGGTAGTGAAGAGCTTGCCTCATACCTGATTGCCACGCCAAGAGGGAACATTCTCATCAACAGCAGCCTCGAGGCAAACGTGCCGCTGATCCAGAAGAGCGTGGAACAGTTGGGCTTCCGCTTCGCCGACATCAAGATACTGCTCATCAGCCAGGGACATTTCGACCACTGCGCAGGCAGCGCGCTGGTGAAGAAGCTGACCGGCGCACAGTATTTTGTGATGGATGCAGACGTTCCGGTGGTGGAGTCGGGCGGAAGAAACGACTTCAATTACAGCGCTGATCCCGACGCCTGGTTTCCGCCGATGAAGGTGGATCGTGCGCTCCACGACGGCGACACGGTTGCGCTGGGCGATGCGGTGCTGACGGCGCATCTGACCGCTGGGCACAACAAGGGAACCACGACCTGGACCATAGATGAGGTCGAAGGCGGCAAGACGCTGCACGTAGTCATCGTCGGCGGACCGAATGTGAATCCAGGTTACAAGCTGGTGGGAAACACAGCCTATCCGCGGATTGCCACGGACTTTCATCATGGATTTCAGGTGCTCAAGAGTATGCCTTGCGACGTTTTTTTCGGTGCTCACGCTGGCTACTTCGGGCTGCAGGAGAAATACGAGCGATGGAAGCGGGGCGACCGCAACGCCTTTATAGATCCGGCTGGCTACCAGAGTTACATCGCCGGCCGGGAACAGGCATTCGAAACGGAGTTGAAGCGGCAAGAGACGGCAAAGCAGAAACGCTGATTTCCACTCCTCTCGCCGTCCACGGCCTAGTAAAATCAACATGAAACCTGCCTCGTTCCGGCTCTGGAGGCCCTTTGCTTTATTGGCTGCTCTACGAAAAGCTGTTTCCGTTTGTTCACCCTTTTCGCATCTTCCGCTACCTCACGTTCCGCACCGCCTTCGCCTCTGGCACGGCGCTCCTCATTACGCTGCTCATTGGCCCCTGGGTCATCAGGATGCTGCGCGAGTTTCAGATCGGCCAGTTCATCCGCGATGACGGGCCGCAGTCGCACCTGAAGAAATCCGGCACGCCCACCATGGGCGGCGTGCTCATCGCGATTGCCATTTTGCTGCCCACCGTGCTGTGGTCCGACCCCGCGAACCCCTTCGTATGGGCAGCTGTGTTTTCCACGCTCGCCTTCGGAGCCATCGGCTTTGCCGACGACTATATAAAAGTTGTCCAGCGCCGCAGCCTGGGCCTCACGGCGCGCGCCAAACTTTTCTGGCAGGGCATTGCCGGCGCTTCCGTTGCGGTTTTCTTGGTTGTTCTCCAGCAATTCAAACTTTTCTCCACGCAGTTGACCGTGCCGTTCATCAAAAGTTGGCGTCCCGACCTCGAATGGCACTGGCTTGGTTCCATTCCGCATCTCGGTTTGCTGGCGTTCCTGCCCTTCGTCATCTTTGTCATGCTCTTCCTGGCCCTATCCTCGAATGCCGTCAACCTGACCGACGGCCTCGACGGGCTGGCCATCGGCTGCACCATCGTCGCCGCGGCCGCACTCGCCGTACTCACGTATGTCAGCGGCCACGTGGTCTTTGCCGACTACCTCGAACTCCAGCGCATGCCCATGGTCGGCGAGCTGACCGTGTTTTGTGGCTCCATGGTGGGCGCCTCCATTGG
>Ga0255354_1000947_pt1 | contig 17471 bp, 14 predicted proteins | sample HBST50metaG_FD_189942 | JGI IMG/M metagenome (GOLD analysis project Ga0255354, IMG submission 189942) | Peat soil microbial communities from Stordalen Mire, Sweden - H.B.S.T50 | ecosystem: Environmental > Terrestrial > Soil > Wetlands > Peat | place: Sweden: Norrbotten County, Stordalen Mire...
CCTGTGGAAGTGACCCGCCACCGACAAGGTGGCTCAATACAATCGGGGCCGCGTCAGCGACCCCGCTCAGCCGCTTTGAGCGGCTCACACCGTAAAGCCTCCGGCTTTGCCGGAGGATACTTACTTGTTCCTTGCCACCACAAAATCAGGTAGCCAGAGCAGCGCGCGCTTGAATTCAGAGTCGGGCAGGGAAGCCAGTGCGTCGCGAGATTGCTTGGCATAGCGCTCCGCCGCGGCCATGGCGTACTCCACCGAGCCGTTGCGGACCAGGATCTCCTGAATCTGCTCGCGGCTCACGCGCTCGAAGGCGCGGTCGTCCAGAACCCGCTTGATGGCTTGCCGGTCGGCTGCTGTGCCGTGGTCGTCAGAGTGAATGATCGCCAGCGTGGCCTTGCCTTCGCGCAGGTCGCTGGCCACCGGCTTGCCCAGCACTTCTTCCGTAGCCGTCAGGTCGAGCACGTCGTCCACAATCTGGAAAGCCAGACCCACATTCTTGCCATAGGCCGCCAGACTGTCTTCGTCGGCCTCGCTGGCCCCGGCCAGAATGGCCCCCAGACGCATGGAAACGGCAAACAGACAGGCGGTTTTGCGATAGATTAGATCGTAGTACTCGGCCTCTGAGACGGCTTTGCCCAGTTTTTGAATCTGCAGCAGTTCGCCCTCGACCATCTGCTGGGTCAGCCCAATCAGCAGGTCAAGCACGCGTAGATTGTCCTCTTCCAGGGCCACTTTGAAGGCCTGCATGTAGAGCCAGTCACCGGCCAGCACGCACTTCTCGTTGCCCCAGGTCGTATTCGCGGAAGGTCGGCCGCGGCGCAAGTCCGCCCCGTCGATAATGTCGTCGTGAACCAGCGTGGCGGTGTGTACCATCTCCACCACCGTGCCCAGCCGGATGGCCGCAGGGCCAAAGTAGCCCAAAGCGTGTGCGGAGAGCAAAAGAAGGGAGGGCCGGATGCGCTTGCCGCCGCCACCCCTCAGGTACTCGGCGATCTCCGTGATCGTCGTGACCCCGGAGGCGGCGTCTTTGCCCAACTCCTGCTCGATCGTTACGAGATCGTCCCGCAGCAGATCGAATACTTCTCTTGCCGTCGCTATCGCCAATGTGCTCAATGTTCTCCGGTTCTCGACTCGTCAGTTCCTGTGCTGCTCAGATTCTCTTGTGCAGCGTACTCATTGGATGCGCCCGCATCCGCATTGCATTCCACTAATTCGAGCGGTAGTTGGTGAACTGCAATTCCACGCCCAGTTCCTTGCCACGCAACAGGGCGATGATCCCCTGCAACTCGTCGCGATCCTTGCTCGATATTCTGACTGTATCGCCTTGGATGCTGGCTTGCGCCTTCTTTTTCGAATCCTTCACCAGACGAACAATCTCTTTTGCCTTTTCAATCGGAATGCCCTGTTGCAGCTTGATCTTCTGCCGCACGCTCTTGCCGGAGGCTTCTTCCATCTTTTCGTAGGTCAGATTCTTCAGCGAAACGCCCCGCTTGATCAGCTTCTGTCCCAGAATCTCTTTGACCGCGTCCAGCTTGTACTCCCCGGCTGAGGTCAGTTCGATGGCGTCCGAACCCTCCATGGTGATGTCCGAGTGGGAGTCCTTCAGGTCGAACCGCTGATGAATCTCCTTCAGTGCTTGGTCGATGGCGTTGCGCACTTCCTGCAGATCCACCTTGCTCACGATGTCGAACGAATTTTCCTGTGCCATTGTCTTGTCCTCTTATCCTTCGGCGTCCCATCTCCGACCTCAATCGCCGGGCGGCTCTGCCGGTGCAACTCTATCAGTTTCCCACGTCTGCCCTTAAGCGAAACAGCCGCTGGAAGTTTTTCGTGGTCGCGGAGGCGATTTCTTCCTCCGTGACCTTCAGTAATTCGGCCAGCGTGCGGGCCGTGTTGACCATAAAAGCCGATTCGTTGCGTTTGCCGCGAAGGGGAACCGGAGTCAGATACGGTGCGTCGGTTTCCACCAGAATCCGGTCCAACGGCAGCCGCGCGGCCACGTCCCGCATGGGCTGCGCCTTGGGAAAAGTCAGATTCCCGGCAAACGACAGCAGAAAGCCCAAATCCAGCGACCGCTGCGCCTGCTCCCAGGTTCCGGAAAAGCAGTGCATCACGCCGCCCAGCCCGGTCGACCGCCAGCGCTCTTCCAAAATAACAAAAAGATCGTCCCACGCGTCGACTTCACCGTCTTTGGGCCGGCAGTGGATCAAAATCGGCCGCTTGTGTGCCGCCGCAATCTCCAGTTGGCGTGTCAGGACTTCAAGCTGCACCGCATGCGGCGCGCCCTCATGGTAATAATCGAGCCCAATCTCCCCGCAGGCGATCACTTCCGGCTCGGCCAGCAGGCTGTCCAACTTGGCCAGCGCCGCCTCGTCCGCTTCGGGCGTGTTGTGGGGATAGATGCCCGCGCTGGCATACAGCCGGGGTATGTCGGGCTGCCCATTGAACTGGCGGCAAATCTCCAGCGCCTGATGCATCTCGGCCGGCCCTTCGCCAATGCCGATGGCCAGAATCGCGCCCACTCCCGCCTCAAACGCACGGTGCAGCATCGCCTCGCGGTCCTCCGCGTAGCGCTCACTATCCAGGTGCGCATGGGAATCAATCAGCAAAAGGGGAAACCTTCCTAAATGCATTGCAGAATCCCGCGGGATTCTGCAATGGGGGATGCGGCAATGCTTGTAGTTACTTTAGCCGTGCGCCCAGCGGGCACTCTTCCAGGAATCCAGCCAGTACCGGCGCTCCGTCCTCCAGCGAGGCTGCCAGCAACATGCCGTTCGACATCAGCCCACGCATCTTGCGCGGCGCCAGGTTGGCCACAATGATGATCTTCCGGCCTACCAGCGCTTCCGGCTCGTAGTACTGGGCAATGCCGGCCAGAATCTGCCGCTTCTCGTAGCCCAGATCCACCTCCAGGCGCAGCAGCTTGTCGGCCTTGGGAATGCGCTCGGCCACCAGAATCTGCGCCACCCGCAGCTCCACCTTGGCAAAGTCGTCGATGGTAATGTACTGCTTCTCTTCCACCACCGGAGCTGGTGCTGGGGCTGGTGCAGCCGCAGCAGACGCGGCCGCGGCTACCGTGTCATAGGCTAGAGCTTCAGCCCCGGCCTCGTTGCCGGCGGAGTCGCCTACGGAATCCACGGGTGCGCCATCCCATACATTTTGCTTTTCGGTAGACTCGCTCACGATGGCTTCATTTCCCGTGGTCTTTGCGGCGGAGCCGCCGCTGGCCCCACCGCAGGTGGCGGCCGCTTCGACGGCGCTCTTGCTGTTTTCATCTTCGATGTTTTGCATACGCTCCACTGCATCCTTCTCCGCGCGGGGGAATAGCGGCGCGGGCTCGCTAAATTTGGTTCCGGGCTTCAATCCGCCCCATGCGATGTTTGTCAAAAATGCCTTGTGCGCGGCAGCTGAAATTTCTCCCTGTCCCAGTTGCAGCCAAACCTTCGCCGCAGCATCCGGCAGGATGGGATACACCAGTGCAGTAATGATGCGAATAGCCTCAGCCGCAGTGGCTAGCACCCGCGCCTGCAACAGCGTGTGATCTTCCACGCTGCGGTCGACGGGCTTCTTCCACGGAGCGTTGGCGGTCAGGTAGCCGTCGGTATCCGCCACCAGAACCCACAGAGCCTTCAGCGCATCGGAGAAGTTCAGCTCGTCAAACGCCGGGCCAAACGCGGCAATCGCGCTCTCGGCGCTTGCGCGCAGTGCCGTCTCGGCAGCGGTGTTCGCGCCAGCCTCCGGCAGCACGCCGCCAAAGTACTTGTGCATCATGTTGACGACGCGGCTCACCAGGTTGCCGTAGCCGTTGGCCAGGTCGCCGTTGTAGCGCTGCACCAGTGCGTCAAAGCTGAAGCTGCCGTCCTGACCGAAGGGAATCTCCCGTAGCAGGAAGTACCTCAAAGCATCTGCTCCCAGAATTGCCTGCACGGTTTCCGCGCGCACAATGTTGCCCCGCGACTTGGACATTTTGCCCTGGTCGAAGAGCAGCCAGCCGTTGGCCTTCACTGAGCGCGGCAGCGGCAATCCTGCAGCCATCAGGAAAGCCGGCCAGTAAACGCAGTGGAAGCGGCTGATTTCCTTGCCGATCAGGTGCATGTCCGCAGGCCAGAACTTCTCAAAGCGCGCCTTGTCTTCGGGCGCGTCCGACCCGTAACCCAGCGCGGTAATGTAGTTGACCAGCGCGTCGAGCCAGACGTAGATCACGTGTTTTTCGTCGCCGGGGACGGGAATGCCCCACGAAAAACTAGTCCGGCTCACCGACAGGTCCTTCAGTCCGCCGCGGACAAATGAAATCACCTCGCGCCGCGTCGATTCGGGTCCCATGAACTCAGGGTTGGCCTCGTAGAACTCCAGCAGCTTGCGCTCGAAGGCCGATAGCTTGAAGAAGTAGTTCTCCTCGCTCACCGTCTCCGTCACCCGGCCACAGTCGGGGCAGATGGTGCCCACCGGGCCGTCTACATACAGCTCGTCCGACACACAATACTGGCCGGAGTAGGAGCCTTTGTAGATAAAGCCCTTGTCGCGCAGCGCGGCAAAAAACTTCTGCGTGCCGCGTATGTGGCGCTCTTCGGTGGTCCGGATAAAGTCGTCGTAGCTCAGGCCGAGCTGGTCCCACAGGCCGCGGAACTCGCCGGAGATGGCCGTCGCAAACTCCGCGGGCGTGCGTCCGGCCAGTTCGGCGGAGCGCTCGATCTTCTGCCCGTGCTCGTCGGTGCCGGTCAGGAACCAGGTTTCAATGCCCAGCGCCCGCTTGTGCCGCGCAATCGCATCGCACACGATGGTGGAGTAGGCATGGCCCAGGTGCGGCCGCGCGTTCACGTAATAGATCGGCGTGGTCAGGTAATAACGGGAAGAACTTGAAGTTTGAGTAGGCATAGGCTGGGAATTGCTCGGAATACGACCTGATCGCAGTCGGGAATCGTGAGTCAATCTACTCTTTATCTTACGGCATGTTCACTGGCGGCTTAGTCCGGGTGCCCCAGGTCTCGATTTTGAGACCTGGGAATGACCAGCACCTGATCCCAACACGGGAACGCTAGCCCCACCGCAGGTGCCGCAGGTGGCTGGTAGAATAAGCCTTGAAAATCAAGGATTTTTGAGGCATACACCCGTGTATCTTGAATTGCAGAAAAGGCTCAGCGCCCATCTTCGCAGCGTTTTGAAAGCAAAATACGATCTCGAGCTTGAGACCATCCCGCTCGAAATCCCGCCCGACCTGCAGTTCGGCGAACTGGCTACCCCCATCGCCTTTGAACTGGCCCGCAAGCTGCGCAAGGCCCCCAAAATGATTGCCGCCGAAATCGTCGCCGCCCTTGGCCATCTTGACGGCTTCGCCGGTTTTGAGGCCGCCGGTTCCGGCTACATCAACGCCCGGCTCGATCGCGCCTCTGGAGCGCGCCTGATCGCCAGCGGAGAGAGCCTGGTGCGCCCTGCCAGCGGCATTCATTCGCTCGTCGAGCACACCAGCATCAATCCCAACAAGGCGGCCCACGTCGGCCACCTGCGCAACGCCATTCTGGGCGACACCTTCGTCCGCCTGCTGCGCGCTGCCGGCCAAAAAGTGGATGTGCAGAACTACATCGACAACACTGGTGTGCAAGTGGCCGACGTGGTCGTAGGCTTTCAGCATCTTGAGGGCAAGTCCCTCGCCGACGCGCGCCATTTGCTTGCCGACCTCAAGAGCAAAGGGGAGCGGATCGACTACTACTGCTGGGACCTTTACGCCCGCACCTCGCAGTGGTACGAGCAGGGTAGCGAAGAGGAAAACGCCGCGCGCAAAAAGCTGCGTTACGCGACCTTGCACGAGCTGGAGCAGGGCGGCAACGAGACCTCCGAAATCGCCGAGTTGATCTCGACCGCGGTTCTGCGCCGCCATCTCGAAACCATGCTGCGGCTGGACATCGAGTACGACTTCCTGCCTCGCGAGAGCGAGATTCTGCACCTCAAGTTCTGGGATGCGGCCTTCGAGCAGTTGAAGAAGACCGGCGTCCTCTACTTTGAGAACGAAGGCAAAAACAAGGGCTGTTGGGTGATGACCCGCCCCGGCGCGGAGACCACCGAGGGCGAGACAAACGAAGACGCCAAGGTGATCGTCCGCTCCAATGGCACGGTCACTTACGTCGGCAAGGACATTGCCTATCACCTGTGGAAGTTCGGCCTGCTGGGCAAGGACTTCGGCTACAAGCGGTTCTTCACCTACCCCGACCACGAGTGCTGGATCACGGCGGAGACCGGTGAGCAAGACCATCCGCACTTTGGCGGAGCGCAGGCCATCTACAACGTGATCGACTCGCGCCAGAGCGACCCGCAGGCCAACGTGATCCAGGCCCTGCGCGGCATGGGCTACACCGAGCAGGCCGACCGCTACACGCACTTTGGTTATGAGATGGTTGCGCTCACTCCGCGCTGCGCCGTTGAGCTGGGCTATACCGTGTCCGACGAAGACCTGGCCCGCCCTTACATTGAAGTTAGCGGACGCAAGGGCTTCGGCGTCAAGGCCGACGACCTGATTGACAAGCTGATCGCCGCCACCCGCGCCGAAGTGGACGCGCACCAGACCGGCGGAGCCGAGGCCGAAGCTGGCCGTCAGAAAATCGCTGAGCAGATTGCCATCGGCGCACTGCGCTACTTCATGCTCAAGTTCACGCGCAACTCGGTCATCGCCTTCGACTTCAAGGACGCTCTGAGCTTTGAAGGTGAGACCGGCCCGTATATTCAGTACGCCGTGGTCCGCGCCCGCAACATCTTCCGCAAGGCGGGAACCACTCCCGAAGCGGAGTTAGCAAAGTTAGCTGGAGTGGTGGAGTTAGACTCCTACCTTCAAGGCGAAGACGCCCAGGATATCTGGGCACTTTGGCTGCGCGCTGCCCGACGCACCCTGGTGCTGGAGCAGGCCATTGCCTCCTCCGAACCCGCGATTCTGGCCAAGCATGCCTTCCAGTTAGCGCAGGAGTTCAACAACTTCTATCATCGCCATAACATCCTGAAGGAAGAAGACCCAGCGAAACAGACCTTCCTGTTAGCCACGGCTGCGGTTGCTCTGCGCGAGCTGATTGTGGTGCTGTCTTGGCTTGGAATCGAAAGCCCGGAGGCGATGTAAAGCAGCTTTTTACCGCTTGAGGTTGTACCAAGGCCGGGCTGTCTTTTAAGTCCATACAAAAATGAACTGTCATCCTGAGCGAACGGGGCCCCAAGTGCTTTCCGGGGTCCCCAAAGAGCGCCTTTGCTCTTTGGGGTGGAGCTTGGGGGTGGTGAGTCGAAGGATCTGCGGTTGCTTTTCAAAGAACATCTGGGACACCACACTAGGGTGGGCAATCAATTCACTCCATCGCAGGGTGCGAAATCATAGATAGGCTCTTGAACACAATGGCCACCTCTCCCTGCAACCTACAAGTTGCAATGAGAAGTGGCCACTGTGTTGTTGGTACCAACCTTACAAAAAGCTAACAGCTAGGAGCTAGCAGCTAAAAGCTGCTTTTAGTAACTTCTGACCCACTCCAGAATCGACCGAACCGCGATGCCGCTAGGGCCTTTGGCGATGTAGGGCCGCGAGTCCTCCACCCAGGCCACGCCTGCAATGTCCAGGTGAATCCAGGGCGTGTCTTCCGCAAAGACCTTCAGGAACTCGGCCGCGGTGCTTGCGCCGCCCCAGCGTCCGCCGGTGTTTTTGATGTCGCCGATGTCGCTCTTGATCATCTCGGCGTACTCGTCGCCCAGCGGCAGCCGCCAGAACTTCTCGCCCGAAGTAGCCAGAGCGCCGTCGAACTTGGCATAGGTGGCGTCGTCGTTTGAAAAGGCTCCGGCATTGATCATGCCCAGCGCCACCACGCAAGCCCCGGTCAGGGTGGCCGCGTCAATCAGGTGCGTTGCGCCCAGTTGCTTGGCGTAGGTCAGCCCATCGGCCAGCACCAGCCGCCCCTCGGCGTCGGTGTTGATAATCTCGATGGTCTTGCCGGACATGGCAGTCTGCAAGTCGCCGGGCTTTTGCGCCTTGCCGTCGGGCATATTTTCCGTGGCGCAGACCACGCAAATGACCCGCACCTTGGGCTTGAGCAGGGCAATGGCCCGCATGACGCCGATCATCGTCGCCCCGCCGGCCATGTCGTACTTCATCTTCTCCATGTCGTTGCCGGGCTTCAGCGAGATGCCGCCGGAGTCAAACGTGATGCCCTTGCCGACCAGCCCCAGCACCGGGGCATTTGGATCGATCGCCACGCCCGCAGGCTCATAACGCAGAACGATCAGCGCGGGCGGCTCTTCGGAACCCTGGGCGACGCTCCAGAACGCCCCCATTTTCAGTTCCTTGATCTTTCCGGTCGAGCTGACCTCGCATTGCAGGCCGACTTCGTCCGCCATCTCGGCGGCGCGCTGGCCCAGAATGGTGGGCGTCAGCTTGTTGCCCGGCTCGTTGACCAGCGAACGGGTAAAGGTTTGGCTTTCGCCGATGATCACGCCCTCGGCAAAAGCAGCTTCCACAGCAGCCTTGTCGGAGGTACAAGCGGCCACCACGGTGAACGATTGCACGCTCTGGTCCTTGCGGTCGCTGCGATAGGTATCGGGATCGTAGTCGCCCACAAAAGCGCCTTCGACGGCAGCGCGGACGCAAGCGCCGGGCAGCAGCAGCTCCGGCAGCGGCAGGGCGAAGACCAGTTCGCGGATGCCGCGCGGCTTGGCGAAGCGCACCGCGGTTCCGGCGGCATTGCGCACGCCATTCGCGGCAGCCTTGGCCTGCTTGCCCAAGCCGACAATCAGCAGCCGTTTGGCGGCCAGTCCGGCCGGAGCGTGCAACAGCAGGGTTTCATTGGCGCCGGCCTTGTATTCGCCACTGGCTAGCACGGCAGCCACGGCGGCTTTCACTGCTGTGTCAGCCGTCAGCAGCACCGGCTCAGGCTTGGCGCCGGGCGCTTTTGATGTCTGGGCGTCTGCGGCCAAAACGGCCAGCAGTTCAGTCTCAATTCGGGAAAGATTCGCAAAAGACAGTTGGGTCTGCATAGTGTTCATTATTTCACTATGTGGGGCCGATGGAGAATAACAGGGGGCTGTGTACGGTGGAACACCATCGGGAATCTGTCAAAAGACGGAACCGTGCCTGGGCGTCTACCGGTCCGGATCGATCTGCTCATCGAGCCATCTGATAGCCTTGGTCAGCCAGCGGGGATCTGCCGACGCATTAATATAGCGTTCGTAAAAGTAGCTCCTCGACTCCCTTGCCCGTCGCTTGTACTGTGCCGTGGCGGTAGGCGAGTCGGTGACGATGCAGCTATGCAGCATTCCTGCATTTTTGAAGAGCTTTATTCCGTCAGCGATATCCTCTTGGGTCTCCGGCTGGAGTTCGTTTCTCCGCAAGCCGCGCATGTCGATAAGGACACTGAAAGATTTAGGAGCCCCGACAAGGGCTCTAACCGCTTCTTGGCGCCACTGCTTCATCTCGTCGGGGCTGATGAGGCCTCCAAATACGAGTCCAAAGCCGAAATGTTCTTTGGTAATCCTGTACATGGCGTGTCGCCTGAATCCTATCGTAAGCACAAACTAACTGTTCATCGCCTGTGTCGACGGGAGAGTCCAAGGAGAAAGACTGGAAACTCCAGAACTGGGACGGGTTACAGGGGAGGGGGTCGGCCTTACCGTCCCATACGTTGTTTGCTGGCGTTGATGGCGGCGCGGGCTTCGCGGTCGGCCTCGCGGCTGCGCTCGGTTTCGCGCTTGTCCCAGTCCTGCTTGCCCTTGGCCACGGCCAGTTCGCACTTCACCCGCCCGTTGCGGAAGTAAAGCCGGGTGGGGATGAGCGTGTGGCCCTTGATCTGCGTCTTGATGAGTAGCTTGCGAACTTCCTCTTTGTGGAGGAGCAGTTTGCGGGTGCGCGTTTCGTCGTGATTGGCAATGTTGCCGTGGGAGTAGGGACCAATATGCACGTTGAGCAGAAACGCCTCGCCGTCCTTGATGAGGCCGTAGGAATCCCGAAGATTGGCTTGCCCCTCACGGATCGACTTCACCTCGGTACCGCGCAGCGCGATGCCTGCTTCGACTTTGTCCAGCAGAAAATAGTTGTGGCTGGCGATGCGATTGTGCGCAGCATCCCGCTCTCCCGAGGCCACCGGGTCGCGGGGACGGACCGGCTTTTGCGGGCCGACCTTCTCTTGCGGAACGATCACGTGACTGATTTGGCGCGCCATAAAGTTGCTTCCCTGACTCTTCATCCTAGCATTGGTAAGTCTTTTCGCGCTGCTGCAACAGGGCTTTGCTAAAATGAGGCATTGTAGGTTGCGCAAAATTGCCTATAGAAATCGCGTCCAGGGCGGCCAAGGCAGCCCACAAAAGTTCGCTGCGCAAAGCGAGCCGGACAAGACGCCTGGGAGTTCGATGAAAAGCCGCGCTCAATCTCCGGTAGCCTCAGGATGCGTTCTGCCCGTATCCGTTTTCTCTGGAGCCGCTTTCCGGATTGCGCTCTTTGCACTTCTCGCCGTCTTTGGCCTTTCCGGTGTGCCTCTGCATGCCGCGGAGTCGGCCAGCTCCTACTTCAAGCGCGGTGCGTCCGCCGAGGCGCGCGAGGAATATGACGCTGCCTATGACAACTACCTGAAGGCGAACGCAAAAGCTCCCAAGGACCTGCGCTATCGCACCTCCCTCTACCGCGTCCGAGTGACCGCTTCGTCCCAGCACATGACCAAGGGACGCAAGCTATTCCAGGCAGGCGACGAGCAGGGGGCCTTGGTGGAGTTTATGCGTGCCGCCGAGATCGATCCCGGCAACGAAGCTGCCCAGCAAGAGATTGCCAACGTGCGTCAGAAGCAGGGCGAGGTTGCACCGAAAACCGAGACCAGCCTTTCCGAAGCAACAGGCAAGCAGTCCGATATTGACTCCATGGGGGCGCCAGCCGCGCTCAGGCCAGTCTCCAATGAACCGCTCACCCTGCACATGACCGAGGATGCTAAGGTCATTTACCAGGCCATCGGCCGGGCCGCGGGCATCAATGTGCTGTTTGACCCGGATTACAACTCCAAGCGCGTTCAGGTGGACCTGAACAATGTTTCGCTGCTCGATGCCCTACGTATTGTGGGCACCATGTCGAACACTTTCTGGCGTCCGGTTACCACGAATACCCTTTTTGTGGCCCAGAACACCCGCGCCAAGCGCACCGAACTGGACGAGCAGGCGGTGCAGACGTTCTACCTGACCAATGCCTGGCAGCAGAATGATCTGAACGACGTGCAGACCGCTTTGCGCAATGTGCTGCCCAGCGCTAAGGTCTACGGCGTGGCTAGCCAGAATGCCATTGTGATGCGCGGCACTCCCGACGAACTCCTGCTGGCGCAAAAGCTCATCAATGACCTGGACAAGGCTCGGGCCGAGGTGGTCGTAGACATCGCGGTGCTGGAAGTGGACAAGAACTGGGAAAAGAAACTGGGCCTCTCCTGGCCTTCCAGCGTGGGTGTTGCCTTGCAGTCCTCTACTTCTACCACTTCCAGTTCGGGCACCACGACCAGCACCAGCACCACTCCGACCGTCTACGATCTGGCTCACCTCAAGGCATCCAACTTTGCAGTGACCGTCGGCTCAGCCACGGCCAACATGCTTTTGACCGACTCGAACACCAGAATTCTGCAGAACCCTCGCATTCGTTGCACCGACCAGCAGAAGGCAACCATGAAGATTGGTTCGCGAATTCCCATCGCGACCGGATCCTACTCCACGGGTACGTCAACGTCGTCGGCCAGTTCGTTGGTGAATACGCAGTTCCAGTACATCGATGTGGGTGTCAATGTCGAGATGACGCCCACCGTCCACTTTGACCACGATGTGACGCTGAAGATGAAGCTCGAGGTCAGTTCGCAGAGCGGCAAAGTCACCATCAGCGGCGTCGATGAGCCGATCATCGCCCAAAAGACCAGTGAACAGGTCATCCGACTGCAAGAGGGTGAGGCCAGCATCCTGAGCGGCATCCTGGATAAGGAGGACACGTCTGCTTGGAGCGGTCTTCCGGGACTGAGCGCCATTCCAGGCCTCAAGTATTTGTTTGGTTCCAAGGATCACACCATCACCGACAACGAGCTTGTCTTTCTCATCATTCCGCATATTGTCCGCACCCAGAACCTCAGTCCTGTGAATCTGCGCACCATCGATACCGGCGTGGGCCAGTCCATCGAGTTGCGCCATGTCTCCTCTGATGCTCCCGTCTCCAAGCCAACACCTCCTCCGGCTCCGGCCCGCTCTACGGTGGGTGTGGTCCCCGGCCAGAGTGCCCAAGCGGCGGCCCCGGCTGCGCTCGCTCAGTTACGCGACGCTGCCAATACCAGTGGCGCAGCCGCTGCTGCCCAAGCCAATCAGCAACCCCGTCCGCTCCTTTCCGGTCCGGTCAGCTTTAGCCTCAATGCGCCGGCCGGCCCGGTGGCCGTGGGCGCCACTTTTCAGATTCCAGTCGTGCTGATGGGCGGAACCGATATTGCTTCCGTTCCCTTGCAGCTTCAGTACGACCCGGCCAAGCTCTCACTGGTCAATGTGGATTCTGGCGATCTGCTCAGTCACGACGGCCAGACAGTAGCCCTGGTCCACCGCGACGACGGGCCTGGTTCCATCACTATCAACGCCTCTCGACCGCCGGGTGCGGCTGGGGTGAGCGGAGCGGGTGTGGTCTGCGTCCTCAGTTTTCAGGCCAAAGCGGCCGGGGAGAGTGTTCTCGCCATTACCCGTCCCGCGGCAGTCAACAGCGTCCAGCAGCAGTTGCAGGCCAAGGGCGCGCAGGTCAGCATCCTGGTTCGTTAGTCGTCCACTGTCTTTGCCTGCTCACAGTGGATGAAACTGGGTGGGAGAGCATACGCATCACAGAAGTCCTTTGTATTTTTGAATGAACATTCGCGTTTTCCAGAAAGTCGTATCCATGAGAAAAGCCCCGCCAATCCGAACGTGTCGCAAACGGGAGCGGGGTCTTACTCTGGTCGAGTTGATTGTGACCGTGGCGATTCTCTCCATCCTGGCTTCGGCCGCCATCCCCATCACCCGGTTCAAGGTGAAAAGGGAAAAGGAGCGGGAGCTCCGCCGCGATCTGTGGGGAATGCGGGACGCCATCGACCACTACAAGGACGCGGCTGACAAGGGCGCTTTTCAAACCAAGCTGGACAGCCAGAACTATCCGCCCGACCTGGAGACCCTGGTGAAGGGCGTGGACGTTCAGGGCAAGAAGGTCAGGTTTCTACGCAGCATTCCGGTGGATCCCATGACCGGCAGGGCCGAGTGGGGAATGCACTCCATGCAGGATGATCCGAAATCGGACTCCTATGGCGGGCAGAGCCTGTTCGACGTGTATTCCAAGTCCCAGGGGACAGCCCTGGACGGTACCAAATATTCCGACTGGTAGGGTGGCAGAGGGATTGGCAAGAACAGCTTAGTTTGCGTGGCTAGCGGAGTTGAACGCCGTTGCCACGCGCAAACCGAGACTAACGCCGCCAACCCCGCTAACACGCGCGAAGCGCGGCTAACTCCTCTACCATCAACGAAAGGTTTCAGTGAGCATCGGACGCAAACAAGACGCGGGCTTTACGCTAGTGGAACTGATGATCGTCATGGCCATCATCGGTGTGCTGGCCGTGGTGGCCGTGCCCAGCTATATCAGCGCCCTCAAGCATGCCCGCGAGGCGGTGCTCAAGGAGGATCTGCATGTGCTTCGCGAGGCCATCGACTCCTACACCATGGACAAGCAGAAGGCGCCGCAGACCTTGGATGATCTGATTCAGGACGGCTACCTGAAGGTCATTCCCGAGGATCCGATGACCCGCACGACCACTTCCTGGGTCACCGACACAAGCGACGCAATGCACTCGCTGGATCAGACCGAGCCCGGCATTGATGACGTGCACTCCGGTTCCACGGAGACCGGCTCCGACGGCCAATCCTACTCCGGCTGGTGATCCTGGACTCCTCCTGGTGTCTACCGAATCTTTCGACCAACAAGGGACTAAACTGGGTGCCCCATCCTTCGCGTTTTTTGCGAAGGGTGGGAAAGCAACGAACTTGGACCCTGCAGTAGACCGGGTGCTCCAGGTCTCGTTTTTGAGACCTGGGATTCCCGCCAAGCAGTTTGATGGAAACCCATGCCACCTGACCCCACTCCCCCCTTCAGCTTCGCCTTTCAGGTAGAAAGCCTCTATGCGGCCCTGCTCCAGACCGCTCCGCCTGCCCTGTCTTCCGAGCCGGGGTTGGGCGGGAAGCTTCTCTATGCCGGGAAACTGGACGAGCCGGGGCTCGCGCTGATGGCTGCGGGCAACATTGCCGGAGCAGCAACTCTAGCCTCGACCGCCGATCCAGCCGCGCAAAAGCAGGCCATCCGCACCGGGGTCGCCGATTTTCTGGTGACTTCACTCGATGAAGCCCTGCGCATCCTCAAAAACGAGATTCGCAAGCGTGAGCCAGTGGCGGTGTGTGTGGCCGTCGCGCCGGAGGCCGTAGAGCGTGAAATGCTGGAGCGCGGCGTTCTGCCCGATCTGCTAGCTCCAGCTACCCCGCCCGGAAGTACGGCGTTCCTCAGCCAGGGCGCATGTCCTGTGGAGCCTGCCGACGAGGATGGAAGTCCGGTTCTTTTGGCTTGGAGCGTGGCCGCCGCGCCGGCTCAGTGGCTCCCCAAACTCGATGCCTTGGCCCTCGATTGTCTGGGTTCCGAAGATTGGCCCGCCCGCCGCTGGCTTCGTCTCGCCCCGCGCTACCTGGGCCGTCTGGCGCAGGGCGTTCGGGTGCTGCGCTGCAAGGAAGAAATCGCTGCGAAATTCCTGAAGCGGGTGCGGCAGGCGTTGGTTCAGGGTGAGATTGGCGTTCCGGTCGAGATTCGCTGGAGCCAGGGCAGCCAGTCCGAACTGCACCGGCTCTCGCCACAGTAGTTCGCCCTCTCTTTCGACCCTGCTTGCCGATCATTCCCTTTATTTGGCGCACAATGGCAATGGGGAAGAGAGAGGTCTCCGGCGTGATTGGCCCGCTGTTTGCCCTGCGAGTAACCCAACACCCCACCCCCTCCCCCTATTTTGCAACTCCTGTTATAGACCCATATGTGCAATTAAGTACTACAGAATGAGATGGATGCGAGCAGTAATGACGCGTTTTTCGACAAGAAAAACAGGCCGTTTTTGGCCTGTTTTTGAGCGATTTTGAGCGGTTTTAAGTCCAAAACCATCCCGTTTTTGCTTCAAATCGCCGGGTCCCAAAGGAAATGCGGGTGCCCCAGGTCTCGCTTCTGAGACCTGGGAAAGCAGAAGCGAGACCTGGGAAAGCAGAAATCGTGAACGGCCTAGCTTTCAATCCCGCTGCTGGCTTCGATACGGCTCCATAGTTCCTTCACGCCGTAGCCAGTTTTGGCTGAAATCGGAAGGATTTCGTCCAGTTCCAGCCCTTTCTTCAGGGCGAGCAGGTTGCGGGTGCGCTCGTTACCGCTCAGCCGGTCGATCTTGGTGGCTACCACGGCCAGATTCCGCTCCTCGGCGCGCAGCCAGTCGATCAACTGCCGGTCGCTATCCTGTGCGGGCACATTGGAGTCCACCAGGCAGATGCACAGCTTGATCGTGGAGCGAATCGACAGGTAGGGCTCGATGAAGGCCGGCCATCCCGCCGAAATCGACTTTGAGATCTTGGCGTACCCGTACCCCGGCAGATCGGCAAAGACCATCTTCCGCCTCTGGCTGGTATCCATAAGGGCAAAGAAGTTGATGGCCCGTGTACGCCCCGGTGTGGAGGAAACCTTAGCCGATTTTTCGCCTGTCAAAGTGTTCAAAAGGCTGGACTTGCCCACATTGGAGCGGCCCAGAAAAGCGATTTCCGGCACGTCTGGAGCAGGGAACTGCTCTGCCGCCATGGCCGAAAGGAGAAATTGTGCTGTATAGCGCATAGGTTTAAGCCGGTCAGCAGGTCAAAAACCATGCTGGGCTTCTCATATCTCGCCTTCGAGACATGAGAAACCGAAGAGCCTTTCTACCTTGAGGATACAGGAGCGGCGTCCCCGAAGCTCTTTTCAATCCGCGGCAAACGCCAGCCCAGGGTCAGGCCGCGCAGCAGCATGAAGCAGCAGAAGGCGCACCACAAGCCCTGATTGCCCAGCCACCTCTCCAGCACGAGTGCCAGCCCCAGGTAGCCGGCAAAAGAGATCAGCATGGAGTCGCGCAGGTCACGGGCGCGTGTGGCACCGATGAAGATGCCGTCCAACTGGAACCCGGCCACCGAAATCAGGGGCAGCATCACCGCCCAGGGCAGGTAACGCATGGCGAGCTGCCGTACGGCCTCCTGGTTGGTGAAGATCCGGATCAGTCCATCGCCAAAGGCGAAGTAAGCCAGCGAAATCAACGCGGCCACCACGAAGGCGCAGACAGTGGATGTGCGCAGGATGGCCCGGTAATCCGCCCGGCGGCGCGCGCCCAGCGCCTCGCCCACCAGCGCTTCGGTGGCGTTGGCAAAGCCGTCCAGAGCGTAGGAGGCGATGCTTTGCAGGTTCAGCAGTACGGCGTTGGCGGCCAGAGTAGCGTCGCCCATCCGTGCCCCGGCGCGCGTGAACCAGGCATAGGCTGCCACCAGGCTCACCGTGCGCAGCAGGATGTCGCGGTTGAGCGCAAACAGGTGGCGCAGGCTCGGCCCGTCGGCCAGCTCGCGCCAGTGCCAAGCGGTAGCCGTTGTGGTCCGCAGTGTAACGGCTAACCCCAGCAGCAGTCCGGCCCAGTCGGCGGTCAGTGTGGCCGTAGCGATGCCGGCCACCCCCCAGTGCAGTCCCATCACCAACCAGAGAGCAACGATGACATTCACGGCGTTGATGGAGGCCTGGAGGGCCAGCGCGGTGCGGGCGCGCTGCCGGCCAAGAAGTGTACCCAGGATGGCATAGTTGGCCAGAGCCGCGGGAGCCGACCAGATGCGAATGTGGCAGTAGAGGGCGGCATTTCGGGCGACCTCCGGTCCGGCACCGAGCAGGCTGATGGACAGAGCAATCAGCGGCGCGCGCAGAGTAAGAATCACGGCTCCGATCGCCAGCGCAGAGAGCAAGCCGCGCAGGAAATGCAGCCGAAGGGCGTGCTGATTCTGTGCTCCGTGGGCCTGCGCCACCAGGCCGGTGGTGCCCATGCGCAGGAAACCAAAAGTCCAGAAGATGGCGTTGAAGAAGATTCCTCCGACGGCCACGCCGCCTAGCGCGGCTGGGCTTGGCAGGTGGCCCGAGAGGATTGTGTCCACTGTGGACAGCAGAGGCTGGGTCAGATTGGAGAGGATGAGGGGAATCGCCAGCAGAAAAACCCGCCGGTACCAGTGAGCCATGGGGTGATTGTAGCGGGTGCAAGAAGATGCGAGTACGGAGGATAGACGCAAATAGCCCCTGTCCCAAAGTTGAGACAGGGGCTATTACCAAAGGGAGAACCCCCGGCTTTGCCGGGGTGGCAGTAGCAGTTTGACAATTCCGGGAGTCCATCCAGAAACTCTTCGACGTGAGCCGCCAAGCACACGAAGAGGAGAAACCGGATGGA
>Ga0255354_1000948_pt1 | contig 17457 bp, 13 predicted proteins | sample HBST50metaG_FD_189942 | JGI IMG/M metagenome (GOLD analysis project Ga0255354, IMG submission 189942) | Peat soil microbial communities from Stordalen Mire, Sweden - H.B.S.T50 | ecosystem: Environmental > Terrestrial > Soil > Wetlands > Peat | place: Sweden: Norrbotten County, Stordalen Mire...
CCTTGAACTCCAGCGCGATTCCCTGCCCTGCGATGAAGTCGATTAGACGTTCCCGGCGTTCGCCTACGTCGCCGCTCACCTGGCTTGATAGTTCGGGAAGTTGTTCGCCTTCGGTCTGGCTCACATCGAACACATAGGCGGAACGGAAACCAACCAACATGGGCTGATTCTGTGTGCGTATGTCCTTCTCTGCCTCTTCATCTTTTTTGCGCCGGATTCCGATGACGGGTGCCAGAATGCGGATGCCGCGCTCTCCTTTTTTTACTCTCCGTTTAAGCTGGTTCCACGCATACAGTCCAGCAACGCGGGTCGCGTCCGGCTTCTGCCGCGCAATCTCCATAATGTTGCCAAAACTGTAATTGTGGAAGCGTCCCATTGCAGTGAGATAAGCGGTCAAGCCTTCGCTGTGTCCCTGCTCCAACTGCTCAATCAAGAGTTGGACGTTGGCCGCGATTGCTTCTTTCGCGGTTTGCTGTTTCTGCGGCGTGTCGATGACAACGGGGGCGGTGTTCCGGTTGCTGTTGGTTGGGGTGTTGACGGCGGCATGGTGGGTGGATTTCGCTGGCTTCTTCATCGGTGATTCTCCTTTGTTGTTGCTTTTGAATGGCGGTGCTGTTGTTGTTCACACAACAACGCCTTGGCCCAGGCCCACGCCTGCGGGGGTAGCAACTGCAAGGGGAGGGGAATCACCCAGGGCTTGCAACGAAGCGCAGCGAAAGTGGAAAGCCCCTTGGTCTGCACAAACGCAGCGCAGCGCAGTGCGGAAGACTGGGGAAACCCCTTGCGGGCGCGGGGGGCGGCGCTCCCTAGGAAGGGTTTTTGCTGTTGCTGTTCGGCAAGAGGGTCGGAGTTGCGGGCAGGAACAGGCCCGCTGAGGTGGGTGGCGAAGGACGCGCACTTTCGACCGCAGCCAGGGAGGATACTTCCTCCCCTCAAAGGAACGCCTATACGCAAATATTGGGTTGTTTTCTGGAGCTAGATAAATTTCGCGGGGTTGAGCTTAGAATCCCTAATCGAAATGGCGGCTGATGACACGACTGCTTGTTCTCCGCCCCGTTATGATGGTCTTGAGAAATTTCCCTCAAAGCCGGCATTGACGGTTGCCACCACTTGCTCGAATACTGCCTTTCTCTCTTTCGCCGTCGGGGATTCTGGCTTGTCCTGTCCTTGGTATAGCTCGGCCTGCATTAGCATTTCCTGTTCACAAAGCTGGATCAACACGATCCGGCCTAGCTCCCCCAACTGCTTGTGCTCGAACTGATAACAATGGCCGCGATGGTCATAGCCGATTGCAGCGGTGACATTCGGAGGTAAATCCTCAGGCCGCAACCTAGCCCGTCGTGGCCGACCCTCGGCAAGCCATTGGAGTTGGGCCTTGTGGAGTTTGTCATTTCCGAGTTTATTAAGCCCATGTTTAATCTTCCGGGGATCTGGCGGGTGCGCTATCGGGGGTGGGAGCGGTTGCTTGCCTTGCTCCAACTCTTGAGTTCTTCGATCCATCACCGTCGCCAATAAATCGGCAATATGCTTGGCGTCCTGGAATAACCGCGCCTTTTCGTCCTCTGCAAAGTGGCGTCCAAGCCCCTTGCTCAGCATGACTTCGAATTCACCTGACAGCAGAAAATTGCCGTCCATGATGGTGTTGCTCACGCTCAGATGCTGGTACCGCAAGAGCGTTTCACAACAGGCGTGGACGAATGGTTTGAGTTCCTCATCCACCTCCGGGTACATGTCGGCGGCAATTTCCTCATTCAAAACAAAGTCGATGGCCCTGCCGCGCAATTCAAAGCGGAACAAGAAAATGGATGCCTCATTGCCAGCGATATTTTTCAAGTTCACCTCATTCATTCCGGGTCGTGATTGCAGGAGCCGCCTTGCCTGACCGGTCGGGTTGGCTGTTGTTGCGCGCGGAAAGCTGATCTTTGGTCTCGGTCAAAACTTTACGCGGCGCAAAAAACGCGACCTAAAGTGAAATCGAGTGCCGGATTCATAATCCGTGGTTCGATTGTAAAACGGTCTCAGGCATATTTTGGATACCTGAGGGCAGGCGGCATCGCTTCGCGTTCGTCCTGGGGCCTTTCTGTTCGATCTCGCACGACTCTACACTCAGGCGTAAAGGCCAGACCAACCTCACCATCCACAGCCAGGTTTTTGTTTTTGTACTTGCGCGGGGTGGGTGCGGGAGGGGCGCTAGCGCCCTCCTGCTGAATGCGAGCGAAAGCTCGCTGACCGCCCGTTAGGGCGCTCCTTTTTGTTGCTGGGTGGTTTGGAGGGGCGCAGCGCCCTCCAATGTATGCGCAGCAGGTCCGCCCAGAGGGCGCTCCGCATTCTGCGTAGCGTAGCGGAGCAGCGGGGGAGCATTTTCACAGTTTCCACAGCTTCGGGGTGAGCAACTATAAGAAAGATTATTATCTTAACTATATATAGGGTGACCGTTTCACCCCCCTAAACCCGCTCTAGGGGTGACCGTTTCACCCCTCTAGGGGTGACCGTTTCACCCGGATAACTTTTCGATTCACTGGCTTTTCAACAAGTGGCCTCGTTGGCATTGCAAGGCGGTTTGCGTGGATCGTGAAGCCTCCGCGCTTCGTCTGGATAGCAAGGCCGGGATAGACGGCGGCAACCTTCCGCAAGCCCACTTTTGCCTTTCTCTTGAAGTCGTCGGAGTCGGCATACCCTGCCCCGAATTGCCGCAAGAGGCGTTTCCAGCTTACAAATTGCGGCTCTAGCTGCTTTGCGATGATCGCAAAGGCTGTGTAGCAAGCCCATGCGTAGAGGTCGAGGGCTAACGGGCTGCGCTTCAAAGCCCGCAAAGCCCGCATATCGAACGGCACAGGGGCGGCGGTTATGGCGTTGTAAAAGCCTTCGCTTAACTCAATCCAGCTTCCCCAAAGTGCGCTCTGCTCCGGGCTGGCCTTGCTCCACCAAAATTCACCGCGTGGCGCTACCTGCATATCGTCCCACGCCTCGCGGATGGCCTCGCCGTCTTCTTCGGTGGCCTCAAAACTGATAGTCGAACGGAAAAGCCGCCGCGCCTGTTCTGCAAGGCGCTTTGCGTCGCTGCGCTTCCCCCTGCCTGTGTCGGGGTTCAATCCAATCGCCCGCATGAAGTCGGCAAGGCTCCGGCCAAGCTCCAACCGCCGCGTTTTCTTCTGTACGGCCTCGGTAGTAATCCAGAAAAGCAAAAGGCGGGGGATGCTGCCAAACGGATAACCGATAGTCTTTCCTGTTCGCCTGTCGAGGTAAGGAACAAGGGTCAACGTGACCGCGCCGCAACGTCGCGTGAAAATTGGAACGTCGCCGGGGTCGGCGTGGGGCAAGGTGCAAAGGACAAGCTGCCGCGCCAAAAAAGCCGCCTCCGGCTTGGTGGGGTTCTCGATGATCTCCGCCGCCGCCTCGATGAATTGCAGCCGCGCCCGCGTGGGCGCGTACTGCTTCGCAAGGCTTCTTGTAAGGGGCAAGTCTCCGACTTTGGTTAGATCGCTATCGAGGCTGCGCTTCATGGTTTCAGGCTCCAGGGTTCGTGTTGGTTTAGGCGTTGCGGTATTCTTTGCGCCGTCCGTCCTGCTGCGAAGCGGTGCGGAAGGCTTTAACTAGGCCGCTGTCCGTCTTTGCGCTGCGTAGAACGGCGCGGATTATCAGGCTATCGCTAGGCCGTTCTCCCTGCCCTGCAAGGTAGGCCGAAAACTCACGGATTAGGCGCTTGTCCTCGTCGTTTAGGTAAAAATGCACGTTCTCGCCGCGCTGCTTCTTCGCTGCGTGTGGCGCTGGCTCTGGCTTCTCTGCCGGGGCGAGTTCCTCGATCTGGCGCGGCGCGGTCGGCATGGCCTCGCGCAAGGCGGCGGCGGCGGCGGCTAGTTTGTCATTTTTGCTGCTCATGGTATTAACCCCTTATTGTGTTGTTTGTGTTATATGTGACTATTGCAAGGACGGGCGGGGCAGTGAGGCCACGGAAACCGCGAACTCTAAAACCTCCTGCTTTGCGGTTGCCTCTAGGCCGTCCCAACCTGTCACGGGCATTTGCTTATAGCATTCGCGCTCTTGGATCATCACGCGCAAGAATTCAGCCCCGGCCAAAGGCTGCGCAAGGTCAACGTAGCGGCTTAGGATCGTTCCTTTTCTGAACTTGTTGAGGATCACCCTAACAACCGCTCCGGCCTTCATCTTGCCTCTGATAAAGTCCATAGTTTCGGCAACCGTCCAACCGTCCGAAGGGGCGGGGGTCGTCAAAACTAGAACAATGTCGGCTGACCTGACGGCGGCGGCGGTCGCGGTATGCTCAAGGCTCGGCGGCGTGTCCCAAATAACGATTTCCGGGCTTGCTGCCTTCTCGCTCTCGTATTCCGGGTAAAAGCTGCGAAGGGCTTTTGTGCTGGTTCCCTGCCCGTCCCAATCGTTCAACCTTACGATTTTCCCAACGTGCCGGAAAGCCTCGAAAAGCAAAAGGGATGTATTGCTTTTTCCAATCCCTCCCTTTAGCGAAACCACAGCGATATTTAACGGCTGCATCGTTTTCCCCTCACTTTGTTTGTAAGCCTTAAAGGCTTATTTGTGTTTATTGTGCATTATGTAACTAATACAGTCAAGCCACTTTTATTACGGGGTTTACGGGGTTGGGGTCTGGGGAGCAATGGAACAGTGAACCCACTTAAGGATTGGCGTGGCGGTATCCCCAGCCTGTAACGCGGCCCATCTCGCTAGCGAGGAGCAAAAATAAAGTGCGACGCCAGGGTCTCAGTATTAGTATTCATAGTACGTGATGGCCATTTTTCGTTTATAGTGGAGGAGTGTCGGTGCTTACCTCCAAATTCGTGCCTGTCGAGCAAGTGATGCCTTCCGCTGCTCCGGACGACGCGCAACTCAAAAAGTGGGGCGTTGCTGGCCGAGCAGGGTTTCAGGTCGTACCAAACGTCCTCTTCCGGGCGCAGCAGCACCTAGGGCTTGATTCCACGGACGTTGTCATTTTGTTGAATCTCTCTCTCCATTGGTGGGGACCCCACAACCTACCGTTCCCCTCGCCGGCATTAATCTCCCAGCGCATGGGGGTCACCCGACGCACCATTGAAAGGCGGCTGGAGGTATTGGAGAGGAAGGGTTTTATAAAGCGATTGAAACCGAGTGCGCCTGCTGAAGGGAAGCCCAAAGTTCGCAAGTTTGAACTGACAGGACTCGTCGAAAAGCTGGAAACCGCGGCACAACAGGGTTTATCTCAAAGAGAGTTTGTCAAAAGGCAGAAACAGGAGCGTTTGACAACAGGATCACCGGGTAGCTCAGTACGGATAGAGCGCCACAAGCAACAGAGGCCAAGTCTCCCGACGAAGGAAGATAACCTGGCCCGAGTCGAGGTGGGGGTCGGAGGTTCGAGTCCTCCCCCGGTGTCCACATCATATCCCAGCGCAGCAGTGGGCGGGGCCAAAACACTGGCCTTGGTCCACGATTCGGACATACCGTTCTAGGGGCTTGCTCGTGGGTTTGCCAGCAACCGGGGTCTGGGGAGCGGGGGCTTTTTTATGCCTGGTTTGCCGCAAGCTGCCCCTTGACGCTGGTTCCGTGCCATTCTCGGCCTCGTCCTGGCCGGATGTTGAGGCGGTTCAAACGGCGGGCAATCTCGCGGAATGCTGCGCCCTGGCTCCGCCGCTCCTGCATGACGGCCAACGCCTCCGGCGCGGCGGCGGCGGGCGTGGTGGGTCGTCCTGGCCTGTTCGCGGGCTTCCGTAAGGCGGGCGAAGGGGATATAAAATGACTGACAAAAGGCCGCGATGCCTGTAAATTGATAGTTGACACACCCGCCAAGCCTCTCCCTGGAAACAGGCGAAGCTCAAATCGGCGGGTTTTTCATTTTGCATGGACCAAAATAGAAGACCTCACAGCAGCGGTAGGGGCGTGACCGTTCACCGCCATAGCTTCTCGAACCGGGCCGGGTTGGTCGCGGTGTACTTGACGGTGTGCTGAATGTTCCGGTGTCCAAGATAGTCCTGAATGAGCCTCGTATCCGCGCCCTGGTCGGCCAGTGCGAAGCCGCAAGCGTGGCGCAGCATATGCGGATGGGCAAGCAAGGGCAGGGAAGCGGCGGCGCTGTATTTGCGCAGGGCCAGGTTCACGGTGGATCGGTGCAACGGCTTCCGCTGCTCACTGACAAAGAACGCCTTGCCGGTCGGCTTCATCCGGGCGCGTTCTTTCAGCCATGCGCGAATGGCTCTCAGCTCGTCGCCGCGTAGGGGCTGCGTCGTCGATAGACCGCCCTTCAATCGGGCAACGTGCAAGACGCGGCTTTCGGTGTCCACCTGGTCAAGTTTCAACCCGCAAGCCTCAGACACGCGCAAGCCATGCCGGAACATGAGGAGCAACAGGCAGCGGTCGCGGGCCTCGTTCCGGCTCCCCTTGGTCGCCTCGATCAGCCGCTCGACTTCGCGCCCGGTGAGGTGCTTCCGGTCGCTGTCATCCACATCCGTTTTTCTGCTTTTGCGCCCGCTCATCATTTTGTCGAGAGTTCTCCCTGTCGAAAGCCCCTGAAACCCGCATAAACAGGGCAGGGGCTTTTTCAACTATCTACAAAAGGGTTCATTTTGTCGAGAGATTAAATTGTCGGGCCAGCGGCCCGACAATTGTGTCCGCAGCGCGGGCACAATTGCCCTGGGCACAGAATCCCGGAATCAAAGCCTCCCGCTTGCAAACCGCCGCCCGGAAAGACTAGAAATATAAGGAGAAAGAGAAGTCGCTAAGGCGTTGAAGTCCGACAGGATAGGATCAATATGGTTGATGAGTTCCGGTCGCGGCGCTATCCAATCCAGAACGCTTCTCAAGAATGACGACGAATGATGATCCCGCAACCCACTATTGACGGAATTTTGCCCCCCTACATGGGATCTGAGCCTGGGAACACCCCCGCTTTGATGTCCCCTTATGAAGTGGGGCCGCTGGATGTAGTACAACGGTTCGGCAGCACGGATCAGCGCAAGGTGATTCTAAAGAATTGGATAGACCACCGGGCGGCTTTACGGGATTTAGGTTTTGTGTCCGGGTTTCAATGGTTGGATGGGAGCTTTGTCGAGGAAAAGGACCCAAACGACCTCGATCTAGTAACTTTCCTCCATCGTCCTGCATCCATAGATGTAACCACTTTGGGGCAGTTGTGGTTTGGCAACCCCACAATCTTTAACCGATCAGATGTCAAACAGACATATAATCTCGATGCGTTCTTTCTCGATTTAGATGATGACCCGGAGGACTTGGTCTCATTGTCCCGCTATTGGCTGCAACTTTTTTCCCATCAGCGGGATACGTTCTTATGGAAAGGGATGTTGCAGGTACGGCTTGAAGACACGGGTGAGGATGCACAGGCTATTGCGCTTCTGACACCCCAAGAAGATGCTATTCCGGCTGGAGGCCAAGCATGAGCGCGAAACTGGAACGCGATTTCGTAGCCGCTGATCTGTCGGCTGTCGAAGGCTTGCTCGGCTCGATGAGAAATAAGAACTCTCTCGCCGCCTTCGGTCTACAAACACGCTGCGATGAACTGCGCCTGACCCTGGCCGACATGATTGCCGAACCCGAAACCCGCGCCTCGGCGGCCTTGTTTTTCAGTGGTCGCCCCGTGGTGGCGAATCGCGGTATTGAGACTGCTTTCGGAACGGCTGTTGTCGATAAATTTCAGGATGTCGTGACCAAGGTGTTCGCCCTACATCAGACGGGTAGCCTCGGCCAGCGCGGCGCTGTCCCCGGCAAGGATTTGGCAAAATTGCACATCACAAATGTTGTGCATGGCTCCTTTGGCTTCCGGCTGGAGGAACTGGTTTCTCAAGGAACTATGGTTGACTCTGAGCTGAAGACAGCCGTGGATGAAACCTCGCGGCTGATGGAGAAATTCGGCGAAGCTGACGATGAGCCCTTCGATGCGGCAGTGGGAAACCTTGATGACCGGGTGTTGGGCACTATCCGCGAATTCTTCGACTTGCTGCGTAACAACGATGCGGCGTTCCGTCTGGTAGCTGGGGAACTCGATAGAAGTTTTGATCGTCGCGCTGTTGAGCGAGCTGCCGAACGCGCCCGCGTTACCACGCTGCACGAGGATACGATTGATTTTGAAGGGCAGCTTCATGGCGCTCTGCGCGATAGCCGCACCTTCGATTACCGGACAGAAACAGAGCGCGGAGTAATTTCGGGCAAAGTCGCCTCCGAACTGAGCGCGGATGAAATCGCCCGCATCAACAGGGAACTGAGCGATAAGGACTCCCGCGCTACGGTGCGAGTAAAGCAGGTACGCCGGGGCGAAAAGGTTTCGCGCGAGATGTTCACCCTAATCAAGATTGAGACGCGCTGAACAGCTCGGTGAACTCGGCCACGGCAGCGCTCGTCAGATTGGAAGGTGGTCTATGAGTGCTTTGCGTTCGTCTGATTTTATGGGTAAAAATATCATTTTAACCAAGCCAATTAACTTTAAAGCATCAATCATCGCAGTAGGGTTGTCGAGATCGATTCCAGAAAGCAGCATGACTGCTTTATAGGCATCCAGCAGTTTAGTGTGAATCGAATCAAGGTCGTCCATCATAAGAGCCCGACCTTCATCCGAATTCCTACGCAAATTATGCTGCCTATAAAACGAATGCGAAAGTCGGTTGCGCTCAACCAGAGCATCTGAAAGCAAGTTCTCCAGTCCATCTAGTCCATCGATGGATTGCGCGTTGCTTTTCAGCTTCTTAATGATCTGGCCAAGAGTGGAACGGTTGATTGTTTTGTAAATTACAGTTGCGCGTTCTGGGTTGGGCGTACTCAGCAGTCCCTCGTCCACAACATTCAAATGTAGAAGCATTGTGCCGAGTTCCGTCTCAAGCAGTTGGGCCGCTTCAGATGCGAAGCCGAACTTCCGGTAAACGTCGTCAAGGGTAGGCATGAGAGACAGTTTAGCTGATCCCTCTCACTGCACCCGAAACCCCGATTCTGGTTCGCTGCCGCCGAAGACGGCCGTCGCGTCCCGGAAACTCTTCGGCTTGTAGCGTTCCCAGTCCTCTTCGCGCACAAAAAGCGCCCGGTACTGCCGCCCGGAGTCGAGCCTGCTGGCATCTTGCCGGGATCGTTCAGTCTTTTGCTACCACAGTGTCATACAGCCCATAGTGAGACAGTCCATCATGGCTTTCAATCCCCGTGTACCGCAGTGAGGCATCCTCGTAACGGCGAAACGCGAACACCGCCTGGTTCATCTGCTCGGTATTGAAAACCTTCAGGCGTACGAGCAAATGGAAGTCTTTCACCGTCAGACCAGTGACGGCCAGAAACATATCCGGCTCCAATTTAGTAATCACGTCTTGCAGCGTATTTTCGCGGAAATCCGTCAGGTACATGAACGCAGGGATGCGCGTTGCGAACTTGATCAACTTTTCTTGCACGAGCTTGCGCTTGGACTTGTACTCTTTTTCCTCGTCAGTCAGTTGCGTCTTCTGTTTCGCCGTCAGTTCCTTTTCTTTGGCCTTGTTCTTGAGTTCCTTGACCTTCTCGCTCTTGTTGATGATGGTCTCTATGATGTTGTCGCCCAGCGCGCGCCAGCCCTCGATACGTTCTACAGCGGCCATTGCCTCCGGGTTATCAAGAATTCGGCGCAGCGTGTCGTTGTCCACGTTCACCAGCAGTGCGCTCTCCCATTTGCGCGCCAGCAGCGTGGCCGAGGTGCCTGCCATCGCAATGTCCAGAATGCCGCCAGCATCGATCTGAGTCATGTTCGCGCCGTCGTAGGCCAGTACCGGCAGGAACGAAACGAGATCCTTGACGGCGTTTTCCGGGTTCGACTCGTTGGGCGAGAGTCCGATGCCGTATTCGGCGAGTTGACGAAGCGCGCGCGTGGGGGCAAAGTCGAATACGAAGCACGCAGGTTTGAGGATTTCTTCCTCATTCGGATTGTCGCCATTCGGGTTCTTGATGGACCACGGAGACTGTATGCGGAACGCTGCCTGAAAGTAGGTTTCAGGGCTCTTCAGATTGCGCAGCATCAGGATCGAAGACCATTGCGGCACGGTCACGCCCGTGGTGAGCTTGCCGCATGACAGTGTGATGGTTTTGGTCGTGAACCCACTCCCAATGGCTTTGCGCACCGGAGGCAGCGCCTCCAGGCCAATGCCCGCCGCCGCGCCCGCCGCCACGACAACCTCATACTCGCGCCAGAAGGTGTTGTGCTTCTCGGCCAGCAGGTTCGCCATCGCCTTACATGCCGCCACGTTGGGCAGAAACCAGAACGAATGTTGCAAGTACGGCAGAAGCCGCACATCCGAGTAAGGGAACGGTGGCGGCGAACCCGTCTTGAGGCCCTGGACAACCTTAGACGCGTATTGGCCTCGGATAATGTCCAGCCACTTTTGTACGTCGCTTTTGTGCTTGAACTGCGCGCCTTTTCCCGTGCCCGTACCTGCAAAAAACTCGTTGAGGTCGAACTCGTCGAACTCCCCGGCGCTCGCGACCGTCAGCAGTTCGTCCGGCATCTGGTAGGTAAGCAGACGCATCTGCGGCAGCGCACCGTAAGGGTTCCACTTGCCGGGGGTCTTGGTGGCGAAATCTTGCTTGGCGCGCTGTTCGTCGGTGTAGGTCCAGTTGAAGATTTGTTCTTCGATGAACTCGCCCGTTGCCAGCGCCTTGAACGGTGTTCCAGAGAGGTAAAGGTAGGCTTTGGTCGTGATGGGAAGAAACTCGGTTTCTTTCTCCGAAAGCACACCGAGGTCTTCGTTCACATCTTCCAGTGCAACGGCGTATTCGAGCTTGGCCTCTTTCTTTGCAACGGCCTCTTCCTCACCCTCAAACAGTTCCTTGGCAGTTTCCCGCCAAGCGCCGAAATGGTATTCGTCAAACACCACGAGATCCCAGTTCAACGTGTGCAACCACTCGTTCTTCGACTTGATGTTTCCCGCCGCGTCGCGGCCCAACAAATCCTGAAAGGAGCCGAAGTAGACAACAGGCTTGTCGTCGTCAATTTTGGTGGGATCGCTTTTGGAATTGCGGGAGAGATAGTGCCAACCTTCAAAGTCTATATGGGATTCGAGATCGGTCTGCCAAGCGTCTTCCACCGCAGGCTTGAAGGTCAACACGAGCACACGCTTGGTGCCGAGCTTCCTAGCGAGCTGATACGTCGTAAAGGTTTTTCCGAAGCGCATCTTCGCGTTCCACAGGAAGCGCGGTACAGTGTGCTGATTCTCAGACCAGATCGAGTGAAAATAGTCGAATGTTTTGTCTACCGCCTCGACCTGCTCACGACGCATCTGAAACCGTTGATGATGCGTGCCAGTGAACTGTTGCCCCGAGCGCAGTTCGGTAAGCACCGTCTTCAAGTCCTGGACCGAGCAGTGCATCCATTCCAGTTCTGTGTTCTCGAATTTCTTCTTGACGAGCGCTGCGCGTACATCGTGATCGCTGAAGATGGTCCCGTTGTCGCGCTCGGCGGATTCGTCTAGCTCGATCTTGTAGTTCTTGATGGCGGCGGTCTTGACCTGTTCGGCGATGCGCATCTTCACGACGCGTGTCGTCTGGCCTACCTTGAGGAGTCCCTTGTGAGCTTCATCGGTGATCGAATAGGCGTAGATTCGCGGACGGGCTTCAGGCTTGGGCGCGAGGATTTCCTCTATGGTTTTACTCATCACCCGCTCCCATAGGCCGGATCATGCTGTCGATAAACGCGATTTCTTTCTTGTTGATGCCGTACTTTTCATACAGCAGCTCGTCTGTCCAAGTCCTGTCCCACGATTGCTGCGGAACCCACGAGTAGGTCGAACGCAACGCGTGCTGCGTGATCTTTCTCAGCGACACCAGAAAGCGGAATAGACGAGTGCGGTAGTAGCTCGCAAAACTATTGGCCGCACGCTCTGACCGAAATGGCGATACGGTCAAGTAAGACTGCGTACATGCTGACGGCGGCGCAGCTACAATCTCTTTGCCAAGAATTTGATGAGGGAATGTTTCGCCCGCGCCATAAGCTTCTGGAACGAGCACTTTCCACACATCAAGCGCTGCAATGTTTTTGCGGATATGCCCTCGCTTAATGAAGCCCACGGTCCGTTTCCCGCGCGTGATAACGTGGAGATCTATTCTCCCCGCGCCACCCTTCTCGCTCCAATCCTCGAAGTTCGTCGCGATGCCAAACGGCGTGTCTCCAGATACGAATTCAAGGATAGAAGGCTCCTTCTTGGAAAGAACCTTCCTCAGGATTCCGAGTGCGCGCTCATCGCGGACGAAGACATCGAACTCGCCCAGTAGTCGATTCCTCTGAATATGTTCGACGCCTTCGGCCACGCGCGTAACATCGCAGGTCCCATTGTGCGCGGCGTCCCAAAGGAGATAGCAAACGCCACCCTTAATCTGAACACCAGGAAACGCTTCACCGGAATCAGAGAAATCCGTGAGATTGCGGAGCTGCCCACCGTTGAGCATCTGCGCTCTGAACTCATCGAGCCCTCGTCCGCCGGCCATCCATCGCGATGGCACCACCATACTGACGTAACGAGGCTCTAGTTTGAGTGCTTGCTGGACGAAGAGGTGGTAGATGGACGAGTCGCTTGAACCTCCGGCCCCGCCAGTCATCTGATAGGGAGGGTTGCCGATGATGACGTCGAACTGCATATTGCCTCCAAACAACTCGACAATCCGAGTCTTGATGTCGTCGGTGTGGATAAACGCATAGGCATGGGTCTCTAGCCCCTCCTCGCGATCAAAGATCACTCGTGGAGCACCGCAGTACTGGCATTTCGTGTCTGCCCATGTGTGTTCCATCCGTTCAAACCAGATGTTGCCATCGTCACTGGCAAAACCCTTGGCGATGGAATACTTGCCGTTTGCGTGCTTCGAGCAATACACGCTTCGCCTCGCCAACAGGCTGGTCAGGTACGTGATGCCAATGCCAAATACCTGCTTTGTCAGAATATGATCGACGCGTTTCTGGAGATCGGGAATCTCTGCCGCAAGCCCATTCGTGAGGCGGCTGGCAATCTCGCGCAGAAACACACCTGACTTTGTGAACGGGTCAAGAAACCTAACGGAACTATCCGTCCAGAGGTCTGCTCCGCCGTTGTTTGCTGCCCAGGTTTCGGCAACTGTGTCGAGCATTCGGTTGGCGAACGCTGGCGGCGTGAACACCTCGTCGTTGGAAAGATTGGCGATGCAGGTCAAAACATCCGGGTTGCGCCCGCGAAGCGTAAAGCTCGCCTGATCGTTCATATGGCCTCCCCTAAGCCATTGTCTAATGGCGAGCAAGCAAGCTCTCGCGCAGTCATCGGCAGATATGTCTTGATCGGCGTGAAGATCTCATGCTTGCCGAGATGGGCGAAGAGTGACCCTTCCTGGCTGTAAGAAGACATCTGCGTAAGAGCATCAAAGCGGAAGTCACGCCGCTGAAACTTGCCCTTGCCGAGGTAGCCCCACTCGGCAAAGGTGATGGGCTGGCCGTCATGCATGAGCATCGTCAGCGCGTCGCCATGCACGAGGTTCTCCGACAAGACATAGAAAGCGGCCCGATAGAGGTCATCCGTCTCATCCAAACCGATGTAGTCGGTAAAGACCTCAAGCATATTTGCGCGGCACTCAGCGATATTATCTGCCAAGATTTCAATCCCGTAGGTGCACATCACCGCCAATAATGCGTAATGTCGCCGCTCAAAGTCGGACTTGCCGAACTTGGCCTCTACGGCGGCCAATTTGCGCTGCAAGACAGGGACGAGGAAGTTCCCACTTCCGAAAGCAGGCTCCAGAAAACGAGAGTCAATGCGCTCCGTCTCGCCCTTCACGAGGTCAAGCATCGCCTCAACCAACCACTGAGGCGTGAACACCTCTCCGTGGTCTGCAACCCGTTTTTTGGACTTGATCAGATTCATGTGCAAGCTCGCCGTTCTGTGCTTGTTGCGGATGTGCTTTGTCCACGAAGAATAGTAGATTCTCCATGCTAGTTATTATTGCCCATCCCCGCGAAAGTAAACTGGGGTCCGTTGCGTGTTGTGGTTCCAAGCCCCATTTTTTGGACTAGAGACCCAAACCAAAATCTTCTCCTTGCTCCTGCTTCGGCGCAATCTCCCGCTGCGGCGTGACAGCCTGCTTCTGTTCTGGCTTCTGCTCCTGCTTCTGCTTCATCTCCGGCGCATGGGCGCTGCTGTGCGAAACATCATGCCCCAGCGCCGCTCCCAGCTTCTCGCGGTCGTTGGTGAAGATTTGCGCGTCGTATGCGCCGCGCGAAACGGCAACGTAGGCCATGCGGTTGTTGAGCAGGTCTTTGGCTCCCAGCTCGGTATCGGCGTGGATCAGCACACGGTCGGCGGTCTGCCCCTGGCTGGAATGACTCGTCACGGCGTAGCCGTGGTCAAGGTGCGGATTCCTGACCGAATCAAGCTCGACGACACGATCACCTGGGCGGCCTCCGTCCATCTTCAAACTCATTCGCCCATCCTGGCCGATGCCTTCGACGGTCCCCAGCTCGCGGTTGGCCAGCTTCAAGTCGGGCAAGGGCGCAGTGAGCTGCACACGGTCTCCCACTGAAAAGGCCCGCTCCTGCTCGCGGTAGACGGAGACGCCCTGCTGGCGCCGTGGGTCGTAGCTCACTTCCTCGCCGCTCTTCCGCTCGACGGTGAGCCGGTTATTGGGCGCATCAACGCTTTTAACCCGCGCATACTCACCTTTGCCGATGCCGGTCTCCTGCGAGCTGCGGCTGTAGCGCAGCACGTCGCCGGGATTGTACCGGGCCGCCCATATACGATCCGCGCCGGTGAGGTCCTGGCGCGGTACAAGCACCTGGGCGCGGTGTTCCTCCCTGCCGACAACGCCTTTGGCCTGTAGCTCGGCGTGGATGGCCTGGTTGATCTCGGCGCGGGAACGGTTGTCGGGCGAGACTACCAGCGTGTTATCGGGCGACTTCGCATACTCTTTGGCAATGGCCGCGATGCGGTCTTCATGACCTGGCACCTCATGGATGCGGCCCTGCCGCTCCATACCGGCGATAGCCTCTCCCACCTGGCCGCGCGCAAGCTGCTCGACGGTCTGTTTCAACTCCGGATCGCGCTGCCGGACAATCTCCTCCAGCTTCACCGTCTTCATGCCCGCATCCTGGAGCTGGGCAAAGATGCGGCCCGCCTCGACCGATTCATGCTGGCGGGTGTCGCCTACCAGCAAAACGCGGTCGTTCGGATGCAAGCGGCTCACAAACTCGTGCATCTGTTTGGTGGACGCAAGCGAACTCTCGTCCATCACATAAAGCCGGTGTTCGCCGGTGTCCGCCCGCTGGCCTTGGGCAAGATGGGCCTGCAAGGTCTTAGTGTCGATACCGGCCTCGCCCAGCTTCTTCGCCGCGCCGCTCGTCGGCGCAAAGCCCTCGACCTTGTACCCGGCCTGCTCCGCGCCCTCGCGCACCACGGCCAGCGTCGTAGTCTTGCCCGTGCCCGCGACTCCATCCAACCCGACAATTTTCTCCCGCGAGAGAAAAACCTCATCGACCGCCTGGCGCTGTCCGGCATTCAATTCCGGGTGCCGGTCCTCGGTCTCGATGCGAACTCTTCCCTCAACCAGCATCGGATCGCTGTAGCCGCGGCGGTTGCCTTCCTGCATCTTGCCGATGGTCTCGCGCTCCATGCGCAGCATGGCTGCGGTGGTGTACTGCTGGTCCTTGTGTTTGGGTCCATACTCGACGGCGCGAATCTCGCCCGTCTGGACTCTCTTGTCGAACTCCTGCCGGACCTGGGCAAAGTTCGCCTCGCCCATGCTCCTGCTGAGCGCCGCCGTCAGTATCGAGCGTTCGCTCTCGACCGCTGAACGCTCGAAGAGATGGTCGCGGGCGTAGGTCACGGACACCTGGGCGGCTTTGTCGGGATTGTGTGCGTGTCTCTGGCCCTGCTGCCGCGCCTCGGCAACCACTTTATCCGCTTGGTGGCCGTGCTGCGCCGCAAGCTCCCGATGCTGCCGCAACACCTCTTCCGGGGTCTTCAGTTCTTTGGAGTCCCGCGTCCGGTGCGCGGCGATCTGCGCCGCTGCCGGTCCGTCAAGCCCGCTGGCGCGTAGGTGGTCCTTCACCTGTTCCCGGCGTAGGCTGTTGGCCTCCATGTACTCTTTCGTATATCCCTTGATTTCAGGCTGGCCAAACTCGCCGCGCTCGATCGTGTATCCCAGATCCTTGAGCCGGACGGCCAGCTCCGATCGGTAAACATTCGTGGCATAGCTCTGCGAGGCGAAAAGCTCCTGGGGCTGGAGAGCGCGGGTCTGGCCATTCTCTCGTTCGGTGACGTTGAAAATCACTGCATGGGTATGGAGCTGGGGCGCGGCGTAGCCTTCAACAGGGCGGGCCGTGTCGTGCTCGAAGGTCGCGGCGGCAAACTTCCCCGTCGTCTCCGGTGCGCGGATATTGCCAATTCTCGCCTGGGTATACCGCTCCAACTCGGACAAGGCCGAGCGGACGCTCTCCCGGTGCGCCACTCTTACCCGGTCGTCACCGCCGACCAGGGCGGTCAATGAAACCGACTTCGGCGCGGAAAACGTCGCATCCCATCCGGCCCGGTGCTCAACGCTGGTTACTTCCCGGCCAAACTTGCCGTCGTAGGTCTTGGCCGTCTGATGCCGGACGAGCTGGGCCTCGGTCTGTGGGTGCTGGCCTTCACTCAGGCGGGCGAAGTGCTCCGCGCCCACGGCTCCGGCAAGGCCCCACTCTCCGGCAAGCCTGCCCTGCCACTCGCTATGGCCCTGCTGGTCGCGGCTCCAGTAATTCTGCTCACTCGAAGCAAACTCCCGCGCGTGGTAGGTCCGCGCCTGACCTGCCGAGAGTGGTTGCGAGATGGAAAGCATAGTGTGCGCCTCGGTTGTGTCAGTCAATCCACTTGGATTCGTCCCAAACGTATGCTTCCTTGGGCTTCGTGGTGGGCGCTGGCGCAAGCGGCGGCGCGGCCGGCGCGGCTCTCTTTTTCGGCGGTGGCGAAGTGGCGGGCGGGAGTGCCGGCATTGCCGGCGCTTGCTCGACCGGCCTGGGCGCGGCTTCCGGCCTCTTCCGCTCGATAAATGCTGGCTGTTTCGTCCTCTTCTTTGCCAGCGCGAAGCGTACCGGCACGACCCGATTCTCCTGCTTGATGAAGCCGCACAACGGCTCCAGTCCGGATATTTCAGAGGCCATGACGAGCGGTTTGGTGGCGATCTCCAGAGCAAAGGATTTCTTGCTCCTGAGCAGGCCCATGCTGCGGGACTCTTTCAGACGCTCTACCTCGATCTCGCCGATGGCTTCTGAAACCCACTTGGCGGCGCGTGGCTCGGAAGTCTTCAAAAACACCTTCGTCGCGGGCTGCGAGAGCATGGCCTCGGCGTCCTGGCCGTAGCGTTTTTCCATCTGGCTCCGGCCCTGAAACCCCACCACTACCGGGTTCCCATACTTGCGGTTTTCAGTGAGGGCGGTATGAAGCTGGGGCAGCTTGTTGAGGCTGGCCAGCTCGTCAATGACGAACCAAACCGGCTTCACCTTGGGGTCTTCGC
>Ga0255354_1000960_pt1 | contig 17375 bp, 8 predicted proteins | sample HBST50metaG_FD_189942 | JGI IMG/M metagenome (GOLD analysis project Ga0255354, IMG submission 189942) | Peat soil microbial communities from Stordalen Mire, Sweden - H.B.S.T50 | ecosystem: Environmental > Terrestrial > Soil > Wetlands > Peat | place: Sweden: Norrbotten County, Stordalen Mire...
ATCGCTAGCTGGTTGGACGCTGCGTGAAGCAGCGCCTGAAAATCAACTTTGCAATCAACTGCGGCGGAGCAAACCAGCTCCGCCGTTTTTGCGTTCGAATCGCTGGGCAGGTATCGCCGTTCGAAAATCATCGGACAAGACTCGCAGGACAAGGATCGCTGGACAATAATCCTGACCGGGAATCCTCGACCGAACAAACCGAGCCATCTCTGTTTGGGTCTACATCCCGGCTCCAATGCAACGTCTTCCACCGGGAAAATATGCCCTTGGAACCAGGGCGCGCCCATCCTTCGCTGGTGTACGATGAATTTGAATTCGGTTGAGTGGTTCCCTCGAAGCCCGCTTGGCTCTTTGCTTTTTCATGCGTCCCTATCGTCTAGTGGCCCAGGACTCCGCCTGTTCCCGGCGGCGACACAGGTTCGAATCCCGTTGGGGACGCCAATTTTACTTTTGGATCGCTCATCGCTTCCAATATGCTGAACAGCGAGGAGTTAGAACGGTTCAAAATTCCTTGGTCTGCTGACTCGGCCAATCCGGCTTCAAACAGAAGAGTTTGAACCCGATGCCGCTGCTCCAGCGTTGCAAGCTGCCAAAGTAGTCCAGGCTTGCTCTGCCCTTGACACATGTGGCCAGCAATCTGTTATCCCAGATGTGTATGGCCAGTTCTGGTTATGATCGGACCCGCGACTCCCCACCCGATTGGACACTCTGATGGTCTGCTCAAGTTCACCGTCGGTCAAGACACGGCTGCCTGTCTCGTTCAATGTGCTGGTTAAGCCAACCGGAGCGGTGTGCAATCTGGACTGCAAGTACTGCTTCTTTCTTTCCAAGCAGTCGCTTTATCCCGGCAGCGATTTCCGCATGGCGGACGATCTTCTGGATCTGTACATTCACCAACTGCTGGATTCGCAGCAGGCGCCATCGGTAACCATTGCCTGGCAGGGCGGCGAACCCACTTTGATGGGGCTGGATTTTTTCCGCCGCACTATTGAGCTGGTCGCGAAGCATCGCAAGCCGGGCCAACAGGTTGAGCACAGCATTCAGACCAACGGCACGCGCCTCGACGACGAATGGTGCGAGTTCTTCAAGGAGCACCGCTTTCTGGTAGGGCTCAGCGTGGACGGGCCACGAGAGATGCACGACGCTTACCGCGTGGATAAAGGTGGCAAAGGAACCTTCGACCAGGTAATGCGCGGCTGGAAGCTGCTGAAAGACCATGCGGTCGAGTTCAACATTCTTTGCACCATGCATGAAGCCAACGTGCGTCAACCGTTAAAAGTCTACCGGTTCTTCCGCGATGAACTCAAGGCTGAGTTCATCCAGTTCATCCCGATCGTGGAGAGAGTGAACGCCGATCTTGTGCCCATCGCCAATCTTAACTGGGGAGAACGCGGCAGCGGCCTCCGGCCACTCTACACCCAGTCCGGCAACCAGGTTACGAACCGGTCGGTCCGCCCGGAGCAGATGGGGCAGTTCCTGGTCGAGATCTTCGATGAGTGGGTCCGCCGCGATGTTGGCTCGGTCTTCGTCCAGATCTTCGACACCACGCTGGGGGCGCATCTCGGCCAGTATGGCCTTTGCATCTTTTCTCCCACCTGCGGCGATGCGCTTGCATTGGAACACAACGGCGATCTCTACTCCTGCGATCATTTCGTTGAGCCGGATTTCAAGCTGGGTAACATCCGCCACGACCACATCGCCGATCTCGTCGTCTCGGAGAAACAGCGCAAATTTGGGACCGATAAGCAGACAACACTGCCCGACTATTGCCGTGAATGCGATGTGCTCTTTGCCTGCAACGGCGGCTGCCCGAAAGATCGCTTCGGCGTAACTCCCGATGGAGAACCAGGCCTGAACTATCTATGCGCTGGCTACAAGCGGTTCTTTCAGCATGTCGATCGACCTATGCGCATGATGGCAGAGCTTCTGCGGCATGGGCGTCCCGCGACCGAGATCATGAACTGGGTCGCAGTTGAGGACAGCGAGTGGAAGACGTTAGCCGCCAACATTGGCCGCAATCAGGCCTGCCCCTGTGGCAGCGGCAAAAAGGCAAAGCACTGCCACGCTGCTTGAGCGCAGATCACGCCGGATAGCTATAAGCCGCAATCAGCTTCGATAGCTCCGCGCGCGTCGCATGGTGCTTCGGATCGTCGGCCAGATTGGTCAACTCCATCGGGTCGGCGTGAACGTCGAAGAGCATGGCACCATTCACCGCGTCCTTGCCGTACTCCGCGTAGCGCCACTGCTCGGTGCGCACCGCCGTGCCGTGGATGGTCCTGCCGTCCTCGCTCCAGACGCTGTAAGCCGGCTGGTCCCACTTGGGGCCGCGCGGATCGTGCAGCAGCGGCACAAGGCTCGTCCCTTCGACGTGCGAAGGAGGCTCGAGACCCGCCAGTTCGCACAGTGTGCGATAGATGTCTAACGACTGGACCATGCGTGTGCAGGCCCGGCCGTTGCCCTTCGCGCCTGGCATATCGATGATGAGAGGGATGCGCGTGCCCCCCTCGAAGAGCGAGCCCGCCTTCGACCACTTGCCTTTCTCGCCAAGCTGGTAGCCGTGGTCGGCGACGAAGACGATGACGGTGTTATCGCGCAGCTTAAGCCGCTCAAGTTCGGCGACCACGCGACCGAGGTTCCAGTCCGCCCACGAGATCGACGCGACATACGCGCGAATCACCTGCTTCGCCTCCGACTCCGACGCACCGCGCCCAATGAAGAGGTCCGCATTGCGCGGGCGGATCGCCGCCTTCGGAAAGCCCGGAGGCACCGTGGGCCATGCCGCGAAGTCTGGTGGAAGCTGGATCTTCGCCGGGTCGTACATGTCGAAGAAACGCTGCGGGGCCGTCGGTGGGCTATGTGGCTTGGAGAAACCGCAGCCGACGAAGAACGGCTTGTCTGGATCGGCGGCAACCTGGTTCAGCATCTTGATGGCACGGTCGGCGACCATGTAATCGCCCGCGCCTTCGCCGTTCCCATCAAGCACGAGAATTTGATCGGAGTGCGCCGCCTGTGCATTGTCCTGCGGCAGTGGCGGGAGCACGCCGTCGGGCATGGGGATCTGCACGCGCGGTATATCCATCTTCGTACCGATCGTCGTCGGGTGCATCGACTCCACATCGCCGTCAAAGTCCGTCCAGGCTTCATGGTCGTCGAGACCGGCGTGGAAGAGCTTGCCGGTACGCAGCGTTGTGTAACCGGCCTGGCGGAAGAGATGCGGGAGGGTGATCCATTCCGGATGCGCCTTGACTACGGCCGTGCTGTTGCCCAGGACAGTCGTCTCGCGCGGTATATGACCGGTGAACAGCGACGACCGTGACGGATTGCACAGCGGAAATTGGCAGTAGTTGCGATCGAAGCGCACGCCGTGCGCGCCCAGCGCGTCAATGTTCGGACTATGCACGTTGAACCGGCTGTTGTAGCTCGCCAACTCTGTTCGCATGTCGTCCGACATAAAAAACAACACATTCAGAGGACGCTTGCGCCGGGCCGCTGCACCAGTCCTGCTGGCCGCAGTGGATGTCCCCTTCGCCGTATTCTGCGCAGGAGCCCGTAGTGTCGTAGCTAGCGCCGCGCCCGCAACTTTGCCGAGGAAGCTGCGCCGACTGGTAGTATTTGCTTTCTCCTCGCTCATCGTGAACACCCTCACAATAACCGCACTCCCAGTCTACACCGCGGCCGCCGTACACCTCACCGCACCTGCCACGGCGAAGCCGCAATCGCCGCTCCCCTCATCCCCAGGTCCAATCCGCCCATAAAAGCTTCACCGCCGCGTAAATCGGAATCTTGTCGCTCGCCAAAATTCCGTCCAGCGGAAAATGACCTTGATTTTTGGGCTGTAGTCGAATTTGTAACGCTCAAAGCACCCAAAAGCCACAACGATCGACAGGGTTCAGGTCCTGCACAGTAAACAGCTCAATCTAAAAAGCAGATGAGATAAGCGAAATCGCGACATCTGCTTTGCTCCAAACAGGTTGGCCACGCCACTTGTCAGGGGAACGGTGGAGAGAAGCGTGGTGCCGTCCAGGAAGTTCACCAAGCCAGTGGGAACGCTGGAGCTGGAGCTGATGGTCGCAGTCAGCGTCTCGGTGTTCAGTCTGTCTGTTTAGAAGTGGTAGGTAGCTCCGGCGGAAAGCCGGATATCCGACTGGTATGTGTTGGTGTTGTTGGGCAGCCGCGTGTAGATGTAGTCCAGTTCAGCAACGCGCCAGCCGAGATGCTTGAGGACCTGAAGATTCAAGCCGCCGCCATACTGCGAGGCGAATCCGGTGGCGCTCGACTGCGGGCCGGATGCGTTGGGAAAGACGCTATCGAATGCATGCACCACGCCGAACAGGGTCTCGGCATAGCCACTAACATGACCCCGTTTCCTGGTGTAGCGCGGCCCTGCAACGAAGGTAATCTGGCTGAGGTTGACCCCCGGCTCAATCGCCTGCGCCGACTCGCCGTTCACATCCACGGCCAGTCCCAGCCCCTTGAACTTGCCGCCGGGTGTGTATGCCGCGTCAAGCGAACCTCCCTGGAGGAGAAACTCCGGGCCGTTGGTGGTTGAAGCCTTGGCCCACTTGAAGGTGTAGGTGAGGCCGAAGTCCATCTTGTCGAGCGTGTTGCTCTTCTGCGCGACCGCCGGCACAGCGAATACGCCAAGCGTTGCAGCCAGCATCGCACAAATCAGTGTCAGTTTTTTCATGTCAATCTCCTTATTGGACCGTCAGTGTGACGCGTTATTGGACCGTCAGTGTGACGCTGGTGGAGTGGGACAGTGTGCCGGAGTTTGCCGTCACAACGATGGTGTAGTTGGTTACGCCATGCCCGAAGTAGCCGGAGGAATTATTGCCGCAGCCGCTCATTCCCGCGACTCCCGCCAGAACCGCGCCCAGCAGGATTACCGCACGCAGCGTGCCCGGAAGCCTGCGCCGCATCCGCCCCATGAAGGGCAGCAGAAGCAGCGCCAGCGAGAACGGCGCCATCTTCCGCAGGGAATTGAACGGCTTCTCCTGCATCCGCGCAATCGAGTTCGCCGTTGTCACGGTAAGGGTGAATGCCGTCGTGCCCGATCCCGCGGCGATGAGCGTGCTGGCAATCGTCACCGTCGCCGATGCAGGCGCTCCGGTCGACGTCAACACGATGGCGTTGGGGAAGGTGGCGCTGCCCACCGGCGTCTCCGTCAGGCTGTACGTTGCCGTACCTCCGGGCAGAACCGTTGCCGTTGGTGTGACCGCGGCGATGCTGAAGTCAACCACAATCTCGGAGACCGCTGTGCTGGTGCCCGTCAGGTAGTTGGTGTCGCCGCCATACACAACCGTCAGCGAGTGGCTGCCGGTCGTGGTGGGCGTGTAGCCGATGGTGAGCACTCCAGCCACCAGCGTTCCGGTGCCGATCTGCGTGGCTCCGTCAAAGAAGGTGACGGTTCCAGTCGGCTTTACACCGCCGCCAGTCAGCGTTGCCGAAACGGAAACGCTGCTGTTCAACGCTACCGGGTTCGGCGACGGCGCCAAGGAAAAAGTTGGCGTAACCTTCGTCACCGTCAACGAGATGGTTGAGGGGATGGGTGCATATATCCCCACGGAGGAGCCGGCCGGGGTGCATGTGGCCGTCAGCGTGTAGCTGCCCGGCGCCTCCACCGACGCGGCCGTAACTGCGCCGCCCGAAGGCGTTGCAATGTAGGTGCAGATGCTGGTATCGGGTGCTGCCGTGGAAGCATTCAGCAGCGAACCAAGCGGTGTGGGATAAGGGATGGTCGCAACCGTGTTGGTCCCTGTGCCGGTCACTGTGCCGCCAGTGGGTGCGGTCGGCGTCCAGTTCAGGGTCGGGGTCAGCAGGTTGACCACCTCAGGTGCGGTAATGCTGGTCACACCCGTGAGGGATGCGGTGTAGGTGTAGGCGCCGGCGGCGGGAAGCGGAACAGCACTCAGGTTGAATGTGGCAATACCGGCAACCGCGGTTGAGGTGTAGGTCTTCGAGTAGCTGTTCGGTCCGGTTACGGTAATCGTAATCGGATCCGTTGCCGAGGTGACAACCGCGTTGCTTGCGTTCTCCTCCTGCACCGTTACGGCGCTGCCTGCGTTGCCGTTGACGAAGATCGGGGTTGCCGGTACCGTGCCCCACGCAATCTGCGTGACGGCAATACCGGTACCCGTCAGGCTGATTGTCTGCGTCGAGGGCGTCACGTTCAGGTTGTTGTCGGCCAGCACCAGCGATCCGTTGTCCACCCCCCCGGCCACCGGGATGAAGTCCGCCGCGTAGGTGCAATTTCCGCCCTGCGCAAGTGTCCCAGCCGAGCTAACGGTGGAGAGCTGCACGCAGGTGCTTGCCCTGTCATACGCAAAGCCGCTGGACAGGCTTGGGTTTGTGCCAGACGAAGGAACAGAAATCGTTAGGGCCGCGTTGCCGATGTTCTGAATCGTCACCGCCTGCGCGCCATCCGTCGTGTCGTTGCTGCCGACGTTGGTCGCCGTTTTGAAGGTCAGCGAGGGCGCAGTGCCGTCGCTCAGCTTGACGATGCGGTTGTTGGTCTGGTCGGCGATGAATACATCGCCTGCCGCATCCACGGAGACGCCCGTCGGGCTGCCCAGTCCATTGGTTGCCGCGTTGGCCAGCACGTACTGGGTACCGAACGAAGTACCATTCCACGGCACCACCGACACGTTCTTGGCGATGGAGTCGGCCACGTAGACGTTTCCGTTCAAGTCCACCGACACGTTGAAGGGGCCGGTCCAGCCGCTGCCCACGCTCACCTGTGTGCCGTAGCTGCTGCCGTTCCACGGTATCTTGACCACCGTGCTGGCATAGTAGTAGGCGGCATACACGTTCAGGTTGCCGTCCACGGCCACGCCCGTTACGCGATTCGTGTTTTCCACCGTGACCGGGGAGCCGTAGGTGGTTCCGGTCCACGGCACCTTCAATACTTGCAACGCCCCCTCGTTGGCGATGTATACGTTGCCGTTTCCGTCCACGGCCACGTCATTGGGATTGCTCAGCCCGTTCAGCACCTGGCTGGCCGAGCCGTAAGCCGTCCCGTTCCATGGAATCTTAATCACGCGGCTGTTGCTATAGTCGGCAACGTAGATGTTGCCGGCGCCATCCACCGCCAGGCCGCCGGGGTTGCTCAGCGTCGCGGGAGTCAGGCCGGTGCAGCAAGCTATGGTGCTCTGCGTGCCGCCCGAGGTCACCTTGACGATACCGTTGCCCGTGGTGTTGGCGATGTACACATTGCCGAATCCATCCACGCCGACGCCCTGCGGGCCGGTCAGGCTGGTACCCACCGTGCCTTGCGTGCCCGGCAGGTAGGCCACCTCAGGCCCCACACCGACGCCGCCGACGAAGACTGAGTTCAAGATGCTGCTGCTGCCGCCGAGCACCTGAACCGCACCGTAGCGCGAGCCGGGATACTTCGGCGAGAAGACGAAGTCCACATCGCAGACCGTAGCCGTCGCATAGAGAACAGCAGCGCAAAGTGAGGTATTGCTATCCGAAGACGGAGCATTGAACTCTGAGGATGTACCAGAGATGCCTTGATCGAGGTAATCAATCGCGGTCACGGCGGTGCCGGCGGCGATCTGCAAGTTGACGCTGACGATGGACGAAGAACTGCCCACGTTGATGACCGGGTTCGCGCAGTTGCTGCTCAGGCAGAGCTCCGTGACCGTGGATCCCTGATAGGCCGTCAGGAAGATGTTGCCGCTCGAATCCGCGCCAACACCCTCTGCGCCTTTCGCGTAGGGCAGAACAGGCGTAGAGAAAGAATAGCTCGGCGCAAGATACTTGACGACGTTGTTGGTGCCGGTCAAGGCCACCAGCAGATTGTTGGAGGGGTCGAACATGAGCCCGAACGGCTGGTTCAAACCGGTGACCAGCGTGCTCTTGGTCACAAAACTGGAGGCTGCCGTATACCGGAAAACGCCTCCCTGCGTTCCGTCTGAAACCAGCAGGTCGCCGACCGTCAGACCCGAGTTCGTGGCCGGAGCAAAGGCCAACCCAAGCACGTTCGACAGTCCGGAGGAGATGACGGCTGTCCCCGAAGTGCCGCTGGCTGCATTGGCTGCGATCTTGCCCACGATGCCGCCCGCGCCGTACCAGATGTTATTGGAGCTATCCAGCGCGACCGCGAAGACTCCTGCGGCGTTGTAGTATGCCTTGCAGGTGTTGCTGGCGGTGGACCAAACGACGATCTGGCCGGTGCCCTGGTTGGCGATGTACAGGTTGTTGCTGGAATCCATCACCATGAGCTGCGGCGCATTCAGCGTGATCGCCGGGCTGCATGCCAGCGAGCCGGAAAGATAGGTACTGGTGGCGTGCGTGCTGGCGTTGACCTTGATGACCGTTCCGGCGGTGTACTGGCCGACGTAAATATTGCCGGATGTGTCGGTGGCGACCCCAACCGGGCCTGACCACGATCCTGCCAGGCTGGTCTGGATGCCGCCGTAGGTGACTTGCGCATGCGCAGCAGGGGCAAGCGCGAGGCATATGAGCGCGATGAGAATCGGGCTTGACTTCCAGGCGCCGAGCACGCGATGCGCGGAGATGACTGGGAAACGTGACGCAAGGATGGACGAAGGACGCAGGGACATGGTGGCTCTCTTTCCTGGGCTCAAATCAGCGTGGGGGCGAGTGGGAGCGAGGATGCGCTTACAGCGCGCATGTGCAGTTCAATATCTGGGGCAAGGCATTCTCCAGAACAACACAGTGGAAATCATTCAGCGAATCCACTCATATGGATGCGCGCACGCTTCAAAGGATGGGAATTTTTTCTTTTACTACTTTTTTATGAGGAAACCCGAGTAGATCCCATGTAACCGGTCCCGCGGCGGGACAGCTTATGGGTCGGTATGAATCCAGTTCCCTCAGAAGCGATAAATAATTCCGGCAGCGATTTTGAGATGGTTCTGCCAGTTGTTGCTGATGTTGGGCAGGTCGGAGTGCATGTAGTCGACCTCAATCAGCCGGGCCGAGAACCTGGGACTGAGCATCATTTCGCTGCCTCCTCCCGCCGCAAAGATAAACCCTGACGCCGAGCTGCTGGAACTTGGGGGAAAGACGGAGTTGAATCCGCGCACCGCGCCCAGCAGAAACTGTCCATAGGGCGTATAGCGTCCGATGCGATGGCGGAACTGAGGTCCGGCCATCACCGTCATCAGGCTCAGGCCAAAGTTGTAGCTGGGGACTTTACCGGTATTGACCACGGAGAAGTCTGCAACCGCTGAGAGATGGTTTGTCAGTCGAAACCGGGCATTGACTCCTCCGCCCTGCATGGCGAAGCAGCCGCATGTGCCGGGAGGGGCATTGGCGATGTCGGCCACGTAGTTCACTCCGAGATCGATGGAGGCTGGCCCGGCCGTGCGATGGGGCACCGCGGGCAAAGCCTGGGCCGAGGCGTGCGAAGCCGCGCCCACCGCTATCAGAAGCATCCAGGCCATCCTCTTCCATATGCTGCGCAACATTCGTTCTCCTCTTCTTGCAACCGCTACTGAATGATCAGCGTCACGCTCAGCGCGGCGTGCGAGACCGATCCGCTGGTTGCTGTAACCACGATGTTGTAGGTCTGCGGTTCGGAGCCGAAGAAGCCGCCCGCTCCGCAACCCGCCAGAGGGCCCACCAGACCGGTCAGCAGCAGCACCAGCACAAGCAGGCGCGGCGTGCGGCGCGGACGCTCCACCACATCCCTGGTACGTTTGACCCCGGCGAAGGGCAACAACAGCAGCAGAGGCATAGAGATGCTCATCCAGCGATCGCCGTGGGAGCTTAGTTGCGCCAGCGGATTGATCGTGTTCACCACCAGCGTCATTGGCGTCGCTCCGTCACCGGCCGGTATCGACGACGGGGTCAACGTATAGGTAGCGCCCGGCGGCAGCCCGCTGACGGTAAAGGTGACCTGCTGCGGGAAGGTGGGCAGCGACGGCGTCGCGATATAGTTGTAGGTCGCCGATCCGCCCGGCGCGACGGTCTCCGTAGACGGATAACCCACGGACGGCACCAGCACAAAGGTGAAGTCCGAGCTGCTCGGCGTCTCGGCCACGGCACTCGAAGTGCTGGCAGCAAAGTCCGTGTCGCCGCTATAGACCGCCGTTATCGTGGACGCGCCAAGCGGAAACGCTGCGGTGCTCAGCGTGGCCACGCCCGCGCCGACCGATGACGTGCCCAGCAGCGCGGCACCGTCGTAGAAGCTCACCGTTCCCGTAGGCGTGCCGGTACTGCCCGTGCTGCTGTCGGAGACGGTCGCCGTCAGGGTCACCGGCACGGCCTGGTACGGCGTTGCCGTCGACGTCGTCAGCAATGTCGCAGAGTTGGCCTGCGTGATGGTCACGTTGGCCGCAGGCATCAGCGTCACCGTGTAGTTGCCTGCGGCAGAGCCGGTCAGCGCGGCAGAGATGGGGTACACACCCGGCGCCGAGGTGGCGGTTGCCGTCGAACGCAACCCCAGCGTCACGTTACCGCTGTCCTGCGTCAGTACGCCGCTCAAGGTTCCCGTCAGCGTGGGGATGGCGACGCCATAGACGATAGAGATCGAGTTGGCCGTCGCGCTGATCGCAAGCGGAGTCACCGTCACATCGAAGACGCCGCTGGCCGCATCTGCGTTGTTGACATCTCCGGCGTAGATCGCCTCAATCGAGTGCATGCCCGCGCTCAGCGTGCCGGTGCTGAATGTGGCGATGTTGCTGCTCATCGCCACCGGCGAGCCGACCTGCAGCGGAGTGCTGCCCACCGTGTCATAGAAGGTCATGTTGCCGGTTGCCGTGTTGGAGTTGAACGTGTAGGTCGCGGTCAGCGAGCCTGTGCCGTAGACCATGCTGGTCGCCGCACCGCCCGGGGCCAGCGACTCGTTGCCCGCCGGCGCAAAACCGGCAATCGTAATCAGGTCTCCATTTACGTCCACCGCGCGCACCCGATCGTTCTCCGTGTCGGAGACGACCACGTTGCTGCTCGTCGTGGCAGCCACCGCGCGCGGCGTGTCGATGGTGGCCGCGGTTGCCGGACCGATGTCGCCGCTGAAGCCCTGCTGCCCGTTTCCCGCAACGGTGGCGATGTTGCCCCCGCCGACAGAACGCACGCGGTCGTTATCGCTGTCCGCGATCAGCAGCGTCCCGTTGGGTGCAATCGCCAGCCCGCGCGGCCGCGCCAATGCGGCGGAGCCTGCCGGGCCGCCGTCGGCGGTGTAGGTCTTGACGCCGGTCCCGGCGTAGGTGCTGATAATGCCGGTGGTGAAAGTCACCAGCCGCACGCGCTGGTTGTGCGTGTCGCCAATGTACAGATTGAACGCGCTATCGACCGCAACGCCGTTGGGCGAGTCCAGCCCCGCCGCTGTCGCCAGTCCGCCGTCGCCGCTAAAGAACTGCTCGCCGTCGCCGGCCACCGTGCTGATCGTCCCCGACTTGATCTCTCGGATGCGGTGGTTGTTGGTGTCCGCGATGTAGACGTTGCCCGCCGAGTCCACCGCGACCGCCGTGGGATAGTTCAGCAGGGCCGAGGTCGCCGCTGCGCCGTCGCCTGCGAATCCGGCCGCGCCCGTACCGGCAATCGTGTTGATTACGCCGGTCGAGGCCAGCACCTCGCGGATGCGGTTGTTGTGCGTGTCCGCAATGTAGACGTTGTTGCTGCTGTCCACCGCGATACCGGTGGGCGAGTCCAGTTGCGCCGAAGTGGCCGCTCCGCCGTCCCCGCTGAAGCCTTGCGCGCCGGTGCCCGCATAAGTGTTGACCACGCCCGCAGGAGAGACCACCCGCACCACATGATCGTTGGTGGCCGCGATGTAGAGATTGCCGCTGCTGTCGTAGGCCAGCCCGCCCGGCAACAAGAGGGGAACCGTCGTCGCCTGCGCCCCGTTCACCGGTACCTGCGCCGCCGCGCCGACCGACAGCAACATCGCCGCCGTTGCCAGAGTCACCCCGCGCATCGTCAATCTCTTCATCCGCATCTTCCGTCTCATTCTGCTTGCGTCATCGCTGCGCGGAACCGGTTGAGTTACAGATTGAAAAAATCAACTCCGTTGCAGTGCTGCCGTTCTTGCCCTCCTGCTTGCTAGCTGCCGGACCGGAGTCGCTCACCCTGGCCCGGATTGAGAATACATAGCAGGAATTGCCCGTCCTCTACTGACAGGAGAATGCCGCGCCAAACAAGCCCGTGGTGGATACGCCTCCACCCGTAATCTTCATGCTGACCATTGTGCCCGCTGACAACTGACCGGCGGTCGCGGGACTCGTACACATATTTGGCGTGGTGGTCAATGTCGAGTTAGCCGTGCAACTGGGGGAACCGCTCGCTGCACCGTTGTCGGCCAGGTTGGAACTGTTGGTTAGAGCCGTTATCGACTCGATGGTCACCGTGAGATCGGTGTTGGTGTAGTTGTAGAGTTGTGCGGCAGGTGTGCATGCCGTAGGCACGATGAACGTGCTTCCGGTGTCTAGCGTGGGGTTGCATACGGTGGACTGGTTAGCGCTATAGCAGGTTGCGGTCGGGGCAACGTAAAGCTTCACGACATACGGAATACCCCACGGGGCTGAACCCGTGCCGCCGTAGCCGACCGGCGTCCAGATACCTGCAGCCGCATTGGTTCCCGGCGTCGCCGTCAAGCCAGAGTCCGCACTGACGTACACATAAAGCTGGCCATTGTAATACGCAACGCTGCCCGTACCGTAGGTGCTGCTCGAGTTGTAGATTGCAATCGACGTAGCCGAGCCGCCGCCTCCTGGCCCGGTTGCGCCTGTGGGCCCAGCCGGACCCGTAGCACCAGCCGAACCCGTAGCGCCCGTCGCTCCGGTGACACCAGCCACACCCTGCGCTCCCGCAGCCAGCGACACCAGGCTGAAGGCGGCAACGTTTTGCGGAGTAACGGCAGGAAGGGTGAGCGCGGCGGGAGAGTTTGGAGAACTGACAAGCAAGACCACATCGTTGGCATTCAGCGTGATCAGACCGTGACCGACAATCTGCGTAGTGCCAATCGCCCGCCCAAAGGACGTGCCGGGAACGAAGAGGTTATTCACCTTTAGCTCCAGCGCTCCGGGCTCGTCCACATAGACGTTGTAGTCGTAGATGTAGGTCCCCGCGGACTGCACGGTCACGCTTCCACTGAGAGTGTTGTATGTAAAACCGGAGTTCGTAACAACAACAGGAGATGCTACTGCTGTAAATACCGGTGCATTGATTGCAATAGTCGAGGTGGCAGAGGAACCTGTCACAGAAATATAGTTGGCTGGCGTGGTTGATCCACCGCTGCCGGAGGTGGCGACCCAGTTGGAGGTGTCCGTGGGCAGGTCGCCGGTGGTGGCGTTGATGGCCAGGTATGTGCTGCCGCTGTAGGACACCACCGAGCCTGCCGGATAGGCCACGCTTGCGGAATAAGTGCCGCCAGTGAACGGTCCCGTGGCTCCAGTGACGCCCGTTGCACCAGCAGTTCCCGTTGCGCCAGCTACACCCGCTGCGCCCGTTGCTCCGACTGCGCCCGTTGTGCCGGCAACTCCTGTTGCTCCTGCAACTCCAGTTGCTCCGGTTGTACCAGCCGCGCCAATGGACCCAGTTACACCCTGAATACCCTGTATGCCCGTTGTGCCGGCTGCGCCCGTTGCGCCTGCAACACCTGTTGCGCCTGCAACTCCAGTTGCTCCGGTTGTACCAGCCGCGCCAATGGACCCAGTTACACCCTGAATACCCTGTATGCCCGTTGCGCCCGTTGCGCCTGCAACACCTGTTGCTCCAGCTACACCTGTTGCTCCGACTGCGCCCGTTGCGCCGGCAACTCCTGTTGCTCCTGCAACTCCAGTTGCTCCGGTTGTACCAGCCGCGCCAATGGACCCAGTTACGCCCTGGATACCCTGTATGCCCGTTGCACCTGCTACACCCGTTGCGCCTGCTGCTCCCGTTGCGCCTACAACTCCAGTTGCGCCGGTTGTACCAGCCGCGCCAATGGACCCAGTTACGCCCTGGATACCTTGTATGCCCGTTGCACCTGCTACACCTGTTGCGCCTGTTGCTCCGACTGCTCCCGTTGCGCCTGCAACTCCAGTTGCGCCGGTTGTACCAGCCGCGCCAATGGACCCAGTTACGCCCTGGATACCTTGTATGCCCGTTGCACCAGCTACACCTGTTGCGCCGACTGCTCCAGTTGCGCCGGTTGTACCAGCCGTGCCCTGGATACCCTGTATGCCCGTTGCGCCTGCAGTTCCCGTTGCACCAGCTGCGCCTGTTGCTCCGACTGCTCCCGTTGCGCCTGCAACTCCAGTTGCTCCGGTTGTACCAGCCGCGCCAATGGACCCAGTTACACCCTGGAGACCCTGGATGCCCGTTGCTCCGACTGCTCCCGTTGCGCCGGCAACTCCAGTTGCTCCAGTTGTACCAGCCGCGCCAATGGATCCTGTTAGACCCTGGATACCCTGTATGCCCGTTGCGCCCGTGGCTCCGTTCACACCCGTCAAACCCTGAATTCCCTGTGAGCCTTGTGCGCCAGTGGCTCCCGTTGTTCCCGCTGCACCCTGCTGAGCCAAATAGGCCCAGACGCTGTCATTCGATCCAGGAGTAATGTTGACGCTGCCTTCGAGTGCGATATAGCTGCTGCCGTTGTAATACACGGTATAGCCAACCTGGTAGCTCGTCGAGTTGTTCCAGGTTCCCTGGTAGTTGACAGAGCCTGTTGCACCCGTTACTCCAGTCGCTCCCGTTACTCCCGCGGCGCCAGCGGCCCCGGTTGCACCGGCAGCGCCCGTTGCGCCAGCGGCTCCGGTTAGACCCGTCAAACCCTGAATTCCCTGTGCGCCCGCTGCTCCGGCGGCGCCAGCGGTTCCTATTGCGCCCGCCAGACCCTGAACACCTTGCGCTCCAATGGCCCCCGTCGCACCGTTGAGACCTTGTATACCCTGTGCGCCCGCGGCTCCGTTTGCACCCGTCAAACCCTGAACGCCTTGTGCGCCAGTCGCTCCCTGCGAAGCCAGCGTAATGTCCAGCCGCGCCACATGCGCGGTCTCGTCATTCTCCTTGGAATCGAACAGCACATTCGCCGCCGCCGATGTCAGCGCCAGGCCAAAGTTAGTGGCTGGTGTTGTCACCCAGCCCTGCACAAGCGAAGTCACATCCACCGAAACAAACGTCCCCGGCGTGCTCGCCGTAAACGTCGCAATGCTGCTGCCGATGGCCGGGATGGCCGTGTAGGTGACCGCGGACTCTGTCCAGGCCGAACTGACCGGCGAGACCGTCACCGTCCCAGCCGTGTTCACCCGGTTCACATACACGCGCAACGTCGCCTTGGAGACCTGCGCCGCCGTGGTTCCGGAGGGCAGCACGGAGAGATCGAACTGTAGCAGCGACGTATAGCCGTTGCCGGCATAGAGGTTGGAGAGTGTGCCGTAGTTGGTGGTGGTGCGCGCCGAGTTCACACTGGCGTCGCCCGTCAACACTGCGTCGGTTGCGTGCGCTGCCTGGGTTACCACGATACCAAGAAGAAATGCGAGGGAGAGCTTCAGCGAGGTTGACTTCATACGTTTCTCTCCAATGCCGCGAACGCAAAGGGCGCGCATAGCCGAACCATCCAAAACGCGACCTAAGCTGTAAACAACAGCAGGAACAGAGAACTCTGATAGGAGCTGAGAATGCTTCTGTCAAGCCATACCTAGCTTATTCAAGATCAACAGCAAAAACAGTTCAATTTTGAACACTACAATCTAATTATGGAAAATACGCACGGGCGGGCGATATGCACAGCGGCAACCATGCGGGAATTCCCGCTTTAATCTTCATCCGGCACGGGAAAGACCAGTGTGCGCTGGATGGAGAAGCTGGCCAGCGAGAGCAGCGTATCCACCACCAACTTGGTAACGAACAAATTCCAGGCAAGATAGCCGGTGAGCGCGCGAATAAAGCCGTACGACACCGCGGCCACGGCCAGCACCAGCAGGTAGTAGCGCAGCAGCGCACGCGGCAGCGGCACTCCGGATTGAAAGACGAATCGCTTATTCAGGGCGAAGTTTGCCAGCGAGCTCAGACGGCCCACGATGATGCTGATGAGCACATTGTGGGTAAGTGTGAAGGTGATGCTGAAGCCGGCAAAATCAATTCCCGAGGCCACCAGCGACGAGGCAAAGAACCGCATCAGCACAAAATAAATGCGCATGGAATCGCGGATTGGGTCGAAGTGCGAGGATTTGTTGCCGTCGAGATAGACCGTCTTGATTGGCACCTCCAGCGGCCGCCTGCCGCTGCGGCAGAGGTGCGCCAGCACCGTCATCTCGTACTCGTAGTGTTCGCCACCCAGCAGAAGCAATTCAGGCAGCAGATCGCGGGGAAACGCACGCAGACCGGTCTGGGTATCGCCCAGCTTAGCTCCGGTCGCCAGCCGGAAGGCCTGTCGCGTCAGCAGATTGCCCAACTTGCTGCGCAGAGGAACGTCCCGCGCAAACTTTCGCGAGCCCAGCACCACGCGTCCATGCGCCGCGGGCAACGCCTGCGCCACGTGCACAATGTCGGCCACCGTGTGCTGCCCGTCGGCATCGGCTGTGACCAGCGCGGTAAACCGCGGCAGTTCATTCAGAAAATAATTGATGCCTGTCTTCAGCGCGCGGCCTTTGCCCAGATTGACCGCGTGGCGCAGACAATGCACACCGGCGATCCGCGCAGCCGCATCGAAGACCTCCGCGCACGAGGAAGACGAGCCATCATCCAGCACAATCACCGCGCCAAAGCCTGCCGCCAACAGCTCCCGCAGCAGGATGAGCAGTTGCATCTCCGGCTCCCGCGCCGGAATCAGCACTGCGATGCGGCTCAAGTTGTCTGCTGCATTCACGCCATCGTTCTCCTCACGCGCAGTTGCCGATTGGCAATCCCAGACTGCCGTGAATTTCGTTAGACGTAACCTTACCGCATCACAGGCTTTGGCTGTCTACCGCATTGCTTCTGGCAATACCCTTGCTACACTGAGGCAGCCAATCTGTTGGGGCACGAGGAGTCTCACCATTTTGAGGAACAAGCACATATTGCTGCCGGTTGTGCTATTCGCCGTGTGCGTCGCATACGCCAACTCGTTTCAAAATAGCTTTCACTACGACGACTTCCACACCATTACGGACAATCCCGCGGTTCGCAGCCTGCGCAATGTGCCGCGCTTTTTCACCGATGCCGCCACGTTCTCCGTTCTGCCGGCCAACCGCACCTATCGCCCCATGGTCTCCACCACGCTGGCGCTGGACTACGCGCTGGGCCACGGATATAAGCCCTTCTGGTTTCACTTCGGCACCTTCCTCTTCTTTCTTGCGCTGATTGCCCTGCTCTGCGCGTTCTACCAACTGCTCTTCGATTCGATACGGCCCTCGCAGGCGAATGCAGGCCTGGCGCTGTTTGGCGCTGCCTGGTTCGGCCTGCATCCCGCCATCGCCGAGACGATCAACTACGTCATCCAGCGG
>Ga0255354_1000961_pt1 | contig 17373 bp, 28 predicted proteins | sample HBST50metaG_FD_189942 | JGI IMG/M metagenome (GOLD analysis project Ga0255354, IMG submission 189942) | Peat soil microbial communities from Stordalen Mire, Sweden - H.B.S.T50 | ecosystem: Environmental > Terrestrial > Soil > Wetlands > Peat | place: Sweden: Norrbotten County, Stordalen Mire...
AGCGAAGATCGACGAGTTGATGGAAGCAGTGGACAAGTATGTTCCGCGTCCTGACCGTGCGGTCGACCTGCCCTTCCTGATGCCGATCGAAGACATCTTCTCGATCTCTGGACGCGGCACGGTGGTCACGGGCCGTATCGAGCGCGGCAAGATCAAGGTTGGCGAGCCGGCAGAGATTGTTGGCTTCCGCGAGACCCGTCAGACGGTTGTGACGGGTGTGGAAATGTTCAAGAAGCAGCTCGACGAAGGCATGGCAGGCGACAATGCCGGTCTTCTGTTGCGCGGCATTCCGAAGGAAGACGTGGAGCGCGGCATGGTTCTGGCGAAGCCGGGATCGATTACGCCACACACGACTTTCAAGGGCGAAGTCTACATTCTGAGCAAGGAAGAGGGCGGACGTCACACTCCGTTCTTCAAGGGCTACCGCCCTCAGTTCTACTTCCGCACGACGGATGTGACGGGCGTAGCTCAGTTGCCGGAAGGCGTTGAGATGGTGATGCCGGGCGACAACGTTTCGCTTGAAATCGAGTTGATCACGCCGGTTGCCATGGAAAAGGGACTTCGGTTCGCTATCCGCGAAGGCGGCCGCACAGTAGGCGCGGGCGCGATCTCGGAAATCATTAAGTAACAGGGATCAGAGGTCAGAGATCAGGGATCAGATAAAACTGATCTCTGACAACTGAAAGCTGCCAGTAGTTTGCTGGCAGAGGAAGATGGACAAGCATGGTAGGACAAAGGATTCGCATCCGGTTGAAGGCATACGATTATCGCGTGCTTGACACCTCTACCGGCGAGATCGTGGAGACGGCCAAGCGCACCGGAGCAACGGTGGCAGGTCCGATTCCCTTGCCGACGATGAAGAACAAGTATTGCGTGCTGCGTTCGCCGCACGTGGACAAGAAGTCCCGCGAGGCTTTCGAGATCCGCACGCACAAGCGGCTGATCGACATTCTCGAACCGACCCAGCAGACTGTGGATGCGCTGATGAAGCTCGATCTGCCGGCCGGTGTCGATGTCGAGATCAAGGCCTTCGAAAAGTAGCACCTGCAGTGGGGCTAAACGCGCCTCGCGGCGCACAAGTTTCGCATGAATCGTGCGAAGCAATAAGAGGTCCGGAAGGACCCCGGCAGTGCGATGGATTCAATATCGCATGATGAGGTAAGGAAGACATGTCAGTTACAGGAATTCTAGGTAAAAAGATCGGCATGACGCAGGTCTTCGACGAAAAGGGCGAGGTTCACCCGATTACGGTGTTGCAAGCCGGCCCCTGCGTGATTACGCAGTTGAAGACGCTGGCCAAGGACGGCTACGAAGCTGCGCAGATTGGTCTGATTGAGTTTGTGAAGGCCAAGAACGTGACCAAGCCGCAGGCGGGCCATTTTGCGAAGACTGAAGCGCCGCCGGTGAAGATCATCAAGGAAGTTCCTCTTGAGATTGACGCGGAAGGCGTGGAGCCGACCAAGGCGGGCGACCGGGTTCTGGTGGATATCTTCTCGGAAGCCAGGTTTGTGGACGTCGTGGGCACCTCCAAGGGCCGCGGTTTTGCCGGTGTTGTTCGCCGCCATGGATTTGCAGGCGGACTGGCCAGCCACGGACACATGTTCCAGGTGCAGGGCTCGATCGGTGCATCCAGCTATCCGTCTCGCGTGTTTCCTGGGCAGCGTATGCCGGGTCACATGGGCGCGGCGCAGATCACGGTGCGCAACTTGCGCATTCGCGGTATCGATATTGAAGAAAACCTGATCATGGTCGAGGGAGCAGTCCCGGGCCATCGTGAAGGGTATGTGCTGATCTCCAAGGCCAAGACTCCGCCGCGTGAGCGTCGTGGTTTTGCCGGATCCGGAACGGTCGATCCGTTGAAGGCCTCCAAAAAAGCTGGCGGCAAGCGCAAGTAACCACCTGCGGTGGGGCCAATCGCGCCTAGCGGCGCATTAATTGGCAGGGAATGGAAGTACGTTCCTGGAGTGCGGGTGATAGCGCCTAGCGGCGCACAGAGATTGAAGCTGGGGACAGCCCTGGCGGAAGAAGAAGACGATGGCAAACGTAGACGTATTGAATTTGAGCGGTGAGAAGGTGGGCTCGATCGAGCTGGCCGACGCGTTGTTCGCGCCCGACCAGGTGAACGATTCCCTGCTGTGGGAGGCGGTCAAGCACTACCGCGCTACCCTTCGCCAAGGTACGGCCGCCACCAAGAACCGCACGAGTGTTGCGGGTTCCGGCAAGAAGCTGTGGAAGCAGAAGGGCACCGGCCGCGCACGTATTGGCTCTGTCCGTTCGCCTCTATGGCGTCACGGCTACACGGTACACGGCCCCCAGCCGCGCAGCTACGATTATGCGTTTCCGCGCAAGAAGCTTTTGGGTGCGTTGCGTTCGGCTCTGGCCGCCAAGCTGGCGGACGGCAAGTTGACGGTAGTCGACACGCTGGAGCTGAAGGAAGCCAAGACCAAGGCTTATCGCATCGCGCTGGACAAGCTGAACGTGACGCGTACCGCTTTGCTGGTTGAGAACGGCAAGACGTTGACCAGCAATTTGCTGCTGGGCGCGCGCAATCTCCACGGTGTGGAGCTGGTGCTCAACAACGAAGTTCATCCTTACGATTTGCTCCGCTACGAGCGCGCCATTTTCTCCAAGGCCGCTATTGAGCAGATTGCCGAGATGCTTCTCAAGAATGCGTCGAAGCGCAAGCTCGCCGCAACGACGGAGGCTGCGTAATGGCTACTCTCTATACCGTGATTCGCCGCCCGCTGATTACCGAAAAGGGTTTGAGCGTAAAGGAAACCGAAGGGACGCTGGTATTTGAAGTCGCCCCCGACGCAACCAAAACCGAAGTCAAGCAGGCCGTCGAAGTCCTCTTCAAGGTGAAGGTGGCTACGGTTCGCACCACGAACGTGCTCGGCAAAGAGCGCCGTCGCGGTAAGTTCGCGGGGTTCAGGCCTGACTGGAAGAAAGCTTACGTCCGGCTGAAGGCCGGCGAGAAGCTGCCCGAATACGTAAGCAACCTTTAAAGGTTGGCTGGCCGCAGTCAAGCGGCCACAGTGAAAGCCTATCGAGGCCCGGGAGTTCATGGGCGGGCTTCGGAGAAACGGGGAGAGCGGCGCTTGAGTAAAGCGCCGGGGCTCCAGGACAAAGACAATGGCAATCAAGACATACAGACCGATTACGCCGACGCTGCGCTTCAAGACCACGCAGGTCAACGACGACCTGACGACGGATACGCCGCACAAAGCGCTCCTCACGGTACGGAAACGCACCGGCGGGCGTAGCAACACGGGCCGGATGAATGTGCGTCACCAGGGTGGCGGTCACAAGCAGATGATCCGCCTGATCGATTTCAAGCGCGAGAAGTACGGGATTCCCGGACGCGTTGCGACAATCGAATACGATCCCAACCGTTCTGCACGTATCGCGTTGATCAACTATGCGGACGGTGAGAAGCGTTACATCCTGCAGCCGGTAGGGTTGAAGGTGGGCGCGACAATCAGTTCGGGACCTGAGGCCGATATTCTGGTGGGCAACGCACTGCCTTTGCAGAACATTCCTTCAGGCACGACGGTGCATGCCATTGAGTTGCGGCCCGGCAAGGGTGCGCAGATGGCGCGCTCGGCAGGAACGCAAGCACAGCTGGTAGCCAAAGAGGGCGATTATGCCCTGTTGAAGCTGCCTTCCGGCGAGACCCGCAAGGTTCTGGCCGCTTGCATGGCGACCATTGGCCAGGTGGGCAATACGGATCACGAGAATGTGTCCATCGGCAAGGCGGGCCGCAATCGCTGGAAGGGCATTCGCCCTGCCAACCGCGGTGTTGTCATGAATCCTGTGGATCACCCGCACGGCGGCGGCGAAGGCAAGACATCGGGCGGCCGTCATCCGGTTACCCCGTGGGGCCAGCCAACGCGCGGCTACAAGACACGCAACAACAAGCGGACCGACGCCTTTATCGTCAGCCGCCGGGTGAAGTAGAGGAGCGGAAGATTTATGGCACGTTCGACAAAGAAGGGCCCGTTTGTAGATGCGCACCTGACCGTGAAGATCGAGGTGCTCAACCAGGCCAACGACAAGAAAGTAGTCAAGACCTGGTCACGGCGCTCGACGATTTTTCCCGAGTTCGTGGGCCACACCATCGCTGTTCACAACGGAAAGAAGTTTGTTCCGGTGTACGTGACGGAGAATATGGTGGGACACAAGTTGGGTGAGTTCGCGCCCACCCGCACATTCAAGGGACATACCGGGAAGTCCGCCGAGACTGGCGCCAAGCCGCGGTAGTTAAGTTGAGGCGCCCGGGGTTCCTCGGGCGCAAAGAGATTGAGGAAGGCATACCAATGGCAGTCGAGACAAAGGAATACCGAGCCGAGGCCAAGTTTCAGCGCGTGTCGCCGCAGAAGGTGCGGCTGGTGCTCGATTTGATCAAGGGCCGGGGGGTTGAAGAGGCGCTGACCGTAGCGGCCTTCACCAAGAAGCGCATAGCCCCGGTGATCCACAAGTTGTTGACCTCTGCGGTTGACAACGCCAAGTATGTGGCCGGCGAAAAGGGTTTGGATTTGGACGTGGACAACCTTTACGTCAAGCTGGCTTTGGCCAACGACGGACCGCGTTTGAAGCGCATTCGCCCTGCTCCAATGGGTCGCGCTTTCCGTTATCAGCGCCGGACGACGCACATTGTGCTGTCGGTTGCCGAGCGTGAAGTGGCGGCGGGTTTGGTGACGAAGGCCGACGAGCCCAAGACGGCGCCGAAGGCAACCAAGAAGAAGGCCGTTAAGTAGGCCTAGAGGTTTGAGGGGAATAGCATGGGACAGAAAGTCCATCCTTACGGATTCCGGCTGGGAGTGAACAAGCCGTGGCGTTCGCGCTGGTTCTCAGAGCGCGATTATGACAAGCTCCTGATCGAGGACGTGAAGCTCCGGGCCGAGCTGAAAGACAAGCTCAAGGCCGCGGGCGTCAGCTCGGTGGAGATTGAGCGGCCCGGCAACAAGCTGCGCTTCCTGATCCGCACCGCCCGGCCGGGCATTGTAATCGGCCGCAAGGGCGCGGAGATCGAGAAGCTCAAGACGGAGCTCGGCAAGCGCACCAGCCGTGATGTGTTTATCGACATCATCGAGGTGAACAAGCCGGAGTTGGACGCCCAGCTGGTCTCGGAGAACATCGCGCTGCAGTTGGAAAAGCGCGTCAGTTTCCGTCGCGCCATGCGCAAGAGCGTGGATTCGGCGCTGCGTTTCGGCTGCAAGGGCATTAAGGTCCGCGTATCGGGCCGCCTGAACGGCAATGAAATCGCACGTTCGGAGTGGTATCTGCAGGGGCAGTTGCCGTTGCATACCCTGCGCGCCGATATCGATTACGGTTTCACCGAGGCGCATACGACGTATGGCGTCATCGGCGTGAAGACCTGGATCTATCGCGGCGATATCTACGAGCAGAAGCGCCGTCAGGCGCCTCCGGTGGGCACGTCGGTATTTTAAGAACAGCCGCTAGCTTCTAGCTTCTAGCCTCTAGCTAGAAGCCGCTGAATGGAAGTGGAAGGCTAGGGCACCCAGGAACGAGCTGGCAGCTAGAAGCTAGCAGCTAGTAGCTGATTTTCGAGGTTTTTCGCTATGTTGATGCCAAAGAAGGTGAAGTTCCGCAAGCAGCAGAAGGGCAAGAGGCGCGGCAAAGCGTGGCGCGGCTCTTCGCTCTCGTTCGGTGAATACGGTTTGAAGGTGCTGGAATGCGGTTACATCACCGACCGGCAGATCGAGGCCAGCCGTATTGCCATGACCCGTTTCATCAAGCGCGGTGGCAAGATCTGGCTCCGTATATTTCCAGATAAACCAATCACCAAGAAGCCGGCCGAAGTCCGAATGGGTTCGGGCAAGGGCGCTCTTGATCATTGGGTTGCCGTAGTGCGGCCGGGCAAGATTCTCTTCGAGATGGAGGGAGTTGCTCCCGAGGTCGCGCAGGAAGCGATGCGCTTGGCGTCCAACAAATTGCCGCTCAAGACCAAGTTCGTGATGCGGCCGGGCGCCGTGAAGATCGAAGCCGCGGCCAAGTAAGGCTGGGCAAGTAGGACGCGCTGCGTGCCCCATAAAGGCGAGCTGGGCGCCGGAGAGAGACACAAGATGGAACTCAATAAGATTCGCACTCTGAGCGACGAAGAACTGCTGCACCAGGAGACGACAACCTCCGAGCAGCTTTTCCGGCTTCGCTTTCAGGTCTCGCTGGGGCAGAACGACGGAGTGAAGAAGCTTCGTCAACTGCGCAAGGAGATCGCCCAAATCAAGACCGTGGCCCGCGAGCGCAAGCTGGGCATCCGCGGCACAGCCACGGACGCCACGGCGGCGGCGGAAACCAAGAAGGGAGCCCGCTAAGCCATGACGACGACAGAAGCGGTGCAGGCGCCGGCGACAACAGGCGCTCGGCGTAATGAGAAGGTAGGCCAGGTAGTTTCGACCAAGATGCAGAAGACCATTGTGGTCGAGGTCGAAATGCGCAAGGCCCATAATAAGTACAAGCGGATTATCCGCAGCACCAAGAAGTTCTATGCGCATGACGAGCTGAGTTCGGCGCGTATGGGCGATGTGGTGCGCATCCGTGAGACCCGTCCGCTGAGTAAGCTGAAGCGCTGGGCTCTGGAAGAGATTGTGCGGCGTTCGGCCCTCGGACAGATCGAGGACGCATCGCCCAAGGCTGCCAACTAAGGCGAGCGAGAAGGAGAAGGATCCATGGCTGTGCAAATGAGAACCATGCTCACGGTCGCCGACAACTCTGGCGCCCGCAAGCTGCAAGTGATTCTGCCCCTAGGCGGCGGATTGGGCAAGAAGGCCGGCCTCGGTGACATTGTTACCGCCGCGGTGAAGGAATCCTCGCCGGATGGTACCGTAAAGAAGGGCACCGTGGTGAAGGCGGTTATCGTCCGCACGCGCCTGGAGCATCGCCGCAAGGACGGCACCTATGTCCGTTTCGACGAAAACGCGGCTGTAGTGATCAACGACGCGAACGAGCCGGTGGGCACGCGCGTTTTTGGTCCGGTGGCCCGCGAACTGCGCGACAAGAAGTTCTTGAAGATTGTTTCGCTGGCACCCGAAGTCGTTTAGGAGCAGCTGCTAGCCTCTAGCTTTTAGCTGATATTTGGGAAGACGGACAGTTTCAAGGGTTGAGTGCTAAAAGCTAGCAGCTAGAAGCTAGTAGCTGTATTTGGAGAAAAGATGCAGAGTCTGAATATTCATCGCAACGATATGGTCAAGGTCATCACGGGTTCCGACCGCGGCAAGACCGGCCGTGTGCTGCGCGTCTTCCCGGACAAGAACACGTTGCTAGTCGAGCATGTGCGGGTTGTCAAGAAGACGGTATCGAGCAAGCAGGGACAGCGGACCAAGGGCGGCATCGCCGAGCAGGAATCGCCGATCAACATCTCGAACGTAGCCATCATCTGCCCCAATTGCGGGCCGGTGCGTGTGGGCTTCAAGGTCGAGGGCGATACCAAGACGCGCGTTTGCAAGAAGTGCGGCCAGACGCTGGCCACCAAGAAGTAAGGGACCCCAAGCTGTTCTGAATGAGCGCGGACGCGCACACACTGAACAGCCAACCCCTTCCGCAACGGTACACGGCTATCGAACGATGGCTACTCCGGGCGCCGGAAGACAAGAAAGCAGTTGAACATGACAGCAAGGCTGAAAGATAAGTATTACAAAGTGATCAAGCAGGCTCTGCAAAAGGAGCTTGGTCTTGATAATGCGATGGCCGTCCCCGCCCTGGACAAGGTTGTGATCAACATGGGATTGGGCGAAGCCACGCAGAACACCAAGCTGCTGGACCCGCTGGTGGCTGATCTTGCCGCCATCACTGGCCAGAAGCCGGTCACCACCAAGGCAAAAAAGTCGATTGCGGCCTTCAAGGTACGCGAGGGCATGTCGATTGGCGCCATGGTGACACTGCGCAACGAGAAGGCCTACGAGTTCCTGGACCGCTTGATTTCGACGGCGCTGCCTCGGGTTCGCGACTTCCGCGGTGTTTCGACAAAGAGTTTTGATGGGCGCGGCAACTACACTCTCGGTTTGCGCGACCAGCTGATCTTCCCTGAGATCGATTACTCCAAGGTAGAGAAGCTGAAGGGCATGAACATCACGATCGTGACCACGGCGAAGGATGACAACCAGGCGCGCGCATTGCTGCGGCACTTCGGCATGCCCTTCCGGCAGGACGCGTAGGACAAAGGGGATTTGAGGATTTATGGCAACCACTGCAAAAAGGGTGAAAGACGCGCGGAAGCCGAAGTTTAGCTGCCGCAAGCACAATCGGTGCCAACTCTGCGGGCGGCCGCGTGGATTTTTGCGCAAGTTCGGCGTTTGCCGCTTGTGCTTCCGCTCTCTGGCGCTCAAGGGCGAGATCCCTGGCGTCGTCAAGTCGAGCTGGTAGCGATACAGAGATCAGGGATCAGGGTTCAGAGATCAGTTGGGTCTAAGGTTGACCGGACGGTTTGCTAACCACTGCTTGCTGACCACTGACCACTTAGGAAGATCGGGGCGAGAGCCCCAGACATTCTTGCTGGTTCTCCTCGGAATGAGCGGGGAGCGAACGGGGAATGAAGGAGATGGAATGAGTCTGACCGACCCAGTAGCCGATTTTCTGGCGCGTATCCGGAATGCGATCCGGGCGCGTCATCAGAAGCTGGATGTACCGGCTTCGAAGCTGAAGACAGAGATTGCCCGCATTCTCAAAGAAGAGGGCTACATCTCGAACTACAAGACCCAGGAAGAAGAAGGCAAGCAGATTCTGCGCGTGTACTTGAAGTACGCAGGAGCGGAAGCTGCCATTCGCGATCTGGCCCGCATTTCCCGTCCCGGCTGCCGCGTTTATGTTGCCCACGATGAGATCAAGCGCGTCCAGGGCGGCCTCGGTATCTGCATTCTCACCACGCCCAAGGGTGTGATGACTGGCCGTCAGGCGCGCCGCGATGGCGTCGGTGGCGAGTTGCTCTGCGAAGTTTGGTAAGAACAGCTATCAGCTTCTAGCCTCTAGCTTCTAGCTGTTCGTGCTGAGTCAAAAGGCTCAACCGAAGCGAGATGAGCTGGAAGCTAGCAGCTTCTAGCTGTTGTACGGGCTGCAGTGGAACGCAAGAGCGAAGAAGCTCTGTCGGGACTCGCAAGCCGCAAAAAGGATTTATTGATGTCGCGTATTGGGAAAAAGCCGATCTCGCTGCCCGCGGGAGTCAAGTATACGGTTGAGGGCAATACGGTTTTGGTAGAAGGCCCCAAAGGCAAAGTTACAGCGCTGATCGCCGATGGCATCACGCTGGAAACAGTCGACGGCGTACTGCATGTGAATCGCGATACCGACAAGCATGCCGCATTGCACGGCCTGACGCGCGCGCTGGTTTTCAACGCGGTGCAGGGCGTCACCAAGGGCTGGACCCGCGAGCTGGACATTGTGGGCATTGGCTACCGCGCCGAACTCAAGGGCAAGGGGACCGTGGTCTTCACCCTGGGCTACTCGCATCCGATCGAACTTCCGCTGCCTTCGGGCATTGAGGTCGCGATCGATCCCAAGCAGACCCACTTGACCGTTACCGGCATTGACCGGCAGAAGGTGGGCCAGGTAGCTGCCGACATGCGCTCGCTGCGCAAGCCGGACCCTTACAAGAACAAGGGTGTGCGCTACTCGGACGAGAAGCTGAAGAAGAAGGCCGGCAAGGCAGGCTCTAAGTAAGGGATCAGAGATCAGAGGTCAGGGATCAGTAAAAGGCCGAAAGGCATGACTGATCCCTGATCGCTGAGAGCTGATTTAACCGAACGGGGCCGCAAGGCGGCTCCGCTGATAGGATCGAGAGACCATGATTACCCAGACCAAGAGAAACGAAATCCGCCAGCGCATTCACGACCGAATCCGCCGCAAGCTCGCGGGCACAGCAGAGCGCCCGCGGCTGAACGTATATCGTTCGCTGACCCATATTTATGCGCAGTTGATCGACGACCAGGCGGGCGTAACGCTGGCCGAAGCGTCGAGCATGAGCCTGAAGCTGAAGACCGGCGGGAACATTGCCGCAGCGAAGGAAATCGGCAAGGCAGTGGCCGAACGCGGAATCGCCAAGGGCATCAAGAAGGTGGTCTTCGATCGCGGCGGCTACCTGTACCACGGGCGTATCAAGGCATTGGCCGACGCTGCCCGCGAGGGCGGTCTCGACTTCTAACCACCTCCGGTGGGGGTGACTTTCGATGCCTGATTCCGGTCATTGAGAGGGTCGCGGTGCGGCCGGTGTTTGGGCCGAGAGATTGGGCCGATAGACAAGGTTTTCCAGGGCGCGCGGCGTTTGAGCGGTCCGGAAGGACAGACGAGAGAGCAATGACGATCTTGAAGAAGAAACTCGATGCCAACCAGTACAACCTGAAGGATCAGGTGGTTTCCATCAACCGCGTGACCAAGGTGGTCAAGGGCGGCAAAAACATGTCGTTCGCAGCGCTGGTGGTGGTGGGCGACCCCGCCGCAGGCGTGGTGGGTCACGGAGCGGGCAAGGCCAAGGAAGTTCCCCAGGCGATTCGCAAGGGAATTGAAGCGGCCAAGAAGAATCTGATCAAGGTCAACCTGACCGAGACCACGATTCCGCATCTCGTACTGGGCCATTACGGCTCGGGCGAAGTGCTGCTCAAACCGGCCCCTGAAGGCACCGGCGTAATCGCCGGCGGCGCAGTGCGTGCGGTGATGACCTCGGCCGGCGTGCAGAACGTGCTGACCAAAAGCCTGGGCACTGCCAACCCCCATAACGTCATCAAGGCCACCTTTGACGCCCTCAAGCAGTTGCGCGACCGGGCTGAAGTTGCGGCTTTGCGTGGCAAGTCGGTTGAGGAGCTCTAATCATGACTGAGACCAAGACGATTCGCATTCAGTATTACCGTTCGCAGAATTCCACGCCCTTCAAGCAACGGGCTGTGGTCAAGGGACTTGGCTTTACGCGCCTCAATCAGATTGTGGAGCGCGAAGACACAGTCTCCATCCGCGGTATGGTCAAGATCATTCCGCACCTGGTTCGTATTCTCGAGAACTAACTCAGGTAAGATGGAACAAGCCCGCCGGGCAGCAAGCTGCGGCGGAGAACGCGAGTCGGCGGGGCGCACTGGCCCCGGCCGGCGCTACAGCGAGGAAACAATGACAAGGAATCTTTCGAATCTAGGCGCTCCCAAGAAAGCCAATTCAGGGAGCAAGCGTGTCGGTCGCGGTATGGGATCTGGCATGGGCAAGACCTCGACTCGCGGCCACAAGGGCCAGGGTCAGCGCACCGGCACCAGCATGATGCGCGGTTTTGAGGGCGGCCAGATGCCGCTGCATCGCCGTCTGCCCAAGCGCGGATTTACCAACATCTTCCGCACCGAGTACGCGGTAGTGAACCTGGACCGTATTGCAGAGCTTGGCATCACCGAGTTGGGTCTGGACGACTACCGGAAGCTTGGCCTTTCGTCGAGCAAGGGCGCGCTGATCAAGATTCTTGGTTCAGGCGAACTGACCACGGCAATCACCATCACTGCGCACAAGTTCTCAAAGTCGGCTGTCGAGAAGATCGAAAAGGCCGGCGGCAAGGCTGTGGTTGCAGGTGGCCCGGTTACTCCTGCAGTAGCCTAGTTTCAGCCTGTGAATGGATTTTCCCAGGTCTCTTCCATGAGGCCTGGGGCACTCAGCCAGGCGACATGCCGGGCCCTGTGCGGGTAAGATTGGCTGTGCACAGATTCTAGTGGCGGAACACGCCCTGAAGCGGATACCCAAAACATGCTTGAGAAGTTTCTCAATATCTTCCGGATTCCTGACCTGCGCAAGCGGGTGCTCTTCACGCTAGGCATTTTGGCTGTTTACCGTTTGGGCGCGTTCATTCCGACGCCTGGCGTAGACACCCATCTGCTGGAGCAGATGTTCAACTCGCAGAGCGGTTCGGCTCTGGGTCTGATGGACTTGTTCGGCGGCGGCAACCTGCGCCGCATGACAGTGTTTGCTTTGGGCATCATGCCTTACATCACGGCTTCGATTATTTTCCAGTTGCTGACGGTGGTATATGAGCCGCTGGCGCGCGTTCAGAAGGAAGGCGAGCTGGGCCGTCGCAAGATCACCCAGTGGACCCGCTATATGACAGTCATTTTGGGCGCTTTGCAGTCGATCGGCATCGCCGCCATTTTGACCAAGCAGGGTTTGGTGCTGCACCCTGGAATCGGCTTCAGCCTGATGACAGTGTTGACACTGACGACCGGCACGGCCTTCATCATGTGGCTTGGTGAGCAGATCACCGACCGTGGCATCGGCAACGGCATGAGCTTGCTGATCTTTGCCGGCATCATTGCTGGCCTGCCTCACGGCGTGGCCGAACTGGTGCAGAAGGTTCAGACCAACGCTTGGGGTTCGCTGACGTTCTTCGCGGTGCTTCTGTTGGTGGTTGGCATGGCGGCCGTGGTGGCCTTCATCGTATTCGTGGAGCGGTCGGAACGCCGTATTCCCATCCAGAGCGCGCGCCGCATTGTGGGCCGCCGCATGATGGGCGGGCAATCGAGCCATCTGCCTCTGAAGGTGAACTCCGGCGGTGTTATGCCGGTCATCTTCGCCAGTTCGATTCTGTCGGCTCCGATGTTGTTCAGCCAGGTGGAGTGGGTGCAGAACAGCCGCTTCCTGCAACCGATTGTGCAGGCTTTGCAGCCCGGTTATCCGTGGTATGAGCTGTTGTACCTGCTGGGCATCATCTTCTTTGCCTACTTCTACATTTCGATCGTGATGAAGCCGGACGACATTGCCGATAACTTCCGCAAGTCGGGATCGTTCATTCCGGGCATCCGGCCCGGCAAGCGCACTTCGGACTTCATCAACGACATCCTTACTCGCATTACGCTGGTCGGCGCTCTGTATCTGATTGTGATTTCACTGGTGCCCACGTTCCTGATTTCGGGCATCCGGTTTGACAAGGTTTGGCTTATTGGCCGGTTCTTTGAGAGCATGCCGGCCTGGATGACGCACGGTATGGGGGTCAACTTCTACTTTGGCGGCACCTCGCTGCTTATCGTGGTGGGTGTAGCCATGGACACCGTCAACCAGATCGAATCGCAGCTGATCATGCGGCATTATGACGGCTTTTCCCCGCGCTCCGGTCGCATTCGCGGAAGGAAAACCTGGTAATGTCTTCATCTTGCTGTACAGAAACTCAGGGTCGAGAGGTGGGTCGCAAGACCCCTCCCGGCCCAATTCTTTTGTTGGGAGCACCGGGCGTGGGAAAAGGTACCCAGGCCAAGGAGCTCGTCCAGATCTGGGGAATTCCGCAGATCTCAACCGGCGACCTGTTGCGCGGCAACGTAGCCAAGGATACGCAGTTGGGCCGTGTGGCCAAAGAGATCATGGGACGTGGCGAACTGGTGCCCGACTCCCTGGTCAATGAGATGGTGGCTGCTCGCTTGCTGGAACCGGACACCGCCAATGGCTATATTTTGGATGGGTTCCCGCGTACGCTGGCGCAAGCCGGCTGGCTGGACGGCCGTTTGGCCGGCTTACCGCAGGGGCTTCCCGTGGTTGCCGTCAGCATCCAGGTGAACTATAATCAATTATTGCGCCGCATAACCGGGCGCAGGAATTGCCCTGTCTGCCAGCGGATCTATAACAATTACGTCAACCCGCCCCAAAAGGCTGGTGTTTGCGACCTGGATGGCACGCCGCTGGTGCAGCGAGCCGACGATACGGAGACGGTTTTTGAGGAGCGCATGCGCTCTTACGAAGCCAAGACCGCACCGGTTGTCGAGCACTACCGGGGACTGGGCCGTTTTGCAGAAGTAGATGGTGACCGGCCGATTGCAGAGATTGCGGCTGGAATTGTTACCGCCGTCGAGCGGTTGCGCAAATAGCGCAACTGGACGGCGGATTTGCGCGCCTAGGGGCGCTGAAAGCTAGTGAGTCGGTTGGCAGTTGTACTGAAGTCGTCTCGGGAAATCGACAAGATGCGCCTCGCGGGCAAGGCAACCCGCGAGGTGCTGGAACTGTTGCGCGGGCTGGTGAAGCCGGGCGTGACGACGATGGACTTGGAAAAGGCCGCAGCGGCGCGGATTGCCCAAATGGGCTGCAAGGCTGCTTTTCTGGGTTATGGCGGCTATCCTGCTGTGTTGTGCGCTTCGGTCAATAACGAAGTGGTGCATGGCATTCCCAACCCCAAGCGCGTTCTGAAGGACGGGGACATTGTTTCCCTCGACTTTGGAGTGTTTGTGGAAGGTTGGTGTGGCGACTCGGCCATTACGGTCGCGGTCGGCAAGGTTGATCCGGAGACAGAGCGTCTGTTGAAGGTCACCGAGGCATCGCTGCACGCAGGGATTGCGGTCGTCAAGCCGGGGGCAACCCTTGGTGACGTTGGGGCGGCCGTGCAGAAGGTGGTTGAGGCCGAAGGGTTTTCAGTCGTACGCGATTTTGTGGGGCACGGCATCGGGACCCACATGCACGAAGATCCGCAGGTGCCGAACTATGGCATACCAGGCAAGGGCATGAAGCTGCGCGCTGGCATGGTGATTGCCATCGAGCCGATGGTGAATGCAGGCAAGCCGGATGTCATGGTGTTGGATGACGGATGGACGGCGATCACTGCGGACGGAAGCATGAGCGCTCATTTTGAGCACACGGTGGCGGTGACCGCTACCGGAGCGAGAGTCTTAACCGAGTAGCACGCTCGGGCTAACAGGCCGGTTGGGGCGAGAGCGCGCCGGCGGAAGCAGGATACAGTTTGTCGAAGGAAGACGCGATTGAGGTAATGGCAACGGTCATCGAGACGTTGCCGAATGCCATGTTCAGGGTCAAGCTCGAGAACAATCACGAGGCGCTGACCCATGTCTCGGGAAGAATGCGCAAGAACTTCATCCGCATTTTGCCAGGCGACCGAGTGGCGGTTGAGTTGAGTCCTTACGACTTGAATCGCGGGCGGATCGTGTACCGCTACAAGTAGATTTTTGAATACCGCGCAGCAAGATTTGCGTGGAGAAGGGTAGCAAGAATGAAAGTCCGTGCATCGGTCAAAAAGATTTGCGTCAAGTGCAAGGTCATCACCCGCCGCGGGGTGGTTCGGGTGATCTGCGAGAACGCAAAACATAAGCAGCGCCAGGGCTAAGCGAGCCTGACATACGTGGAAGCTTCCACGACGGGGAACAGAGATCAGGGATCAGTTGAGACACGCTTTCATCAGCAGTAGAAACTGACCCTTGATCTCTGCCCCCTTGGCAAGAGGCGAGTTAGCTTGATTCAAGGCTTGCGAGGAACCTCTGGAAGCTGAAACACACACCGTGCGAACCGGTTGAGGCCGGGGGCACACAACTGAAGCAGCAAAGGAACTCGAATGGCACGTATTGCTGGCGTCGATCTGCCCCGCAACAAGCAGATACGGATCGCGCTCACATACATCTTCGGTATCGGTGATTCCCGTGCAGCCAAGATTCTTTCGAAGTCGGATGTAGATCCCTTCAAAAAGATGGAAGATCTGGGCGAGGATGAGGTCAATCGTATCCGTCAGGTGATCGAGGACGAAGGTAACGTTGAAGGCGACCTGCGCAAGGACGTCTCGATGCATATCAAGCGCCTCATCGATATCCAGAGCTACCGCGGCACCCGCCACAGGCGTGGATTGCCGGTTCACGGTCAGCGCACTCACACCAACGCCCGGACTCGCAAGGGACCGCGTAAGGGCACAGTTGCCGGCAAGAAGAAAGCGACTAAATAATGGCGAAACCAGAGCAGAAATCCGGCGCTGGAAAGGCCGGCAAGAACAAGAAGTTCAAGAAGCGCGACCGCAAGAACGTGCCATTTGGCATTGCGCACGTTCAGGCCACGTTCAACAACACCATTGTCACCATCACCGACCAGGTGGGCAACACGCTGAGCTGGAAGAGCTCGGGCTCGCTGGGCTTCCGTGGTTCGCGCAAGGGCACGCCGTTCGCGGCGCAGCAGGCGGCCTCGAATGCAGCCAGCGCAGCTCGCGATCACGGTTTGCGTGCAGTGGATGTGCGCGTCTCCGGTCCCGGTTCGGGCCGCGAGTCAGCGATCCGCGCCCTGGCTGCCGCCGGTGTGGAAGTACGCTCGATCCGCGATGTGACGCCGGTGCCGCACAACGGCTGCCGTCCTCCCAAGCGCCGCAGAGTGTAAGAAGCAGCTATCAGCTTCTAGCCTCTAGCTTCTAGCTGTCCGTGGTCAGTCGATAGACTCAGCGGCAGCGGGAATCACTAGTGGCTAGAAGCTAGCAGCTAAAAGCTGAATTGGGCCGGGATGGAACATCGCTCGCCAGAGCATGCGTAAACCGGCCGTCATCCGATGTTAGGAGAAGTAAGTAATGGCACGTTATACCGGAGCAGTCTGCCGGCTTTGCCGCCGCGAAGCCACCAAGCTTTTTTTGAAGGGCGCCAAGTGCGCCTCTGACCGTTGCCCGCTGGAGAAGCGCAATTTCCCTCCCGGCCAGCACGGCAAGGACCGCAAGGCCAAGATTGTGGGTTACGGCCTGCAGTTGCATGAGAAGCAGAAGGCGAAGCGCATCTACTTCACGCTGGAAGGCCAATTCCGCGAGTATTACGAGAAGGCAACCCGTCACGTAGGCGTCACCGGCGACATCCTGATTCAGCAGTTGGAGCGCCGTCTGGACAACGTGGCCTTCCGTTTGGGATTTGCCATCTCTCGCCGTCAGGCTCGCCAGGTTGTCCGTCACGGACACGTGGAGATCAACGGCAAGAAGGTCAACATTCCCTCGTATCAGGTGAATGTGGGCGACGTGATCGCCATTCGCGACAAGGCCAAGAAGCTCATCATCATCGAGCAGGCTACGCAGTACGCCGCGCAGAACCCCTTGCCGGCATGGCTGGAGATGAACTACGAGACCCTTACCGGCCGCGTGCTCTCTCTGCCGCAGCGCAAGGATGTTTCGCTGCCGGTCAACGAGCAGCTGATCGTCGAACTGTACAGCAAGTAAGAGCTAGTGTCCAAGTACCACTAAAGCCCGCGCCTAGCGCGGGCTTTTCTGTTTGTGGCTGGTGTCCAACAGTGTCCAGCCTTCAGTTTTCAACGTTGTACTCTACCGAAAGGAAAGTCAGATGTTTGAAAAAGACGGCAAGTTTTACGCGGACTGGCGTGACAAGCGCGGAGCTCGCAAGCGCAAATCGTTCACATCCAAGCGGGCTGCACTTCGTCATGAGGAAGAGCAAAAGGAACTCGCCCACCCAAAAAGGAAAGCGCGGGGCCTAACCTCGCCCAGGTCCTCCGCGCCAAGAATGACCGGGCCAAAGAAGTCGGAAACGCCAGCAACATCACTGCGGCTTGTAAGTAGGCGTCCCGGCAACCACATGGGTTGCCAGTTTCTAACCTCCGCAGATACTCTACTTGGCGTGCTTGGCGGCGTATGCGACGGGAGAGAGTTCAGCCAGTGTCTGGATGGAG
>Ga0255354_1000964_pt1 | contig 17354 bp, 14 predicted proteins | sample HBST50metaG_FD_189942 | JGI IMG/M metagenome (GOLD analysis project Ga0255354, IMG submission 189942) | Peat soil microbial communities from Stordalen Mire, Sweden - H.B.S.T50 | ecosystem: Environmental > Terrestrial > Soil > Wetlands > Peat | place: Sweden: Norrbotten County, Stordalen Mire...
GCCGAAGTCAAGGCAGATGGCCTTGGCGTGGCCGATGTGCAGGTAGCCGTTGGGCTCGGGCGGAAAGCGGGTCTGGATGACGGCGTCGCCGTACTTTTGGGTGCGCACGTCCTCGGCGATGATGTCCTGGAGGAAGCTGGTGGAGGGGCGGGCTTCCTGATCGGGAGCGGTCTGAGCGGGAGCGACGGGGCTTTCTGGTTTGGAGGGGTTCATAGCTGGTATCCATTATCCCACTGGAAGGCTGTGGGCACGAAGAGCGGCGCGGGTTTGAGGTTCATGCTATCCCAGGTGCCCAATTGCGAGGCACCTGGGGCACCCGCATTTCATCTTTTCCTCTCCGGTGGGCACTCGCCTCAAACGAGCGATTCCAGCTTGGCTACCGCTTGTTGGATGCGGGCGAGGCAAAGCTCGCGGCCCAGGACGGCCATGGTTTCAAACAGCGGCGGCGCGTTTTTGCGTCCGCAGACGGCGACCCGGATGGGCTGGAACATGGGTCCGGCTTTGAGGCCGAGCGAATCGGCGGCTGCACGGAGGGCCTGTTCGAGCGGCTCGGGTTCGAAAGAGACCGTGGCCAGCGCCTCGCTTGCGTGTTCGAGAATGTGCACGGTCTGGGCGGCATCGGATTTCTTGGGGATCAGCTCGGCTGGGTCGTAGGGCGCGAGTTCCTTCACAAAGAAGAAGTCGGCGACCGAGACGGCGTCGCCGAGCAGCTTGATGCGCTCGCGAATGAGAGGGGTGACGGCCAGCAGTTTTTCTGGCGTGGTCTCGAGGCCGGCCTGATCGAAGAAGGGCTGGAGCAGGGGGCTGAGCTGGTCCACGGTCAGGGCGCGGATGTGCTCGGCGTTGAGCCAGACCGACTTGGGATCGAAGGGGTCTTCTTCCGTAAAGTTGACCACGGCGTTGGCGCGGTTGATATTTTCCAGGGTGAAGGCCGCCTTGATCTCGTCGAGCGGCATGAACTCGCGGTCGTTTTTGGGTGACCAGCCCAACAGGCAGAGGAAGTTGATGAAGGCCTGGGGCAGGAATCCGGCGTCGCGATAGGTGGTGACGCTGACCACGGGGCCGTGCTTGCGCTTGGAGAGCTTTGCGCCGTCGGGGGCGACGAGCAAGGGAAGGTGCGCGAACTGGGGCGCTTCCACGCCGAGCCCCTCAAAGATCAGCAGGTGCTTGAAGGTGTTGGTCAGGTGATCCTGGCCGCGAATGATGTGGGTGATGCGTAGATCGGCGTCGTCGACGCAGGAGGCTAGGTGGTAGGTCGGCATGCCACCCCACCCCAACGATGAAGCGGGTGCCCCGGATTCCGAGCGAAGGAGGGCGAAGTCTTCCACTTCGTCGGCCAGCTTGGTCTGCTCGCCGTAGACGCTGTCGGTGAAGCGCAGAGTCCGGTCTTGGCCGCGGGGGACGCGATAGCGGAGCGCAAACGGCTCTCCGGCGGCGGCGCGGCGGTCGCTCTCTTCGCGGGACAGTTCGCGCATGCCGGGATTGAAGAGCCATGCGCCCTGTGCGGAGGACGGCTCGGTCGTGCCCGCGTGGGCCGGGGTGAAGTCGCGATAGGCAAGGCCCTTGGCGAAGATAGCTTCGGCCTGCTGGCGGTGCAGGGCCAGACGCTCGGACTGCTTGTACTCTTCGTCCCAGTCGAGGCCCAGCCAGCGCAGGCCTTCAAAAATGGACTGGACACTGGCGTCCGAGTTGCGCTCGACGTCGGTATCGTCCAGGCGCAGCACCATGACGCCGTGGTTGTGGCGGGCAAAGAGCCAGTTGAAGATGAAGGTGCGGGCGCTGCCGACGTGCAGAAAGCCGGTGGGCGAAGGCGCGAATCGAACGCGCGGAGCGATGGGGGTAGAAGGGGGCAATTCAGGCATTTTGTGAGTTTCTTTCCACTCACGATGCTAGCATTTCCCCCTCTGCCGCTGTTTCGGGGTGTGAAGAGGCTACTCCAGCGGTAACCCGTCGAGTGAGAGCAGACGGCCCACCGGATACTGGCCGATGCGGTTCTCCTGGTACCACGGCGAGTGCTCGTAGAAGAACTCGAGGCGTGCGCGGGGGCTGGCTGCAAAGCGCGGGTCAGTATCGATGCGGTGCTCGAACTCGGCCTTGAGAGCGGGATCTTTGGCCAGGTTTTCGCGCGCCAGTTTCTCGATCACGTAGCCCTCGCCGTATTCCTTTTGTTCGAAAATGGAATCGAAAAATCCCCAGCGCACAGCGGAGTCGGGCGCTTCAGGCTCCAGCCAATGAATGGCCACTTTGGAGAGCCTCTGGTTCAGCGCCGCCACCACCGATCCGGCAGGGAAAGTCATGGTTTCCGTGGTCAGCGCGCACTGCCCAAAGCGGCCCGGCTGGGTTCCGCCGCCTTCGCCGCCCAACATGGGATGGCGGCCCTCGAAGGGCGCATCCTTCCACTGCATTCCAGAGCAGCGGTAGCGCTCCACTTTGCCGGTCCAGGCGGCGGTGGTGCGGCGCAGTTCGACGTCGTGCGCGGCCAGCACTTCGATCACGTGCGTCCATTGCCGCGGCACAATGTAGCCGGCCGGCAGCGTGACGGAGGCCGTCACTTTAGCGCCAGTGGCCAGGGGCAGGGTCACGTTCCAAGGCTCGTGCCGGTAGCTCACCCACATGGCGCCGGAAACTTCACTCAGCGCGCGGGTGTACTGGTAGCCGTGGAAAAGTACCGGAGTGGTCTCGCCATTCCAGGCGACTTCCAAGGGGAATTTGTCGCTGCTCGGGCGCGCGCCCAGCTTGGCGGCTTCGGCGTCGGCCTCGCGGTTGAGGGCGATCAGCTTGGCCGCGTCGCGATTCATGACCTCAAGTAGCGCCCGCAGCAATTCATAATTTCCTGTCACGCTGGTCTTGTAGTCCTTCAGCATGTGCAGCTCGACCAGCAGGCCGGGGCGGTTTTCCAGGATCATTTGCCCGGTGGAGTAGCGCGGCTCGTTGCCGGCGCGGGCCAAACCCTTGGCCGGATCGTTCTCGTCGTTGAGAAAAATTTGTGTCGGGAAGGCCAGGTGTCCGGCGGCGTTCACCTGGGCAGTCACCTCTGGAGTCACGGTTTCATGCAGCCAGCGCGCGGTGGCCGGGGCCACATCGGGCGAGTCGTCAGCCTGGAAGGTCACGTCGTACTGGTAGTCCATGCCGTCGGTCACGTGGTCGTCCACAAAAAAATCGGGCAGCCAGCGGTGGAACATCTTCAGAAAGGCGCGGGCTTCGGGCGTGTCGGCCTTCATGTAGTCGCGGTTCAGGTTCAGGTTGCTGCCATTGGCGCGCCAGCCCATCACTTCCGGGCCGTTCTGGTTGATGCGGTTATAGGCGGAACGGCGCTCGTGGCCGTCGATGTTGTAGACCGGGATGAAGACAAGAACGACATGGTCCAGCAAGGCGGCTTTGGTCTTGGTTACGGCGATGTCGCGCAGCAGGGCCAGGCAGGCGTCTTTGCCGTCCATTTCGCCGGCGTGGATGGAGTTCTGGACCAGCAGGATGGCGCGGCCCGAGGCGTGAATGGCGGTGGGGTCAAAGACGCCGTCCTTCGAAACGATCACGATCTTCAGGTCGCGGCCTTCGCCGGTCTTGCCGAAGTTTTCAATCTTCACCTGGGCGGGGGCGGCTTTTGCAACGCGATCCAGATAGGCGACGGTCTCGGCGTAATCGGGGGTGGTGCGGTAGTTGGTGATTTCAGATGGGGTGCGCCAGTCGGGCGCGGCGGCCTGGGCGCTGCGGCCGATGGGTAGAACGCTAAGGAAAATGAAGACGATAAATGCAGGGGTGCGCAGATGCATCTGTATGAGTCCTCCGGTAGAGGTTGGGTGGTGGAATCAGAGTTGCTGTAAAGAGAAGGGTGCGGCTTGAATTTATAGTAGTCCACGCTTTCCGCTGCATTCTTCTCGAAGGGCGCGGAAAGGGTGGGGAGATATTGCATTGGTGCGCAGGGATGAGGGGAAAGCTCGCTCTTGGGTTCGTCCTGTTGGTCCCTGGAAGGAAATAAGAATGTTGGATCAACAAAGACGAACCTGCATCGTTCGAGCTGTGTTGCGAGCCCACCCTAGCCACAAAAACAAGAACGTGGCGAGGGTGGGGCACCCAGTTTCATCCAGTGTGGGCGGGTAAAGGCGGTGGGGAACCGGGAAAAAATGAGAAGGCACGTCAACAAAGACGAATTTGTAGGGGGCGGACTGTGCTGCTTTCCCACCCATCCGCAAAGTGCGCGGATGGATGGGGCACGGCGGATTCAAGGTACAAGTGCAACGGGTTCGATTTTAGCTGACCAGTGTTGTACGAAGTCGAAAGCGCCATCTGGGAGGAACAGTTCGGCTGGTGCTTTCCATCCCAGAGATTTTCTAGGCCGGACGTTGAGTCGCCAAGCGATGTCGTCCAGTTGCTCTTGTGAGAACAGCGAGAGGTCGGTTCCTTTTGGCAGGTATTGACGGAGCAGGCCGTTGGTATTCTCGTTGATGCCCCTTTCCCAGGGGGCATGCGGGTGGGCGAAGTAAACATCGACCCCGGTGTTTGCCGTTAAGACCTTATGGTGGCGCATCTCCGAGCCTTGGTCGTAGGTCATCGAACGGCGCAACTGGCTGTCGAAACGATTGAGGATCTTGGTAAAGGCCTCGGCCGTAACGTCGGCCCTGGTGCTGTCCAGCTTGACCAGGGCGACGAACAGTGTGGTGCGCTCGACCAGCGTGCCAACCTGCGAGAGGTTGCCCTTGCCGATGATCAGATCGCCCTCCCAGTGGCCCGGGATGAGGCGCATCTGAACCTCGATGGGCCGTTGGTCGATCAGCGTCATGTCTGGGATGGAGGGCTTGCTGCGCCCTTTTTTGCCACGCTGAGGTCTCCTGGCGTGGTGGTGGCGGCGCATCAGGGTAAGCAGACTGGAACGCAAATGCCCGCACGGCATGGTGTAAAGTGCCGTGTAAATGGTCTCGTAGCTGAGCCGTACCGGATCGGGCATACGAGCCAGTGTGCTCGCAATCTGGGCCGGACTCAAGCCCTGGCGGAGATGATCGACCACAATGACCCAGAGCGGGTTGCCGGGAACCAGTTTGCACGGAACGCGTGGCTTGACGGCCAGCAGACGCGCTCGCCGGTCGGATGGCACGCACCGATATCCTCCAGCGATCCTCGTCCCGCCTCGTCGAGCCAATGCGAGTGCAGGCTGCCAGCCGTTCCGCCACATCTCGCGAGTAATAGTAGAACGCGCCCGCATGAGGCCTGCAGCAATCACCGCTGGCCTCACACCAAACCGCAACTGCGTCTCGATCAGTGCTCGTTCCTGATGATCGAGGTGTTTGTACCTATTCGGCATATGCAACTATCTCCTATTTCGGAAATGTTGCACTTGTACCTTGAATCCGCCCACCCTGTTTTATCCGGTGTGGGCGGTAAAGACGGTGGATCACTGACAATTGAAAACCGTCAACCGCTTCTACGTAATGTCTTCCGTGTCGTAGACCGATACGCGCTTTTTTGGCACGCCGTGGACTGAGCTGAGCAGGTCTTCGACCACGTCTTCCAACTGGCGCTGGCTTTCGATTACGTCGCTCATGCTCTTCAGATCGTCCGGTTCCGAAACGCGCTCAATCAGCACGACGGCATGGCACTGGGCCACATGGTCCAGGTTCAGACCCTCGGGGGTCTTGGCCTTGATGCTCACCTGGTCCATTTCCACGTCCAGCAGGTCGGCAACGCGGGCGCGCATCTCCTCAGAGATAGGCCCGATCTTGGGAGCGGCCAGAATCAAGGTGGTGTCGATGTTGATAATGCGGTATCCGGCGTGGTGCAGCTCTTCCATGGCCAGGTTCAGGAAGATGGCCGAGTCGGCATCCTTCCAGCGCGGGTCGCCGGGAGGGAAAAAGCTGCCGATGTCGCCGGCGGCCACGGCGCCCAGCAGGGCGTCGGTAATGGCGTGCAGCAGCACGTCGCCGTCGGAGTGGCCGGCCAGGCCCTCGGGGTGGTCCAGCTTCAGTCCGCCAATGTGCAGCGGCACGCCGGGCTTGAAGACGTGCGAATCATAGCCAAATCCGATGCGTGTATCCATAGTCGTGCCTGTCCTTGGGCCCTGAGGAGGGCGATCTCTTGATTTCTCGCCCTGCCGGATTTAGCGGCTGCGCTGGCGCAGGTAGAACTCGGCCAACTCCAGATCGCCCGGCTGGGTAATCTTCAGATTAACCTGAGAACCGTGAACCACGGCCACTGGAAGGCCTGCCCGCTCCACCACCGAGGCTTCGTCGGTGCCCACAAAGCCGTCCGCGGTGGCCTCGGCAAAGGCGCGTTGCAGCAGGCCATAGCGGAAGCCTTGCGGCGTCTGCGCCAGCACCACGAACTCGCGGGGAATGGTCGAGGTGATGATCGCTCCGTGCGCGGTCCGCTCCACCTGCTTGATGGTGTCCACGGCGGGCAGTCCGACGATTGCCGCTCCGTGCTCGATGACCGCATCGATGGTGCGGTCGATGGTGGCGGCGTCAATCAGCGGACGCACCGCATCGTGTACCAGCACAATGTCGTCTGGCGCGGCGGGAAGAGCCGCCAGAGCATGGGAAACCGACTCTTGCCGGTTTTCGCCGCCTTCCACTACCTGCACGCGTCCGGCAAAGCCGTATTCGGCTGCGTACTCGGCAATTTGGGCCTGAACGCGCTCGATTTCGGTTTTGCGCACGGCTACATAGATTGCCGTGACCCGCTTCACGGCGGCAAAAGCGCGCAGCGAGTGGATCAGGATCGGTAGACCGTTAAGCGAAAGAAACTGTTTGGGTTGAGTCCCGGTCATCCGGGTGCCCAGTCCCGCCGCTGGAAGAATCACAAATACTTGCATACCGGGTGGAGTATACAACGGCAGGGCTTTGCTTGGGGATACTTACGGCGTGACGCTGCACGGGAAAAGACGGCATCGACGCCGTATCATTCTGGAATGCGCAAGATGCCACAGCCCATGCCGACTCCGAAACTGGCTTCCGTTCCATTGGACACGGCGCTGCTGCGTCCGGGGCTGCGGCTGGCCGTGGGTCTGTCCGGCGGCGCGGATTCCGTGGCCTTGCTGCGTGCGCTGGCTGAGCGCAGCGGGGAACTGGGGCTGGTGCTGTACGCTGCGCATCTGCACCACGGCTTACGCGGCGCTGAAGCCGACGCCGATCTGGAGTTTGCCCGCAGTCTGGCGGCGCAGTTAGGCCTGCCTTTCCATGAGGCACGGGTGGATATTACTGCCGAGGCACGGGCGGACGGAGCTTCCGGCAAGGCTGCCGAATCGATTGAGGAAGCGGCGCGGCGGGTGCGTTACGGCTGGTTCCGGCAGTTGCTGGCTTCGGGCGAAGTGGACGCCGTGGCCACCGCTCACACCCGCGACGATCAGGCAGAGACCGTGTTGGGCAAGTTTCTGCGCGGAGCCTGGACCGAGGGTCTTTCCGGCATTCACCCGGTGGTCGAGTTTCCCGAGGGCCGCATCCTGCGCCCGCTGCTGGCGGCCTCGCGGGTTGAGGTGGAGGCGTATCTGAAGTCCCTGGGCCAACGCTGGCGGGAGGACTCTTCGAATCAGCACTTGACCTTTACCCGCAACCGCATCCGTCACGAACTGCTGCCGCTGCTGGAGACCTGGAACCCGCAGATGCGCGAGCACTTGGCGCAGATGGCGGAGCTGGCCCGCGACGAGGAAGCGTGGTGGCAGGCCGAGTTGGCCCGCCTGGCTCCGCAACTGATTATGCCGGGGCTTCCGGTGCGTGGTGGTGGCAGGGCCGCCAGCGACGGTTTGGCGCTGGATATTGTGCGCTTTGCCGCGCTGGCTCCGGCCTTGCAGCGGCGTCTGCTTCGGACGGCTGCCGGTCAGTTGGGCGCTGCTCCCGATTTTGCTGCCACTGAAACCCTGCGTGCGCTGGCGCTTACTGGGCGCGCGGGCCAGAAATGCGAACTGGCCCAGGGGCTGCGCGCTGAGCGCACGCACCGCGAACTGCGCCTGGAGGTCGAGTCCATTACGGCTGTTGGGGAGGGCGCAGCCGGAAAAGGCAGAAACGGTTCCGTTCCCGAGTACCGGCTCTCGATTCCCGGCGAAATCGCCGCTTTGGCCTTTGGCTTGCGCCTACGCGTTCAGCTTTCCGCTGTCGGCCAAGTTGCGGATGGTGGCCAAACCGCGCTGTTGCGCAACTGGAAGCCGGGCGACCGGGTTCTGCTGCGCCACTCCAGCGGGCCGCGGAAGGTGAAGGAAGTGTTGGAGCGGCTGCGGGTCACCGGCTCTGGCCGGGCGCTGTGGCCGGTGCTGGAGCTGGACGGGCGCATTGTCTGGATGAAAGGCGCCGAACTGGAGCCTGAACAGGGGATGGAAATCGCGGCTACTCCGCTGGATTTAAACGCTCTATAGCCTTCGCTGTGGGGAAACGCCAAAGGGAGCAGCAGATACAACATTTCGGCAGCGAATCGGCCTCTGGATTTCTGCAAGCCGATCTAGCTTGGGAGTACAATCTGAGTACTACCATTTTGGCGGCAGGACATCCGTGTCTTCCGTTCAGGCGCGGTGTACTTTCTGTAACTTCAGAGTACATACGAACGTCTAAAGAATGATGTAGGCGGTGATAGAGGTGCATTCAGCGGCCTCTCCCCCGCCGGGAAAAGAGGAATCCTGGTGAATTCGACCGTTAAAACGATCATGTTCTGGGTCTTTATTCTCATCTGCCTCATGCTGCTTTGGGGCGTGGTGCAGAGAGGCACAAGCATGGGCAAGGACGCCGAGATCCCCTACTCCGACTTGTTCGACAAGGTCCAGTCGGGAGCGGTGCAGGATGCGGCCATTCAGGGCAACGAGCTGCACGGCCATTTGAAAGCTTCGCCCAAGGATCAATTCCACACCACGGTTCCTACCAACTATCAGGATCTTGAGAAGGCGATGCTTGCCTCCAAGGTCAACTTCTCCATCAAGGAGCCGCAGAACAACGGCATCTTCTTGCAGTTGTTGTTCAACATTGGCCCATTCGTCGTGCTGATTGCCATCTGGTTCTTCATGCTGCGCCAGATGCAGTCCGGCGGCAACAAGGCCATGTCGTTCGGCAAGAGCCGTGCGCGCCTGCTCTCGATGCAGCAGAAGAAGATCACCTTCAAGGACGTGGCTGGCGTAGACGAGGCCAAGGAAGAACTGAAGGAGATCATCGAGTATCTGCGCGAGCCGCAGAAGTTCCAAAAGCTCGGTGGCCGCATTCCCAAGGGCGTGCTGCTGGTGGGCCCTCCAGGAACCGGCAAGACCCTGCTGGCGCGTGCTGTTGCCGGCGAGGCCAACGTGCCGTTCTTCTCCATCTCCGGTTCGGACTTTGTTGAGATGTTTGTCGGCGTCGGCGCAAGCCGCGTCCGCGACCTGTTCGAGCAGGGCAAAAAGAATGCGCCTTGTATCATCTTCATCGACGAAATCGACGCCGTGGGCCGCCATCGTGGCGCGGGCCTGGGCGGCGGACACGATGAGCGTGAGCAGACCCTGAATCAGCTGCTAGTCGAGATGGACGGCTTTGAGTCCAACGACGGCGTCATTCTGGTGGCTGCCACCAACCGGCCCGACGTGCTCGATCCCGCCTTGCTGCGCCCCGGCCGTTTCGATCGCCGCGTGGTGGTGGGCTTGCCCGATGTGCGCGGCCGCGAAGAGATTCTCCGCGTCCACGTCAAGAAGGTTCCCGTCTCCGAAGACACCAACCTCAACGTCCTGGCTCGCGGAACACCGGGCTTCAGCGGCGCCGACTTGGCCAACATGGTCAATGAGGCTGCGCTGAGCGCTGCTCGTATGAACCGCAAGCAGGTCACCATGTACGACTTTGAGCTGGCCAAGGACAAGGTGCTCATGGGCGCCGAGCGCAAGTCCATGCTGCTGACCGACGAGGAGAAGCGGGTCACCGCCTATCACGAGGCAGGGCACGCACTGGTATCGTTCAAGCGCGAAAACTCCGACCCCATCCACAAGGTCACCATCATTCCTCGCGGCATGGCTTTGGGCGTCACCATCTATCTGCCCGACGACCGCCACAACTACACGCTCGGCTATCTCGAGACGCGGTTGGCGACGGCGTACGGCGGACGCGTGGCTGAGGAGGTTTTCCTCAACCAGATGTCCACCGGCGCAGGCAGCGATATTGAAGTTGCCACCGACTTGGCACGGCGCATGGTTTGCGAGTACGGCATGAGCCGCCTCGGTCCGCTCACCTTCGGCAAGAAAGAAGAGCAGATCTTCCTGGGCCGCGAGATTTCACAGCATCGCGACTTCAGCGAAGAGACGGCACGGCAGATCGATCTTGAGGTTCGCCGCCTGATTGATGAAGCCTATCAATCGGCGCACACCATCATCGAAGCCAACAAGGACCCGATGCACCGCATTGCAGCGGCTCTGCTGGAGCGCGAGACAATCGACGCCGAAGAAGTGAGGATGCTGATCGAGGGAATCGAACTGCCCCCGCTCCGCTCCAACCTGGCCACGCCCAGCGACAAGGGCGACGGCGACTTGCTGCATGTGCTCAAGCCGGAAGGCACGCGCGGCGGTCCCACCTACCCCGAGGGTTCGCCTTCACCGGCATAACGCGTTTTACCTCGCAAGCAACAAGAAGGGCCACTCGATGAGAGTGGCCCTTCTTGTTGAGCAGGCTAATTTTGTGAGCGTGGTGTTCAGTCCGCAACCACTTGCTCTCCCGGCAGAATGGGGCGCGTCCGTGGCAGCAGGCCGCAAGAAGAAATCCAGCCCATCAGCGCCAGCACGCCCACAAAGACTCCCAGTTTGATCCAGCTGGTTGCGCTCGTCTGCGGCAGCACCTTCCAGAGCAGCAACAGCAGAATTTGCGCCGCTGTCACCGACCAGACCGTGCCGTAGAAGTAGCGCCGGTGGGTGCCTTCCTTCTTTGTCGAGGGCTCCACGCGCGGCAACTTGCCTGTGAGGCCCAGCAGCAGGATGAAGGCGCACAGCGGCGCGTAGGCATAGAGATAAATCTGCTTCATGGCCCACACGCCGGTCACTGCGGCAATTACCAGGCCGGTCAGATTCAGCAGCGCGTAGTTCAGCGCGGCATTCCACGCAAAGGTGTAGCAGACGCGCCGGTAGAGCGGATTCGGCTTGTCCTCATCGAATCGCAGGATATAGGGTCCCGGCTCTCCGCCCGGCAGCCGCCCGCGCAGAAGCGCCACGCCTGTTCCCACCAGCACCAGTCCCAGCCACAGCGAATTGCCCCAACTGAAGCCACGGGCGAACAGCGAGAAGGTCAGCGGACCCGGCGCCAGGAAAAAGACAAAAATCCAGATTGGCCAGTGCGCCAGCCGGTAAAGACGGGTGTTCCTCTCGCGCATCTTGCGCGCTTGGGCATATTCCACTTTCCCTGTATATTGCATGCGCGCGAGTTTCGCAGAATTACCGCTGGCGCGTCAATCCATTTGCAAATTTCAACCCGGCATCTGCCGCGCTTTCACCGTCTCTGCGGCATTCCTGGCATCTCTAGAAGATCTTGTAGCTCAGGCCTACGCTGGCGCCGTACGGCGAGGCCGAACTGCCAAACCATTCGGGCATCTGCTGGTACTCGACATCGACGGCCCGCAGAGAGAACCTCCGGGTCAGTTTTACGTCCACGCCGCCGCCATACGCGGCAGTCAGAAATCTGCCTGTCGGGTCGGACCCTGTGCCGTTAGGATTCGGCCCCATATCCATGCTGGTAATGCCCACCAGCGCCTTGGCATAGGGTGTAAAGCGCCCGTAGCGGTGGATGGGGATCCGGGGGCCAATCAGGTAGTTGTCCTGGTGGATATTCTGGTATTGATTGAAGCGCGAGAAGCGGGCTTCCCCTTCAATCTGAATCCAGCGGGTGAACTTCACGTCCACATAAGCGCCAATGCCAAACAGCGCCCAGTCGCTGGCTTCAGCCGTAGGGACCCATTGATCGCCCTTTACGGTCCAGTCCGGGTAGCCCTTGAAATCAGGTTGAAAAATGGAGCCCATGACGCCGGCTGTAACAGAAAGCCCGCGGCCCGTAGCCGAGGGCGCCGCTTGTCCGTGGGCAGACACAGCTCCCATGGCAAGCAAGAAGCAGAACAAGGCAAAAGAAATTCGTTTCATGAGTACTTAGGCACATCCAGTTCTAAGAATGTTTACTACGTCGATGCAAAGAACAATTCGACCCAGTATACGGGCTCGGGATGCACTGTGCCGTGCATCCCGAGGATCTTTGACAAATGTACTACCGCGATGGAGGCTGCGAGGTGCCGGTGCTCTGGTCCGTTGTATCGCTCGGGGCGGGTTGCGCCGGAGTGGCAGTCTGGCTTCCAGCATCGGGCTGAGACGCGGGAGCAGCCTCCGCCGGTGCTGCAGGCGCGTCCGACTTGGCAGCGTCGTAGCGCTGCAGCTTATAGAAGATGGGCGTCACTTCGAACGGCATCTTGTCGCGTGCGTTCATCGGCGCATAGCGCTTGGCGTTCAGCATGTGCACCTTGTCATCCCACGGATCGGTCTTGATCCAGCTTCCCAAGGGCAGGGCAGCCGTCTGGGTCAGATCGTCCCAGTTCAGCTTGGGCGCCATCTTCTGCAGATCGGCCATCCACGGCGTGCCGTCGGCCTTCAGCAGCGAGTCGCCCAGTTTAGGCGTGTTCAGATTCTTCAACACTTTTTCGCGGTCCACCAACTGCGCATAGTAGAGCCCCGCCGTGGGCATCTTGTCCTTGTACATCGAGTTCTGCAGGTACTTCATCGCTTCTTTGGCGGCGTCGGCGTTGTCGTGGTCCGTGTGGTACATGCTGATGCGCTGGAAGGACGATTCGTCGGGGAACAGCAGACGGTCGTTGAAAGCGTAGCGGGTATCGATATGGTGACCCATGGCGATGTGCGCCAGTTCCATGGCTACGACCGAGGCAATCGCCTCTTCGTTGGGCAGCGAATCGATCAGGCCCTTGCTGATCAGGATGGTGTTGCCCACCGTGGTGGCTTCCACCGTGGTCGACAGCAAAATGCGCGTGTGCAACTGGTCGGTGAAGGCCAGGTTGTTGGGCACGACCAAGTTGATGACGATCTGGTCTAGCACCTTGTTCTCATAGCCGCCGGGGTTCAAGGGAGCTACCAGTCCAGCTTCCACCAAGCGGTCGATCACGTTGTTCTCAGCCTGCGTAATCCAGGCGCGCGTGGCCTGCAGCGGACCCACATCCTGCGAGTCGTCGCTCTTGTCCACCGCGTCGTCCACCTTCACGCTTACGTTCTCGCTGTCCCTGGTGGGCAGCTTCAGCGCGTAGCCCCAGAAGTGAGTCTGCGCCTTCAGGCCGATCGTCTTCTCGCCTTCGATGCGCGTCGTCTCTTCCACGTACACAGCCACCGGCAGCCAGATGCCCGGCTGCACGTTCACCCGCCAACTGTCGAAGTGGAAGTAGTACTTGGACGAATCTTCAGAGCTTGGCCCGGTATAGGTGCCGTTGAAGCGCACCACGTTGCCGTCCACGTCCTCGATCCAGATGCGCCCGTAGAAGCGGCCCATGCCGGACACCTTGGGATGCACGTCGTACACCCAGGTGCGCACAGACCCCAGAAACTCCCGCCGCACAAAGCTGAACTCATAGTGTTGCGAGTCGAAGCCGGTGGGGTCGAGGAACATCATCTGCATGAAGCCGTTGGGCGAGTAGGTAAACCGCTCCAGGCCGAGCACCTTGGTCAGTCCGGTGATGGCTGCAAACGAACCCTTGAAGAAGCCATGCTTGGCCTCCGCACGCGGCTCGTAAGCCTTGTCCACGAAGCTTTTGCCGAAGTCAACGCGGCTCAGAATGTACTGGTCATCGACCGGCACCTGATAGAGCTTCACGTCGGGCTTGATGTTCTGGATGTAGGTCTCCACCAGCGGCGTGCGCTGCTGAATGTTCTTGATCAGCACCTTTTCGCGGGCCACGGCGCGTTCCACCAGTGCTGCCTGTTCGGCGGTCAACGGATGTGCCTGCTCATATTTGGGTTGCTTTTTGGCATACGCGCCGACAGTACCGAGGGCGATGATCAGGAAGGTGAGAGAGATCTTCCGAAACGTCATGTCAAGCTCCTAAACTCTAATTCTTTCAGCTCGTTCTCTGCCTGCATGTGCCCTTTTGAACAGTGCACGACCGAGTACAGCCTTCTGTTTTGATGGCAATATCGAGATTACGCCAACTGAAATGAGATGGTAATGTTGGTCGTCGTGTCAACCGACTGTCCATTGCGTGTGGCTGGATGGAAGCGTATCTGCTGCGCTACCCTCCGAGCCTCTTCGTCGAGGCCATGGCCCAGTCCGTGAATAATGCCTTGCACCACCACATGACCCGCGGCTGTAAATGTGACGCGCAGAACTACATCGCCCTGCACCTTTAACTGTTTGGCCTCGCTGGTGTACTGCACCGCAGGCTTGGAGAGCACTTCCAGGTTGGTGGAGGCAGGCGCGGACCGCATCTGCTGCGTGGGGGCCGCGGCTTGCATCGTTGGAATGCCCGCTGAAGCCACACGGCCAACGTTGCCGGGTGAGGTGGTGTGCGCGTTGCCAGAGGCGCCCGGAATGCCCGCCGATGCGACACGGCCCACCACGCCGGCGTTCGAGCCGGAGCGGGTTCCGTTGCCAAAGCCGGTCGAGCCGACCACGCCATGGGGCGCGACCGAAGGGCCATTCATGCCGCCGTAAGGGTTGCCGATGGAGGCAATCGTGGCTGGTCGCGTGGCGTTGGGGTTGGGTGTTACCCCGAAAGTCTGGCCAAGGTGCACCGGCGCCGTCGAAGGCTTTTTGCCTGGCGCTTGCGCTGGCATGGCGGCGGCTGACAGCGCCGACTTGGGCTGAGGAGCCAGAATCACCGCTGGCTTTGCAGCTCGCATCGCAGGCAGCGCTATCTTGGCTTCCATCTGGATCGGCTTCTCTGGCTTCGGCTCCAGCTTGGGCATCAGGATCTTGGGCGCGGCCAGTTTCACTTCCGGCACCACTGGATCCGGCATCTTGATCTTCGGCGGAGGCGTCAGCTTCAACTTCGGTGGCGGAGGTGTATCGGGAATCAGAAGCACAGCCTGCTCAACGCGGGTTTCGATCACGCGCTTGGCCATCATCCCTATGGCCAGAACCAGGCAGAGCAGAAGACCGTTCACCACCATGCTGGTGACAAACGACCTTGTCCGCCCTTCAGGCTCAGGAAGCAATCCAAGCGTCAATCCTTCTATAGGTTTATTAAACGGCATATCTTACCTGCACTCCTTGCGGTTTATCGCTCTGAACTGAATCTACCGTGCTATTTCACTGGCGTATCGCCCGGCTGTTCTGTTCAATGGAAATTGCATGTATCTTCATAATTTGGAGAAAAATCATGGTTCAGTTCGTGATTTTTGTGAGCGGCAAGGTACTGCCGAGCCACTTGCAACCATAAATCCATTTGTCCTGCGTCCTGCAACCTGGATTGCCTCCGCACAAATATCGGTCATTCGGGCTCTAGATTTCGCATCAAATACTTCCTTCCTGATAGATACTTGGTTCATCCAGGGAAGTGCATTCGATTCGGGTAGTGCCGGAGGGGCCAGGAACTTCAGTAACCTAATCTACATGTTACCTCATTGGCTGGTGGAAACTCCTTCCTCTGCACCCCGTCCGTGCAAAGGTCCGTTCGCTGGGGCAGGTGCAACCCATCCCAACATACACATTGTATTAGACTCAAAATAAACTAAACTGATCAGGAAAGGACACACAATTTTATGAGGATTCTGGTCACAGGCGGTGCGGGGTACATCGGTGGTACAGTCGCGGGATTGCTGGCCCAAAATGGGCATAAGGCTGTGGTTTTTGACAATCTGAGCCACGGCCGGCGCGATCTGCTGCCTGCGGGCGTGGATTTTGTCGAGGGTGAGCTGGCTGACCGGCCGGCGATTGAAAACCTTTTCATCGAGGCCAAGAATCAAGGCCAGCCCTTCGACGGCGTCCTCCACTTTGCCGCCCTCATCGAAGCCGGCGAGTCCATGGTCCATCCTGAGCAGTTCTTCCGCAACAACACGGCCTCCACGCTTAGCTTGCTGGAAGCCATTTTGGCCCACGGACCCAAGCGGCTGGTCTTTTCCTCCACCGCAGCCGTCTATGGCGAGCCGGAAGAGGTTCCCATCCCGGAGACGGCGCGCCTGTTGCCGACCAATGCCTACGGCGAGTCCAAGCTGCTGGTGGAGCACATGCTCAGCTGGCTGAACCGCATCCACGGCCTCCACTATGCCTCCCTTCGCTACTTCAACGTAGCCGGAGCGCCCGAGGGGCCCAATGGCGTCACCCGCGGCGAAGCGCACCAGCCTGAGTCCCACCTGATTCCCCTGGTGCTTGACGTTGCCCTGGGTCGCCGTGCGTCCATCAAGATCTTCGGCGAGGACTATCCCACCCCGGACGGCACCTGCATCCGCGACTACATCCATGTCTCCGACCTTGCCGACGCGCACCTGCTGGCTCTCGACGCCCTCAATACCCACGATCGCCTGATCTTCAACCTGGGCAACGGCAAGGGATTCAGCGTCCGCGAGGTCATTGAGTCGGCTCGCCGCGTCACCGGCCATCCCATCCCGGCCGAAGTCTGCCCGCGCCGCGCTGGCGATCCGGCATTCCTGATTGCCAGCTCGGAGAAGGCCATCCGCGAACTGGGCTGGAAGCCGAAGTACACCCAGCTCGATGACATCGTCCGCACTGCCTGGATCTGGCACCAGAAGCGCTACGCCAAGTAGGCTGCTCGATTAATTTGTCAGAAGAAGACGCCCCCGGCCTTTGATTGAGGCTTGGGGCGTCTTTGCATGGAATAAATTTTATGTAGCTACTTTTATAGGTATATTTGTGGTATTCTCTGGCCATGGAGTTCGAGTGGGATTCGGCCAAGGCGGCTTTGAATCTTCGTAAGCATCGGATTTCGTTTCCTTACGCCACCAGGGTTTTCCTGGATCCGTATCGGCAGGAACGGCTCAATACCCGGGACGAGTACGGCGAAGAACGCTGGATTGTGTTTGGCCGGGTCGATGAGTGGATTCTGGCGGTTGTGTACACGATTCGCGGATCGAATATCCGGCTCATCTCCGCTCGGAAGGCAGACCGAAATGACTACGAAATCTACTGAGACCGTTTATTTCCATCTGGACCCGTCGAATCCTCCCACGATGACGGAGGAGGAGATGCAGGCGTTGCGCGATCTTAAGGACGAGGAGATCGACTACAGCGACATTCCGCCCCAACCCAGCACCGGCTGGCGGCGCGTCTCCGAACTCGTCCCGGCGGAAAACAAGCAGCAGATTACCCTGCGCCTCGATGCTGACGTGATCGCGTTCTTTCGCGGAACCGGACGGCGCTATCAAAGCCGGATCAATGCGGCACTGCGGGAGTACGTCAACTCGCAAAAAAAGGCCGTTTAGCAAGCCGACCCGCCCCTCGCTTCTCTGG